>Ga0189288_10012_pt1 | contig 359785 bp, 365 predicted proteins | sample UW105minimetaG_FD_130316 | JGI IMG/M metagenome (GOLD analysis project Ga0189288, IMG submission 130316) | Marine microbial communities from the Costa Rica Dome - UW105 mini metaG | ecosystem: Environmental > Aquatic > Marine > Oceanic > Photic zone | place: Costa Rica: the Eastern Pacific... | reverse complement strand
CCGATTGCCTCGCCCGACCTGATCCAATGGGCACCCGGCCTGCCAAAAACCCGCTCCGGCAAAATCATGCGCCGCATCCTGCGCAAAATCGCCGAAAACGACTACGGCAGCCTAGGGGATACATCGACATTGGCGGAACCCGCCGTTGTGGACGACCTGATTGAGAACCGCATGAACCGCTAAGATTTCCCCGATCGCGGGCGTCGATACATCGCCCGCGTTCACTCCCTGTCGGGCCAGCTTCGCGCTGGCCCTTTTTTTATTCCGCCGCAGGCACAGCTAACCGCCCTGCGCGCAGCAGCGCATAAAGCGCACCAATCAGGGCAGGCACAATACAGGCTGCCGAGACCAGCGCGATAACGCCAAAGCCCTGCGCCTCAAACACCGGCCGATAGGCCGCGGTCCCGACAAACATCGCCACATAGGTCGTTGCGCTGTAGATGCCCAGAATGGCCCCGCGTTGATCGGGGGACAGCGCTGTCAGCTGTCCCACCATAATATTGAGCACTACATGATTGACCGCGCCCCACAGCAGACAGCCCACAAAGATGCCTGCCCCCTGCCCCGCCACCAAGGACATTAACAGATAGACCAGCACCAGCGCGCCAAAGACCACCGGCGCCGCGCGCTGCGCGCCATAGCGGTCAATCAGACGATCCAGCGGCGCCACCGCGCCAAATCCAATACCGTAGGTCAGTGCAGCCAGCCCGGCCACACCTGTGGAGTAGCCCAAAACCGTGGTCATATGCGCACCCAAAAAGCCATAAAGACCGTAAAACGCGCTCATGAAGGCCACCACAGCCAGCAGGATCGGCAACAACCCCGGCACGCGGAAGGCTTTGAACGGCGACACTGCCGCCACCGCCTCGCGTTCCGCAACCTGCATGCGTGCCACCAATAGAATCAACCCGGCACTCAGCGCCGCCATCAATCCAAACACCGCCCGCCAGTGCAACACATCGGCCAGCACGGCAGAGAAGGACACCCCCGCCACAAGGCTTAAGGTCCAACCGGTGAGCACCTTGCCCAGCGTGGCACTCTCCTCGCCTTTGGGAGCCACATCCGCCGCCAGCCCATAGGTGGCCGGCAGTGCCAGCCCAGCGCCAATACCTGCCAGCCCCTGCGCTGCGATCAAAACCGGCAGGCTCGGCGCCGCCGTGCTGCCCACCAAAGCCACCACCAGCGCCATCAGCGCCAGGATCAACGCGCGCCTCAGGCCAATCTGATCCGCCCGCGGTGCGAGAAACAGCGCGCTCAGCGCCGTTGCCCCGCCATAGACGGCAGAGGCCATCATCACATCAGACGCGGCTGTCCCGTCAAAACCCGCCGCCACATCCGACGCAATCGGACTGAGCACCAAAGAATTGGAGCCCACCACACCGATTGCACACATCAAAACCCAAACTGGCTTCATCATTGCCTCCGTACTCTAGAGGTTACATAGCCAAACGCGCGGAAGCTGTGTATGTCATAATGCATTCATTACAAAATTTCGAATGAGGTTCAGATGTCACTCAAGGACAAACAGGGTTTGGACGCCATTGACCGAAAACTATTAGGGCTCCTGAGCGAGGATGCGGAGCAAAGCTACGCCACCTTGGGGGATAAGGTCGGTCTCTCCCCGCCCGCCGTGCATGAACGGGTGAAACGCTACAAAGCCTCAGGCCGCATTTCCGGTGTGGCCGCCCTGCTCAATCCGGAGATGACCGGCAAGCCGTTTCTAGCCTTCCTGCATGTGAACACCTCCGGCTGGGGCAAAACCGATGCCATCCTTGGCCTTGGTGCGCTGCCGGAAGTGGAGGAAATCCATTCCGTAACCGGGGACACCTGCATGTTGCTCAAAGTGCGGATGCAGGATTCCAAAGCTATGGAAGCGCTGCTCAAACGCATCTACGACATGCCCGAGGTGGTCAGCACCAAAACCTATGTTGCGCTTTCAACGTCACTGGAACGTCCGGTGCAGGCGGGCATCACCGACTTCTGACCGCCACCCACTTTGTGTCGGCACAATCTTTCTGTTGCCTTGGTTAACCCGCCGCCCTAGCGTGCGCCAATGAACGATCATTCAGCCCACCAAGACCGCCCCCTGCTCGGCATCCTTTTGATGCTGGGATTCTGTGTGCTCGCCCCTCTGGGCGACGCCATTGCCAAACTTCTGTCCGGCGCGGTGCCTTTGGGGCAGCTGGTCTTCATCCGCTTTGCGGTACAGGCGCTGATCCTCATTCCTATTGTGATTGTCACCCGCCGCCCATGGCGCATGACACCCCGCGTGTTCAAACTGGTGGTCTGGCGCACCCTCCTGCATGTGACGGGCATCGCCTTTATGTTCACCGCCCTGCGCTACCTGCCGCTGGCGGATGCGGTCGCCATTGCCTTTGTCATGCCCTTTATCATGTTGGTGCTGGGCAAATATGTGCTGGATGAAGAGGTCGGCATACGTCGCCTGATGGCTTGCGTGGTCGGTTTTGCAGGCACGCTTATGGTGATTCAGCCAAGTTTTGCAGAGGTCGGCGCCCCTGCGCTGCTCCCGTTGGGCGTTGCGGTGATCTTTGCCCTCTTTATGCTGGTCACCCGTCAGATCGCCAAAGACACCGATCCCATCGGCGTACAGGCCGTCAGTGGCGTGATCGGCTCCGCCTTCATTGCCGTTGCGCTCTTTGTTGGCCAGTCCCTAAGCTGGCCCGCCCTGTCGCTTGCCAGTCCTGATAACAGCTATTGGGGGCTGCTGGTCGCAATTGGGGTCATCGGCACCGCCGCACATCTGCTGATGACTTGGAGCCTGCGCTATGCGCCCTCCTCCACCCTCGCATCGATGCAATACTTGGAAATCCCCATCGCCGCGCTGATCGGCTGGCTGGTGTTTGGCGACTGGCCCAACGGTCTTGCCGCGCTCGGCATCTGCGTGACCATGGCCGCCGGTCTTTATGTGGTGTTCAGGGAACGGGCCAGCCTTCAGGCGTCGCAAGCAGCGTCTTAACCAACTCAGGCAATAACGCTTTGGGCAGGATCAACAGCATGCCCGGCCCGTCCATCTCCAAGGTCACCGGTCCGGTGGCGGCATTGGACGTGCCAATCATGCCGTCCGGCGCAAAGTCCAATCCGTCAATGGGCCACTTGAGCCCGTCAGAGCGCCCCGTGACCGCCCGCATCGGAAACAGCGACACCCGCGTCCCCGACGGCACATCCAGCGTCAGCTTCGGCGGCGCGACACAGAGCACATCGGTCTCCCCAATCAGCACACAGCGCCGGTTCGGATAGCGCACCAGCGCATTGTGCACCGCAAGTTCATGATCCATCCGCGCGCCGGTAAACCCCACGGCCAGCACCAAAGGTGCCTCAATGTGGCGCAGCGCCTTGTCAAAATCGGTGCTGTCCTGCTCGGTGATCTCATGCAGCCGCTCCCAGGGAATGCCCGCTGCTTGCACCATATCCAGACTGTCCATATCCCCAATCACCGCCTCCGGCATGCGATCGGCCGCCAAACAATGCGCTGCACCGCCATCCGCAGCCACCAAAGTCGGGGCCAGTGCCAAAGAGTCGTCTATATCGGAATCGCCCAACGATCCCGCACCAACCAGCGTGATTGGTTCCAAACTGTGAACAATAGCCGTCATTTCACCCTGCTCATCCCCTCTCAAAAGCGTTTCGCCACAATTTGGCCTAGAAATGATACGCTGTCTTCCACAGAATCGGTCACGTTTCGACTTTCCTTTGGTGGTAGTTTGATTGCTGAGTAGTGCAAAGGACCCGCAGAAGATGGTTACCAATAACAAAGTGCTCACGGTGTCTTACGGGACATTCTCCTGCACCCTGGAAGGGTTTGAGGAGTCGTTTGATACGATGAAGGCAATCGCTGAGTATTTCAGGGATCTCGCGGCGGACGACCGATATTTCGGTGCAGAGCCCCCGACCCCGGATGCCGAGATGCTTGCCCGCATCGCTGAAAAAGAAATCGCCCGCCGCGTCAGCGCGCGTTTGGATCATGGCGCCATTGTTCTGAGCGCTGGAGACCCCAAGCCCGAAACGGAGACGCAGCCCGTGGCCGAAGCGGCTCCCGCGGCACAGCCAAAAGCCGAGGCGCCCGCAGAGGCACAGCCCGCACCCCAACCGGCCCCTGTGGCGGCTGCAGCTGTGGCTGCGCCAGCGGTTGAAGAACTTGTCGAAGAGGCCGCCGCTCCGGTTGTGGAAGACACGCCTGCTGAAAACGAAGCTGAAATCGCAGAAGACGTGATCGAAGAAGCAGCCGAGGCTCCCGCAGTTGAGGAAGTTGTTTCGGAAGAAGTGGTGGTCGATGAGGCCCCCGCAGAAGTCGACGAAGAGCCTGTTGAGGCCACACAAGCAGATGCGCCTGTGGCAGAGGAAGCGATTGTTGAAACTGTCGCGGAGACCGCAGTTGAAGAGACTGTTTCTGAAGACGACAACATCGCCGACAGTGTGATGGCCGCCATTGCCGAGGACAGCCTGCCCGAAGTCGAAGAGGCACCCGTTGCTGACATCGTAGACGAAACCGTCGAAGAAGCTGTGGCAGAAGAAGCGCCTGTCAAGGCGGCCAATGACGCTGCCGAAGACGCGCCAGAGGTAGATCTGGCTGGCATCTCCGCCGCCGTTTCCGCTGTGGACGCCCTCTCTGACGATCAACTGCAAACCGACGCAGACCTCGAGGACGACGCGTCCGACCTTCTGGTTCTGGACGCCCCTGTAGAAGACAGCGAAGACCCGTTTGCCGATGAGCTGTCGGAGGACACTGTAGAGGCCGCTGAGTGGGAAGACGCCGACAACGAGCCTGAATTTGAGGAAAACTCCATCGCCGCCAAGCTTGAACGCATCCGCGCCGTGGTGGCCCGCGTCGAATCCGAGCCCGAAGCCGAAGCGGTGGACGCCGAGGACGATCAGCCAGAGCTGACCACCGTCGCCGCCACCGACACCGCCAACATCTTTGACGAAGACCTCGCCCCAATGGACCTCACCCCGGTGAACCTTGACGACGAAGACGACATCGATGCCGCCGCCGAGCTGAGCGAAGCGCTGGACGACGTCACCGAGGACGTCGAAGAGGCCGAGCTCGTGGAAGCCAAAGACGCAGCGGCAGAAGACGTGACCGAAGAGGCGGATAAACCCGCTGCCCGCCCCCTGCGGGCCCGCGTTGTACGCATGAAAAAGGCGGACTTTGAAAATGCAGTGGCCTCCGGAAGTCTGGAAGCCGTGGTTGACGGCGAAGCAGAGGCGGCAGAAGACGCCCCGCAAACGCCCGAAGCGCCAAAGCCAACCAGCCTGACCCCAGAGGACGAAGCTGACCTGCTCGCCGAACTGGCCCAAGTCGAAGCAGAGCTGAAGCAGTCCGACGCAGCACAGGCCGCTCCGCAAACGGAAGCACCGCGCGAAGCCGAGCCTGAGATCGCTGAGAAGCCCCCTGTCGCAGAGGAGCCTGAAGCCCCTGTAGCAGAAGAGCCCGCGGCACCGTCTGAACCACGTCAGCCGCAGCCCGAGCCGGACCTCACGCGTCTGATGGCCAAAGCCAGCAGCGAAATGGAAGAGCCTCAGGGCAAAGGCCGTCGCAGCGCAATCGCGCATCTGCGCGCTGCCGTTGCCGCCACCCGCGCCGAAAAACGCGCAGGTAACGCCACCAAAGGCAAAGACGACACCGTGGCGTACCGCGACGATCTCGCCTCTGTGGTACGTGCCGTGCCAGGTGGCAAAACCGATGGTGCAAAATCTGCCAAGCCAAGCGCAGCCCCGCTGAAACTGGTGGCCGCGCAACGTGTTGACAGCCCGGAACAACCCGCTCAACAAGCGTCTGAAGGCGCACAAAAAGCCCCCCGCCGCGTCCCTGTTCGTCCGCGCCGGGTGTCTTCTGACCAACTGGACCGCGAAGAAGCCGCGAAGTCCGCTGCCCCGGTCAGCGCCAACAGCACCACGTTGAGCGGGTTTATCGACTACGCCAAAAGCGTCGGCGCGACCCAGCTGCCGGAAAGCACCGAAGCGGCCGCGGCCTACCTCACTTTTGTGGAAGGTCTGGAGCGCTTCTCCCGCCCAATGCTGATGCGTATGGCGCGCGAAGTGAACATTCCCCAGTTCACCCGCGAAGAAGGCCTGCGCAGCTTTGGCCAATTGTTGCGGGAGAAAAAGATCGACAAAGTGGCCGGTGGCCGGTTCACCGCCAACGCGTCGATCAACTTCAAACCGCACGACACCAAAGCGGGTTAAAGGCCGCTAAATCTGCAAAGCAAAAGCCCGATCATCCGATCGGGCTTTTCATTATTGCAACAACCTCTTGCGCAGCTGCTCATCCGGCACGGCACACATATCGCCCCTGCCAAACATCGCATAGCGATTGCGTGCAATCCGGCGGTAAATCCAATCCTGCAAACCCCGCGGCAAAATCCGCAGCACCCGCAGCACATGCCCCACGCCGCCCACCGTCTGCCCAACGCGGATAATCGCGTCAAGCGATCCATAGGCCCGTCCATCCATAATCAACAGCCAGCTTTCCGGATCATCAGGCTTAAGCCCGTAGTGCGCCAGAAGTGCTGTGCCCAACGCGGTCTGCCCCGGACAGATCCGAAACTGCGCCTTGCGATCAAACCGCGCAATCATCCGCGCGCCAAAACTGCACAGGGCGCACTCCCCATCCATCACCGTGATTGGCCCACTGTCGTCAAACCCAGGAACCTTGGGATCATCTCGATAAGAATACGCGTCGCGTGGAGTTAAAGCAGCCATGCCTCACTCTCACCACCACACCAGGGCGCGGCAAGCCCGCACATCCGCACACCGTCAAAAACGCAAAACGGCGACACCAAAGTGCCGCCGCCTGCAAAATTCGTGCAAAGCCGTTTCAAGGATCGTCGTCAAACCGACGTGGCGTGGCGTTGGGGTCTTCCTGCCCTATGCCTTTGAACACCGACTTGAACGGCAAAATCCACACAATCCCCAGCCCGACATACAGCAACAACGTCACCAACACCGACTCAGGCGCAATGGTGGTTGCCAGAACAGAGGCCACCAGAATGTAGATCGGCAAGCCCACCACCAACACCAGAAGCGCCACCCGGCGACGGCCTTTGTAACTCAACGCCATGTCAGTCTCCTTTCAGAGGCTTACGCGATCAATCGGCAAATGGATCGGTTACCAGAATGGTGTCTTCGCGCTCCGGGCTGGTCGACAATAGCGCCACAGGGCACTCAATCAGCTCTTCCACGCGCTTCACGTATTTCACCGCATTGGCGGGCAGATCGTTCCAGCTGCGCGCGCCTTCGGTGGTCTCGGACCAGCCATCGATCTCTTCATAGATCGGCTTGCACCGCGCCTGCTGATCTGCCGCCATTGGCAGGTAGTCCAGCGTTTCGCCGTCCAGCTCATAGCCCACGCAAATCTTCAGCTTGTCAAAGCCGTCCAGCACGTCCAGCTTGGTCAGGCAGATGCCTTTGATGCCGGAGGTCGCACAAGTCTGACGCACCAGCGCGGCATCAAACCAACCGCAACGACGCTGACGGCCAGTGGTGGTGCCAAACTCATGGCCACGCGTGCCAAGACGCTCGCCATCCGCATCCGGTGTGCCATCAGCATTGAGCAGCTCGGTTGGGAATGGGCCTTCGCCCACGCGCGTTGTGTAGGCTTTCACAATGCCCAGCACATAATCAATGGAGCCCGGACCAATGCCCACACCGGTCGCCGCCTGACCGGCAATCACGTTGGAGGAGGTCACAAACGGATAGGTGCCAAAATCAATGTCCAAGAGCGCGCCTTGTGCGCCTTCAAACAGGATCCGCTTGCCCGCTTTGCGCTTTTCGTTCAGCACTTTCCAAACCGGCGCCGCATAGGGCAGGATTTCTTTGGCAATGTCTTTCAACAGCGCAATCAAACCGTCGCGGTCAATCGGCTCAACGCCCAGACCTTTGCGCAGCGGGTCGTGGTGCTGCAACGCACGATCCACACGGGCTTCCAAAGTGGCTTCGTCAGCCAGATCGGCCACGCGGATCGCACGACGCCCCACTTTGTCCTCATAAGCCGGGCCAATGCCGCGACCTGTGGTGCCAATCTTGGTGCCTTTGGAGGCCGCTTCTTCGCGCGCGCGGTCCAGTTCGCCGTGGAATGGCATGATCAGCGGCGTATTCTCCGCAATCATCAGCGTTTCTGGCGAAATATCCACGCCCTGCGCGCGCACAGTCGCAATCTCTTTCACAAGGTGCCACGGGTCCAGCACAACGCCGTTGCCGATCACGGACAGTTTGCCACCGCGCACAACGCCGGACGGCAGCGCGTGCAGCTTGTAGACCTTGCTGTCGATCACCAGCGTGTGGCCAGCGTTATGCCCACCTTGGAAACGCGCGATGACATCGGCCCGCTCGCTGAGCCAGTCAACGATCTTGCCTTTACCTTCATCGCCCCACTGAGCGCCTACAACAACAACATTGGCCATATCCGGTCCTTTGCAGAGAGTTCAAACCCGCGCCCTTGTAGCCATGTTGTTTGGCTGGGGAAACCACAAAAGCTGTCGCAGGCTGGACAGAGCGTGGGTTTTTGCGCGAGGATTACAAAAAAAGACAGGCAAGACATCTGAGGGGACAGAGATGGGGCTCTTGTTACGCTGGCTGATCGCCTTTCTGCTCTTGGCAGCAACCTACAACCCAACGGACTACAACTTTGTTGTTTGGGCCCGCGCCAACTACGTCGAAGAACTGCCGCTCACCGTGCTCTTGGGCCTTTTGCTGCTGATCGGCTATGTCATCTATCTCCGCGCTACCCTGCGCTCTATAGGTGCCTTTGGCATGACCGTGGTGCTGGCGGTGCTCGCCGCCGTCGCCTGGGTTTTACACGACTACAACATGCTCAGTCTCGAGAATGGCGCCGCAAACATCTGGCTCGCCATCCTGGCACTCTCAATTGTTCTGGGCATTGGCCTCGGCTGGTCCATTGTGCGCCGCATGTTGACAGGTCAGGTGGATGTAGACGACGTCGAGGCCTAGCTTTCGCCCGCCGACAATAACACCGGCTGACCATGGGGCGTGTTCAAATAGGCGTTGGTCCAACCTGTCTTCAGACGTCTCAACTCCCCCATTTCCGCCATACCGGTGTCCGAAAGGAAGCCCTCCAAAGTCTCCAACCACGCGTTGAAATAATCGGCGCCGCCGTCCAGTTCCTTCGCCAGCCCATGTGCCTTCAACGTCGCGCCAAAGCGCTCCGCCCAGGCCGACCACTCGAAATGTCCTGCCTCATTGAGCGCCACGGTGATCGCAAACACCTGCGCATGCCACGGCTCAGAGAATACCGGCTCCGGCTTGTCCCCGCACCAAATCACGCCAAAGGCTCCAGATAGCTCTCCCACAGATCCAAAACGACCTCACCGCGCGGGTCTGCCTCAGCACCCCAAAGCTCCTGTGCTGTGAACCGCACCGCATAGAGTGGCTCCGCCGCCTCTCCTTTGAAATGCGCATTGCTGTCGGGAAACACATGCGCGCCATGACGCAACACAATCTCCCCCACAGCCCCCGCCGCATAGGCTGGCAAGCGCGTATGCCCGCCCGGAACCGCCACATTGCGCGCAGGCTTTCGGGTTCTCACTTGAGCCCCAACCGCAAACCTGGGCGCGGCCCCGTCCCGCGTATAAGGGCTGCCATTCATCAAAACAGCCTCAACCGCCTCCGGCTTGGCCGCCCGCGCGGCCACCGGCGACAGGCCCGCCGCCTGCCCGCTGGCCAGCTCTGCAACCGTCACCACCCCGCGATCCACCATCAGGTCCGCAAGCCCGCCAATCCATTTCTCATAATAGCTGAACGCCATGTAATCCTGAGGATCCAACAGCTCCCGCGCATGGCGCGAGGCGTCAATGTTCCACTGCCCCAGAAACCCGCAGGCCACATTGAGCGCCAAGGCCCGCTTGTGCCAGTCCTTGGCCTCCCCAAAGTCATAACCATCCTGCGGGTCCACTGGCCCCGTGCCCAGACGCCCGCCCATGTCGTGGATAAGGCTCATGCGCCCAGCTCCTGTGCCAAAGCGGTGCCAATCATGCTGTCACGTGTGACCAGCGCCGCCAGTTCATCTTCGCTGAGCCCTTCCGTGCCCGCCGGGCGCCGCGGCACCACGAGATAACGCACCTCCGCCGTGCTGTCCCAGACCCGCACCTTTTGGCCCTCCGGCAATGTCACGCCGAACTCTGCCAAAACCGCCCGCGGCTCACGCACAGCGCGCGCCCGATAAGCATCTGACTTATACCAGCCCGGCGGAATGCCCAGAAGCGGCCACGGGTAACAACTGCACAGGGTGCACACAACCATGTTGTGCACATCCTCGGTGTTCTCAACAAACACCATATGTTCTCCCTGCCGCCCATACAGACCCATCTCCTGCAGCGTCGGCATCGGGTCCTCGATCATCTGCTTGTGAAAATCCGGATCACTCCACATCTTCGCCACCACCTGCGCGCCATTCTGCGGCCCGATTTTGTTTTGGTAGAGGTCGATGATGGCATCCAAGGCAGCCGGATCAACCAGGCCTTTGTCCGTCAACAGAGTTTCAAGTGCCTTGACCCGAAGCGCCGGGTCCGATGGCAAGTGTGAATGCGGGTGGTCATGATCATGAGGCATGGGCGAACTCTGTCAGAAGCCCGCACGCAGGTCCATCACCAAAACCCGCCATAGCCTCTTCGCGGACCAAACTGAGAAATCCACCTTGCCCCTCGCGGCAAACTTGCCTACATACGCCGCTAGAAAATCCGAACGCTCGCTTTACAGGTCCCAATGGAAAACGTTGTCCTCATCATTCACCTTCTTCTGGCACTGGCGCTGATTGGCGTCGTATTGATGCAACGTTCCGAAGGCGGCGGCCTCGGCATGGGCGGCGGCGGCGGAGCCGTATCCGGCCGCGCAGCAGCCACCGCGCTGACCCGCGTGACCTGGATCCTCGCTGGCGCGTTCATCTGTACCTCGATCGCCCTGACCGTGATCGCGGCCAACAATTCTTCCTCCAGCTCGGTGTTTGACCGTCTGGGCACCTCCGCGCCTGCCGCGGAAGAAACCGCACCAACCCTGCCCGGCGCAGGTGACTCGCTGCTGCCGCCGTCTGAAGGCGACAACGCACCATTGGTGCCACGCGCAGACTAAATGTCGCGCACTCCTAAAGATTTCTGGCGGTTCCTCGGAGCCGCCTGATTTTTTGCCCCCATCGGGCACCCACCACAGCTTGAGGCCTCTCAGCCAACCGCAACAGCATCTTGCGGTCCGGTTGCCTTTTTGCTGCGAATCCTATAAGACTTAAGTCCCGTGATGCTGGGTCAATTTTGCAGGCGAATCTGCACTGACTTGGGCGCTGCTACATCGACAATCGTCCGACCTGCGGGTCGACAATCACGGGGGATGCCACGCACATGGCGCGCTACATTTTCATTACGGGTGGGGTTGTTTCTTCGCTGGGCAAAGGTCTGGCGTCTGCGGCGCTTGGGGCGCTGCTACAAGCACGGGGGTATACCGTGCGCCTGCGCAAACTGGACCCATATCTGAACGTGGATCCCGGCACCATGTCGCCGTTTGAACACGGTGAGGTGTTTGTCACCGACGATGGCGCAGAAACCGATTTGGATCTCGGCCACTACGAACGTTTCACCGGCGTCCCCGCCCGCATGACCGATTCCGTCTCCTCCGGCCGCGTCTATTCCAACGTTCTGGAAAAAGAGCGCCGCGGCGACTACCTCGGCAAAACCATTCAGGTGGTCCCCCACGTCACCAACGAGATTAAAGACTTCCTGCATGTCGGCGACGACGAAGTCGACTTCATGCTTTGTGAAATTGGCGGAACCGTCGGCGACATCGAAGGCCTGCCCTTCTTCGAAGCCATTCGTCAGTTCAGCCACGACAAACCACGCGGCGAATGTATCTTCATGCACCTCACCCTGCTGCCCTATCTGGCCGCTTCCGGTGAACTCAAGACCAAGCCAACCCAGCACTCCGTCAAAGAGCTGCAATCCATTGGTATTGCGCCCGACGTTCTGGTCTGCCGCTCCGAGCAGCCCATCCCGGACAAAGAGCGCCAGAAGATCGCCCTATTCTGTAACGTGCGCAAAGAGCACGTTGTGGCAGCCTATGATCTGAAATCGATCTACGAAGCCCCACTGGCCTATCACCGCGAAGGCCTTGACCAGGCTGTTCTGGACGCCTTCGGCATCGCGCCGGCCCCACGTCCTGATCTGACCGTATGGGAAGATGTGAACGACCGCATCCACAACACCGACGGCAAGGTCAACGTCGCCATCGTCGGCAAATACACCCAGTTGGAAGACGCCTATAAGTCGATCAAAGAGGCGCTCACCCACGGCGGCATGGCCAACCGTGTGAAAGTCAACGTCAGCTGGGTCGACGCAGAGCTGTTTGACAAAGACGACGCGGCACCATTCCTGGAAGGCTATGACGCCATTCTGGTGCCCGGCGGCTTTGGCGAACGCGGCACCGAAGGCAAGATCAAAGCGGCGCAATACGCCCGTGAGCATAAAATCCCCTACCTCGGCATCTGCCTGGGCATGCAAATGGCCGTCATCGAAGCCGCCCGCAACAAGGCTGGCATCACCGATGCAGGCTCTGAGGAATTTGACCACGAGGCTGGCAAAACCCGCTTTGAACCGGTGGTCTACCACCTCAAAGAGTGGATTCAGGGCAACGCCAAGGTAACCCGCAAAGCCACCGACGCCAAAGGCGGCACCATGCGCTTGGGTGCCTATGACGCAACCTTGACCGAAGGGTCCAGAGTGGCCGAAGCCTATGGCACTGTCTCTATCGAGGAACGTCACCGTCACCGTTATGAGGTCGACATCAAATACCGCGAGCAACTCGAAGCCTGCGGTCTGCGTTTCTCCGGCATGAGCCCAGACGGCCGCCTGCCAGAGATTGTCGAATGGGAAGACCACCCATGGTTCATCGGCGTGCAGTTCCACCCGGAACTCAAATCCAAGCCGTTTGACCCGCACCCGCTGTTCCGCGACTTTGTGCGCGCGGCCAAAGACAACAGCCGCTTGGTCTGATCCAACATCACACATGGGGAAAAGGCGCGGCTCTCCGGACCGCGCCTTTTTTACATCCACTTGTCTCAATCGCCCCTGACGCGGTAACAGACAACAATGTCCTAAGGAGAAGGGACGCCCGCATACGTGCGGCACAAAGCCCCCCCCTGCCCAGCCTCATATATGACGTGGTTCCCCGGTTTCTCCCCCCTAACCGGCCTTGACCAAACGCCCCATTCGCACCGAAACTCCGCCTCAATTGCTCTACCTATTGAGGACACCCCACATGACCTTTCCCGCTAAAGTTATTTTTGCCGCCAGCCTGTCCCTCACCGCGCTCCCCGCATTTGCTGCCGGTGAGGCCTCGGACAAGCTCCTCAAACTTATCCGCGACAACGGCTGTCAGATGACCGCTGTGGAAGCCGGAGAGATGCTGCCCAAACATGGGTTCACGCCAGATCAAACCCGCGACATCATCCGCGACTGGGACAAAAAAGGCTGGCTCGATGGACACGGCTTTGCCGGCATCAAACTCTCTGACGCGGGGTGCAAAGGCTAACCCCAAACGTCGCATGTTGCCCTGTGCAACGCTCGCTCAGTTAAGCGTGACGTGAAGGTCAAATTTTGCACCGGCGTAATACCGACGCGATACCGACGTAATACCGACACGGATTTTGAGGGTTAACGCCCCCCGCTCCGATAGCATTTGACCCTTTTGCCGCCGCCCGTTACCAAACTGAGCAACACCGGCAAAAGGGCATGAGCCATGATCTATAAATCTGCGCAAGACTGGCGCGACGCAGAGCAGAAAAAAGTCCTGCTCTTTGGCATGTCTGGCTTGGGAAAAACGCATATTTCCAAAACGTTGCGCGCCAATGGGGATTGGTTCCACTACTCTATCGACTACCGCATCGGCACCCGCTATATGGGCGAACACATCACCGATAACGCCAAACGCGAGGCCATGAAGGTCCCGTTCCTGCGCGAACTCCTGATGACCGACAGCATCTACATCGGCTCCAACATCACCTTCAACAACCTCGCCCCCCTCTCCACCTACCTCGGCAAGCCCGGCAACCCCGAAAAAGGTGGACTGCCCTTTGCCGAATATATGCTGCGCCAACGCCAGCACCGCTCCGCCGAAATGGCCGCCTTGATAGACACGGAAACCTTCATCTCCCGTGCCCATGATCTCTATGGCTATGACCATTTTGTCTGCGACACCGGCGGCTCGATTTGTGAGGTTGTTGACGCCGACGACCCCAAAGATCCGATCCTGACTGCCCTGTCGCAAAACACGCTTATGGTCTGGATCAAAGGCTCGGACGCCCACACCGAAGAGCTGGTGCGCCGTTTTGATAAGGCACCTAAGCCAATGTATTACCAGCCGGAATTCCTGCTGGACTGCTGGCACGCCTATCTCGATGAGACCGGTCAGGACGAGAGTGCCGTGGACCCGGATGCCTTTGTGCGCTGGACCTACGCCCGCGCATTGGCCCATCGTCAACCGCGCTATGAGGCCATGTCCCGCTGGGGCGTCACTGTGACCGCCGAAGCCGTTTCTCAGGTCGCCACAGCGGCTGATTTCATCGACGTGATCACCGCAGCCCTTGAGCATCCGGCGATCCCCGCCTAACTATGGCCCTCACGCCTATTTGCCCCACTGACAGACAAAGAGACTGACATGCCCATCAAGATCCCCGCCGACCTCCCCGCCTTTGACGTGCTCAAGCACGAAGGCGTTATGGTCATGGCCGAGGATCAGGCCTCCCGTCAAGACATCCGTCCGATGCGTATCGGGCTTCTTAACCTGATGCCAAAGAAAATTCAGACGGAAAATCAGTTCGCCCGTCTGATCGGCGCCACCCCATTGCAGCTGGAATTGTCGCTCATCCGTATGTCTGAGCACAAAACCCGCAACACGGCGGCAGAGCATATGGCGGAGTTCTACCGGCCTTTTCAGGAGGTTAAGGCGTCAGGTGAAAAGTTTGACGGCCTCATCATCACCGGCGCACCGATTGAGCATCTGCCGTTTGAAGAGGTCACCTATTGGGACGAACTCTGCGAGGTCTTTGATTGGACCCGCACCCACGTGCACTCCACTTTTGGCGTGTGCTGGGGCGGCATGGCGATGATCAACTATTTCCATGGTGTGAAAAAACACATTCTGGATCACAAGGCTTTTGGCTGCTTCCGCCACCAGAATTTGGCGCATTCCTCGCCCTACTTGCGTGGGTTTTCGGATGACTGTGTCATCCCGGTAAGCCGCTGGACAGAAATCCGCCAGGACGAAGTCGATGCCCGCCCCGAGCTGCGCACGCTGCTGCATTCTGACGAGGTCGGCCCCTGTCTGATCGAGGCACCAGAAACGCGAGACCTGTTTATTTTCAATCACTTCGAATACGATAGTGACACGTTGAAACAGGAATATGATCGTGATGTGTCTGAAGGTACGCCAATCAACGTGCCGTCCAACTACTACCCGGATGATGACCCATCCAACCCACCGCAAAACCGGTGGCGCAGCCATGCGCATCTGCTCTACGGCAACTGGATTTCCGAGATCTATCAAACCACGCCGTTTGACTTGTCTCGCATCGGCCATGAAATCACCGATCTGCGCGCCTGACTCTGGCGGGCAGCCATCGCGATTGCACTAAGCTGCAGGACGCCCCATATTGGGGAAAACGGAGAGCTTTCATGGACTTGCCCTTTGACGGCGCGATCAGTGCCTACTTTGAAAACGATGCCCCCGCCGCCGTGCGCGCGGCCATTCAGAGCGCAGGCAAGAACGACATCCTGTCAGACCACTACCCGCACAAAGAACGATTGGCACGTAAGACCTATGAGGCTGACCTCGAAGCGCTGCAAATCGAACTGGTGAAAATGCAGCATTGGGCAAAGGAAAGCGGCGCCCGCATCGCCTGTGTCTTTGAAGGCCGTGATGCGGCTGGCAAGGGGGGCACCATCAAACGCTTTCGCGAGAACCTGAACCCGCGCGGCGCGCGCATTGTCGCCCTATCAAAACCCACCGACGCAGAGCGCAGCCAATGGTACTTCCAGCGCTACTTTGACCACCTGCCCTCAGGTGGCGAGTTGGTGCTCTACGACCGCAGCTGGTACAATCGCGGCGTGGTCGAAAAGGTCTTTGATTTCTGCGAACACGACCAGCGGGAACGCTTCTTCCATCAAGCGCCGAACCTTGAAGAAACCCTCGTAAACGACGGAATTTACCTGTTTAAATTCTGGCTCAATGTCGGGCGCGCCGAGCAACTGCGCCGTTTTCTGAGCCGCGAAACCGATCCACTCAAACAGTGGAAACTGAGCTGGATCGACGTCGAAGGCCTCAAACGCTGGGATGCCTACACCACGGCCATTGGTGAAACTCTGCAGCGCACCCATACAGAGGCCGCCCCTTGGACCGTGGTCCGCTCTGACGACAAACGCCGCGCCCGTCTTGCGGCCATTCGCACCGTGCTGCACGCCCTGCCCTATGACCGCAAAGATGCGAAGGCAATTGGCACAATCGACACCAAAATCTGCGGCGGACCGGACATCTGGAATGCCTAAACGCGGCTACCATCACGGCAATCTGCGCCAGGCCCTGGTTGAGGCTGCCCTGAGCCTGATTGAAGCCAAGGGCCCGACCGGCTTTACCCTCTCAGAGGCCGCCAAAACCGCAGGCGTGACCCCGGCTGCGGTCTATCGCCACTTTGAGGGCCGCGAAGATCTCATCGCAGAGGCTGCCCGCCAAGGCTATGAAATCTTTGCAGATTTGATGCAGTTCGCTTTTGACAAAGGCCAGCCGTCCGCGCTCGCTTCCTTTGAGGCCACCGGACGCGCCTACCTCGCCTTTGCCCGCAAATACCCCGGCCACTACATCGCGATGTTTGAAAGCGGCATCTCGGTGAACCGCACGCCAGAACTCGCCGCCGTCGCCACGCGCGCGCGCGGCGTCATGGAGCACGCGGCCGCCGAACTCTCCAAGCACATCCCACCGGAAAAGCGCCCCCCGGCCAGCATGTTCTCCGCGCATGTCTGGGCCATGAGCCACGGCGTGGTCGAACTCTACGCCCGGAACTCCCCCGGCACCCAAAGCCCCTTTGCTCCCGAAGACCTGCTGGAAAGCGGCATTGGCGTCTATTTACGTGGACTGGGGCTGATCGAAGGCGACCTTTAGACGTCTCACTGATAGGCCAGCGCCACCCAGATATGCACTGCCACCAAAGGCACCAGAGCGGCGGACAAGCCGATGTGCACCACCAACCAGAGCAGGTAAATCACGTTGCTGCGATACCGAAGCACTTCGCGATTGAGCACTCCGGTCAGGGCGATCAAAAACACCACCGCGCTCAGCGTGCTCATCCAGACATGCCCAAAGCGCACGGCGTGCAAGGCAAACAACAGCGTCGCCGCCGCACCCACCCAGCGATGACGCACAAGCACCTTGCGGGCATTTCTATTGTCCTTAGTGACCCTTAAAAAAAACAACACCCATTGATAGCCAAAGAGCCCTAGGAGCAGCGTGCCTGTCACCACCTGCTGTGCAAATCCAGTCAAAGGCTGCGCCAACACCGATTTGATCTCTGACGACAAAAGCACCCCAGCGAAGACAACCGCAAACAAGATGAGCGGTACATAGGGCGTGCGCTGCCAAGTCGCCTTCAGAAACCGCATGGTGCTTGCCCTCCGTCTGCTTGCGCCGCCAAAGCATCCCGCGCCGGTTGCCCATCTGGATGCCTCCGATCTCGCATCAAGGCTTCTAGCACCGCAGGTGATGCATGTGTTTTGACCTCACTCAGAAACACATTCACCTCTGGCAGGACCCGCGCGCCTTCCCGCGGCCATTCCGCGCCAATCTGTACCGGCGCCTCAAAGCCAGCAGCCTTGGTCAAATAGCTGTCATAGGTATGCGCCACAGAGGCGTACATGGCGTCCACCACGTCCAGAAACTCATCCACAGTCACTTCAGCAGCAGGGTAAGTCCAGGTCGTCGCCCCCATCACATCATTCAGTTTCCAATCCTTTTTGGGGCTGTCTGGATGCGCGTTGTGACAAGTCACACAGAGGGCCACACCCGCCACATCCGGATACATCGCGACAAACCCACTTTGCGGATCTTCGGAATACACCGCCGCTCGCGAGGCCTTGATCTGGTCAAACACCGACAGTTGCGCCGCTCCGAATAGATTGGACTTGTTGATAGGCGCGTCGGACCCCAGATACAGTCCCAACCTTGGCGGCAATGTCTCAAGATGCGCCGCAGTTGCGCGCAAGAACAGCGCAGGCAATGGCCCCTGCTCCACACCGGGCTCTTGCCACTCCTCGCCAAACTTCAACCCGGCGGCTTTACCCCCGCCCACAATGCGTTTGGTATACACCGTGCGGGCGACCTCGTTGATGACGTTGACCCCGTCAAACACGGCATTCACTGGATGACGACACCCAGCCATCTCGACGTCACCATCCGGCAAAGGCTCGGGCGCTGTGGCAAACAAATAGACACCAAGGCAAACAAACACGCCAACCAAAAAGATGCGCGGCAAGGTCATGGCTCTTTCCCTTCATAGAGCTTTGGACTGCCATAAGGATCTGCGCCGCCCTCAAAATAGGCCCAGATCGCGGGTTCTGGCAGTGCCTCCGCCAATTTGGATGGCGGCTTAAACGCGTGGTTTCCGTGGAAGTCGTGACAGCCCAGACAGCTGCGCCAGTTGTCCTGTGCCACCAACGTGACATGTGGCACATCCACCGGGTCGTTCTTCACCACCAGATCCCCGTGACACGCCTGACACAGCGTGGGCTGCGCCGTCACAATCTCTGGCCGATGTTCAGAGTGGCAACCCAAACAGCTGCGCGCTTCCACCTGCGTCACGGCCTCGGCAAAACGGGGCTCGCGGAATCGATAAATCGGATGGCGCTCATTAGGCCGGGCATGACAGGCCAGGCATTGATCCGATTGTACCGCGGCATAACCAAAATCCACCGGCGTTTCCCGCAAGCCAAGCACATAGCGCACCTGCGCCTGAACTTGTTGCCGGACAGTCCCCTGTGTTTCCTTGTGACACTGCACGCAGGCAACACCGTCGTGCGCTGCAATAAGGGGTCCGTGAGCCAAAGATGTTTTTATGTTTGCCTGAGTGAGCGCAAATCCCGCCCAAACGGCCGTTGGCAACACCGCCAACAGCGCCCAAATTCGAACCACACGGGCAGATGGCAACGCCATGCGACCCTCCAACACAAGAACCAAACTAAGCTCAAAAGTGTTGCGGCTTTTGGTTAATCAATCTTTAATTGCATCGACCCGATACTGTTCAGGCATGCTTTCTTTCGCAAATGTCTGACGCATCTCGACGCTAAACTAGTTCTCGCCTGCTGCCGCCTTGGCTTTGGCGAGTTCCTTTTCAACACGTTCAATAAATCCCTTATTGGGTGACGCTTCTTTGAATGTATTGAAAATCTTCTCTGCTGCCTCAAGGTCTTGGGCCAGATGTTCCCCACGGATCAACTCCAGCGCAGCCTCCAAACCCGCGTCGCCATACCCCACCTGCCCAGCCAGTTCAAAAAGCATCAGCCCGGTTGGGACATCCGTGTCGACTCCATAGCCGTCAATCAAACGGCGCCCATACACTGTCATCGCCAAAGGATACCCAAGCCGCGCAGCCTTTTCATACAGCCCCGTCAAATAGCGGATATCAAGAGTGGAAAATCGGCATTCATTTCTACCGGACTGATACGCCAACGATGTCAAAGCGGGGGCAATATCATCAAGCGCAGCTTCCAGCAGCTCGACATAGGCGTCTTTATCACCAGCACAGGCATCGCGACCGATATTCTTATAGATGGCACGCTCCCGTCCGTAAAAGTTCATGGGAGAGACCTGAACCTCAAGCCAGCTCAAATCTGGCGTAGGCTCAACGGCATGCACCGGCGTTGATGCCGTGACAATGACCAACGAAGCAAACAGAGTTTTGAGCATGTTAAGCGCCTTTTCGATACCAGCGGTATATCGAAACTGACACATTGGTGTCGCCAATGGCAATCCAAACTCAAAATCGAAATGCCAGTTTGCAAAAAGTCACAAGAGCCCGCGCACCCAGTCCAGCCGCGCCTTGGGCACTAGTCCGTAGTTATAGAGATTTATTCCGGTCGCGCCGCCCTTGCGCAGCAAAGCGATCCGCTGTGCAAAGTCCTCGCGGCCAGAAAACTCTGGATAACCCAACCGCAAACCGACCTGCCCGCCAGCACCATGCGGCAAGTCCGCAGCATACGACATCAGCTTTTCCACCGCCTCCGGCCCCATGTCGTAAGCGCAGAGCATCACTTTCAAACCAAGGTCAGCCGCAGCGCCATGGTCGCAGCCGCCAAGCCAACCGGATTGCCCGTCGATTAACATCAACTCGGACGCCGCCGCACAAGCGTCTTTGGCCTGCTTCAAGACCGCGTTCACGTGTTCAAAGCGCAAATCCAGGTAGGCCCGCAATTCCGCATCAAAATCAAAGGCATCCAGACCACGCTCGGGGAAGTCCGGGCACACCCGCTGTGGCGTGTCCCCTGCACACATCTGATCGATTAGCCCGCGCACACGCGCTTGCAACGCCGGCATATCCAGACCGGCAGCCCGCCCCGCCAACTGACAATGCTCACAGAAACACAGCGCCATCAGAAAGTCCCCTTCCGGAGGCAGGCCTACCATGTCTTTCTCATGGTGATACTCATGGGCAAACCCAAGGAAATTGGGGCTCTCCAACTCGATCCGGTTTGGCTGATAGTTCTCGGAAATGTCGCGTACCAGATTACCCACATAGGCTTGGGCCTTTGGGTTGGCCGGGCAGAGATTGTAGGAGTTAGCATCCCCAAACGCATTGCGGGTCACCAGATCAGGGTTGGCAAAACCAAGCGCGGAGTTATGCAGACACACGGTCCAGCACGACACTTCCAATCCACCCGCGTCCCGCTCCTCAATCATCTGGCGCAGTACATCCTGCTCCTGCGCCAAGGAGGACACCAAAGGCTGCAACGCCTGCCCTTGCCAGATGTTGGTATCTGGACGGAAATACAGCGTGCCATCTTCGGGAAAATACGCCCGCCGCTTGGGACTGCGCACCTGCAGGAACCGCCCTGCGTGATACACCGTGGCCAGGCTAATCATGTCAAAACCCAGCTCACGCACCTCCGACGACACCACCTCCTGTCCAATTTCAGCGACATCCCAGGGATAGGTCCAAAGTGCATTACTCACAGTCTTTCCTTTCAGATCAGCGGCTTGGCTGACGCGGTTGTATCGGAAAGCCGCCCTGCTGCGCAGTCTGAAAAATCGTCAAAATCGGAAATTCACGGATCACACGCGCAAACAAAAAGGCCACTCCAAAAGAGCGGCCTTTCCGAAAAGTCTTGTTTCCAGCGATTAACGCTTGGAGAACTGGAACGAACGACGCGCTTTGCGCTTACCGTATTTCTTACGTTCCACAACGCGGCTGTCGCGGGTCAAGAAGCCAGCGGCTTTCAGGGCACCACGCAAGGAGGGTTCATAAAGCTGCAGAGCTTTAGAGATACCGTGCTTCACCGCACCAGCCTGACCGGTCAGACCACCACCTTTAACGGTGGCGTATACGTCGAATTCACCTTCAACGCCGGCAACCTGGAAAGGCTGACGCAGGATCAGCTGCAGAACCGGACGTGCAAAGTACTTGTCCTGGTCCTTGCCGTTCACGATGACCTTGCCGGAACCCGGCTTGATCCATACGCGAGCAACAGCGTCTTTACGTTTACCGGTCGCGTAGGCGCGGCCCAGTTCGTCGCGTACTGGCTCACGAGGAGCAGCTTCGACTACAACAGCTTCTTCACCGGCAACGGCGTTCAGCTCTTCAAGCGAGTTGATTTGATCAGCCATGGATTAGCTCCGGGTGTTCTTGCTGTTCATGGACTTCACGTCCAGCACTTCTGGGGCCTGTGCTTCATGCGGGTGCTCGGCACCGGCGTAAACGCGCAGGTTGGTCATCTGCTTGCGGGACAGGCGGTTGCCTGGCAGCATGCGCTGAACGGCTTTGGTCACCACGCGCTCTGGGTGCTCGCCTTCCAGGATCTGCTCTGCAGTGCGGAACTTGATGCCGCCTGGGTGGCCGGTGTGCCAGTAGTAACGCTTGTCAGCGCGTTTCTTGCCGGACAGCTGGATTTTGTCAGCGTTGATCACGATGACGTTGTCACCCATGTCCATGTGCGGAGTGAAGGACGCCTTGTGCTTGCCGCGCAGGCGCATGGCGACGATCGATGCCAAACGGCCCAGCACCACGCCTTCGGCGTCGATGATGATCCATTTCTTCTCGATGTCTGCCGGAGTAGCAGAGAAGGTTTTCATGTTAGGTCTTCCATGATTGGTTGACAGACGAGTCGGTTGCCCGACGCATCAAAATGCGATGGGCGGGTTATAAAGCACCCCTATGCCACGTCAAGCGCACTAAACCCAAACAAAATAAACAAAAACAATACCTTACAATTTAGGTATTATTTTACCCCATCAAACTGGTGCATGTTGCAGTGGTTTTGACAGCATTTCCGACATGGTTTCCAGCGCCGCCTGCAAATCCGCTTCCGACACCTCGGGCGCAAGAGCAATGCGCACTGCATTGGGCGCTCTTTCATCCGCCAGGACATATTCATCTGCGGACTTGATCCGAATGCCCTCTGCGTCACACGCACGTACGAATGTGGACCCGCGCCAACCTTGTGGCAGCTTCAGCCAGATAAACGGCACAAAGGGACGCCAGCGGATATCCCAACTGCCAAGCACGTTGACCGCCAACTGCACCCGTTTGTTGATGAACTTCTCAACCCGCTGCCGAATTTCATCCGCCTGACCGCTCTGTATCAGATCAGCACAGATATCGAGCAACGGTTGCGGCAAGCCATAGAACATGGACTGCGCCACGTGCCGCGCCGTCTGCGCACTCCCCTCTGGTGCCACCAGATACCCAAACCGCAAAGCAGCGGAGACAGATTTGGTCAACGAACCAATGTACCAAGCGCGATCCGGACAGAGTGCCCGATAAGATGGCGTATCGGCCGGCCCCAACGCATGGCAGTCATCCTCAATAATTTGCAGATTATACCGACGCGCAATCGCAGCAATCTCCTGCCGCCGTTCCAGCGGCACTTTGATCGCTGTCGGGCTGTGCGCCTGCACCGAGGTCACCAGCACTTGCCCGCCGTGACGCCGCAACGCCTCCTCCAGCTTCTCCGGCCGCATCCCATGTGCATCCATCTCTACGCCGATCACATCTGCCCGTAGCAGACGCCCGGCGTGCCGCACCCCGGGGAACGTCACAGCCTCGGTCAAAATCACCGGATGCGCGCCATGCAAACAACACTGCAACGCCGTTACCGACGCATTCTGAGCGCCAACGGCCAGAACGACATCCTCAGCGGTGAACCGTCCAGCCACATCCGGGCCTACCCAATCAACCACAGCTTGGCGCGCATGCAGGTCCGTAGCAGATGTTGGACAGGACAAATATGACATCTCACTCTGTGCCGCGACGCGCGTCATAGCTTTTCGAATGATCTGATCCTGCCCCACATCCGGCACCCGAACCGCCCGCATGTCCAAATCTTCCGCTTGTGAAAGAGAGAGCAACGGCTCCGGCGGCAACACCGTCTCCGGCCGCCCATCCGCCACAAAGGTTCCGCGCCCGACTGTTGTCTCCAGCAATCCCTCTTCCACCGCCAATTTGTAAGCCCGCGCCACGGTGCCCGGCGTAATACCGAGCTGCCACGCCAACTCACGCACAGGTGGAAGCTTCTCCCCAACAGGCAGATGCCCACTTCGCACGGCACCGCGAAGGGATTGTATCAATACAATGTATTTGGGATCGGTACAGCCGTCAAAGTTTGGGGGCCATATTGTATCAATCACAATGTTTTCCTCGCAATTGTGTCGCAGCAGGGGTACATCACCCTCGTAACAAACTTGAGGATTGTATCAATACAATATTGGAGACGACCATGACAATGACCACAACAAACCTGCAAATCCTGACAAACCACAATGCAAATGCACAACTGCCAGTTGCTGCGCGTGCGGCACTGTCGTTTGCGGCAGTGGTCACGGAATGGGACAAGCGCACCCGCACCCGCCGCGCGCTCGCCCGGTTGAGTAAAACGCAGCTGGAAGATGTTGGATTGAGCTTGCATGACGCCCGCACTGAGGCGCGCAAAAAAATGTGGCAGATCTGATCCCCGTCAGACGCCTCTTCCACTGGGTCGGGCTGGTCCCGACCCTTTTTTTGGCGGTACGCCGTGAAATTAGTAGCGCCTCATAAGGTCCCAAATCAGCCCCGAACTCAAAACCGCTGGCGCTGGCGCCGATTTTATTCCGGCCGCGCGCAGTGCCTGTGACACCCAGCTATTGCAGGTTTGAAACAGATGGTACTTTCCGCGCCCCTCATAAAATGCGCTCACCCCATAAAGCCCGGGACCAAGCTGCTCTGAGGACACGACACTGGCCTCCACAAACGCCAATAGTTCGCTCAACGCCGCGTCCGTGACGGGGATTTCGACACCCTGTGAATGTGTAAATCGCGTCCAGGGCGAGCCCATCCCGATCGCCACATGCAAGACAGTTTCCGATGGCCACAAAAGTGCCTTAGCGCCAATGGCGAAGGTCACATCCTCAAAAGTTGGCACCTCAAAATAAAACCCTCGGTCACCCCAACCAAATTCAAACCAATCTGCATCGGGAAATTGAGTCAACCAAACGTCCGCATGGTTTGAACCATATTCCTCCAAGGCGCTCCGCGGCAGAATGAGACCGGCATGATACCCGTGATCGAAAACCCAGACCGGCGTGCCTGAGTCCCGGTCGTATCCGTCCGAAGCCCCAAATGGTACAAACCGACTTACGACACCTAAAAGCAACGCGATCGCAATCCAGCGCTTCCAACTCATTTAGGAGGGATCGCGTAGGTCATATTAGCCCGCGCGACAGGCATCGCTGAGCCTTCCGAGTAAATCAGAACGTTTGACACAGACAACGTTCGGCCCAACTTCAACAGTTGCGTTTTGGCAATAAGGTCCTTGCCCGATTCCGGCTTGCGCATGAAATCCAGCGAGCAATTGGTGGTCACGGTCAGTGCCTCTTTGCCAATAATGGCCATAGTCGCCACATAGGCCGACACATCCGCCAGCGCAAACATCGACGGCCCCGACACTGTACCACCAGGGCGCAGATGTCGCTCCTGCACCATCATCCGCATCACAGTGTTCACCCCGTCGATGTGCTCGACCACAAAATCATCTTTGACCTGCGGGAACACCTGCTCGAGCCACGCGCCCATTTCTTCTGCTGTCATCACGGCTTGCATGCTTTTCCTCCGTCTCTCCCCGCGCTACCCTTGCGCCAACTCGGGAGGAGAGCAAGATGACACTTTTGGAACGTCGCGACACAAATGCGGTGGCACATCTCACCATGAACGCGCCAGAGCGGCTAAACGCCCTCTCCGACGAGATGCTGGCGGCTCTGCAAAGCGAATTCGATGCTCTTAAGGACGACAGCTCCATCCGCGCCATCACGCTGTCTGGCAACGGCAAGGCCTTCTGCGCCGGACACGATCTGAAACAAATGACAGCCGGGCGCCAATCCCAGGACGGTGGGCGCGCCTATTTTGCTGATCTGTTCAACCGATGCGCCACCATGATGCAGACCATCCAACAGCTGCCGCAACCAGTCATCGCCCAAGTGCACGGGATTGCCACTGCCGCCGGATGCCAACTGGTAGCCACCTGCGACCTGGCCGTGGCTGCCGAAGACACCCGTTTTGGCGTGAACGGCGTCAATATCGGGCTGTTTTGCTCCACCCCCATGGTGGCCCTGACCCGCAACATTCCGCGCAAACAAGCGTTTGAGATGCTGACCACCGGAGAATTCATCGACGCCCCCCGCGCCGAAACACTTGGCCTGATCAACCGCGTGGTGCCGCAACAAGACCTGGAAGCAGAAACCACACAACTCGCGGAAACCATTGCGCAAAAGCTCTCCGCCGCCGTGAAAATTGGCAAACAGACGTTCTATGAACAACTGCACATGCCAACCGATCAAGCCTATGCCCATGCTGGCAACGTCATGGTCGAGAACATGCTCTATGCCCAAACTGAAGCCGGCATCGAGGCCTTCCTGAACAAACAAACGCCCAAGTGGGACCAGTAACCGGTTTCCAATCCTCAAACGGTGTTTTTCCAACAAAGCTGTGTCGAATCCCAATCAACTTCGCCACAACGCAACCAACCGAACCCCACAATTTTGTGGCTCAAGTTCGCTAAGCGGTCCCGCTATTCGCAGGAGCGCGGGTTGCGTGTCGCCTCTCAGGTCGCTTTGTACTGCTTACCTCTGACCTGAGAGGCGCACGCCACTTTTTTGGCTTTGCTCTTCCCAAATGCCGATCCCTGCCCTATGTCCGCCCCCATGACAGAGACATTGCATATCGTGGGCGGCGGCATGGCCGGCTCTGAGGCCGCATGGCAGGCCGCAAACATGGGCGTGAACGTGGTGATCCACGAGATGCGGCCCAAGGTCGAAACCTTCGCGCACCGCACCGGGCATCTGGCGGAGATGGTCTGTTCCAACAGCTTCCGCTCTGACGATGACGAGCAAAACGCGGTTGGCCTGTTGCATTGGGAGATGCGCGCTGCCAACGGCCTGATTATGGCCATGGCCGATAAACACCGCCTGCCCGCAGGCGGCGCTTTGGCGGTGGATCGCGATCCCTTTGCCGAATCCGTGACCGCAGCCTTGATGGACCACCCCAATGTCTCCGTGGAATACGGCGAAATTTCCGAGCTGCCCAGTGATGGCTATTGGATCATCGCCACCGGCCCGCTGACCTCCACCGCCCTGGGTGCAGCCATTCAGGAAGAAACCGGCGCGGACCGTCTGGCCTTCTTTGATGCCATCGCGCCAATTGTCTATGCCGACAGCATCGACATGGACGTGGCCTGGCTGCAATCGCGCTACGACAAAGGCGACTCCGAGGAAGAGCGCAAAGCCTACCTCAACTGCCCGATGACCAAGGACCAATACGAGGCCTTCATCGACGCGCTCTTGGCGGCAGACAAAACCGAATTCCACGAAGGCGAAACCGCTGGCTACTTTGATGGCTGCCTGCCAATCGAAGTGATGGCCGACCGCGGCCGCGAAACCCTGCGCTTTGGCCCTATGAAGCCTGTTGGCCTCACCAACGAGCACAAGCCGGATGACAAGCCCTACGCCGTGGTCCAGTTGCGCCGCGACAACGCGTTGGGCACGCTTTACAACATCGTCGGCTTCCAGACGAAAATGAAATACGGCGCGCAGACCGAGGTCTTCAAAATGATCCCAGGTCTGGAAAACGCTAGCTTCGCACGCCTCGGCGGTATCCACCGCAATACCTTCATCAACTCGCCCACACTGTTGGACGATCAGATGCGCCTGAAGTCCCGCCCGAACATTCGTTTCGCGGGTCAGGTCACCGGCGTCGAAGGCTATGTCGAAAGCGCCGCCATGGGGCTTTTGGCAGGCCGTTTGGCCGCCGCAGAGATCCTAGGCAAGGCGCAGGACACCGCGCCGCTGAACACCGCCATGGGCGCCTTGGTACACCACATTACGGGTGGTGCAGAGGCCAAAACCTTCCAGCCAATGAACGTGAACTTTGGTCTGTTCCAGCCGGTTGAAGGCCTCAAAGGTGGGCGTCGCGGCCGTAAAGACCGCTACAAAGCCTACACTGACCGCGCCAAAGTTGAGTGGCAGGCCTGGGTTGACGCGCAGGCGTAACTGGACGGATCAAGCATCTTCCCATAATCTCAAGAGAGCGGGCCAATCGGACCCGCTCTTTTTGTGAAGACCTTTCGATAAGCGACTGAAACTGTGACCTTTATCACCCGCTTCGCTCCTTCCCCAACCGGCCCACTACATCTGGGACATGCCTACTCGGCAATGCTGGCACATGACATGGCAATGGAGAATGGCGGCACGTTTCTGCTGCGCATTGATGACCTTGATCAATCGCGAGCGCGCGATCACTGGGAGGCCCAAATTTATGATGACCTTACATGGTTGGGTCTTACGTGGGAGACGCCCGTACGTCGCCAATCCGACCATTTCGCAGACTACGACGCAGCATTAAGCGCGCTTTCCAATATGGATCTCACATACGCCTGCACCTGCTCGCGTCGCGACATCGAAGCCGCCGCCAATGCCCCACAAGAAGGTGTACCGCAATTTGGCCCTGACGGGCGCATATATCCCGGAACATGTCGACATGCCGGACACACATACGCAGACGCCAAATGCATCCGCCTCAACATGCGCGCCGCCTGCGAGCGGGCCCTGCCTGCGCACTTTGAAGAAAGCGGCCCAGACCACGCTGGAACGTACGCCTTGGATATCGACACAATGGTCTCAACTGTCGGTGATGTTGTCTTGGCCCGCCCCAACATGGCGGCGTCCTATCACCTTTCCGTAGTGCTGGATGACACTGCCACCGGCGTGACAGACATCATCCGGGGAGCCGATCTGTTTGAGGCCACAGCGATCCATGTGCTGCTGCAAAACCTGCTCGAGTTGCCCATGCCACGCTATCATCACCACAAGTTGATCCGTGATGAAAATGGCAAGCGCCTCGCTAAACGTGACGACGCACGCGCCATTTCAAAGTACCGAGCAGAAGGCGCAACCCCTGCCGATATTCGCGCCATGGTCGGCCTTTAGTCGTCCATCGGCTTCATCAATTCCACGGTCTCACCACCCCGCACCGCCGTGTAAAAACACGTGCGCCGGTTGGTGTGACAGGCTGCGCCGGTCTGCTCAACAAGCACCAAAATGCAGTCCTGATCGCAGTCATAGCGGAAATCGACCAAATTCTGCACGTGGCCCGAGGTTTCGCCTTTGATCCAGAAAGACTGCCGCGAACGGCTCCAATAGGTGACCTTCCGGGTCTCCAACGTCTTTGCCACGGCGTCGGCGTTCATCCACGCCATCATCAGCACTTCGCCGCTCTCGCTGTCCTGCGCAATCGCCGGGATCAACCCCGCCTCATTGTATTTCAGCGCCTTAGGATCAAATCCCATACCATCGTCCCTCTTTGCATCCGCAGTTTTCCTCTCTATCTAGGAAAGGCGCAAAAAAGGAAACCGCGATGTCCGGCGAAACCGACCTGATCAAGCTCTATTCTGGCCAGATCCTGCAACTCGCAGCGGCCATCCCGCACACTGACCGGTTGGAGGCGCCCGACGCCACCGTGAAAAAGCGCTCGCCGCTCTGTGGCAGCACCGTAACTGTGGACCTGAAACTCGAAGACGGCCGCATCGCCAGTTTTGGCCAGGACGTGAAAGCCTGCGCCCTTGGACAGGCCGCCGCCTCTGTTGTCGGTGCCAATGTCCTGGGGCAAAACCGGGAAGGCATCGAAGCGGCGCGCGATGCGCTCAAAGCCATGTTGAAAGAAGACGGCCCCACCCCATCTGCACCGTTTGATGGCCTCGAAGTCTTGCGTCCTGCACGGGATTACAAAAACCGTCACGCTTCTATCATGCTGGCACTTGATGCCACCGCCGAGGCCTTTGACGCTGCTGAACACGCCAACTGCGCTTAAATTCCTTCAGCCTCCAACGGTTTAAAACGTTTGCAAGCCGCGCCTCTCCGCGCGGCTTTGTTTTGGTCCCTTCACACATAAAAAAAACCGCCGCACTTCGCAATGGAAGGCGGCGGCAAGCGCAAGCGGTTTTCGCGTGGGACCCGGGCCGTCCGACTTAGGGGGAGGCAGACCCCCAAGAGGACTATGAACAGGCAGTATCAGTCAGGACGCATCAAATGGGGACAGATGCGCGGACAGACCGGCACGAATTCGCAGGCAGAATTAGAACAGACTCACCTCGTCACACTGGCACAAACACAAAAGTCACATCAAAGTTCACACAAAACCGGGGACATGCAGCGCAAGCACCAGCATGATCACCAAAGCCACCCCGCCCACAGCATCCTGCAAAAGCGTGTCGCCAGAGTTGCGCACAACGGATTTGATTTGCTGCATCATGGTGGGTCTCCTTCACTTCAGTCTTGTTGCCACTTTGTTCTCATATCACGCGAGTCGAGTAAAGAACTTTTTGAGAACATTTGAGAACATTAAGGGAATTTTAAGGTTGAACGCAGCCTAACCCACTGAAATCAAACGGATCGCCTGATCCTGTTCCATCAGCCATAAAAGAACACGCGCCGCCTGCCCCCGTTCGCTTTTCAGTGTCGGATCATCATGCAGCAACTTGCGCGCGTCCGTTTGCGCCACCGCCATCAGGCTCGCCTGTGTCTCCACATCCGCAATCCGGAACCGCGGCAGACCCGACTGCGCCGTGCCAATCAAGTCACCCGCCCCACGCATTTCCAAATCGGTCTCCGCAATCACAAAGCCATCTTCGCTTTCACGCAGGGTCTTGAGCCGTTTTTCCCCACCTTCTGACAAAGGTGATTGATACATCAGCAAACAGGTCGAGGCTTGCGATCCCCGCCCCACACGCCCTCGCAACTGGTGCAACTGCGCCAACCCAAAGGCCTCCGCGCGCTCGATCACCATGATGGTCGCATTGGGCACATCCACGCCAACTTCGATGACCGTGGTGGCTACCAGAACTTGCGTCTTACCGGCCTGAAACGCCGCCATGGCTGCGTCTTTTTCCTCCGGCGGCATCTGTCCATGCACAAGCCCGCACACGCCTTCACCAAGCGCGCTCCGCAGGGCTTTGAACCGCGCATCCGCAGCCGTGTAATCCACCCGTTCGCTTTCCTCAACCAACGGACAGACCCAATAGGCCTGCTTACCTTCGGCGACAGCTTTGCGTAGCTTCTCAACCACCTCGTCCAGCCGTTCCGTGGAGACCAACGCCGTGGTGATCGGCTGCCGCCCTGGTGGCTTTTCGTCCAGCACCGACACATCCATGTCGCCATACTGCGCCAAAGCCAAAGAGCGCGGGATTGGCGTGGCGGTCATCACCAACACATCCGCGCCCTCACCTTTTTTGCCCAGTTCCAACCGCTGGCGCACCCCAAACCGGTGCTGCTCATCGATGATGGCCAGCCGTAGATCGGCAAAATGCACATCTTCCTGGAAGACCGCATGTGTCCCAACCAGAATGTGAATGTCGCCCCGCGCCAGCGCCTCCAGCTTTGCGCGACGTTCTTTGCCTTTGTCGCGCCCGGTGAGCACCTCAACCACAACCCCGGCGCTCTCCGCCAAAGGCTGCAGCCCTGCCATATGTTGCCGCGCCAAAATCTCGGTTGGGGCCATCATTACGCCCTGCCCGCCAGCCTCTACAGCCACCAACAGAGCCATAAACGCTACCAGGGTTTTGCCCGCGCCCACATCGCCTTGCAGCAGCCGGTTCATCCGTTGATCGGTTGCCATATCCCGCGCAATTGCCTCAATCGCCCGTTCCTGCGCGCCGGTTGGGCTATAAGGCAACGCGGCCCGCACCTTGGCCTGCAACACACCAGTCTGCTCTGAAATCACGCCTTTGGCCCGCTGCAACTGGCTCCGCGCCAGCGCCAACGTCAACTGATGCGCCAGAAACTCATCGTAGGCCAGCCGCTCCCGTGCCGGGTGGTTCGGCGACACCTGCTCCAGAGCTTCAGGTCGGTGCACCAACTCCATCGCCTCACGCCAATTGGGCCACTTCGCCTTGTCCTTTTGCGAAGGATCAATCCACTCCGTCATCTCCGGCGCGCGGTCCAGTGCAGAGCGCACGGCCTTCACCATAGTTTTCTGCGTCACGCCATGAGTCAGCGGATAGATCGGTTCAAACGCCGGGATCTCGTCTGCTTCGTCCGGCGCCACCACATATTCCGGGTGCACCATCTGCGCGACACCGTCAAACAGCTCAACTTTTCCAGACACCACCCGGCGCGCGCCTTCCGGCAGAATTTTTTTCAGGTAATCCCCACGCGCATGGAAAAATACAATCTGAAACGAAGTCAACGCGTCCTGCACCGTGATCCGATAGGCCCCGCCGCGATTGCGCGGCGCGCGATGCGCCCCAACCAGCACCTGCGTGGTCACCACACCGGGCAGTTCCGCCTCATTCACTGAGATCTTCAGCCCGCGATAAATCCCCGAATAAGGCAGCAAAAACAAAAGGTCACGCGGCTTCGTGACTTCAATCTGTTCAAGGTGCTGGGCTGTTTTGGGCCCAACACCATCCAGTTTGGTCACATCCGCAAACAGCGGGAACAGAAGCTCGGGACGTCCGCTCATAGCCCCTCGATCAGTGCCAGCCAGCCATCTTCGTCGATGGTCTCAATGCCCAAATCTGCTGCCTTCTTGGCCTTGCTGCCCGCGCCGGGGCCCGCCACCAATAGGTCGGTCTTCTTGCTCACAGAACCCGACACTTTGGCCCCCAGGCTTTCCGCCCGCGCTTTGGCCTCCGCCCGCGTCATCTTTTCCAGAGAGCCGGTGAAGACCACAGTCTTGCCTGCCACTGGACTGTCTTGTGTTGGTGCATCCGGCGACGCAACGGTCAACATGCCGATCAAGCGGTCGATCTCTCCGCGCTCGCGTTCGTTCGCGAAAGCATCCGTCAGCGAAAGCCCAACTGCCGCACCAATCCCGTCGATCCCGGTCAGATCATCCCAGGCCGCCTGCGCCTCAGCAGACACATCATGCGCCGCCATAGCCGCGTCCCTGCTTTCCTTGACCTTTGCGCGACGCCCCTCGGCTTGCGCCGCTGCCCGCTCCCGGTCTTCCGCCAAGTCCGCCGCCCGCCACGCCAATGCCGCAGGGCGCGCCTTTTCTGCCGCCACCGCCATATCGTCCCATGTCAGGTAATGCAGCGCCAAATCCTTGGCGGCCGTTTCCCCCACATGCCGAATGCCCAGACCAAACAGCACCCGCGCAAAGGCAATCTCGCGCTTGTCCTCAATCGCCGTAAAGAGGTTGGCCACACTCTTGTCTTTCCACCCCTTGCGGTTCGCAAGCTTGGTCAGGTTCGCGCCATCCCGTTCCGCGAGCGTAAAGATATCCGCAGGCGTTTTGATCGGCAGATCGGGATCCTCATAAAACATCTCGATCTGTTTTGTGCCCAAACCTTCGATATCCAACGCCTTACGCGCCACAAAATGCTTTAGCTTTTCAACCGCTTGCGCCGCACATATCAAGCCGCCGGTGCAATACCGCACGGCGTCGCCTTCTTCGCGCACCGCAGGCGAGCCACACACCGGACACAGCTCTGGAAACGCATAAGGCACCGCATCATCCGGACGTTTCTTGAGATCAACATCCGCCACTTTCGGGATCACATCCCCCGCACGATAAACCTGAACCCAATCGCCCTCGCGGATGTCCTTGCCGTCGCGAATGGCTGCGCCTTTGCTGTCCCGCCCAGCAATATAGTCCTCGTTGTGCAGGGTCGCATTACTGACCACAACACCACCCACCGTGACCGGCGCCAACCGCGCCACCGGACTCAAAGCCCCAGTGCGTCCCACCTGAATGTCGATCGCTTCCAACCGCGTCCAGGCCAGCTCTGCGGGGAACTTATGCGCAACCGCCCAACGCGGCGTAGTGGAGCGGAACCCAAGCCGCTCCTGCAACGCCAGGTCGTTGACCTTGTAGACCACCCCGTCGATGTCATGGCCCAACGTCGCGCGGCGCTCTTCGATCATCTTGTAGTGGGAGATCAACGCATCTGGGCTATCACAGACTTTGGTGAGATCATTGATGACAAACCCAAAGTCATGAAGCCGAGAGATCGCGCCCATCTGCGTGTCTGACAAAGGCTCAGACAACTCCCCCCAGGCATAGGCAAAAAACTTCAACGGTCGCTCACGGGTGATCTGCGCATCCAGCTGCCTCAGGCTACCCGCCGCCGCATTGCGCGGGTTGGCAAACACTGTCTTTGGTTTCTTGCCCGCCGCCTCAAGCCGTTCGTTTTCTTCCGCAATCCGGGCGTTCAGCGCCTCAAAATCGGCGTGGCTCATGTAAACTTCACCACGCACCTCCAGCACAGCTGGCGCGTTAGAAAGGCTCTGGGGAATATCCGCAATTGTGCGTGCATTGGCGGTCACATCTTCGCCGGTGCTGCCATCGCCGCGGGTTGCCGCATAGACCATCTCGCCGTTTTCATAGCGGATAGAGAGGCTTAGCCCGTCAATCTTCGGCTCCGCCGTAAAGGCAAGTGTCTCACTGCCCATGCCGAGGTACTTGCGAATGCGTTCATCAAAATCTGCCACATCCTGATCTTCAAAGGCATTGCCAAGGCTCAGCATGGCGACCTTATGCGCGATTTTGCCAAAGCCCTCGGAAGGCACCGCCCCGACCTGCTCGGTCGGGCTGTCTTCGCGTTTCAGCTCCGGAAACTTCGCTTCAATTTCCGCGTTGCGCCGTTTGAGCCGGTCATATTCCGCATCCGAAATCGTCGGTGCATCGGCCCCGTGGTAATCGCGATTCGCCTGACCCAGCAACGCAGAAAGGCGCGCGAGGGCCTCGCGCGCCTGATCTACAGTCATATCTGTGACAGCAATCTCTTCGGCCACGGTCGCCTCCCTATTCTACCCTCCCAAGCAATAGGGCTGACAACCGTCAACGTCCAGAGGTCGCAAACGCCTTAGGCGCGCATCGCCACCTGATCGTCAGAGCCTGCAACCGGTTCTGGATCGCGCAGTACGTAGCCACGGCCCCAAACGGTCTCGATGTAGTTTTCACCGCCGGTGGCCTCAGAAAGCTTCTTACGCAGCTTACAGATAAACACGTCGATGATTTTCAGTTCCGGCTCGTCCATACCGCCATAGAGGTGGTTCAGGAACATCTCTTTGGTGAGCGTGGTGCCCTTGCGCAGAGACAGCAGCTCCAGCATCTGGTACTCTTTGCCGGTCAGATGCACAGGCTTGCCTTCAACCTCAACAGTCTTCGCGTCCAGGTTCACGTTAATCTGGCCTGTCTTAATAACCGACTGCGAATGACCTTTGGAACGACGGATAATGGCGTGAATCCGCGCCACCAGCTCTTCACGGTGGAACGGTTTGGTCAGGTAATCGTCTGCACCGTAGCCAAAGCCTTTCAGCTTGCTTTCGGTGTCATCCGCACCTGACAGGATCAGGATTGGGGTGTCGATACGCGAGGTGCGCAGCTGACGCAAAACCTCGTGACCGGTCATATCCGGCAGGCCAAGGTCCAGCAAAATAAGGTCGTAATCGTAAAGCTTCGCCAAGTCGATGCCTTCTTCACCCAGGTCGGTGGCATAAACATTCAGGTTGGCATGGGTCAGCATCATTTCGATGCTTTTGGATGTAGTAGGATCGTCTTCGACCAGCAGCACTCTCATTGGTTCGGCTTCCTTACATTGGAGGGTTACTGTCGTTAACCTTAACGATTAAAGGTTAACGACTGGTTACCGATTTAGGAAGGTTAACAGAGATTGCTAGATTTAGCGATATTTTTGAACGGCTGTCGCTTTTAGCGCCTCGGTGCCGTGGGTCGACACGGCAGTCACCCACTCATTAAACTCGTCTTCACTTAGGCTATACATTTCAAGGGCTTCCCGCTTGGTTATCAGGCCATAAGCCACGCCGCGCACCACGGCTGCTTTGCGGGATGCCACCCATCGCTTGGTCTTTGCTGGGGGCAAGTCGGCACGCGTCATCACCTGTCCATCGGACAGTGTCACGCATCTTGGGCCTTCCACTTTTTTCAGAAACATCTCGCTCGTCCTTTTGAATGGGAAAATATTCGCCTAAGGAACTTAACGAGGCCCTAAAGCCGCTCTTGAGAGTATCTAAGATTTTCCTATATTCTCGTGGACTTCTGACCCGGAGAGACTCACCATGCCGCTTGATGGCGACACGCCCCTTAATTCGCTAGGCTTTGCCAAGCCACCGTCCGAGACCCGTGTGGTCGTCGCCATGTCTGGCGGCGTCGACAGTTCCGTGGTCGCCGCCCAACTGGCGGACGAAGGTTATGACGTGGTTGGCGTGACCCTGCAGCTTTACGATCACGGCGCGGCGCTGGCCAAGAAAGGCGCCTGCTGTGCGGGAATCGATATCCACGACGCCCGCCGCGTGGCCGAGGAAAAAGGCTTCCCGCATTACGTTCTGGATTATGAAAACATCTTCCAGGATGCGGTGATTGATGAATTTGCGGACAGTTATCTGGGGGGCGCAACGCCTGTGCCCTGCATCCGCTGCAACGAACGCGTGAAGTTCAAGGATTTGCTGGAAACCGCGAAGGACTTGGACGCTGACTGCATGGCCACCGGCCACTATATTCAGCGCAAGATGGGCGACAACGGCGCGGAGCTGCACTCCGCCGCCGATGCCCGTCGCGATCAAAGCTACTTCCTGTTCTCCACCACGCCGGAGCAGCTCGACTATCTGCGCTTCCCGCTGGGCCATCTGCCGAACAAAGACGCCACCCGCGCCTTAGCCGCCGAGTACGGCCTTGCCGTGGCGGACAAACCCGACAGCCAAGACATCTGCTTTGTACCAAATGGCGACTACGCCAGCGTGATTGAAAAACTGCGCCCGGGCGCGGCGGAACCCGGCGACATTGTCGACCCGGACGGCAACGTGCTTGGACAGCACAACGGCGTCATCCACTACACCATCGGCCAACGCCGTGGTCTCGGTATCGGCGGCCTCAGCACGCCACTTTACGTTGTGAAGCTCGACGTAGACAAAAAGCAGGTCATCGTTGGCCCCAAAGAGATGTTGTCGACCCGCATCGTGCCGGTGCGCGAAATCAACTGGTTGGGGGATGAGCCGTTTGCAAGCCGCGAAGAATGGCACATGGCGGTCAAAGTGCGATCAACCCGTCCGCCACGCGAAGCCATTATTCGTCCCACCGGACCAGACACGGCTGAAGTTGAGCTTCTGACACCAGAGGAAGGCGTCTCCCCCGGCCAGGCCTGTGTGTTTTACGACAACGACAGCTCCCGCATCTTTGGCGGTGGCTGGATCTGGCGCGGTTACTAAACCGCGCCACCATTAGGTGATGTCTGTGCCGGTGTTGATCACCACATAAAGCCCGATCGCGATCATCACGTAAGGCGCCAGCCATTCCAGCCGCTCAATGCGGGACACTTTTGCTGGCGCCATAGCAGCCAAAGCCGCCCCCCCAAAGGCCAACGCCAAAGCAGACGCCCCTGCCCCAAGCAAAATCGGCAGCGTGTAGCTTGGCCCTGAGTCGGCCAGAAACGGTGTGAACACTGCAAAACTGTCAAAAGACACACTCAGAAACAGCGCGACAATCGCCAGCACATGCGACTTGGTCACCTGCTCTGCAGCCGAACTCTCTTTACCTAAGAACCGCACGACCAACGCATAGACACCCAGCCCAATTGGAATGAAGCCAAGGTAGCCCACCTGATGCGGCAAGCCGGTTTCAAGCCCTGCTGACACAAACACCGCCGCCGAAAGCATGATCCCCTGCGCGATCAGATAGCCACTCAGCGTGCGCAGTTGCCCCACGGTCAGGATCAAGCCAACCATGATTGCGAGGTTGTCGAGGTTAGTGGCCACATGCGCAGTCATTGCCGACAACGCAATGCCAAGTTCATCAATCATGTTTGAAGCCCGTCCAGCACAGCCCGCGCCGCGCGCAGTCCCGGGAACTCTTGTCCACGTCCTAAACGCTCCATGGTCAACGCCATGGCAGCACGTTGCTCGGAGGCATCTTCCAAAACCCGCAAAATAGCCGGCGCAATCTCTTCGGCCTGAAACGCCGGCCCCAAAAACTCCGGCACAGTCCGGCTTTCCGCCACAAGATTGGCCAGCGTCACCGTATCAATCAACGCCATACGGCTCATGATCTGCCAGCTGATCCAGTTCATGTCGTAGCCAATGACCATCGGCGTATCACTCGCGGCCAACTCAAGCGAAACTGTGCCAGACGCCGCCAAAGCCACATCGGCCGCCTTAAACGCCGACCGTTTTTCCGCCTGCGCTGTGTCCGCATCCATTTCGTTGGGGTCCAGCACAATCGGAGCCACTTTCCAATCCGCAACCAACTCTTTCACAAGATCCGCCACAGGCGCAGCCGCTGGGACAACCACCTTCAGGTCAGGTTTCTGACGCAGCAACCGCGCAACCACTTCCCCAAAAGTAGGCGTCAACCGGCCAACCTCGCCGCGCCGTGATCCCGGCAAGGCCAACAACAATGGCGCATCGCCTATGCCATGTTGCTCGCGAAACGCTGCCACTTCGGCCGCAGTAGCCAAAGGCTCTGTCACCACCGGATGTCCAACAAAATCACACCGCAGGCCGACCGCTTCCATGTAAGGCGGCTCAAACGGCAGCAGCGCCAGCACCTGATCCACATGTTTGGCCATCTTCTCGGCCCGCTTCGGGCGCCAGGCCCAAACCGAAGGCGCCACATAATGAACACAACGCAGATCACTCTTGGCTTTCACTTCCCGCGCCACGCGCAGACAGAAATCCGGGCTATCGATAGTCACAATGACATCCGGTTGCCAGTCCAGCGCCGCATCCGCCGTCTGATGCATACGTTTCACCAGATGGCGGTATTTGGGCAGCACCTCGGCAATGCCCATCACACTCAACTCATCCATCGGAAACAGGCTCTCCAGCCCCTGCGCGGCCATCAGCGGCCCGCCAACGCCTGAGAACGCCACATCCGGCACCAGTTGGCGCAGCCCTTCCATGAGCGCCCCGCCAAGTCGGTCGCCCGACAACTCGCCTGCGACCAGAAACACTTTCATCAGATCACCCGCGCCAACAGGAACAATCCCGTGTCTTTAAGCGCGGCCAGTGTCTTGGGCCGATCCAGCACAACCACACGTCCTGCGGAGACTACAATGCCTTCCAAGCCCGCTTTGGCCGCGGCCTGCACAGTGTCCGGCCCAATCGCTGGCATATCGACCCGCAGGTCCTGACCCCGCTTTGGTGCCTTCAGAAAAACTCCTTTGCCACGCCGCAAATGGTCTGGAGTCTCCGCCACGAACCGCAGCATTGCGTCGGTGCCTTGCAGCGTCTCAATGCCCAACGCGAGCCCTGCCGCCACAACAGCGCCCTGCCCCACGTCCAGCGGTGACAGCGCCAACAGAATATCCGCCGCGCGGCTGGCATCCTGCAAAGCTTGCTCAGACGGTTCTGGACCAGCCAGCAGACCTTCCTCCGCCGTCAGCCCGTCAAGCAACTCATGCGCGCCAACAACTTCAAAACCCTGCTCTTCAAATACCGCAATGATCAACCGCAGGATCGCATCATCGCCACCTTGCAACGCAGGCAACAGACGCGGCGCAATGGCCATCATCCCGGCGTCAAACTCCGCCGGGTTCAGCGCCGGACGGCCCAAACCGCCCGCCATCACAAGCCGGGTCACGCCGCCCACCTTCAAGGCCTCAAACAACCCACCCATTTTCTCAAACCGATGGGTGTGCACGTCGCCCGGCATGTCATGTGCGACGCCTTCAAACACCACGCAGATCGAATCCGGATGTGCTGCAGCCAAGGCCACAGGCAAACTGCCACCACCACAGAGAATAGCCAGTCGGCTCATGGGATTACCTCGGTGTCAGGAAGGAACGGTCCGTGTCGCCCATGATAAAGGCCACAATCTCTTGCACGTAATCGCTGTCAGTTTCTTCGCCCAAGCGTTTCGCCCGCGCCTGAAACGCGCCTTCGCCCTGCGCCAGCATCTGAAACGCGGCGCGCAAAGCTGTGATATCCGAACGCGCCACGCCGCGACGCTTAAGCCCAACAAGGTTCAACCCGTCCAGCTCACCGCGCGGCCCCTGCACCAAACCGTAGGGGATCACGTCATTGGTCACCATGCTGACAGCGCCGATGATGGCACCCCGACCGATGCGCACCCATTGGTGAATGCCGCACAGACCGCCAATGATCACATCATCCTCAATGACGCAGTGTCCGGCCACAGCTGCGGAGTTCACGACAATCACATTGTTGCCAATCTGTGCATCATGCGCGATGTGACAGCCCGCCATGAACAACCCGTCGTCCCCCACGCGGGTGACGCCGCCACCGCCTTCGGTGCCGCTGTTCATGGTCACATGCTCGCGAATCCGATTGCGTGCGCCGATGATGAGCTTGGTCTTCTCACCACCAAACTTCAGATCCTGTGGCACCTCGCCAATCACGGCAAAGCTGAACACAACCGTGTCCGCGCCGATCTCCGTGTCACCGGTCACCACAACATGAGACTTCAGTTCCACCCCTTTGTGCAGCACGACCTGAGGTCCCACCACGCAAAACGGGCCGACAATACAGCCGTCTGAGACAACCGCACCGTCCTCAATCACCGCTGAGGCGTGAACATCCGCCAGTGCAGAAACTGCCATCAGCCTTACTCCTTAGGCAGGTCCATCATTGCGGTGAATTCAACTTCACAAGCCACCTCACCGTCAACCGTTGCAGTGCCTGCAAATTTCCAGACCTTGCCACCCGGCTTACCCCGCGTGGTTTCAACCTTCATCTCAAGCACATCGCCTGGGACCACCATGCGACGGAACTTACATTTGTCGATACCCATGAAGTAGACCAGCAGGTCTTTGTCCGCCAAGTCCAGCGCCACGCCCACCATGATAGCGGAGGTCTGCGCCATGGCTTCGACAATGGTTACACCCGGCATGATTGGCTTTTTCGGGAAATGCCCCTGAAAATGCGGCTCATTCATGGTGACCATTTTGATGCCTTTGGCCGATTGATAGCCATCAATATCAACCACTTTGTCGACCAGCAGGAACGGATAACGATGCGGAATGAGCCGTTGAATCAGCTCGATATCGGCGCTTTTGAGATCTTCGGACATAGTTTGCTCCTCATGCGGCCTAAGACTTTGATCTTAGCCCTAACAACCTGCGCCCCAAGGAGCAAGCACCCGACCACAGTCAATGGCTTGCTATGTCACGCAAAATGCTCTGGTGATGACGCGTCACTCGTCTTCCGGAACCACATCTGAAACGGCTCCGTCCCCCAACGCTTTGTTTAAACGCTCAATGGCAATCGCAGTGACATCCACTGCAGGATCTCCCAACAGCACTTCGCGCCGCTCCAGGATCACACTGGCCCCAGCATCCTGCATCAGCTTAGTCAAAATTGGGCTGGCAACACGAATAAACGCTTCTTGCTCTTGAAGGCGGCGCTGCTCGAGGTTGGCCGCTTTGGCATCCTGCTCCTTGCGTATTTGCACAACGCGTGCGTCAAAGGCCTCCGCCACCGCGCGAAACGCATCTGGTTCCATGCTGCCCCGTTTCTCGGTGAGCACACGCTCTTCTTCCGTCAACTCCGCCTGAATGCGCCGGTTTTCTGCCAGCAATACAGATTCCTCTGCGGCAAGCTCTTGTGCCACCCGACGGCCGAATTCTGAATGGCTAAACACAGCATCACTATCCACGGTCAGCACCGATGACTGCGGCAACCCCCCCTCTTGGGCGACGGCAAACGGGACGCCCAAGAACGTCCCGGCCAACACTATTATGCGAAACACACGCCGCATCATACCCAATTAGAACTGTGCGCTAATGGTGAAGTCAAAGCTTTGATCCCGGTCGAACTCTTCTTTCTGCAAGGCTTTGGAAAAGTTAAACCGTAGGGGGCCAATTGGCGTCTTCCAAAAAATGGACGCACCGACGACGTGGCGTAGAGTAAAGTTCTCATACAAGATTTCACCAACGCCACTGGTGTTATCCAATCCCCACAGCGAACCAACATCGTAGAACAAGCCACCGGAGATTCCGAGCTCTTCGGGAAGCCCGAGCGGGAACTCGGCTTCGAACCGCGCTGCGGCGTAGTATTTGCCGCCCAAGGCATCGTCAAAAGAGCCATCAGCCGCACGCTCTCGCGGGCCAATACCGTAGGGTTTAAAACCGCGAATGTCCCGTCTGGAGACAATGTAGCGATCATCGATCCGGCTATCTCCGTCTGGCGAATAGATGGCACCCCCAGTTAGCGTTGCCCGCAAAGTGACTTCCTCGTGCCACACCTTGGCTTCCGCAACCGCGCGAGCTGTCGTGGAAACAAAAGTATAGTCACCGCCAAGTCCGCCAAAATCTTGTCCAAACTCAAACAGATATCCGCGCGTAGGATCGAGTCCACGACGGCGCGTGTCATACCTGTAGGTATAGCCGATTGAGCTTTTCCAAAGTTCGCCACGAGCCGCTTCCGCGTCGAGGATGGAGCCTGCAACGGCGTCAGCACTGTCAATATCCAACGCAGAGCGTTCGAGTGTGTATCTCAACTGCACGTTGGAATAGTCGCCCAGCTGAAATCCCAAATAAGGTGAGAATTCGCCTACTGTGTTGGTAAAACGCGCTTCGCTTGGTTCAAACTCTTTATAGAAAAACCCAAATCCCGCTGTCAGATTACGGCCCAAAAATGCGGGTTCCGCAAATGACAGTTTGTAGTCTTTGATGTCAGAGGAAGTAGAAAATCCAAGAGCGAATTGCTGACCCCGCCCTAAGAAATTGCTTTCACTGAAGCTGACAACCAATCCAAGACCGTCATTTGTGGAAAAGGTACCGCCTAAGGACAAAGACCCGGTAGGCTGTTCTTCCACGTCCACATCCACGATCACCTGCCCTGGCGTGCTGCCTTCGCGCGCATTGACGTCAGCAACCGCAAAGAAGCCCAAGGCGCGAATACGTTCCGCACTCTCACGAATTTCACGCGGGTTGAAAGGGTCCCCTTCCACGATCCGGAACTGGTTCCGAATAACCTTATCCAGAGTCGTAGTGTTGCCTTCGATATCAATCCGCTCAACGAAGATCTTTGGACCTTTAGATAAGACAAACTCGACATCCAGTGTCAGATCCCGATCATTCCGCGTGATACGCGGGTCAACGCGCAGGAAGTCTTGCCCCTGTTTCAGACCAAATCGCTCCATGCGCGCAATGGCATTTTCAACCAGCGTCGGGGAATAGACCACGCCATTTTTCAAGCGCAAAGTGTCAAGATACTCTTGGGCATCCAACCCTTCGACCTCGCTCGTCGCGGTAATGTTGCCAAACTTGAACTGCTGCCCTTCCTCAACATTGAAGGTGAGAAAATATCCATCGCGCTCCCGCGACAATTCCGCGTTCACGCTCAGTGTCCGAAAATCCACATATCCACGCGACAAATAGAAGTCGCGCAGCACTTGCTTATCGAACTCAATGCGATCATTCACAAACGTGTCCTGCTTGAAGAACGCACGCAAAATCCCCGCCTGCTTCGTGCCAAGCACCCGACGCAAACGGTTGTCGCTGTAGTTCCGGTTTCCCACAAAACCAATGCGCTCAATCTCGACCACGCCGCCTTCAAACACCTCAAATACAAGGTCTGCACGGTTGTCGCTGCGGCGGATCACACGGGTATTGACTCGCGCTGCCAAACGGCCACCTTCGGCATAGGCCTGAGTGATCCGAGCGGCGTCACGCTCGGCGATGGCTGGGTTCAGCACGCGTCGAGACTCAGATTCCACCAACTGTTGCAAGGCTTCATCTTTCAGACGTTTGTTGCCCTCAAAACTAATGCGGTTGATGGTTGGGTATTCCGTGACTTTGATAATCAGAGTGCTGCCGCTCGGTACCAATTCCACAGTCTCAAACAGCCCGCTCGCAAGCACACGCTGATATGCTGCATTGACCTGACCGGCGGTCACCGCTGTGCCGCGCGGAATCGCAGCGTAGTTTGCCACGGCAGCGGCTTCGATACGTTGGTTGCCTTCAACCCGGATCGTATTGAAATTGTATGTTTGCGCGTGCCCAAATGTCGGCAACGCGAGCAAAAACGCAAACATCACAAAGAAAAACGCCAAAACGAGGCGCCCACTCTGCGCCTCTCCCCCGTCTTTGGCAATCGCCAAAGCCTTCGATTGTTTGGTCATTCCCAAACTCCGCAGTACATCCCAGTTGGATTGTGACTATCGGGTCTGGGGGCTGATGTCAAAACCGCAATGGGTTTCAAACAAAGAGAATCGCCTTGCGCTGCATCAGCATCCCTAGCGGATCAGCCTGTCAACACCACACAATGTGGTGGGCAGACCTCTGCTAGTCAGGTTTACCTTAGTATAGACCGCCATTCAGGATCACCGTCCCGATGTAAGAGCCGAGCGACAACCCACCGATGATCGCCACGGGAAACAGCAAACGCTCCCAGTTGATGTCAATCAACAGACCAAGTGCGCGGTATCCGTCTTCGATTGTGTGCATGGTTCCGAACCCAATTCTTACCTACCTGCTAACCTTAGCCGGGGAATTGGGCGAAAATTGGGCGCGGGAAAAATCCCACGCCCATTTTGTCAGTTTACGGACAGAACAAATCGTTGGTGAGGCCAAACACCATCATGCTCAGCACCAGCACCAACCCCGCCGTCATCAGAATGCGCAGCACACCGTCCGCTGGCGGCTTCCCGGTCACTGCTTCATAGGCGTAGAACACTAGGTGTCCGCCATCCAGCATCGGGATTGGGAACAGGTTCAACAGTCCAATCGCAGTGGACAGCACTGCAATGAACCAAATGAAACTCTGTGCGCCTTGGCTCGCCATCGCGCTGGACGTCTGCGCAATGCCGACAGGGCCGGACAGGTTACAGCTGCTAATGGCGCCGGTGATCATATGGTAAAGTCCGCTTACTGACCCTTCCATAATACGACCGGTTTGGCTCACGCCCGCCATGAACGCTGCACCAAAAGGCAGTTGCTCGGTCGCAGGCTCAAACGCGAACCCACCACTAATGCCAATCCGCCAATGGGTTACAAAACCACCGTCTGCCTGTGGTTCATCCACGCGACGCGGGGTCAGATCATACTGATCGACGACGCCCGAGCGATACACCGACAAAGCCAATGTCCGGCCGTCGCCCCCTTCCACAGCCTCTTTAAGCTGTGAAAAAGCCACAATTGGTTCGCCATCGATGGCGGTAAATACATCGCCCACTTCAAGGCCCGCATTGTACGCTGCGGACCGCGGCGCCAAAGATTGCACCATTGGCGGATAGAGGAACGGGCCGGACACCTCCAAGGTCTCGCCACCACGCTCCACCGTATAGGTCAGAACCGACTCTTTCGGCATCTCATTTGCAAAGGCGTCAAAGGCTTCCGGGTCATCAAAGGAAGGAATCTCTGCCCCTGCAATCGCAGTCACCACATCGCCCTGCTGCAACTCATACGGCGCATCCGGCAGGTCCCAGATCTCGCCGACAATCAGCTTGTTGCCAATCTGCCCGTTGAACATCATCACGCCGGTGAAAATGAGGATCGACAGGATGAAGTTGAACACCGGCCCCGCCAGCACCGTCGCCGCCCGCGCCCACAGTGGCGCGCCGTGCATGGTGTGGCGCCGCTCTTCTTCGGTCATCTCCGCCATAGCCTCGCCGTCTTTGCCGCTCGCGGCATTGGCGTCGCCCTTGAACTTCACATATCCGCCCAGCGGGATGGCCGCGATCTGCCATTTGGTGCCACGTTTGTCGTAACGCGAATAGATCACCGGCCCAAAGCCGAGGCTGAACACATCTGCGCCAATCCCGCTCCAGCGGCCGACGATGTAGTGCCCATATTCGTGGATCGCGACAATGATCGACAGAGCCACAACAAACCACAGCACGGTCAACCCGCCGCCGCCAATTCCCGAAATCAGCGATGAAATATCCAAATGCACGTCCTCTAGTTGGGCGTTATGCCAATTTTTGCATGACCTGATCAGCCGTCTTGCGGGCCAGATGGTCGGTTTCCATGACCGTATCAAGGGTCATTTCGGCATTCTTGCGGCAATGTGATGGAGAAAGCTGTTCTAAAACCTCTTCGACAACCTCAGCCATCTGCAGAAAGCCAATGCGGTGATCCAGGAACCCGTCAAGCGCCCGCTCCTTGGCGGCGTTGAAAATCGCCCCCGCGTGCCCGCCAAGCTCCAAGACCTCATGTGCCAATCGCAATGCGGGATAACGTTGCAAATCCGGCGCGCGGAAGTGCAGCGCGCCAATCTTGGCAAGATCCAAACGTTCCACCGGCAACGTCTTGCGCTCCGGCCAGTGTAGCGCAAAGCCAATCGCATGCCGCATGTCCGGCGGGCCCACATGCGCCATCAGCGCGCCATCGTTGAAGCCCACCAAGGCATGCACCAGAGATTCCGGATGCACCAGCACTTCGATCTGCTCATGCGCACAGCCAAAAAACTCTTTGGTCTCAATGACCTCAAGCGCCTTATTGAACATCGAGGCGCTGTCCACGGTGATGCGCTGCCCCATATTCCAATTGGGGTGGCTGCTCGCCTGCTCCGGCGTGGCGCGCGCCATATCTTCCAGCGACCAATCGCGGAACGCGCCGCCGCTGGCGGTGATAATGATCCGCTCCACCGCGGCTATATCCTCGCCGATCAGGCCCTGAAACACCGCCGAATGCTCACTGTCTACCGGCAGGATACGCGCCCCATGTGTCTCGGCGGTGCCCATGATCAACTGCCCCGCCGTGACCAAGGACTCCTTGTTCGCCAGCGCCAATGTCGCGCCTTGTTCCAGCGCAACCAACCCCGGTGCCAACCCGGCAGCGCCAACGATCGCACTCATCACCCAGTCCGCTGGCCGTGCTGCGGCCTCTCGGATCGCCGTCGCACCGGCAGCAGCCTCAACACCACTGCCCTCCAACGCCGCGCGCAGCTCTTCAAGCCGCGTCTCATCAGCTGTGACAGCGATATCGGCCTTCAACGCGCGCGCATCCGCAGCAAGCTGCGCAACGTTTTGCCCCCCGCTCAGTGCCACAACGTCATAGCTCTCAGGATCGCGTCGGATCAGGTCGATGGTGTTTTGCCCAATCGACCCGGTCGCACCAAAAATGGAGATTTTTCTCATGTCGCAGGCAGCCCCAGTACCGCTCCAAGCACCAGCACCAACAGCGCCGCGCCTAACATCGCATCAAACCGATCAAGCAAACCGCCATGGCCAGGGATCAGGTTGGAACTGTCCTTGATGCCGGTGTGACGCTTGATCGCGCTTTCTGCGGCATCCCCCATCTGCGACGCAAACGCCGTCAACACAGACAAGGTGATCAGCGGCGTGCCGCCAAACGCCATGCCCACCAATCCGGCAGCCACCCAGCCCGCCATAGTGCCAGACCAGGTTTTTTTCGGGCTTACCTTGGGCCAAAATTTCGGCCCGCCAATCAAGCGACCGGCAAAATACCCCGCCACGTCCGTCGCCACCACAACCGCCACGAGCCACAGCACCCAATAGGCGCCGCGCACATCGCGCAACACGATCAGCCCGTAGCAGGCCAACATCAAACCCGCCGCGTAAGCGACGTAAATCGCTCGATCTTTCTTGATTTGACCGGCACCAGCCAATGGAACCGCCAACAGCATCGGCAGAATTGCTTGTCCTGGCACAAAGTCAGTCAGCGCCAACACCGCAGCCGCCAGAGCCCCCATAGACAGCGATACTTTCTGATCGCCTCCGGACAGCATTCGGGTCAACTCCCAGATCATGCCGCCACAGATGATCACGACAAATTCGTGAAACAGAAAGCCACCTTGCCAGATCGCCATTCCACCGACGCCAAGCAGCACCACAGCCGACAGAGTGCGGGGCAACAAATCGCCCCATTTACCCGCTGCGCCGCTCACACTGTCACCGCGCCAAATCGACGTTCCCGTCGTGCATAGGCGTCCACCAGTTTGCGGAATTCTTCTTTGGAGAAATCCGGCCAGAGTGTGTCGATAAACTCATATTCGGCATAAGCCGACTGCCACAGCAGGAAGTTGGAAATCCGCGCCTCGCCACTGGTGCGAATGACCAGATCGGGATCCGGCAACACATGGGTGTCCAGATACTTTGGCAGGGTCTCTTCCCCCACATCCTCGGGCTTGAGCTTGCCCTCCGCGACATCCTGCGCCAACCGCTGCGTGGCACGTGCCACCTCATCACGCCCACCGTAGTTCAGCGCGATGGTCAGGTTCACCTCGTCGTTGTCAGCCGTGAGCTCTTCAAGCTCGTCCATCAAGGCGCGCAGCTTTTCATCCAAACGCGGACGGTCGCCGATAAAACGCACCCGTACCCCTTCGGCCTTCAGTCCACGCGCCTCCTTGCGGATGTACTGGCGAAACAGGCTCATCAAGCCCGCCACTTCCGCCTGCGTGCGCTTCCAGTTCTCGGTCGAAAACCCAAAAATCGTCAAATACTCCACGCCCAAGGGCTTACACGCGCGCACAATCTCTTTGACGCGCTTTGCCCCAGCGTGGTGCCCAAATAACCGCGGGCGACCGCGTGCCTGCGCCCAGCGGCCGTTGCCATCCATAATAATGGCCACATGCCGTGGGCCGGTCGCGGGAATCTCGTCACCCATATTGATCAGACCTGCATGATCTCGGATTGCTTGTTCTCAAGCGCGCCATCGATCTGCTTGATGTAGCTGTCGGTCATTTCCTGAACCTCAGCTTCCCAAAGTTTCTGATCGTCCTCGGACATGCCGTCGCCTTTGGCCTTCTTGATCTGGTCCATACCATCCCGACGCACGTTGCGCACCGCCACACGGGCGTTCTCGGCATATTGTGCCGCCACACGGGCCAGCTCGGTCCGGCGCTCTTCGTTCAACTCAGGAATCGGCAGCATCACAATGGTGCCGTTGGTCTGCGGGTTAATACCCAGACCGGAGTTCATGATCGCTTTCTCGACCGCGCTCACCAGCGACTTGTCCCATACATTGATGGTCACCATGCGCGGCTCAGGCACGTTCACGGTGCCAACCTGGTTGATCGGTGTCTTGGAACCATAGGCTTCCACCATCACCGGTTCCAGCATCGTGGCCGAGGCGCGGCCTGTACGGAGCGAAGCAAATTCAGTTTTCAAAGCCCCCATCGCGCCATCCATGCGGCGGGTCAGGTCGTCGGTATCAAGTTCAAACTCTTCGGACATGAGATTGCTCTCTTCTTCTGTCTGTTTTCTTTTGTCTTTTTCACGTGTTGCGCGCCAATCAAGCACCGCCTCACGCGGTTGCGGTCACCATAACGGGATCACACAACCTTTGTATAGGTGCCCTTACCGGCCAGAATGCCTTTTAACCCACCCGGCTCATCCAATGGGAAGACAATCAGCGGCAAGTTGTTGTCCCGCGCCAGCGCAATCGCGCTTGCATCCATCACTCGCAGACGCTTCGCGAGCACCTCATCATAGGTGATCTCATCATAGCGCACCGCATCGTCATGTTCCGCCGGGTCTTTGTCATAGATGCCGTCGACACCGTTCTTGCCCATGAAGATTGCCTCGCAAGCCATCTCATTGGCCCGCAGGGTCGCTGCTGTATCGGTGGTGAAATACGGGTTGCCGGTTCCAGCAGCAAAGATACACACACGCTTTTTCTCAAGGTGGCGCACAGCGCGGCGACGAATATACGGCTCGGCTACCTCGTCCATGCGGATCGCACTGATCACACGGGTGAACACACCCAAACCTTCCAGCGCGCTCTGCATCGCCAGCGCGTTCATCACGGTCGCCAGCATCCCCATGTAATCAGCCGTGGTACGCTCCATCCCCTGTGCTGCACCGGACAACCCGCGGAACACGTTCCCGCCGCCAATCACCATGCAGATCTCGACGCCCATGTCGTGTACGGATTTCACTTCCTTCGCGATACGCTCGATTGTGGGCGGATGCAGGCCAAAGCCCTGATCTCCCATCAACGCCTCCCCGGAAATCTTCAACATCACACGGTTAAAGGTTGCGTCGGCGGGGACGGTGTCGTCGCTCATGTTGCACTCCATCTGCGCATCGTTTTAGGATTGGACGCAAAATGTCGGAAAACGCGCGCAGGTTCAATGCGAGAGTTGGGGATAACCGACAAAAGTAAGCTCAAAGTCAGGTCTCTCTCATGTCACAGCTGCCGCCCATTGCCCCGGATCAACCGGTTCTGATCGCAGGCCCCACCGCCAGCGGCAAAAGCGCCCTCGCTTTGCAGATTGCGCAGGAGCAAGGTGGCGTCATCATAAACGCCGATGCGATTCAGGTGTTTGACAACTGGCGCGTTCTCACCGCCCGCCCCCCGGAAGAAGACGAGGCCATCGCGCCGCACCTCCTTTACGGCCACGTTCCCTATGATGCGGACTACTCGGTTGGCCATTGGCTGCGCGACGTCTCACCGCTTTTGACCAGCGCCCCCCGCCCCATCATTGTTGGCGGCACCGGGCTCTACTTCACCGCCCTTACGCAAGGCTTGGCCGAGATCCCGGCCACGCCACCGGCGCTGCGCGCAGAGGCCAACGCCCGCGTTGCCGAAGAAGGCTTTGAAGCGCTGCTGGCCGAACTCGATGCAAAAACTGCTGCCCGCATTGATCGCCAGAACCCGATGCGCGTCCAGCGCGCTTGGGAAGTGCTCACCGCGACCGGAACACCTTTGGCGGATTGGCAAGACAGCACGCCTCCACCGCTCCTGCCGCTGTCAGAAACCCTGCCAGTTGTGTTTGATGTTCCCAAAGACTGGCTCAATGCCCGCATCGCCCGCCGTTTTAACCTGATGCTGGAACAAGGCGCGTTGGAGGAAGCCGAGGCGAACCTTGCCACCTACGATACAACACATCTGTCTGCCAAAGCCATTGGGGCGCCAGAGTTGATTGCGCACCTGCGCGGCGAGATCGATCTTGAAACCGCCCGCGAGCAGGCCACAATCGCCACACGCCAGTTTGCCAAACGCCAGCGCACGTGGTTCCGCTCCAAAATGAAAACCTGGCACCATTACACGCCGGAAGGCCTCTAAACCACGCGGATTTTCGCCAGTTTGTGACAAAAGACAAAGAGTCCGCACTTGCTCGAATCGCACATACTGCGCTTAATCAGCTACAAGATGGCCGATAAAAGTTTACATATCCCGTCATTTATGACCAAGCCCGGCATGAGCGGCATGGCCGCGTCAGCACGCAAGCCGGTTGCCGCTGTGGACCCGAAACCCAAGCTGCGGCCCATTGTACCCGATCAGCCTTTATCGCAAATTCGTGTCGAAACCCTTGCAGGACTGACCAAAGGTGCGCCTTGGCTTCTGGAACAACTCCACGTCCGCAGCCACCACATCTTGCTCTGGACCACCCGTGGTCAAGGCCGCGTGTTACTGCATGGCCTGCGCCGCGGCTTTGGGGCCCACAACGCGATCTTTGTCCCTGCGGGCAAACTGCTCGCCTTCGAACTGGGCCTTCAAGTGCAAGGTCTCGCCATGTTGATCCCGGACGATGGCCGCGTCACGCTACCGGATCGCGCCCAACACTTGCGCTTGCAGGACGGCACAGAACAGGCTGAATTCACAGCCATTTTAGATTCCTTGCGTCGCGAACTACACGACCAGCGCCCCTTCATGGCCGAAGCTCTTAACGCCCACGCCCGCCTGCTGTCCGTCGCGCTGCGCCGCGACCTTCAGGAAGCTGGCCCGCCCCCGCCCACACGCGCCTCTGAGCGCATTGTCCGCCGATTCTGCGACATTCTTGCTGCCGAATACACCAACGGCCACCCGATGGCTTGGTACGCGGACCAGCTCGAGATCACACCAACACATCTGACTCGCGTCTGCCGACAGGCCGCTGGCCTTACCGCCGCGGAAATGCTCTCGCAAATGACTCAGCACCGCGCCCGCAGCCTGCTCCTGGACAGCGACCTGCCGATCAATCGTGTGGCTGATTCCCTTGGGTTTGGCAGCGCCGCCTATTTCACGCGCTTCTGCCAACAGCACTTTGGCGCCGCCCCAAGTCAGGTCCGAAAACAGGCCCGCGCCTGAACATGTCTTTGAACTGATAGAGGCTTATCCGCCCCAAATGATCCGGACATAATTGCGCGTCTCTTCATACGGCGGCACCCCACCGTATTTCTCAACCGCGCCCGGTCCTGCATTATACGCCGCCAAAGCCAACCGCCAGCTGCCAAACTTCTGATACTGCTCTTTCAAATACCGCGCGCCACCTTCAAGGTTTTGTTGCGGATCAAGCGGATCCACCCGCAGCAACCGCGCGGTCTGTGGCATCAACTGCGCCAGCCCCAAGGCCCCTTTGTGAGACTTGGCCGTGGCATTCCAATTGCTTTCCTGCTGCACCAGCTTCAAGAACAGGTCCACCGGCACGCCATGCAACAACGCCGCTTCCTGCGCCATCGCCAGATACGGCCCACGGTATTTGCCCTGATAGCTGCCATTGCCCCACTTGGACGGCGTGTAAATCGGCTTGGGCTTAAGACGGACAGAGTTGCGGTATTGCTCAGACGCGCGCCCATCAAGCACTTTTGTCTGGTTTTTGAACAACCGTGCACTGGATTTGGTCGACAGGCTTTGCGCCGCCACCGGCCCGGAAACCAAGGCCAATCCTATCACCAGTCCCAAAATCCTGCGCGTCATTTGCGCCTGCTCCACCCTGCTTTTGCGGCTTTCTTAACCAAATTGAAGGGAATTTTCCAGAGCCGAGAGATACACTTGGCAAATTCCCGCGCGCACAGCGGCTTTCTCATCGCATCTTATCCACAAGAAACCGCTTCCCATTCTGCCCCTGCAGTGGTGTATGGTGCCCCAAATCGAGAAAAAGAATCCGTGGGAGACATAGGCGCATGGCCGGATCGGTGAACAAAGTAATCCTTATTGGCAACCTGGGTCGCGACCCTGAGGTGCGCTCCTTCCAGAATGGCGGCAAGGTCTGCAACCTGCGCATCGCCACTTCTGAAACCTGGAAAGACCGCAACACAGGTGAACGTCGCGAGAAAACCGAGTGGCACTCGGTCGCCATCTTCCAGGAAGGCCTCGTGCGCATCGCCGAGCAGTACCTGCGCAAAGGTTCTAAGGTTTATATCGAAGGCAAATTGCAAACCCGCAAATGGCAGGATCAATCCGGCCAAGACCGTTACTCCACCGAAGTGGTTCTGCAGGGCTTTGACGGCGTTCTGACCATGCTCGACGGCCGCTCCGGCGGCGGTGACGGCGGCGGCTTTGGCGGCGGTGGTGGCGGCTACGATCAAGGCGGAGGTTACGGCGGTGGCTATGATCAAGGCGGCGGCGGCAACTTCGGTGGCGGCGGCAATCAGGGCGGCCCAGCCCCAAGCCGCGACATGGACGACGAAATCCCGTTCTAAGTCGCAAACACACGATAGATTACAGAGGTCGCCCATTCGGCGGCCTCTTTTTGTGCGCACCCACCCGCCACCTGCGCTTTACACCGCCGCCAACTTCTCCCAATGTCATGCACAAGTGAACGATCATTCAGCGAGGCCCATCATGTCCGACCCAAATCAGTTCAACCAGAAACTCACGGACCGTCTGGTCACCTATTGTGGCATCGACAGCCAATCTAATGAACACTCCACCAGCATTCCATCCACCGCGATCCAGCTTGACGTCTCCCGCCATCTGGTCGCAGAACTGGAGCGCATTGGCGCCTCGGAAGTGGAGTTGACCTCTTACGGCGTGGTCCTCGCCACCGTCCCCGCCACAGTGGACACGGCCCCCACCATCGGCTTTTGCGCCCATGTCGACACCGCACCACAGTACAACGCCACCGGCGTGAAGCCACGCGTGATCGCCAATTGGGACGGCAGCGACATCACCTATCCAGACAACCCTGATCTGGTCCTGAACCCGACGACCTCCACTTACCTAGAAGGCAAAGAAGGCGAAGACATTATCACCGCATCGGGCCTCACCCTGCTGGGTGCCGATGACAAAGCGGGCGTTGCGATCATCATGACCATGGCCGAGCACTTGCTGACCACACCGGGCCTGAAACACGGCAAAGTCCGCCTTGCCTTCACTCCGGACGAGGAAATTGGCAAAGGCGTGCACGCCAATCTGCCCGCCGATTTTGGCGTCGACTTCGCCTACACGCTGGATGGCGCCAAACGCGGCACCATGGAGTATGAGACCTTCTCTGCAGACGGCGCAGTGGTCACCATCACCGGCACCTCCGCACACCCCGGCTACGCCAAAGACAAACTGACCAACGCTCTGCATGTGGCGGCACAGATTGTCTCCGACCTGGATGAGCCCGGCACCACCCCGGAAACCACCTCCGGCCGCGAAAGCTTCACCCACATCTACGCTCAGGAAGGTGGCAGCAGCGAAGTCACCCTGCGCTTCATCCTGCGTGCCTTTGAAATGGACGACCTCGAGGCACAGGCCACCCGCCTGAAATCGGCTTGCGCCAAAGCGGAAGGCGACTTCCCCGGTTCCAAAGTGACCTGCGAGATCAGCAAGCAGTACCGCAACATGCGCTACTGGCTGGAAAACGACATGACACCGGTGGATCTGGCCCGCGACGCCATCCGCACCGAAGGTTTTGAGCCGGACTCCGTGCCCATTCGCGGTGGCACCGACGGCTCCCGTCTCACCGAACTCGGTGTACCCTGCCCGAACCTCTACACCGGCATGATGGAAATCCACGGCCCGCTGGAATGGATCTCTGTTCAGGACATGGCCAGCGCCACACGGATGATTGCCAATCTCGTGCAAATCGCTGCGAAATAACGCAAAAAGCCGACTCACTGGGTCGGCTTTTCTTTGCGACTGTCGGAAAAGTTACCGCCGCGCCAGCTCTTCTTGTAGCAGCTGGCGCACCACATCTCGTGACACATCTGCGGTCACAAAGGCCTCGCCAATCCCGCGCGCCAGAATGAAGCGCAGCTGACCGTCCACAACCTTTTTGTCCTGCCCCATCAGGTCCAACAGCCCATCGGCATCAGGCAACTCACCCTCAATGTCTTTGAGGTCCACCTTCATGCCCATGGCGCGCAAATGCTCCCGCACCCGGCTTGGCGCCTCTTGGGCGCAGAGCCCCAAGCGCATCGACAGCTCAAACGCCAGCGCACAGCCCACGGCCACTCCTTCGCCATGCAACAACCGGTCGCCATACCCCGTCGCCGCCTCCAGCGCGTGACAAAACGTGTGTCCCAGATTGAGCAAGGCGCGATCCCCCTGCTCGGTCTCGTCGCGCATGACAATCTCGGCCTTCATCTCACAAGACCGCTTCACTGCCGCAATCCGCGCCGCCTCGTCGCCTGCGGCCAATGCAGGTCCTTGCGCCTCCAACCACTCAAAGAAGTTGGCATCGCCGAGCATGCCGTATTTCACGACCTCACCATACCCCGCGAGGAAATCACGGGGCGTAAGTGTGCCCAGCACATCAATGTCCGCCAGCACCAAGCGTGGTTGATGAAACGCCCCAACAAGGTTTTTCCCCAACGGGCTGTTGATGCCGGTCTTGCCGCCCACCGAGCTGTCCACCTGCGCCAACAGGCTGGTCGGGATTTGCACAAATCCCACGCCACGGCGCAAAATGGCAGCCGCAAACCCGGTCAGGTCGCCAATCACACCGCCGCCAAGCGCAACCACCAAGTCCTTGCGCTCCACGCGCTGCGACAAGAGCCACTCAACAGTTTGCTCCAAATAGGCCCAGCTCTTGGTGCTTTCGCCCGCAGGCAGCACCAGCGCCTCCATGGCAATGCCATCTGCCGCCAACCCGTTGCGCAATGTCTCCAGATGCAACGCTGCGACGTTTTCATCCGTCACCACACAGACCTGCTTGCGCGCCAGCATTGGCCCAATCAATGCGCCCGATTGCGCCAGCAGGCCCGGCCCGATGTGAATGTCGTATTCCCGGCCCTCAAGGCCCACATGTACGGTTTCCATCACGGCTTACGTCTCCGTCAAAACATCAGGGCGCGCGCCCAACAACGCCTGCGCCACCCGATCTGCCATTTCCTCAATACTCAACCCGTCTTCCGCCTTTACTGGCAAATCCGCCAGACCATAAAGCGGCACGCGCGCCTCAAAGATGTTTTCCAGCGTTTTGCGCGGGTTTTCGGTCCGCAACAACGGACGGGTGTCCTTGTGTTTGACACGATTCCACAGCAGGTCCACATCCGCATCCAGCCAAACGGCCACGCCGCGCTCGGAAATTTCAGCACGGTTGCCTTCCGCAAGATAGGCACCACCCCCGGTCGACAGAATGCAGCGCTCTTCCTCAAGAAGCCGGGCAATCACCTGACTCTCCTTTAGGCGGAAAAACGCTTCTCCGTCTCGCTCAAAAATCTCGGCAATGCTCATATTGGCCGCCTTCACGATCTCTGCATCGGAATCGATAAAAGGCACATTAAGTTTGGCTGCCAATGCCCTGCCAACGGCGGTTTTTCCCGCCCCCATCATGCCAACTAGCACAACGGTTTTTTTCAAATCATAGCTCATCAAACGCCCGCAATCGGCTAAGCCTTGCCCAAAAGTGTGGTTTGGGCATTGAATGACGTGATCTTGTCCAAAAGGCCAGTTATAAGTTGAAAAAAACAGGCAGGATAATTGAGGATAATATGGGCAGACTCTTTCGAGCCTTGTTGTTTCTGGTGGTTTTGGCAGCAGTTGCGCTGGTGGCTTACGCCTATCTCGGGCCGATCTTTGGCGCGGATTTCTCCGCCCCACAGGCCGAGGTACGCATCCCTCTGGAACTGACGGGACAATAATCAGGTGCACCATCTGTTTCGTTACCCTGTTACCGCACTCCTACTAACCGCAGCGCCTCTTTACGCGCAGGATGCACCACTGTCGGCAATCGAATGGCTCGACAGCACGCCAACCGTGACACTGGACATCGGGGTGCCCCTCTATGAAGACCCAGTCTCCGAGGGCGTCACGACACCCGCCATCAACGTCAGCCCCCTAACAGAATCAACGCAAGATGCAGTGGGCCTTTTGCCCTCAAATGTCACCGGCCTCCCCGCCTCACTCTGGTCCGCCTCCGACGCTGATACGCTGGCCGATCTGGTGAATGCCCAACGCCCCGAAGTGTTGCCGGCCATGCAGGCACTGCTCTACACGCTGTTGCTTGCCGAAGCCGACGCCCCGCGTGAAACCGGTGTGACCAATGAACTGCTCTTGGCACGCGTCGACAAACTGGTGGAGATGGGGGCTTTGGAGCAGGCCGAAGCACTTCTGGAACGTGCTGGCCCAAACACGCCACCCCTATTCAAGCGTTGGTTCGACGTGACCCTGCTGTTGGGCCAAGAAGCCCGCGCCTGTGATGCGCTCATGGCCGCGCCACATCTGGCAACAGACTACGCCTCCCGCATCTTTTGCACCGCCCGCGCTGGCGACTGGCGTGCCGCAGCGCTGACCCTCGATACCGCCAACGCCCTCGGTCTGATTTCCGAGGAAATGGACGCGCTGCTCCTGCGCTTCCTTGACCCCGAACTGTTTGAAGGCGAGCCACTTCTGGTGGCCGCCAATGGCCCCGATCCGCTGAAGTTCCGCCTGTATGAGGCTATCGGCGAAGGCCAAACCGCCGCCAGCTTGCCGCGTCCTTACGCGCATGCCGACCTGCGCGACACCGCCGGATGGAAAGCCCAGCTTGAGGCCGCCGAACGTCTCGCGCGCACCTCTGCTTTGCACGAAAACGCCCTACTGGGCATCTACACCGAAGGCTCTCCCTCTGCGTCCGGCATGATCTGGGATCGCGTCGCCGCCCTACAGGCCTTTGATCGCGCCATGACCGCACAGGACGTGCGCGACGTATCCGACACCCTGCCGCAAGCTTGGGCCGCCATGCAGCAGGTGCACCTCGAGGTGCCTTTCGCCCGCCTCTACGGTCCGCAACTGCTGCAACTGCCCCTGCAAGGCGTCACCGCCCGTCTCGCGCGCGACATTGCGCTCTTGTCCTCCGATTATGAGCGCGCCGCCCGCTCCGGCCCGCGTGACTTCCTGGCCGGTCTGGCTCTTGGCACCCCTCCACGCACCCCAACTGATCCAGTGCACCGCGCCATTTCTGACGCGTTCCACGGCGCAGGTGTGCCACAGGAAATCTCCACCATGCTCGCCCGCGGACAATTGGGGGAAAGCCTGCTCACTGCCATGGAATTGATGGATGACGGTGCTGCTGGCAATCTCGGGGCCCTGACGGAGGCCCTCGCCACCTTCCGCGCCGTCGGTCTGGAAGACACTGCCCGCCGTGCCGCGCTACAGGTGGCGCTTCTGGACACCCGAGGCTGACCCATGGCCGCGCCCGCCGACACGTTGCAATGGATATCCACCTTCCTGGAAGCGCAAGCCGCCGAACTGGGCGCGTCACCAAATACGCAATCGGCCTACGCCCGCGACCTGCGCGACTTTGTGACCTGGGCTACCCGAAAATCGCTCGAACCGGGCACGCTCGCTCAATCCGACATCGAAGACTACCTGCTCTTCTGTGACGCCCAGGGCCTCGCCCAATCCACCCGTTCCCGTCGGCTCTCCGCCATCAAACAGCTCTACAGGTTCGCCTTTGAAGAAGGTTGGCGCGGCGACAATCCCGCAATCCAGATCAAAGGCCCGGGCCGCGCAAAACGTCTGCCCAAAACCCTTGAGGTCACGGAGGTCGACGGATTGTTGGCCGCCGCGCGCACCTTCGGGCGCAGCCCAACCGATCGCCTGCGCAACACCTGCCTGATGGAACTGCTTTACGCGACAGGCATGCGCGTGACCGAACTGGTCAGCCTGCCGGTCTCTGCCGCCCGCGGCGACCCTCAAATGCTTCTGGTGATGGGCAAAGGTGGCAAAGAACGCATGGTGCCGCTCTCCCCGCCCGCGCGCGACGCATTGGCCGCGTGGCTGAGCTGTCGGGACGACGCTGAGGCCACGGCGCGCAGCAAAGGCAAACCGCCCTCACGTTTCCTCTTTCCCTCACGCGGCGCCTCCGGCCATCTCACCCGGCACCGCTTCTACATGCTGATCAAAGACCTCGCCGTGGCGGCGGGCGTCTCACCAGCCAAAGTCACGCCACACACCCTGCGCCACGCCTTCGCCACGCATCTTTTGGCCAATGGTGCAGACCTGCGCGTGATTCAAACCCTCCTAGGCCACGCCGACGTCGCCACGACAGAAATCTACACACATGTGCTGGATGAACGCCTGCGTGAGCTGGTCATCACCCATCACCCATTGGCCAAGGACCCTAACCGCAATTCCTGAGGCAACACATCCTCAGACGGCCAATAGCCACTGAGTAATGCCCGGTCATAGCCCTGTCGCAGCCCAACCTTTTGCATCGCCGCAAACGCGGCCTGCACATCATAGGCCAACTCTCTGATCTCAGCGTTCCCGTCGCGCAAGATCACAAACCGGGTCTCACACCGACCGTCGTGCTCCGGCATCCCGACCGCCCCTGCATTCACCCAGGTGACGACATCCAGCTGCCGCGAGAACGCGATGCCTGAATGCCCTGCGATCACCATATCCACCGGCCCAACCAGCGCTTCGAGCGCCGCAATCTCCTCAGCGAAATCGGCCTCCGGCGACACGGAAAACACAAACCGTGCCACATCTGTGACCCCACCGTGGATCACCGCCACGCGTTTTCCCGCTTGTTGAAACGTAACCACATCCGGCAGCCCCGCCATCCAGCGCCGCGCCTCGTCACCCACTTCGGCATTTGCATGGGCATACCACCCCGCCGACAACAGATCACAGGCCGTGCCCGCCTCAAATCCACAACCGCAATCCAACGCATGTGCCGCCAGCTGCTGTTCACAATTGCCCGCCACCACAACCACCTGCGCCGCGCGAACTGTCGCCACAGTCTCCGCCGGTTGCCCGCAATAAGCCACCACATCTCCGGTGCAGATCACATGACCTTCGGGCACATTTAATGCCGCAGCCTGCGCCAGAACCGCCTCCGTTGCCTGAAAATTGGAATACGGTCCGCCAAACAGCAGCACCGGTCCTGCCAATTCACCCAAATCCTGATGTTGCACCGCGCGCCTCCGCCATATCTTTGGCGCAGGTTTACGCCGTCCAAACCAAACCGCCAATCACATGACCGTCAGACACAAAAAAGGCCGGGCACATGGCCCGGCCTTCCCGACGTGGTCTCAGGCGAGACTTAGTCGTACTTCGCTACGAGGGCTTCTTGGGTACCGTCAGCGAGGATCGAGTCGATCGCCTCATCCATGCGTGCAATCACGGACTCATCGGTGGTTTTGGAGCACGCCAGGAAAAATTCGTTCCGAGAAATCTCCATGGCAATCTCAAAGCTGCCGCCTTCGATCGCCACGGCCGCTGCGGATTCCAGCGCCACCATGTAGTCCACACGACCCGCGCCCAGCTTCTTCAGGGTCATTTCTGCATCTGGTGCCAGATCAATGTCGCTTGCGCCCAGACGGTCCAGAAGTGCCACAGCAAAATCGCCGGTCTGTGTGCCAACTTTCTTGGTCAGCGCCTGCTCCACGGAGGTCACGTCACCGTTCGCGCCCGGCTTCTGGATCAGATAGATCGCCTCGGAGTACATTGGACCCGCCCAGTTGAAACGGTCCTCACGCTCAGGCGTGCGCGCCGTGGTGAACACACATGTGTTGGCGTCCTGCTCGGCCAGCGTGATCGCACGCGACCACTTGGTCACTTCCATCTCGGCAGACACACCGGAACGGGACAGCGCCTCGTTGATGATGTCCACACCGTGGCCGGTCAGCTCACCGTTTTCCAGGTAGTTGTAAGGGGCATAGTCTTCCGTAAAAAACTTCACGTCCGCGGCCTGTGCGACAGTTGCTGCGGACAGGGCCATTGCGCAGAGTGCTAGAGTTTTCATAGGTGGATTTCCTCGCTTTTAATCTCTGGCGTTGGTTCTGGCCGTCATGTCTAAAGGCAACGTAAACAAGCGCATCCGCCTCTCTTCCAATTTTTAAAGCACGGTTTTTCAACGGAAAAAACCGGAGCATCTGCCCCGGCTTTGCCACATTATTCTCGCGGTGGAATTAAATCAGTAACGCGACACAATCTCCGCCTGTGTGCCGTCCGCAATGAGCGAATCCATCGCGGCGTCGATCTCAGCCACAACCGCCGCTGGCGTGTCATGGGAGCACGCGATGTAATACTCGTCGCGCGACACTTCCATGGCGATTTCCAGGCCCGCATCCTCAGCGGTCAGCGCATTGGCGCTCTCCTGCCCCAAGATCACATAGTCCAACCGACCCGCCGCCAGCTTCTTCATGGTCTTCTCCAGATCCGGTGCCGCATCCACTTGCGCCGCGCCCAGTTCTTCCAGCAGATCGACGGTGAAGTCCCCCACCTGCGTCCCAATCGATTTGGTCAAAGCCTGCTCAAGCGAAGACACATCTGCGTTCGCCCCCGATTTCTGAATCAGATACGTGCCTTCAACATACATCGGACCAGCCCACTGAAACTTGGTCTCCCGCTCCGCCGTGCGCGCTGTGGAGAACACGCAGGTGCTCGCGTCTTTTTCGGCCAATGCAATCGCGCGGGTCCATTTGGTGATCTCCACCGAATGCGACAGTGCCGCACGCTCGGCCACCTCGTTGATCAGGTCGATCCCGTGCCCTTTGGCCTGCCCGTCTTCCATCCAGGAATACGGCGCATAGTCTTCGGTCAGGAACGACACGCTGGCCCCATCGGCCATGGCAACGGTTGGCAGCGCGAGGGCCGCAAATACAAAAGCTTTCATTGGATCCCACTCCATATGTGTTTGAACTGGGCGCCCCCTTAGATCAAACCCCCTAAAGAAGGTTTAAGGGCCCAACGCCCCCCTTGATCCGGCCCCATTGCGCCCCCATAAACCTAAGTGATTGAGTTTTCAGAGGACCCCATGGAGCCCACCACCACTTTTGACACCGCATTCTGGATCACCGCCGGCGTGATCTTTTTCTTGCTGATGATGTCTGCGTTCTTTTCCGGCTCTGAAACCGCCCTCACGGCGGCCTCTCGCGGCAAACTGCGTGCGCAGGCCGACAAAGGCAGCCGTGGCGCACAACGGGCCCTCAACATCACCGAAGACAGCGAACGCCTGATTGGCTCTGTGCTGCTGGGCAACAACCTCGTGAACATCCTCGCGACCTCTCTGGCCACCGCGCTCTTCACCCGCGCCTTTGGCGAAGGCGGCGTGGCTCTGGCGACCTTGGTCATGACGCTTCTCGTGCTGATCTTTGCCGAAGTGCTGCCCAAAACCTACGCCATCACCCGCCCCGAAGACGCCGCCGCCACCGTGGCCAGCCCGATCAGCCTGATCGTGACGCTGTTCTCCCCCATCGTGTCAGCCGTGCGCGTGCTGGTGCGCGGCGTGCTGCGCCTGTTTGGTGTGGAAACCGACCCGGACAGCCAGGTGCTCGCCGTGCGTGAAGAGATCGCGGGTGCCATTCAGCTTGGTCACTCCGAAGGCATCGTCGAGAAAGAGGACCGCGACCGCATCCTCGGCGCGCTGGACCTGTCCGACCGCGCGGTAGAGGAAATCATGTTGCACCGCTCCGGCATCGAGATGATCAACGCCGACGACGCGCCTGCCGACATTCTCAAGCAGTGTCTGGAAAGCAACCACACCCGCTTGCCGGTGTACAAAGATGATCAGGAAAACATCATCGGCGTGGTGCACGCCAAAGATCTGTTCCGCAGCATGTACACCCGCGCCATGCAGGAAGAGACCAACGCGCGTGATCTACTGGCCTTCGACCTGACAGAAGTTGCCAAAGAGCCTTACTTCGTGCCGGAAACCACCTCGCTGGATGACCAAATGCGCGAATTTTTGCGCCGCCATGCCCACTTCGCGCTGGTGGTGGACGAATACGGCTCACTGCAAGGTCTGATCACGCTCGAAGACATCCTCGAAGAGATCGTGGGCGAAATCACCGACGAATTTGACGAGGACACCGATCACCCGATCCGCAAATCCGAGGACGGCCAGTTCCTTATCGAAGGAGCCATGACCATCCGCGATCTCAACCGCGCCACCGATTGGTCCTTGCCTGACGATGAGGCCAACACCATCGCGGGTCTCGTGATCCACGAGGCGCAGATGATCCCCACCGTGGGACAGGTCTTCTCTTTCCACGGCTTCCGCTTCGAGGTCACCGGACGCGAAGCCAACCGGATCACCGATCTGAAAATCCGTCCGCTTTAAGCCACCTAACTGGCCCCTCTCCGCACGGCGCGTGATGGGACACATCACCAAATTGAATGGCGCTTTGGGGGTGTTTGTCGGAAACAGGCTTGCCATGTCGCCCGTTGCTGTTCACCTGTGAACTATCTGACGCGCGGGTAACATTATGCAAAACGTACACGGTATTCTGATCCTTGTGGCGGCCATGCTTGGCTTCACACTTGAGGACATGTTCATCAAGTCGCTCTCCGCGACAGTCCCGGTCGGGCAAATCCTCATGGCTTTGGGATTGGGCTCCGGAGCCGTCTTTGCCGTGCTGGCCCTCCTGCGGGGCGACAACCTCTTTGCCCCCGCCGCTTGGTCCCCGCGCATGTTGTTGCGCACGGCCTGTGAAGCAGGTGGCGCGATGCTCTTTGCGACCGCCCTGTCCCGCGTCGACCTCTCCACCGTTGCAGCTGTGTTCCAGACCCTGCCGCTGGTCATCACCCTCGGCGCAGCGCTTTTTTAGGAGAGCAAGTCGGCTGGCGGCGTCTCACCGCTATTCTGGTGGGCTTCTCCGGCGTCCTGCTGATCATCCGCCCCGGCACCGATGCGTTTGACCCCAACGCCTTGCTGGTTCTGGGCGCTGTCCTCGCTGTCGCCCTCCGAGACCTGATCACCCGCACCATCGACGCCTCTGTGTCCTCCTTTGTGGTCTCCTTTCAGAGTTTCGCCTCCCTTGTGCTCGCAGGCCCCTTCCTGATGGCCTTTAACGCGGCCGACTACGCCACGCTGAGCACGGGAAACCTCACCATGATCGCCGGTGCCGTGGCCTTCGGGGCGGCAGGCTACTGGGGCGTGGTCACCGCACTGCGCCTCGGCGAAGCCTCCGTTGTGGCCCCCTTCCGGTACTCTCGCCTGCTGTTTTCCATCCTCGTGGGCATGGTCGCCTTTGGCGAACGCCCGGACCTGCCAACCATGCTGGGTGCCACGCTGATCATCGGCTCCGGGCTCTTCACCTTCATGCGTGAACACCGTCTCGCCAAGTCCACAACCCCCGTGCAAGCCTAGCCCCCACCAGCAAAACAGCGTCCTCCTGTCACTGTTAGCCCTAACCTGTGGAAAAACCTGTGTTAGCGCTATCAAATGGCGTTTACTTTTGCCCCCGCCCTGCTATAGCTGCGCGCAACATTTGTAGCCATCCGAGGGATCCTCCGACATGAGCACCATCATTGATATCTTTGCCCGCGAAATTCTCGACAGCCGCGGCAACCCAACCGTCGAAGTCGACGTGATCCTCGAAGACGGCACCATGGGCCGCGCAGCAGTCCCGTCCGGCGCCTCCACCGGTGCCCACGAAGCCGTGGAAAAGCGTGATGGCGACAAATCCCGCTACATGGGCAAAGGTGTTCTGGAAGCGGTGAATGCCGTAAACGGCGAAATCGCCGAATGCCTGGTGGGCATGGACGTGACCGAGCAGGTTGCCATCGACCAGGCGATGATCGAACTGGACGGCACCCCAAACAAAGGCCGCCTCGGCGCCAACGCCATCCTCGGCGTGTCCCTCGCCGCCGCCAAGGCCGCTGCGGACTACACCGCACAGCCACTGTTCCGCTACGTGGGCGGCACCTCTGCCCGTGTTCTGCCGGTGCCAATGATGAACATCATCAACGGCGGCGAGCACGCCGACAACCCGATCGACATCCAGGAATTCATGATCATGCCAGTGTCGGCGGCCAACATCCGCGAAGCCATCCGCATGGGCGCCGAAGTTTTCCACACCCTTAAAAAAGAGCTGACCGCTGCAGGCTACAACACCGGGATCGGTGACGAAGGCGGCTTTGCTCCAGCTCTGGAAAGCACCCGCAAGGCGCTGGACTTCGTGATGACCTCCATCGAAAAAGCTGGCTACAAGCCAGGCGAGGACATCTACCTCGCCCTCGATTGCGCCTCCTCTGAGTACTACAAAGACGGCAAGTATGAGATGGTTGGTGAAGGCAAATCCCTGACCTCCGCTGAGAACGCGCAATACCTCGCCGACCTCTGCAACGACTACCCGATCATCTCCATTGAAGACGGCATGGACGAAGACGACTGGGACGGCTGGAAAGCCCTGACCGACCTGATTGGCGACAAAGTCCAACTGGTGGGCGACGACCTGTTTGTGACCAACCCAACCCGTCTGGCGGACGGCATCGCGCAAGGCGTGGCCAACTCCATGTTGGTGAAAGTGAACCAGATCGGCTCCCTGACCGAGACGCTGAAAGCCGTCGATATGGCGCACCGCGCCCGCTACACCAACGTGATGTCCCACCGCTCCGGCGAAACCGAGGACGCCACCATCGCCGACCTCGCCGTGGCCACCAACTGCGGCCAGATCAAAACCGGCTCTCTGTCCCGTTCTGACCGTCTGGCGAAATACAACCAGCTGATCCGCATCGAAGAAGCACTCGGCGAAACCGCCGAATACGCAGGCCGCTCTGTGCTGAAGTAAGCGCCGCGAACACAATCAAAAAAGCCCCGCCATCGCGCGGGGCTTTTCTTTTGCCTAGGATTTGAAAACCACATGTCCCGCCAAACAACGCGCCACCAATAGACCGGCCGCCCGGCATCACTTAGCGTGACCCCACGATACTCAGTTTGGACCACACGATATGTGGCCTTTGTTTTATTGATGGAGAGCATTTCTATGAAAACCAATCCCTCCCGCCTGTCACGTGTGTGCGGTCTTGGCGCCGCCCTTCTGATGTCCGCAGCCTCGCTTGCACAAGCGTCAGACGCCGATGTGCTTCCCGCCACCGGCGACCAGGTTGAGACCTTTATCAGCACCAAGTACTGGACGGTTTTCAAAAACAGCACACGCCAATCCTGCTTCATCGAATGGCGCGCTGAAAACAGTGTGGTACAGGCTGGTCTCACATTGGACCAAAACGCCGGATATCTCGGCGCCTTCTTGAAAGACGCCGACCCGCAGGCTGGCGATCAGGATGTCGCGATTGTGCTGAACGGCAACGTCTATGTTGGCAGCGCCACCACCGTCTCAGGCACACTGTCCGGCGGTCTCAAAGGCGGCTACATCGTCGTGGACAATCCGCGTTTCCTCACCGACCTCGAAGAGGCCCGCGAATTCGTCGCATTCCAGGGCGCGCCCTACACCGTCACGGTGAAGCTCAAGACCCCAAAAAACGCAGTAGAGCGCGCCCGGGAATGCATGGCGGCGTTCTAACAGTCCCGATAAGGACAATCCCAAAAACAAAAAGCGCAGCCACTGGCTACGCTTTGATCAACGACCTCACAGGCGTTTAGGCCACATGGCCTTGAGACGTGTCCGCGCCGCCCTTCTTTGTGTTGCATCACACGCATCCGAGCCCACCGACACCACCCACAAAAAACGAGGCGTACACCGCACGCCCCGCTTCATTGTTTCACTTCGGTCTACTGATCCCTAGGAGCCTAATTCAGCCCGCCAAGGATCAGCGCGCCATCAGTGCAAATTCTCAGTGAGCACTTCAACCAAGGTGTTGATCCGCACCGGCTTTGGAATGAACCCGGCGAACCCAACTTCGTGGCACTCTTTCTTCTGCATATTGGAGACGCTGGCCGTAACCGCAATGATCTTTGGCCCGCCTGGCGCCAACATCCGACTGATCTCACGGGTGGCGTCAATCCCGTCCATATTGGGCATGTTGATGTCCATCAGGATGACGTCGTAATCCCCGGACTCCGCCTTAGCGACACATTCCGCCCCGTCACTCGCCACTTCGCAATTGAGGCCGCAGTGCTTCAACAGCCGCTGCATGACTTTCAAATTGATCGGCTCGTCATCGGCAACCAAAATACGCGGGTTCAGCGCGGACAAATCTGGTTGGGTCATGCGACATTCCTTTCGGTTGGAGATGTGCCATCATTGGCATTTACAATTTTTGTCTTCATTTCGAAGGTGAACGTTGAGCCTTTGCCCAGCTCACTTTCCAGCGAGATGTCGCCGCCTGACTCATGGGCGATGCCCAGCGCAATCGACAGGCCCAATCCGGTGCCTCCGGCCTTACGGCTCGAAGAGCTGTCCCCCTGCATAAAGCGCTCAAAGATCTGAGCCTGATGCTCCGGGGCAATCCCCATTCCGGTGTCCGTCACCGCCACGCGGAACACCCCCTCTTCAGAGCCGTCAATCCGCTCAACCGTGGCTTTGACACTAACAGACCCTTCCTCGGTAAACTTCACCGCATTGCCCACAAGGTTAACAATGACTTGACGCAAGCGCTTCGCATCCCCGAGGACAACGGGGGCGCCTTCCGGCACTTCAAGGTTAAACGACAAGTCCTTTTTCTGCGCCAGAATGGTGGCAAAGCTTGTCGCGTTCTTCATGAACGCATTCACCTCCATGGGCTCCGCTTTGATACGCAGCGCACCGGCTTCAATTTCGCCAAAGGTCAAAATCTCTTCGATCAGAGCCATCTGACTATCGGCGCAGGAGTTCAGGATATCAATCAGCTCTTTGTCTTCTTCAGGCAGGTCCACCAGCTCCAACAACTGCGCCGCGCCAATAACGCCATTCATCGGCGTGCGCAGCTCATGACTGATGGTGGCAAGGAACTGCGTCTTGGCCATATCCGAAGACTTCGCCGCACGCGCCTCTTCCTGCAGCGCCGCCTGAATGCGCAAAACCTCGTGGATCAGCGGCCGCACCACCGTGAACCAAGCAAACACCGCGCCAAATAGGGCAATCACAAGCACAAGCACCGCCAGATACACAGGCGCATAGCCTGCGGTTTGCGCCCGCTCGTTAAGTTGCATACTCACATCCGCCAGCACTTCGGACGAAAGTTTATCCGCTTCTGCCCAAAACCGATCCAAAGTGGCCGCGTCTTGCTGACCATCCGCAAAGATTTCGGCGGCAACCAACAGAAATGAGCCAACCGCGTTCTCAAGCGACAGTTCCTCTTCGTCTTCCGCCCCTGCCGTTTCTTCCCAGGCCTCGTCTTCCTCTTCCCAGATGTTGGCCAAATCTTCCGGCATTTCCGCGTTGGCAAGGCCGAGCTCCTGGCTCAACAAAACAGGATTAATGCCGACTTCATCGGAACGCGCATCCAATGTGGATCGAGTTTCTGACTCTGAAGCTTCTTCAATTTCATCCCCATCAGGGTCCGCTGCCCGCAGTGCCGAGTAATACCCAAGCGTCTGAGTATAAATGGTTTTGGCTTCTTCCGGATTATATACGCGATCGGTTTCCAATTGCGCCGCAAAACCTTTTAGCTTGGCAACCCCCTGCACCATCTGGCCAAGCACCAACACATAGCGCGACGTTGACGCCGCAGACTTGTGAAAAAAGATGGAGGCGGTGCTGGCCAGCAGCATCGGCACCAACAGCACAGCCATGGCGATGAGCAGGCGCTGACGCAAATGCTGTTGACTTATTGAGCCCAACTTTGAACTCGTATTCCACTTCATGCCGCGCATTCCGGCCTCCAAACTTCTACTTTATTTCCGGCGGGTCACGCCTGTTATTGATTTTCGTACCCGCACCGTATTGCAAAACGATTAACCCTTTTAAATGGAAAGAAACTATTCGCTTCAATTTGCTACTAAATCAAAATTTAGCATAGCTAAATGCAAATGCACCGCCAAATATCAGCCAATTCGCCTGTCAAAACCTGCATTTTTGCCGCACCTCTCAATGTGCCACCTCACGCCTTCGTGACCGTAATGTGTGTTGACCTCCCCCCACTGGAACCTGTCACACGAGGGTCAAACAAAACCACGAGGCGCGCATGACAAAATCCCCCAAATCTCCCCGGTTCACCCGCCGATCTTTTTTGATCAGCAGTACAGTCACCCCGTTTGTGGCCGCTACTCCCGCACTGGCGCTCACAGAGGCCGAGCAAGAGCCCACGGTACAGCGCAACGTCTCCTCCTTCCGCACCCATGAGTGGCAGGATCATTTTGACAGCCTCGGCGTGGGCCTGATCATCTCTGACACCACCACCCGCGTGTTGCAGCACTGGACGGCGGAAGGCGACATGCGCATCTATCCCACATCTGTGCCGCTGACCGACGAACTCACCAAACGCGGTTATACCGAAGTCACCGAAAAACGCGCCAACCCCGGCTGGGCGCCCACGCCGTCGATGCGCGAACGCAACCCGGAATGGCCCCCTTATGTCAAAGGAGGCGATCCCTCCAACCCGCTGGGCACCCGCGCGCTGTATCTGTCCTGGCAGTACTACCGCATCCACGGCACCCACGACACGCGCAAGATTGGCCGCCGCTCCTCCAACGGCTGCATCGGCCTTTATAACGAACACATCGAAGAGGTGTTTGACCGCACCAAAGTCGGCACCAAAGTCAAACTGATCTGACCCACCACCGACTTTCCGCCAGCTTGAAAAAGAGCCTCTTATCTGGAAGGCTCATCCCTGTCCTTAGCCGGAGCCGTCCATGCCCCTCACCCGCCGCCAGTTCCTCGCAAGCACCGCCGCCTTCACCGTCGCCCCCAAAGCAAGCCTCGCCAGCACGACGCCAGTGATCGAGGCCACCACAGGCCGGCTGCAGCTGATTGATGCGGAGTTCGGCGACTATCCGGAAACCGAGGTTTGGGGCTATAGCGGGTCCGTTCCCGGCCCGCTCCTGCGCTACACACAAGGTGACACGCTCAAACAAGAACTGCTCAACAGCCTGCCCAGCCCGACCGCAATCCACTGGCATGGCATCCGCGTGCCCAACGCCATGGACGGCGTGCCCGGCATGACCCAGGACGCAGTGCCCACCGGCGACCGCTTCCACTACGAATTCCCGCTCAAAGACGCCGGCACCTACTGGTACCACTCCCACAATCAATCCACCGAACAGGTCGCCCGCGGCCTCTATGGCGTGGTTGTGGTGGAGGAAACCAACGCGCCGGATGTGGACCACGACATCGTTGTGGTGCTGGATGACTGGCGGCTCAGTGACGAGGCCCAGATCACCGACGATTTTAACGCCATGCACGACTGGACCCACGCGGGACGGCTGGGCAACTACATCCATGCACAGCTGTCAGAGCAGCCGGAATCCGTGCCAGAAAACGCCCGCCTCCGCCTGCGCTTTGTTAACGTCGCCACCGACCGCGTCATCACCGTCTCCGTACAGGGCGGCGCTGGCAAACTGGTCGCCCGCGATGGCATGCCTTTGGAAACACCCGAGCCGCTCGACGCCATGCCCTTTGGCCCGGCCGAACGTGCCGACTTGATCATCGACGCGCAAGCCAACGAAGCCAGCGCGCTGCAAATTGTCCTGCACGAGGGCGACACAGGCTATCTGCTGAAAGAAATCCCCATCTCCGGCACGCAACCCGCCCGCGCCGCAATCGAGCCTCTGCCGACCAACCCCATGCCGCGCCTCTCAGACCTCACCAACTCCCTCACCGTGCCCCTGCACATGGAAGGCGGCGCCATGGGCGGGTTGCGCGAAGCCACTTACGAGGGCGAAAAACTCGACGTGCGCAGCCTGGTCGACAAGGGCCAGGTCTGGGCCTTCAACGGCCAGGCCGGTCTGAGTGACACGCCGCTGGTGGAGGTCGCGCAAGGCCAGATCGTGCGCATCCCGATGCAAAACGACACGTCTTTTCCCCATGCCATGCACCTGCACGGCACGCATTTTCAGGAAGTCCTGCCCGACGGCAGCTTTGGCCCGCTCAAGGACACACTCCTGATGCAGCCCCGTGAAACCCGCGAAATCGCCTTCATCGCCGGCGCTCCGGGCAAATGGCTGATGCACTGCCACATGCTGTCCCACGCGGGCGCTGGCATGCGCACCTGGATCAAGGTGGTGTAAACTGACGGTCAGCGAGTGAGCCCTGCCGTCCTACGTAATGAGGCTGCTGCGCAGGGTGTCGATCCAATGCCGGTCCACAAGCGCCATCGCTTCTAAATTCGGCGTGTCCACCAATTGCCCCAAATCGGACGTCAGACGAATACTGGGTTCTTGATAGCAGGGCACCTCATATTCGGAGTGCGGCACCACAACTTGCTGCAAAGGCAGCGCTTCGCCGCATTTCACAACGGCATGAGAGATACGGCCCTGCGGCCAATCGATCAAAAAGTCCTCGACATGCCCAACGACCTCGGATGTCTCATGTGAGACCGGGGCCTTGAGCCATTTACTGGCCCGCTCATACACCAGCTCAATTCTGTCCCCATCTGACATGTCCTCATCCTCGACGGCCTTGATAGCCTGCTCTGCCGCGCTATCCGTTGTTGGACGGGGAACAACGCTTGGCGCAGCGGCAACCATATCCTTGGTCACTGCCAAACCGATGGCCCGCGATTGCGGATCAGGTGTGCCCGAATGCTGGCTGCTCACAGCCGCGCGGTCGGCCCATGGCAGGATGGACGTGCCCACCACAAAGTGCGACACAACGCTCAAGCTCGGATTGAAAAACAGGTCGGTGATCGGCAGGTTGCTGCCTTCCACCACGGCCTTGTACCTCATGAGGTCAGTTGCGGAATGCAACATGATGATCTCCATTTTTGTTTTTGTTGTTCTGTTGGATCGATCGCGCGACTTAAGACGCCACCGCGCGCAGCATCCAAATCGCTTTTTCATGCGCCGCCATGCGCGCGTTCAACAAATCTTCCGTCGCCCCATCGCCATGGCGCGATGCCAATGCCGCAATCTCGCGAAGATGCCGGACAAGCGCTTCATTGTCCTCTATCAGTTGATCCACCATGCCCTGCGCGCTGCGGCTCTCAGAGGCTTCGCCAATCCGAGCCGCATCCCGCAACTCGGACATCGACATGGGGGCCAGTTCCCCGAGATCCCGCACCCGTTCGGCAATCACATCTATGGCCTCAAAGAGATCCCGATACAGCTTTTCGGTCAGTTCGTGCAGCGGCAGAAACAACGGGGCAGTGACATTCCAGTGATAAGCTTGGGTCTTGACCATGAGCACAAAACTGTCGCCCAAAACCCCCGTCAGCCCTTCCGCAATCCAAACACTTTTCTCAACACCGGTTTCATGATCGGCAGGTTGCGGGGCCGGCTTCAGAACAGTCTGTGACATATCGTTCTCCTTCGTTTTGTCACAGGGAAAATAGTCAAAGGACGAAAATTTTCAATTATTTTCATACACTTAAACTACACACGCCATGGAGCATCCGGAAGCGACACACCCACTTCAAGTGCGATAGGTGACATGTCATAGGTAGTCCCATGCTGGCATGTAACTACATGAACATGTACAAGTGGAGTAAGTGCCGTAAGGGAGACAGCAATTGGCCACCAAAGACAGACCACCAAAACGGACTGAGAAGCTGCAATTGATGCTTGGTCCAGACGAACTACAGGCCATTGATGATTGGCGCTTTGAGAACCGCCTCCCCTCTCGGGCAGCCGCAATCAGGGAGCTCATTCGCAGAGGCCTGGTCACAGATGAATTTTCCGACCCACCCGAAGAAGCCACCTCCGGTGAGTTTCGTGTGGTGGACGAGTGACACGATCACTCACCGACACAGCCAAGAAAAAACCCCGCAGTTTCGCGGGGTTTTCTTTATCACCGTAAAGGCCACTGGGTCGCATCCATATTCGCCCGATCCGTACAGACCGGCTACGCCCCTCAGGCTCAGGGTCAGAAAATCGCATCCCTGTCTTCATCCAGCGTGTACCGCCCCATCTGGATGTCAAACCGGCGGCGTGGCGTCAGGTTGTAACGGTAGAACCACAACAACCCCTCGATACTCAAAATCTCCGTCGTTGGCGCGTCCGCCAAAGCCGCTTCATCGTAGGGCTCTTCCACAGGCACAAACATGCCCTCTTTCCCAAGGCCTTCGACGAGGAAACACCGGTCATCCACCGGAGGGCCACCGCATCGCAGCAACGGAGCAGCCTTCAAACTCTCTGGGATCTCTTGCGGGGACATCAGGTGGCACGCGTTCTTCAAGCGAATTTGCCCTTGCAGGTCCATAAAAACACTGAACACCACATCACGGCTCAAAATATCGGGCAGCGCCTCGGGACGGCTCTGCTCAACCCCTGCGAAAAAGCGGATGAACTGCCCCATATTGGGCGCGCCTTTAAGCGTTCTCTCATGGGTGCATAGCCCGTAGACCAACCGATCTGCGATCCGAAACTCAAACAGCCCGTCAATCAGGCTTTTTTGCGCCATTCTGCAATTCCCCTCACCGGAACAGGATCATCCCTGCACCTTCCAGCTTATTGGGTTCCGTCACCTTGAACGGCCCGATCTCACCGCCATCTTCGGCAAAGAACACCAGATCACGGTTGCGCATTTCCCACTGCTTCGCGCTGGTGATCGCCTGATCGGTGCAGGCCCGTAACCCCAAATCATGCGGGCTGGCATCGGTGACCTTCAGCTCCACCAAACAAATCTCCCCGTCACTCTGCCGCAGCTTCCAGCGACCGGAGAAATTCTTGGGCGAATAGGTGGTGTTCTTGGCCCCAATCACCGGGGTCTGATCCGCAGCGGCAACAGCCACCTGACCGACAATGCCGCTGACAAAAGCGGCTGCAATAACAATAGGTTTCAGAACAGAAGTCATCAAAACGTCCTTGGTCAACTACTCAATGACGCCATATTGCCGGAAAAATTGTCCACGCCAAGTCTGTTCTCCCTATAGGTGTTCCTCCCGCCAGCCGTGCTTTGGCGCAAAGCCAAGCATCTCTTTAGCCTTCTTGTTGGCATAAAACGTCTCGTAAAGGCCCATCTCGCCACGCACCTCAACCCCTTGGTAAAACTGCGCGATCACCTGATCTGAAGGCATCCCAACCGAGCTGTCATCATTGGCCACGTTGAACACCTGATAGCCCAGCCCGTCGGTCTTCAAACAGCAGTCCACCATATGCCCCAGATCCCTTGCATCGATATAGGCAAAGATATTGCGCCGCCGCAGCGCGGAATCTTTGACAAAGGCCGGGAACATCTCCGCGTACTCGTGCGGCTCGATCACATTATTGATCCGCAACCCATAAATGTCGCTGCCCGTGCGCGCCTGAAAACTGCGCGCAGTGGCCTCATTACAAACCTTGGACATGGCGTTGCTGTCCTGCGGCACGCTTGGGTGGGTCTCATCCACCGGCACAAACTCGGGCTTCACCTCCCCATCGGCGAAACACACACCATAAGTGGTCTCGGAACTGGCGAAAATCACTTTGGGAATGCCAAGCTTTACCGCCGCCTCGATCACATTGTAGGTGCTCAAGGTGTTTTGGCGAAAACACTCGCCATCCGTGCCGATCATCACCCGTGGCACCGCCGCAAAATGCACCACCGCATCATAAGTCGGCACGCCGGTTCCCGCGTCCAGCTCATCAAAATCCACAAACTGCGACATCGCGCCAATCACTTGGCCAGCGTCACAGAGATCAATCAGCAGCTCGGAACAGTCCAACCCCGACGGCACCCGATCCGCATTGACCACGTGATGCCCCCGCGCCTGCAAATGCCGAATGGCCCATTTGCCCGCCTTACCACTGCCCCCCGTAAAGAAAACCCGCATCTCATCCCCGCCTGTCATGTCAAAATACCAACCGCACGATGCGCCACGCGTGGAAAGGAGGCAAGTCTGTCACCGGCACCGCTCCAAACAAAAAAGCCCCGCACATTGGCGGGGCTTTCTCACAAACGCTCTCAACCCTTAAGGCTGATACGGCAACGAGCTGTGGTGCTGCACAATGCGCAGGGTACCGTCTGCATCTTTTTTGTAGCCAAAGCTCTTGTCGACCTTGGTCACATTTCCGTCTTTGTCGGTCAGGATCACCCAGCCCATCCACATCGCGACATCGCCCTCGATGAAGCTTGCGGAGGTCACGCTCTCCATTTCACGCCAGCCTTTGATGCCAAAACCACCATCCAGCGGGTACTCGTCATCATGGCCCACAAAATAGGACAGCGCGCCCGTCTTGGTCGGGCGGAAGGTCTGATCGCCGCTTGCCAGCGTTGGCTTGAACAGCACAGGACCCAAATTGTAGCCGTACGCCGCGTCCAGAACCCCTTCGGCCACAGATCGCGCCTCATCAATTCCGCCCGCCTCATAGGCTTTGGAAATCGCCACAAGGCCCGCGCCCCAGGCTTCACGTGCTGCGCTCAGTTCGGATTCAGTGATGGCCACGATAGAGTCCCTCTCTCTAACTAGAAGCAAATTTGAGCCTATGTGGATGACGCCTTTCATCGTTTCAAGACGTTGATTGATGGTTTTGGCAAAAATCGACGCTCCCACTGTCCCCAACGTCACCCTTGCGCACAACTGACGCACAACTAGCCTGCACCACATGCAGATGACATGGCACCATAGCAAGCTTTCCAGCGGCACCGCCGCCGCCTGGCAAAACACCAGCACCGGACCAACCGTGGTGTTTCACCACGCCACAGCCCTTGGCCCGCGCTGCTATGCACCATTTCTCTCGGCTGTTGGGAACAGCTATCACCTGAAGGCGCTCGCCATGCGCCCCTTGTGGCAAGATGCCCCACCGCCAAATCCCCGGCGCGAATGGGATCTCTTCGCCGACGACATGATCGAATGGATCGAGGCCACGCAAACAGCGCCGGTTCTGGCCATGGGCCATTCCATCGGCGCGGCCACTACCGCCATGGCCGCCGTCAAACGCCCCGACCTGTTCAAAGGCCTCGTCCTGATTGAGCCTTCCGGCGTCACCCGCCGCATCCGTCTGCTGCTCAAGCTGCTGCCCTACCGCCTGCGCCAGACCAAAGGCCCCGCTGCCGAGGTGCTTAGCGGCCCCACCCACTGGCCAGACCTCGCGTCTGCGTTTGCCTATTACCGCGCCTCCAAAGCCTACCGCCGCTTTGACGACGCCACTTTGCGCGGCCTGATCGAGGCGCTCACCGTGCCCGACGGCACCGGCATCAAGCTGGAATACCCGCGCACCTGGGAGGCGCATCTTTACGCCACCCCGCCGCTGATCCTGCCAACCCTGAAACGCCTCACCGTGCCCACCGAGGTCATTATCGGCAAGCCTTCCTTGTTCATGGACCCGTCCATCGCCCGCAACCTGCGTGACAGCCGCCCGGACATGACCTTCCAGTCCCTGCCAGACTTTGGCCACCTGCTACCGCTGGAAACCCCCACCAAGGTCGCCGCCGCTGCCCGCACAGCTCTGGACCGGCTGAGCTAAAAACTTCCCACTTGCCTCCCCTGCGCCAAGCTGCCCCTATGTCGCTAACCAACGACATCGGACCCAGCCTATGACCGCAGACCAAATCATCGCCCACCTCAACCTCACCCCACACCCCGAAGGCGGGCACTACCGACAGACTTGGATTGCAGAGAGCACAGACGGCACCCGCCCCGCTGGCACATCGATCTATTTCCTATTGAAAGCAGGAGAAACCTCGCACTGGCACCGCGTCGATGCCGCCGAAATCTGGCACTACTACGCTGGTGCCCCGCTGATCCTGTCGCTTGCGGAAACCGACCAAGGTCCCGCCACCGATCACGTTCTTGGCCCCGACCTCGCCGCAGGCCAATTCCCACAACGGATCGTACCCAAAGACCACTGGCAAGCCGCCCGCAGCACCGGCGACTGGACGCTGGTCGGCTGCACCGTCTCCCCAGCGTTTCAGTTTGAAGGTTTTGAACTGGCTGCGCCGGGTTTCGACATCCCACGCTAACCACACCACATCGCCCGCCCGAAAGGTCGGGCTGCGCCTAGCCCTCCGGCTCACTCACCGTGCCACCGCCGACAAGCGCCATCACCCCCGTGGTGCTGGGGCAGCTTGTTGGCAAGCCGCGCGCCACGCGCACCGCCAGATAAGCAAAAGCCTGCGCCTCCAGCATATCGCCATCCAGCCCAACCTCTTCCACCGGCACCACCGGACAGTCCAGCGACACCCGCAGCATCTCCATCAACACCGGATTGTGCCGTCCGCCACCTGTGACCAACACGCGGCTGGGCGCTTCGGGGCAATGCCCCATACCCTGCGCCACCGCCGCCGCGCACATCGCGGTCATCGTCGCTGCCGCATCTTCATCCGACAGCTCGCGCACCAACTCCATCATTTCCGGAAAATCGTTCCGATCCAGCGACTTCGGCGGCATACGTGAGAAATACGCCTCCTGCAGGAACAACTCCAGCGCGCCAGTGGCGACCGTGCCTTTGGCGGCCACTTTGCCCCCTTCGTCAAAGGCCATCCCCCGCCGCGCCCGCAACATGTCATTGAGCGGCGCATTGGCTGGTCCGGTGTCAAACGCCAACAAGGCGCCTTCCTCCTCCGGGGCGTCTTTGCGTGGATCCACCCAGGTGATGTTGCCCACCCCACCAAGGTTCAAAAACACCACCGGCGCGGTCGCGCCAAACCACTTAGCACAGGCAAAATGGAAAAACGGCGCCAACGGTGCCCCTTCACCGCCAAGTTCCACATCGGCAGAGCGGAAATCCCAGACCACAGGCACGCCCAGCGCCTCGGCCAAGGCTTGTCCGTCGCCCACCTGGCAGGTCCCCCGCCCACGCGGCTCATGCGCCAGCGTCTGCCCGTGAAACCCAACCAGATCGACATCGTCAAACCCACCCAGCACTTCTGCATGGGCCGCCTCAATCACCTCTGCCGCCGCCTCAGCCTCCGCCCCGGACCACTGGCCCAGCGCCTGCGTCAGAACCGCTTGCTCCGCTTCCGAATAGCCACGATAGGCTGTGGCGCCAAACCCATGAATCCCCTGTCCATCGGTCTCCACAACAGCCGCATCCACCCCATCCAGAGAGGTGCCCGACATCGCGCCCAGTGCCTTGATCACCGCACCTTGTGCCCGGCCTTTCAACATGGCCTTTTCCTTCTGCTCGTCCCCGCCTATACACGGCTGCACAAACCATACGGGATCGACACCATGACCTACCAGCCCAAATCGGATTTCCTCACCGTGATGCTAGAGCGCGGCTTTGTGGCCGATTGCACAGATTATGAAGGCTTTGACAAAGCGCTCTGTGACGGTGTCGTGCCCGGCTATATCGGCTTTGACGCCACGGCCAAGTCCCTGCATGTGGGCTCGCTGATCCAAATCATGATGCTGCGCTGGCTGCAAAAAACCGGCCACAAACCGATCACTCTGATGGGCGGCGGCACAACCAAAGTGGGCGATCCGTCTTTCCGCGCCGACGAACGCCCACTCCTGACCAACGATCAGATCGACGACAACATCGCTGGCATCAAGAAGGTCTTCGCCAAATACCTCGACTACGGCGAGGGTGCGACCGACGCGCTGATGCTCAACAACGCCGAATGGCTTGATGATCTGAACTACCTCACCTTCCTGCGCGACATCGGCCGCCACTTCTCGGTGAACCGCATGCTCTCCTTTGAAAGCGTGAAGTCTCGTCTGGACCGCGAGCAATCCCTGTCGTTCCTCGAGTTCAACTACATGATCCTGCAGGCCTACGACTTCCTCGAACTGAACCGCCGCTACGGCTGTCTGGTGCAGTTCGGTGGCTCCGACCAGTGGGGCAACATCGTCAACGGCATCGATCTCACCCGCCGCGTAGACGATGGCGGGCTGTTTGGCCTGACCTCCCCGCTGCTGACCACCTCGGACGGCAAGAAAATGGGCAAATCCGCAGACGGCGCGGTCTGGCTCAACGCCGACATGCGGTCGCCTTACGAGTTCTGGCAATTCTGGCGCAACACCACCGACGCCGACGTGGGCCGCTTCCTCAAACTCTACACCGAAATGCCGGTGGATGAGTGTGAGAGCCTCGGCGCCCTGGCCGGCTCTGAGATCAACGAAGCCAAGATCATCCTCGCCAACGCCGTGACCACGCTCTGCCACGGGGCTGACGCAGCAGCGACAGCCGAGGCCACCGCGCGGGAAGTGTTTGAAAAAGGCGGCGTGGGCGACGACCTGCCCACCGTGACGCTCACCGCCGAAGACCTCGGCGATGGCATCTCCATTGTGCAGTTGATTGTGAAAACCGGACTGGCCAAGTCGGGCAAAGACGCCAAACGCCTGATCAAGGAAAACGGCGCCAAGCTGGACGACGCCCCGCTGACCAACGCGGGCCTGATGATTGACGCCGCCGCGCTCAGCTCCCCAATCAAGCTCAGCGCCGGTAAAAAGCGCCACGCGCTGGTGCAACTGGACGGCTAACCTCAAATAAAACGACTCGCTCGACAAGTCGCGAAAATAAGGCGCTGAGTTTCCCGCTCGGCGCCTTTTTGTCATTCACGGTGGACTTTCATTCGCCTCTAAGGTGAATTTACGTAAAATACTGACACAAGGTTTCCAACATGGCCAAATTGCAAAATCCCCTCGCGCTAACATTGTCGGCTTGCCTCGCGACTGCAGCACTGCTCGCTCCCAACTCGGCCCACGCCTGCCTTGATGCCAGCTACTACAAATCCAAAGAAATTCACAAAAAAGTCTGTGACCTGGAGAAATCGCTTCCGTTCAAACCGCGCAAAACTTCCATAAAAAATGACTACATCGTTTTTTTGGAGAAGGAGAAGTTTGACGCAAAGGGCAACAAAACCCACTTTGGAATGCTCTTTGGTCCAACCGGCGAGCCATTTTCCTCCGACAAAGACGCTCAGCGCATGGCAAAAAAAGCCGCCGGATTGCGAGGATGTGACCTAACCTCAGTTGTACCGTCGAAATCCGGGCCAACAGAAATTCACCTTACCTGCTGACCAACTGCTGCCGCACGCTGTGCAAAGGGCCTGCGGCCAAAAGCGTCGTTGCCGCCCTTTGCCCGCCTGGCCCCTCCCTTCCCCCTAGACAGGCCCACCCGCTTTGAGTTATTTGAACACACGTTCATTTATCGACTGAGACGTCTCACTGGGAGGAGCCGCCAATGAAACTTGATCAAACCTGCGCCGTGATCACCGGGGGCGCTTCCGGACTGGGTGAAGCCACGGCCAGCCACTTTGCTGCCAACGGTGCCAAGGTCGCTCTGTTTGACCTCAATGAAGAGCGCGGCGAAGCCATCGCAGCGGAGCTCGGCGGCACCTTCCACAAGGTGGACGTGACCGATGAGGACAGCGCCGCCGCTGGCATCACAGCCGCCAAAGCGGCCATGGGCAAAATCACCGCCGCGGTGAACTGCGCTGGCATCGCGCCCGCCGCCACCACCATTGGCAAAAACGGCCCGCACCCGCTGCACACCTTCCAGAAAACCATCGACATCAACCTCGTGGGCTCCTTCAACGTCGCCCGCCTCGCCGCCGAAGTGATTGCGGAAAACGAAGCTGAAGCAGACGGCGCGCGCGGCGTGATCATCAACACCGCCTCTATCGCCGCCATGGACGGCCAACGCGGTCAGGCGGCCTATGCGGCCTCCAAAGGCGGCATCGTCGGCTTGTCCCTGCCCATGGCACGCGATCTGGCCCGCTCCGGCATCCGCGTGATGGCCATCGCACCGGGCATCTTCCTGACCCCGATGCTGCAAGGCCTTCCCCAAGAGGTGCAGGACCAACTCGCCGCCGACGTAACCTGCCCCAAACGTCTGGGCGACCCGTCGGAATACGCCCGCCTCGCAGGCTTCATCGTGGAAAACGGCTACCTCAACGGCGAAGTCATCCGCATCGACGGCGCCCTGCGCATGCAATAACAAGCCCCTATCGCCGACTGTCCCCCGTTGCTAGGCTGCCTGAAAACGGGGGACGTCATGCTCAAAACCTTCTCACTTTGCCTCGCGCTATTTTGCGCGTCTGCCCAAGTAAGCGCTGCTCAAGACTGGGCATTCTACTATGGGCCGGATTTTGGAGCCTCCACCAAAGAGAGCTACGCACACCTAAACTCTGGTCCCCACTCCCTGCAAGCGTATGCCTATGGGGATCAAGGCGCCATCGCCCTCAGCACCACAATTGACGCGTTTGAAACCGGGGGACAGGTTCTCGAGCGGCTCCAAACACAGCCCACACTCACTTTAAATGTGATCGGGCCCGTCCCGCGCTACAGCCGCGATATCCGCCCGGACCAATATGTCTGGGAACACCGTGACGACCAAAACAACACGCTGATCGTTTTCCTCCTCACCAGAGACGACATGGTGGCTTTGATCGACAGCGATGCGGTGTTTGTGAACTTTGACGGGCTACAGTTCCGCTTCGGCTCAAACGGTGCGGACACGGCGCTGCGACAGTTGGTCAACACCTTGATCGACGCCTACAACTGACCCGCTCATGCCCCGCCAAAACCGTGTCCAACCTGACGGCCAAATCCTCGCGCACCCCGCGCGCGGAGCCTTCATGGGCAACCGGGGCATTCTGCACGACGACACGGCCCATTCACATGGCACGCTGACCCACCACCGCTGGCGTCACAAAGCCTGGGTTTGCTGTGTTCTCTCTTTCAAAAACCGTCGCCGCCAACTCATGGCACCCAATCGCTACACCGAACTGTTCTTTCACGACGACGCGGTGGCACTGGCTGCCGGACACCGCCCCTGCGCCGAATGCCGCCGCGCCGATCACAAGGCCTTCCTCGCCGCCGCGGACCATTCTGGCAGCGCACCGAACTTTGACGCCTTGTTGCACGCCGCCCGCGCCTTACCCCGGGTGTATGGACAAAACCGCCCGCTTGCCGACGCAAGCACCTTGCCAGACGCCACTTTCATTCTGACGGACACAGGCCCCGCCTTGCTCCTTAAAGACATGGCCCTGCCGTTTTCCCCGGAAGGTTACGCCGCCCCCATTACACGCCCGCAAGGCACACACCCTGTGCTCACCCCCGCGCCCACGCGCGTCGCGCTCCACAATGGCTTTCGCCCGACTTTGCGCCTGCCGGATACCGTGACCTAAGCGCAAAACCACCGCGCTGTTGACAAACTTCCGCCCCCAAGTGCCTTTAGGAACAGGCAAAACACCACCAGCGCGGACACCCTGATGAGCTTTCCCGATCTGTTTGACCACTTTGACCACGTCTACATCGTGAACCTGCCCTATCGGGACGACCGCCGCAGCGAGACCATCGCCGACTTTGCCCGTGCCGGTGTCTCCATCCCCAATGCGCACATCACCTTCTTTGAGGCCTCCCGACCCGAGGAAAAGGGGGAATTCCCCTCTATTGGCTCCTTAGGCAATTTCCTCTCGCAAACCCGCGTGCTCGCCGATGCCTTGGAAAAGGGCTTTGAACGCATCCTGATCTGCGAAGACGACCTGGAACTCAACGATCTGCCTGGCACCACGGTTGCCAAAGTGCTTGCGGATTTGAAAACCACCCACTGGTCGATTGCCGCCCTTGGCTATCTGGAACCGGAAACGCCGCCCTCCAACACCATCGGCCTCATCGATTGGACCAGCGGCACACGCGGCACGCAATTCTGGGCGATCCAAGGCGACAGCATCCGCGCCTTCCACGACTATCTCGAATTGGTACGTGCCCGCCCCTCCGGCCACCCCGAAGGCGGCTCGATGTTCTTTGATGGTGCTTTCAACATGGTCCGCACCATTGTGCCCGGCACCACCTTCCGCCTTGCGACTCCCTGTCTTGCGGGGCAGCGCAGCTCCCGCACCGACATTCATGATCTCAGGTTTTATGACCGCGTCGAGCCGTTCCGCAGCATCGTCGGCGGCCTGCGCAAACTGATGAACCGCTCCAAAGGTTAATTTCCGCAGCGCAGCATCATCCCCCACCTCCGCGATACAGTCGCAATACCGACGTGAGTTTGCAGCGTTAACCGCCGCATCACAGCGCGCTCAAACTGGGAATCGCTGGCACTCCGCAAAGGCCCCTGCCATACCTTGCGCAACCCTTCACGCGCAGGACATACCCATGACCAAAATCATCGCTTCGCTCGCCGAGATTTCCGACAACTACAAAGCACTGTTTGTTGACCTCTGGGGCTGTGTCCACAACGGCGTTACCGCCTATCCAGAGGCCGTCGCCGCGCTGCAAGCCTACCGCGCCAAAGGTGGGATTGTCGTGCTGGTCACCAACTCCCCCAAACCCCGCGCCGGTGTCGCCGAGCAACTGGGGTCTTTCGGCGTTCCCGATGATGCCTATGACACCATCGCCACCTCTGGCGACAGCGCACGCTCGGCCATGTTCAACGGTGCCGTGGGCGAAAAAGTCTACTTCATGGGCGAATGGGACCGCGACGCCGGTTTCTTCCAACCGCTTGAAATCCTTGACAACCCGGTCAACATTCGGCGCGTCCCACTGGCCGAGGCTGAGGGCATTGTCTGCTGCGGCCCGTTTGACACCATGGCCGATCCAAACGTGAACCGCGCCGACTTCCTCTATGCCAAAACCAAAGGCATGAAGCTCTTGTGCGCCAACCCCGACATCATTGTCGACCGCGGCGAAATCCGCGAATGGTGCGCCGGCGCGCTGGCCAAGCTTTACACCGACATGGGCGGTGAAAGCCTGTACTTCGGCAAACCCCACCCCCCCATCTACGACCTCGCCCGCCGCCGCCTTTCGGCGCTGGGTGTCACCATCGCAGACGAGGACATCCTCGCCATCGGTGACGGCCCCCACACCGACATCTCCGGTGGCATGGGGGAAAACATCGATTCGCTCTTCATCACCGGCGGCCTCGCCGCAGCGGAGACGAAAACCACACACCAACCAGATGAAGCCGCGTTAACGAATTACCTCGCAGAACAACAGGTCACACCACAATTTGCGATTGGCAAACTGCGTTAACACTATAACGCTTGATTTTTCTGCAACTGCAAAGTAACAATATTGCCAATCAAGCGCACCTTGCGTTATTTAGTTGCAAAGCCAATCCAGAATCCGGAGGGCCACATGTTGGACAATCTGCCGCGCGGCACCATCTTCATCGAAGATCTCGAGATCGGCATGAGCCGCTACGTGCGCAAAACCGTGACCGATCAGGACATCGAAATGTTCGCCGCCGTGTCCACCGACCACAACCCCGTGCATCTGGATGAGGAATACGCCCAGGACACCATGTTTGGCGGCCGCATCGCCCACGGCATGCTCACCGCTGGTTTGATCTCTGCGGTGATTGGGGAGCAACTGCCGGGCCACGGCACCATCTACATGGGCCAATCGCTGAAATTCCTCGCCCCTGTGCGCCCGGACGACACCGTGGTGGCCTCTGTGACCGTGACCGACATCGATATCGGCAAACGCCGCGTGAAACTCGATTGCGCCTGCATGGTCGAGGGCAAGAAAGTCCTCGCCGGTGAGGCCACTGTGCTGGCTCCATCTCGCAAGCTGGACTGATACAAAGCGAAATACGCTTTTCAAATTCAAAGGGCGGCGCCAAAGGCACCGCCCTTTCGCATTAGAACTTACCGTTGTCATGCGCCATTTCAGCCGGGATTTCGCTCACCGTGTCCCAGTGTTCCACGATTTTGCCGTCCTCGACGCGAAACAGATCAAAGAACGCAGTATGCGCCTCTCCCAACACGCCCTCTGACGCTGCGAAAACAAAATTCCCCTCTGCAACAATCATATGCGTGGCGTCATAGCGCATCTCGATGCCAGCCTCTGCCATCATCTGCAACGCCCCACCAAGGCCTTCCAGCCCATCTCCGATCTGCCGATTGTGCTGTGCGTAGCTTTCTGCGGAAATGTAGTCGCCAATCTTCTCCGGCGCTTTCCCGTGCAACACGTCACTCACGAACGCACTCACAAGTGCTTTGTTCTCCGCCGTTTTGTCCCGATCCACAATCTCTGTCGCCCCATCGGTCATGGACCGCCCAGACGGGTTTGGCCCCGCCAACGGCTGCAGGTTGTCCCAATGCTCCACCACTTTGCCATCCGCCACACGGAACACGTCAAACGCCACCAGCGTCTCCGCCCCAAAGGCCTGCGCATTGTCAAAGGTGTTGTGCATCACCACCAGATCGCCCTCAGAGATCACCCGATGCGTGGTTGCCGTCATACCGCTTTGCTGGATCACGGGCACAAACCTCACAATGGCTGCCGCCCCGGTGGGCACAGCTGGATTGTGCTGAATGTAGTCCGGCGCCAACAGCGCGCTGGCCGCTTCTGGGTCAAACTGGATGAAAAGTGCGGAGAACGCGTTCAGCACGGTTTCGGTGATGGTCATTTTGGTCAGCCTCTCGAATCAGCTTGTTGCATGTACGGCCAGACGGTATGAATTTTGCACCAAGTATCAATTACGCACCTTTAGGGAACCAGGTATGGTCAAAGTAACCGCCCACACCAAAGAAGAGGCTGAAAACTGCCCGGTCCGCTCTGTCCTGACCAAAGTAACAGCAAAGTGGAACCTGTTGATTTTGCTTACTTTAGAGGACGGAGAATTGCGCTTTGGCGAGCTCAAACGCGCCATTGGTGACGTCACCCAGCGCGTGCTCACCGAGAACCTGCGCCTGTTGGAACGAGATGGCCATCTCACCCGTACCGTGCATCCCGGCCCGCCCTTGGCGGTCTCCTATGCGCTGACCGAGCAAGGCTTTGACCTTTTGCGTGTGCTCAAACCGCTGGTCGGCTGGGCGGCACAGAACTTTGGCGACATCTCCGAAGCCCGCGCCCGCGCCGCCGAATAACGCCGCGCCGTCCTCTCTTGCACCTGACCAATCAAGGGGCTAACCCTGCCACATGCAGATCATTCGCGAATATCAGTTTGTGACCCCCGAAGATCGCGGCGCCAGCGTCGCGATTGGCAATTTTGACGGCGTACACCTTGGCCACCAATCGGTGATCGACCTCGCGCGCAAAGCCGCGCCAGACGCGCCTCTGGGCATTCTGACCTTTGAGCCGCACCCGCGCGAGTATTTCGCGCCCGACGCGCCTCCGTTTCGCTTGGCAAGCGCCGAGACCCGTGCGCACCGCTTGGACAAACTCGGCGTCGACAAGCTTTATGAACTACCCTTCAATATCGCACTGTCCAGCCTCACGCCGGAAGAGTTTGCCCGCGACGTGATCGCCGAAGGCCTGGGCCTCGCCCACGTGGTTGTCGGCGCAGACTTCTGTTTTGGCAAAGGCCGCAAAGGCTCCGCCGAGGACCTCATTGCCTTTGGCAAAGCGTTTGGCTTTGGCGTCACCATCGCGCCGCTGGTGCAAGGCGGCGACGGTCAGGTTTCGTCCACCTCCATCCGCCAGGCCCTCTCCGACGGCCGCCCGCGCGACGCCGCCAATATGCTGGGCCACTGGCACCGCATCGACGGCCCGGTGATTGGCGGTGAACAACGTGGCCGCGACCTTGGCTTCCCAACCGCCAACATGTCCATCGACGATCTGCACCAACCGAAGTATGGCGTTTATGCCGTGTTGGTCGACGTGCTCGATGGACCACATCAAGGAAGCTTTCACGGCGCCGCCTCCATCGGCACCCGCCCGATGTTTGGCGAAAACAAAGCCAACATCGAAACCTACCTCTTTGATTTCTCTGGCGATCTTTACGGCCACACGCTCTCGGTGGGCCTCGTCGATTACCTCCGGCCCGAGCTCAAATTCGACAGCCTTGACGCTCTGATCTCCCAGATGGGCGCCGACTGCGACCAAGCCCACCAAATCCTGAGCGCCTTATGACCCGCCCCCCATTTCTCAAAGCCCCCAGCGATCCCATCGCTCGCCATGGCCTGGTCAAACGCTTCTGGGAAAAGAAACCGCTGACCTCGCTCAACGACAAAGAGTGGGAAGCGCTCTGTGATGGCTGCGGCAAATGCTGTCTCAACAAGCTTGAGGACGAAGACACCGGCGAGGTCGCCCTGACCCGCGTCGCCTGCCGCCTGCTGGACGACGACACCTGCCGCTGCACCCAATACGACATCCGCCACCAGTTTGTGCCGGAATGCATCGTCATGACGCCCAAGAACATTGACGAGCACGCCTACTGGCTGCCGCAAACCTGCGCATACCGCCTGATCTGGGAAGGCAAACCGCTCTACGACTGGCACCCGCTGATCTCCGGCACGCCGGACACAGTGCATGACGCCGGCGTCTCGGTTCAACATCAAACCGTGTCCGAATTCGACACCCCGCTGGAGCAGTGGGAAGACTTTATCATCGAGGAGCCCTCCTAATGCATTTTGCCTCTGACAACTCCGGCGCCGCGCTGCCCGAGGTCCTCGCCGCCATCACCAAAGCCAACGAAGGCTACGCCATGGGCTATGGCGATGATGTGGAAATGGCGCAGGTCACCGCCAAAATCCGCGAGATTTTCGAAGCGCCGGAGGCCGCGGTTTATCTGGTCTCCACCGGCACCACGGCAAATTCACTCGCGCTCGCAACCCTTTGTGATCCCTGGCAAACCATCTTCTGCTCCGAGGTGGCTCACATCCACAAAGACGAGTGCAACGCGCCTGAATTCTATACTGGTGGGGCAAAGCTCACGCTGGCGGCGGACAAAGACGTCGACAAGATGACGCCCGCCTCCCTGCGCGCCGCCATCGAAGGCGAAGAAACCCGCGGTGTGCACGGCCCGCAACGCGGCCCCGTCTCGATCACGCAGGTCACCGAATACGGCACGGTCTACACCTTGGCCGAACTCACCGCCCTCTGTGACGTCGCCAGATCCTATGACCTGCCCGTGCATCTGGACGGCGCGCGCTTCACCAACGCCATGGTCGCCTTGAGTTGCACGCCTGCCGAAATGACCTGGAAAGCCGGTGTCGACGCGGTGAGTTTTGGTGGCACCAAAAATGGCTGCATGGGCGTCGAAGCGGTGATCTTCTTTGATCCGAAACACGCCTGGGAGTTTGAACTGCGCCGCAAACGCGGCGGCCACCTGTTCTCCAAACACCGCTACCTCTCCGCGCAAATGCTCGGCTACCTGCAAGACGACCTCTGGATCGAAGCCGCCACCAAAGCCAACGCCAACGCCGCCCATCTCGCAGGCGGGTTGCGCGCGCTCGGCGCGACCTTCAAATACCCGCCACAGGCCAACATGATGTTTGTCGCCCTGCCCCGCGCCACCCACAAACGCCTGCTGGACGCCGGCGCGGTCTACCATCTGTGGGACGGCACATTGGACGGCGACGACGCCGAACTGGTCACCGCCCGCTTTGTTTGCGACTGGTCGCTTTCCAAAGATATGATCGACCAATTCCTCGAGCTGGCCGCAGAGAAATAATCCGGTGAGAGACAGCCTGCGCGCCAAAGCAGTTCAGATCTGCAACGACAAGATCGCCAAGAAAGGCGAGACCGTCGGCCTGTCCTTCTATGCCTTCTTTGCCAACAAGAACGACAACCCGGACCTGCTGATGGAAGCAGCTACATGGTGGATCCAAACCCATAAGCTGGATCACTTTGAGAAAGCCGTGAAGGTCCGGGATATGATTCTGGCGGGGGCGTAGATCTGTCCTGAGCGCCCCCCCCAAACGCCGCGAAATAGGGCAGTTTCCCCCCCCCCCCAATCCAGCGGTGTAAGATGGCCAATCCTGTTTTCAGGCAACACATCAAGTCAAGAAAGTGCTGAGCCTCAAAGAAACTTGGTTCGGACAAGCAACTTCCAGTAGAAACCTAAGCGACTCTAAAAGCGCGTGCAAAATCACAACGGAAAGGCTGCAACTCATGTCAAATTCTTGGGACCATCTTCTTGCAGCAGATGAAGAGATAATTTGGCAAGGGGCTCCCAAAGCGAAAGTAAGATTGGAATGGGAAAGCCCTGCTCACCCCTTCTTCTATCTGTTTTTTACAGGGTTTTCGATTTTTTGGATGTCCGACGCCAGCCAGGCAGGCGGTTTCTTTTGGACTTTTGGTCTGCTCTTCTTTGGCGTGGGCATGTTCAACTTGGTCGGCATCCACTTTTGGAAGGCCTTTCTACGCATTCGTGAACACTACACCTTAACCAATAAGCGCGCCTTTATTGCTTCCAACGCATTTGGGAAAAAACTTGAGTCATATCCGATCACAGACACAACACAGATCTCGCTGGCGGAAGCAGGGGGAACCGGAGATGTGTATTTCGCACAGAAGGAAAAACGCGGAAAAAACGGGTCAACCTTTGTCAAAATTGGCTTTAGTCAAATCGAAGACCCGCGCAAAGTTTGGGCCTTGATGTGTGACTTGCAGCAAGCAGCTTAACCATTCGCCAACTTACCCCTCAATCATCCGCCGCACCTCGGCCGCCACCACATCCGCATGCGTGATCGCGCCCATATGCCCCGCACCAGCCACGGTCACCCGCCGTCCGTTCTGCACCGCGCGCGCAACCCTATCACAAACCGGCTTCATAATCGCAGGGCTCTCCGCCCCGTCCATCACCACCACCGGCACGGCAATCTCGCCCAGTCGCGACATGATGTTGCCAACGTCTTCCAATACATCCTGCTGAGAGGCCACCACAAACGGCACCTGCCGCGTGAAGGTCGCGCGGGTCTCTTCCGGCAGCGCCTCCCAAGGCGTCCCATCGCCCCATTCTTCGACAAACATGCGCACCGCCGCCTCGGGGTCACCGGCGTCGTTTAAGGCAAACACCTGCCCCATATGCGCATCGTTCTTCGCCACTTCCTCCGGTGCGGCATCCTTGGCCGCCAACATCGTCACCGGCTCAAACAACGACAGGGACCGCACCAGATCCGGCTGCTCAATCGCCAGCCGCAGCCCCAGCAGCCCGCCATAAGAATGCCCAATCACATCCACCGGGCCATCCAACCGCGCCAAAATCGCGTCCAGCATGGTACGCCCGGTCAATGTGCCCGGCACATAGTCTGCGCTGCGCCCATGGCCCGGCATGTCCGGCGCCTCAATCGTCAACAGATCGTCCAGCGCCGCGCCGACGCCGCGAAAGGCCCCTGAGTGCCCCAGGTTGCAATGCAGCGCCAACGCCGCACGCGCCCCCTGCCCCAACACACGCCAATGCATGTCAGGCGTCTTTCTGGTGTCCAATGCCATGGTCCTTAAAGTGTCCTTACAACTCACCCGCCAAATGCGCGTCCAAATCGCCCAACCGATCCTGCCCCCAGAACCGCGCCCCATCGTCTGTCACGTAGAACGGCGCGCCAAAGGCCCCCGCTTCCACCGCCTCATCCAGGTTGCGGGCATAGGTCTCCGCCCCCACCAGCAACCCGCTGTCCGCCAGCGCCGGATCAAACCCGGCCTCAACCAGACAGGCGCGGATCACGTCATCCTGCGCAATGTCCTTCTCCTCAGCCCAGCACGCCCGTGTGAACCCATGCGCCAAAGCACCCAGATCCCCACCTCCAGCATTTGCCGCAGCGATGAAGGCATAAGAGGACGGCGCCATATTGGTAGGCCAATGCGCCGGCTGCAGATTGAACGCCATGCCCAGCTTCTTAGCCTGCCGCACCAATTCCTGCGCGCGGTATTCCTGACGGCTGACGTGACGTTCTTTGGGCGGCGTGCCACCCGTGCGGCCAAACAGCGCAATGATGTCGAGCGGCTTATAGACAATCTCAGCCCCATGTTTGGCAGCAATTGCCTCCAATCGGGTGCCTGCAAGATAGGTATATGGAGAAATTGTCGAGAAATAATACGTGATCGTGGCCATTTCTGCCTCCCTGTTAGCGCGCTTAGCTTTGCGAGACGTTAGGGCCATGTTAAGGCGAGTGCAACGTCACGAATCTGTCACCAAAGCCACCTGGGGATTACCGCGCTATGGCCACCATTCTTGAACCCAAACTGATCACTGGCAACGCCAACAAACCGCTTGCCAGCGCCATCGCGCGGCGCATGTCCATGCATCGCGGCAGCAACGTCAACCTGATCGACGCTCGTGTCGAGCGGTTCAACGATGCCGAAATCTTTGTCGAAGTCTACGACAACGTACGCGGCGAAGACATGTTCATCATCCAGTCGACCTCCAATCCGGCGAACGACAACCTGATGGAACTGCTGATTATGGCCGACGCCCTGCGCCGCTCCTCCGCCAGCCGCATCACTGCCGTGATCCCTTACTTCGGCTACGCCCGTCAGGACCGCCGCACCAAGGCTCGCACACCGATCACTGCCAAACTGGTCGCCAACATGATGGTCGAAGCCGGTATCGAGCGCATCCTGACCATGGATCTTCACGCCGCGCAAATTCAGGGCTTCTTCGACATTCCGGTGGACAACCTCTACGCCTCCCCGGTCTTCGCCCTCGACATCTTGTCCCAGTTCAAAGACAACCTGTCCGACGTTATGGTCATCTCTCCGGATGTGGGCGGCGTGGCCCGCGCCCGTGAGCTGGCAAAACGCATCAACGCACCACTGGCCATCGTGGACAAGCGCCGCGAGAAGCCAGGTGAAGTGGCCGAAATGACCGTGATCGGCAACGTTCAGGGCAAGAAATGTATCATCGTGGACGACATCTGCGACACCGCCGGCACGCTCTGCAAAGCCGCCGAAGTCCTGATCGAGCATGGCGCCACCGAGGTACACAGCTACATCTCCCACGGCGTTCTGTCCGGCCCGGCCATTGAGCGCATCACCAACTCGGTGATGAAGTCGCTGGTCATCACCGACAGCATCGAACCCACTGAGGCCGTCAAAGGCGCGAGCAACATCCGCATCGTGCCCACCGCCCCGATGTTTGCCCAGGCGATCCTGAACACCGCCAACGGCACCTCCGTGAGCTCGCTGTTTGAAACCGAGACGCTGGAACCTGCCTACGAAGGCCTGTTCAAAGCCTGATCTTTGCGGATAAGATGTGAGATTTGGAAAGCCCCGTCGGTTGCGTCGGGGCTTTTTGTTTTAGGACTTTTCGAAGATTGCCTTCCTCACTAAGTAGGCACTGAAAGAGATCGCGGCGAATACGCGTAGCGGGTCAACCTTGCTCAAGGTCTGCCGCACAGCTAAAAGTTGCCTTTTATTAAAGGATGCACTGACGTGAACGATATCGACTTGGGGTTCACCTTCAAGAAGTTAAAAAACGGAGACGTTGTGGTTGCCCATCGTGGAAAACAAGCCACCACGCTACGCAAAGACAAGGCGGTTTGGTTCTTGGAAGAAATGAATGATCTGCCGTTCGAAGCGCAACAGCAAGAGATGGCTCGATTAACCGGGAACTACAGACGAGGAAATGAACGGACTGCGAAGGGCCACCCTCGAAATCGCTGACCTGCGCTCATTGACTTTGGACACAGTCCATTCCGGCTCAGCCGTCGTTCACTCCCGCCCCATCACTCCACAACCCGCCCCCAAACAGCCGCCCCCAGTAAACCCTTTATCAAGCCTCTTTCTGCATAGTCCGCGTGAAACACCTCGCCAGCAGAAAGCCGGTTCCTATGTCGATTGTTACCTCTTTGCGTCTTACGCTTTTCTCCGTCAGCCTCTTGGCGTCCCAAGCGCAGGCCAACAGTGTCTCCCTGATCCAGAACGGCTTTTTTGCGCAGCGCGCCTCTTTCAACGACGCCTCTCCCTCTGCACCGCAACAGCCTGCCCTCGCTCAACCGTCCGAAGCCGATGTCAGTCGCGGCGCGGTGCCTTTGCGCCCCGGCACAGCCAGCCTGTTCCGAGGGCGCGCCAGCGGCGGTCTCTTCGCGCCAGTGCTGACACAGGTGCTCCCGTCCGCCGCAAAGCAGTTAATGACCCTGATTGCCAAAGCGGAAGCGGGCAAAGCCGGATATGATGCTGTGCAGTATGGGGCCCGGATCAAGCCGTCCGCGCCACCGACCAAAATGACCATCGCTGAGATCTATCAGTGGATCGACAACACCCCGGGACAGCCCCATGCGATTGGCCGCTATCAGTTTATCCCCGCCACCCTGCGCCGCCTTGTGCGCCATCAGGAAGTGCCACACGACAAGCTTTTCAGCCCTGAATTACAGGACCAGCTGGCCCACCAGCTGTTGGAAGAGGCCGGTCTGAGCGATTTCCAGTCCGCCAAGATGTCGCGCGCGACCTTTATGCTCAATCTCGCCAAGATCTGGGCGGGCCTGCCCACGTCGACCGGCAAATCTTACTACGAAGGTTACGCAGGCAATAAAGCGGTCTACACGTGGGACTATTTCGACAGCCACTTCAAAAAGATATTTCCGGCCAACGGCTGACGTGGCGCAAAGCGTGCCGGGAAATGGCAACAGGAATGTCGGGCACCGACACTGCAAGCAAAGTATAGAAGCCCCCTTCAGAGGTTCCGCTCCGAACCGGTGGCAGCCCGGCAATGCCCTCTCTCTGCGCCTTTCTTCGCCGCGTCCTGCGAATCTCCCTGCCCTTAAGGAGAGGCCTTCGAAATTGCCCTCAAAAAACCCAACCAATTTTCTCACAGGGTAGAACCTGCCTACCAGAAGATACCGCATAAGGTGTATTCAACACCCAAGCACACGCATTAGGCTTGATAGCGCCATCGCTTTGCGCCTAGGTGGCAGCAGTTTCCGCCTACAGGATCGCCCACATGACCCCGACACTGTCCCCTCGGACCGTGCGCCTCCTTATGGCGCTCTTCTTTTTGCATCCTTTTGCCCTTGGTGGCTGGTTTGCCCAAATTCCTCTGGTGCAGGCCAACCTCGGACTGACCAATGCGCAACTTGCGCTGGCGCTGCTTGGCATGCCTGTGGCCTTCATCACCATGTCCAAGCTTGCAGCCAGAGTCGTGGGCCGCTGTGGCGCGCCATTTGTGTTTATCACCGTCTTTCCGCTGCAAACTGCGACCGCACTGTTCCCGCTCTACGCCTTGAGCCAGCTCACACTGTTTGTGGCGCTGGTGATCTTTGGCAGCGCTGTGGCCTTCCTCAGCGTGGCTTTGAATGTCTATGCGGGACAATATGAAAAAGCCTCCGGCACCTCGGTCATGAACCGGTGCCACGGGTTCTGGGCGCTTGGCCTCATGGTCGGCTCTCTGCTGGCCGCCATTCTTGCCAAGCCGCTCTCACCTGACCTCATCATACTGGTCTTGGCAGCCAGTTCCGCCGCCGTGGCAATGTGGTTCGCGCGCTCCCTGCCCAACCTCAAACAGCAGACCAGCCAGGACCCGCAAAAAACGCCGCGCCGCAAATTGCGTGATTATCCAAATGCCCTGTTTCTTATCGTGCTCTTTGTCGTGTCTGTCACCATGACAGAGGGCGCAATGACCAATTGGGGCGCGGTCTATATGGCCGAGCGCCTGCCCGAGGGCGCCACCACCGCAGGTCTGGCGATCACTGTCTATTCCGGCTCGCTCGCCTTTGGCCGATTTGTTGGCGACTTTCTAAAAGTGCGCATTGGGGCAGCAAACCTCGCGCGCTTAACCGTCGGGGTTGCCATTCTTGGTATTCTGCTGCTTGTCGCGCCCTTGCCACCAGTTGTGGCCTTTGTAGGCTTCGCCTGCGTCGGCCTTGGCGTGTCGGTGGGGTTCCCTCTCGCCGTCTCCGCTGCGGCAGCACTGGAAGACGCCCACGACGCGGACAACATCGCCTTCCTGTCGATCATCGCAGTCGGCAGCAACGTCATCGCTCCGCCCATCATCGGCCTGCTGGCCGACAGCATTGGCATGACCTTCGCCCTGGCTGCGCTCCTCCCCGGCCTGTGCCTCAGCCTGATCATGGCGCGCCATCTCTCCTCCAACGCGCTGCGCACGGCGCCAGTGCGGAACAAACAGGCCGATGCTGCCTAAAACGACACTGCGCCGATCGCTCACGAAGACGATCGGCGCAGTCTATCAACAAACGGCAAAGCCACCGTCCAAAGCAACATATTTAGAAATCACGGACAGTCGCGAAACAGACGCAATACCGACGTGATACCGACGCAGGAATCAGCCGTTGCCTTCCGCCTTTTCTTCCAGCATCAGCCACTCTTCCTCCGCGTCTTGGAGGGCCATCTGACGCTCCACCAACGCCTCTGTTGCTTTCTGGAATTTCACCGGTTCCTTGGTGAACAACTCCGGATCCGCCATGAACTCTTCCAGCTTGGCAATCTCTGCCTCCAGCCGTTCCATGATCCCCGGCAACGCCTCCAGACGGTGCTTCTCGGTGAAGCTCAAACCTGCCGCTGGCGCGGCTTTCTCTGCCTTCACCTTCTCGGTCTTCGACTTTGATTTTTCGGCCTTTTTCGGCGCATCTTCTTGCCGCTGCGCCCGATAATCAGACCAGCCTCCGGCATAGGTCACCGCCTGCCCGTTGCCTTCCATGGCAATGGTCGTGGTCGCCACACGGTCAAGAAAATCCCGGTCGTGGCTCACCAACAGTACGGTGCCGTCATAGTCATCTAACAGTTCTTGTAGAAGATCGAGCGTCTCCACATCCAGATCGTTTGTCGGTTCGTCCATGACCAGAAGATTGCTCTCCTTGGCCATCAGTTTCGCCAACAACAACCGCGCCTTTTCACCACCGGACAAAGACCGCACCGGCGCCCTTGCCTGACGATCGTCAAACAGAAATTCTTTAAGGTATCCAACGACATGCTTGGGATTTCCGCGCACCATCACCTGATCGGCTTTACCCGACACCCGCATCTCTGGATCACCTGTGAGGCTGTCCCAAAGCGTCATATCCGGGTCCAGCTTCGCCCGCGCCTGATCAAACACCGCAGGCAACAAATTGGTGCCCAGCGTGACCGCTCCCGCATCCGGCTCCACATCGCCCATCAGCATTTTGATCAAGGTGGTCTTGCCAACGCCGTTGGGTCCGACAAAGGCAACCCGGTCGCCACGCTGCACCGTCAAAGAGAAGTCGCGTACAATACTCTTACCGTCGTAAGCCTTGGACAAACCTTTAGCTTCAATGACCTTCTTGCCAGACTTCGGGCCCGCCGACAGCTCCATCGCCGCCGAGCCCTGCCGCTTGATCATCGCCGCCCGCTCAGCCCGCAGGTCTTTCAAGGCGCGCACTCGCCCCTGGTTCCGCTTGCGCCGCGCACTGATGCCTTCTACGGCCCACCGCGCCTCGGCCTTGATCTTGCGATCCATCTTGTGTCGTTGCAGGTCCTCTTCGTCCCAGACCTTGTCCCGCCAGGCCTCAAAATCCTCAAAGCCTTTTTCCTGACGACGCACCATTCCCCTATCAATCCAAAGGGTTGCCCGTGTCAGGGCTCGCAGAAACGCCCGGTCGTGGCTGATCAGAACATAGCCGGCGCGTGTGGCTTTCAACTCGTCTTCCAGCCAGGCAATCGCCTCAATATCCAGGTGGTTGGTCGGTTCATCCAGCAGCATCAACTCCGGCGCCTCGGCCATCAGCCGCGCCAAAGCCGCCCGCCGCCGTTCGCCACCGGAGGCGGTCTCAACCGCACGTGCCGGATCAAACTTCAGCCCCTCACCCGCGCGCTCAACCTTATACATCTCTCCCGGCTCCAAAGCCGCAGAGGCAAAATCCCCAAGCGTGGCAAACCCTGTCATATCAGGGTCTTGCTCCATGTAGCCCGCGCTCACCCCGGGCGGCACAACGATGTCGCCGCGGTCCGGCTCCACCAGCCCAGCCATCACTTTCATCAAGGTCGACTTGCCCGATCCGTTGCGCCCCACAAGCGCCACCCGATCTCCGGGTTGCACCACAAGGCTCAATTGATCAAACACAGGATCCCCGCCAAAGGTCAGGGAAATATCGCTCATCTGCAAAAGGGGTATACGCGCCATGAGATGCGCCTAGCCCGCAGACGCCGCCCCGTCAACCACGCCAGTCGGCCTAACAGGCCAAAGCCCTCAACAGACGCTTACGGGCGGCCGGAATGGCCTTGACCTCGACACCAGTAAACACATGTAATGTATTCATTTTCTGGTCAACCACAGCATGATCACTGACCCAACCGCCCATCAACAAATAGCTGCGCAACATCGGTGGCATGCTCAATTGCGCGGCTTTAAGGTTAGGCTTACGTCGCAACCGCGCCGCAAAGCGAAACACATTAGGCGCCTTAACCCGGGGTAGCCATCGCTTTGGGGCCAGATGACGGTCCCGCAACATCGCAAAGCTGTCGAGGTAGGTGCCAGCGTCCGTACCTTCGAAAGAGGCGCAGCCAAACAAGAGTTCTACTTTATTTTCATCGACATAGGAGGTCATTGCGCCCCAGGCGACGCGTAGAACATCCGCGTCGTGCACATCCGGATGCATGCAAAACCGCCCCATCTCAACCATGCGCCCAGGGTAATTTCGCAAAGCGTCCAACTCATAGAATTGTGCCGAGTAACTCTGCCCAACTTGGTCTCCACTATCAATTGGCAACATCCTGAAAACACAGACCAATCGCCCGCCTTGCACTTCTTCAATCAAATAGTGCGTGCACAGCGCGTCAAAGTCGTCTTCATCGCGCTGGATTTCGTCGCCGTGAAATGCCAAATGGCGAAGACGCTGTGCCGCATGTAAGTCATGCGCTCCGTCCGCCACGCGGAGTCTATACCGTCCGATCTCTTGCATGCCCTAGCCCCACACGAAAGTCGCGCTCACATGCACATTATAACAGAGCTGAGATCACGGTCGAATGACAAACCTCTAGGCTAAACAAACCGCGTGACCTAGAAACCACCCGCTGAAGCACCCGGTGCACCGGAAGGTCCAAAATTGCCAAGATTTGTGCTCAACTGACGCAGCAGGCCACCGGTTTGAATACCATTGTCCGTGATACGACGTTGAAGCGGCACAAACTGGCCATCTTCCAGAGCGTATTTTTCGATATTGCGCGCGATGCCTCTGCTATCAAAGCCAATCACCACAATTTGACGATCAACAACCTCTGGCCGTCTAGGGCCCAAGTGTTTGACGCGCGAGCGCACATAGATGTAACCGCTGTCATCAAGCACACCGGACGCAGTGGGGGGACCGATGGTCTCGGCCACCGTATCGCGCGTATCAACACCAAGAGTGATCCCGGCAAGTTCTTCTGCATCTGGCACGTACCCATGGTTCCGGTACCGCGTGGCGCAGGCCGCCAGGGACAGCATAGCCACACCCATGACCGCATATTTGATCACTTTGGATTGCGTCTTCATGCCTGCCCTCTTGTCTTGGCTCGTCTTGCCTTCTATCTCGCTTACAGAATGAACGCATCCGGTTCAAGATCGCAACTTGCGTTCGACTAATCCAACTGTCTCAAGCCAAAGCCAATAACATGCCCCCAAGCGCCTCTTCTGAAAACATCTTCCGTGTGGCCGACCTTCGCCAGAATCGCCCAACGCCCTTTGAGTTGCGCCCAGACTCCAAATTGCTCAGCGCACTAGCTGATGCTTTGGACCTGACGTCTCTGCGCAAGGTTGCTTTCTCTGGAGAAATTCGGGCGCACGGCAAAAGTGACTGGGAGTTGGTTGGAAAACTCGGAGCCACAGTTGTGCAGCCATGTGTCGTCACTCTGGAGCCTGTGACAACGCGCATCGACGTCCCGGTTGAGCGCCGCTTCCTTGCTCAGATGCCGGATCTGGGGAACGAGGAAGACGAAGAAATCGAAATGCCAGACGACGAGAATGCCGAACCGCTGGAAACACATATTGACGTAAACGCCATCCTGCATGAGGCTCTGGCCTTGAACATCCCGCAATTTCCACGTGCCGACGATGCCGAATTGAAAGAAGCTGTCTTTACGGAGGCCGGAAAAAAGGCCATGACAGACGAAGATGCGCGCCCCTTTGCCGGATTGGCTGCCTTGCGTGACCAACTGGGCTCAAAAGAAGAATAGGGCTTGCGTTGCGCGAAAATCGCAGTATTTTCGCGCGCTCATTCGAATTTAGCGTTGGACTCGGGCGCGCATACCGCGTAGAGGCTCCAAACGCTCAGGAAACCGGGCTTCGGCCCCCAAGTAAATCAAAGGTTGCGACATGGCTGTCCAGCAGAACAAAGTATCGAAATCGCGCCGCAACAACCGCCGTGCACACGACGCCCTGGTTGCAGCGAACCCTAACGAATGCCCAAACTGTGGCGAGCTGAAGCGCCCACACCACGTTTGCGCATCTTGCGGCCACTACGACGACCGTGAAGTCGTTGCGATGGTTGAAGACGTCGACCTGGACGAAGACGCAGCATAAACAACGGGATCTGAGCCCGCATGACCGGTTTGACGCAAACAGCAAACCCCGGCAGCGGGCGCACAGTAATCTCTGTTGACGCCATGGGTGGCGATCGCGGGCCGGCAGCTGTTGTTGCCGGCATTTCGCATTCCGCGAAAAAGAACCCTGACATTGCTTTCATTCTACACGGCCCGAAAGACGAGTTGGAACAGCTGGTCGCGCGCAAGCGCAACCTGGATGGGCGCGTAGAGATTCGCGACGCGGTTGACGTTGTCTCGATGGAAGACAAACCCCGAGATGTGATCCGCTCCAAAACCACCTCTATGTGGTCCGCATTGGAATCAGTGCGCAGTGGCGAAGCCGATGGCGTGGTGAGCTGCGGCAACACCGGCGCCTTGATGATGCTTTCGGTGGTACGTCTGCGCAAAATTCTCGGCGTCGACCGTCCGGCCATTGCCGTGCTCTGGCCTTCCCGCGCCCCGCAGGGCTTCAACATCATGCTCGACGCCGGCGCTGACATCAGCGCCGACGAGCATGACTTGTTGCAATATGCTCTCATGGGGGCTTCCTATGCCCGCAACGGCATGGATCTGGAGCGTCCACGTGTCGGCTTGCTGAACGTGGGCACCGAAGAGCACAAAGGCCGCACAGAGTTGAAACTGGCGCATGACCTGATCGCGCAAAACGCGCATGTCGCCAATTATGACTTCGTCGGCTTTGTTGAGGGCAATGACTTGCCCGCAGACAAGGCGGACGTGATTGTCACCGACGGCTTTACCGGCAACGTGGCTCTGAAAACCGGCGAAGGCACAGCCGGGCTGATCGGCTCACTTCTCAGAGAAGCGTTCAAGTTCTCGCCGCTATCCCGCCTCGCCGCTCTCTTGGCCTATACATCGCTCAACCGCCTGAACAAACGCATTGACCCACGAAGGGTCAATGGCGGCGTGTTCCTGGGCCTCAATGGCACCGTGGTAAAATCCCACGGCTCGTCAGATGCGACAGGTGTATCCGCGGCCATCAAACTCGCCTTCAAACTTGCGCAATCAGGCTTCTCCGAAAAGCTGGCAGCGCGGGTTGCATCTGCTGTTTCCCTGCCGCAAGATGCCGACAGCAACACCGAATAACAATAAGTTAGCAAGGCACCGATATGACGACACGCGCCGTGGTTAAGGGCGTAGGCCACTACTTGCCGGAACGGGTCGTTCCTAACGCCGAATTTGAAAAAACTCTGGACACCTCGGATGAGTGGATTCGCACACGCTCAGGCATCGAGCGCCGCCACTTTGCGGCCGACGACCAGACCACCTCGGATCTCGCAAGTCTTGCCGCAAACGCCGCTCTGGAAAACGCAGGTTTAACTGCTGATGACATCGACGCGGTGGTGGTTGCGACCTCCACACCGGATCTGACTTTCCCTTCTGTTGCCACCATGGTGCAGCAGAAAATTGGCATGACCCGCGGATTTGGTTTTGACGTTCAGGCGGTTTGCGCAGGATTTGTATACGCGTTGACCAATGCCAATGCCCTAATCCTCTCCGGTCAGGCAGAACGCGTCCTGGTGATTGGCGCTGAAACGTTTAGCCGCATCATGGATTGGACCGACCGCGCCACCTGCGTTCTGTTTGGTGACGGCGCTGGCGCGCTGATACTGGAAGCGGAGACTGGTACGGGCGAAAATTCAGATCGCGGCGTGCTGAGCGCTGACCTGAACTCCGATGGGCGCTACAAAGACATGCTCTTCGTGGACGGCGGCGTCTCCACCACTGGCGACTCCGGAAAACTACGCATGCAGGGAAATGCCCTTTTCCGTCAGGCGGTTGAAAAGCTCACCTCTACAGCGCACACAGCACTCGCCAAAATCGGATTGACCGATGACTCCGTTGATTGGATTGTCCCGCATCAAGCCAATATCCGGATCATTCAGGGCACTGCGAAGAAACTTGGCGTGCCGATGGAACGTGTCATCGTGACTGTTCAGGATCACGGCAATACCTCCGCTGCATCCATCCCGCTCGCGATTTCTACTGGCGTCAACGAAGGCAAAATCAAAAAGGGCGACCTGCTGGTGACCGAAGCCATCGGTGGTGGCCTGGCATGGGGTGCCGTAGTTTTACGTTGGTAAATCTAGCCTAAGTGATTGGCGAATATTGGAGATAATCGCCTCACTTCCCGTGCAAATCATTGACTCCCAATTTCTCTTGCCCCTATGGTTTTTGAAACATGTACCGGCAGGGGGGACCACATGACTGACAAAACACTTACACGGATGGATCTCAGCGAAGCTGTGTTTCGCGAGGTGGGCCTTTCCAGAAACGATTCCGCGCAATTGGTTGAGAGTATCTTGACCCACATGTCTGACGCGCTGGTGAATGGCGAACAAGTCAAAATCTCTTCCTTTGGAACCTTCAGCGTACGTGACAAAGCCGCACGTGTGGGGCGCAACCCTAAAACGGGTGAAGAAGTTCCAATCCAACCACGCCGTGTCCTGACCTTCCGGCCATCGCATCTGATGAAAGATCGCGTCGCGGCTGGTAACAAAAAATAAGACGAGACAAACTCCATGGCCAAATCGCGCGAGGCTTTTCGCACAATCAGCGAAGTTGCCGAATGGCTTGATGTGCAAACGCATGTGCTGCGTTTTTGGGAAAGCAAATTCTCACAAGTCAAACCTGTGAAACGCGCCGGAGGCCGGCGGTACTACCGCCCGCAGGACATGGAGCTTCTTGGTGGCCTGAAAAAGCTCCTGCATGAAGACGGTATGCCGATTAAGGACGCGCAGCAATTGCTGCGCGAAAAAGGCGTAAAGCATGTGGCAAGCCTGTCGCGTCCCGTCGATGAAGAGGATGCGGTGTCGGGCGCGGAAGAGGTGGTCGATGAAGTGGCCCAAGAGCCAGTCGACACGCCCGAGGAAATGCCACAGACCGAAACCGCGGCTGAAGAGGTGCCAAGCGACGCACCTGAGGCCGCAGACACGGTCGAAGAAGTCGCCGAAGGTGAAGGTCCCGAGCCAAACGTCGAAGCCGCTCCAGAGGCTCAAGAAGCAAAAGACCTTCCAACCGACACGGAAAGCGACGCCGACGAACTTCCAGAGGAAATGCTCGACACCACCTCAGAAGACTTGGCTCCCCAGATTGCTGAGACATCTACCAGAGATGACAGCTCCGATGATATCCCAGAAGATCTTCTGGTCAAAATCGAGGAAGATGTTCCAGCGGCTTCGCCCGACCAAGCCCCGGTGACAACGGATGCCAAGAGCGCAGTCCCCACCCCGAGCTCTCCGCAACACTCACATGACGATAGTGCTGCGACCGAGCAGCCCTCCGTTGGTGAGGTGACAGTTCCCTCAAGCCCCTCGAGCGACTTGCCGCCAATGAACGACCTCTTCGCGGCCTTGGAAACTTCAGACACCTCTCCTCAGTCCGAGGATACGGAGGTCCCCGTCGCGTCGGATGACAACGCCGCGCACGAAGCGCCAACCGATGAGCCCTTTACAGATACGCCAGCAGCCGCGCAGGATGTTTCTCAAGCCGTTCTTTCTACTACAGGGGCAGACGCACCTGTCGCTCCAGCCGACGTCCAAGCAGAGGCAAGCGCCTTGCCAAGCGAAGGTCCGTCCCCACAAAACACACCTGTTGCAAGCGCTCCAGCAGGGGCCCCAACTTTGCCCGCAACGGAACCGCCCACTGCCGCAACTGCTGGACGTACAACAACGTCCCAGAAACCAAGCGCGCAAGCTGATGAAGCAACCGCCGCGGCGGCGGCCTCTTCTTCCAGCAGCGAGGATCCAGAAGCCTCCGTCGCGCGAGAAGACGCACGAGATGACTTCCTATTGATGCTGACCAAACCGGTGACCGTATCCTCACAGGATGCGTCCCGCGCGGCCAGCTTGCTGGCGCGGCTGGAAGCTTTGCAAAGCAAAGCAGGATAATCCTTGGGGCACGACAGAACTTGCATTTTTTGACTTGCCCCCGCCCCCAATTCCGTTATGAAAAGCCCATCGTCGGGCTATGGCGCAGCCTGGTAGCGCGTCCGTCTGGGGGACGGAAGGTCGCAGGTTCAAGTCCTGCTAGCCCGACCAACAACAAACGCCCGTGTGCCGTTCGGCCCGGGCGTTTTGTACACCCGGGGGGAGCAATATGACCGGCGTTTTACCCAGCCAAACCATTGAAACCATGCTGCAAACCGGCGAAATTTCCGTTTCCTCGCCTGTCGCCGAAGGGCAAGTGCAACCCGCATCTCTGGATTTGCGTTTGGGCACCGTCGCCTACCGTGTGCGCGCCTCATTTCTTGCAGGTAACGATCGCAGCGTACAGGATCGCCTCTCCGAATTTGAAATGCACCGCATCGACCTCTCAAACGGAGCTGTACTCGAAAAGGGCTGCGTCTATGTGGTGCCTTTGATGGAAAGCCTGGCGCTTCCAGAGGGCGTTCAAGCGGTAGCCAACGCCAAAAGCTCGACCGGCCGTCTGGATCTGCTCACCCGCACCATCACGGATGGTGGCACTGAATTTGACCGCATCGCGCCAGGCTACACAGGCCCGCTCTACGCCGAGATCTGTCCGCGCAGCTTCTCCGTGCTAGTCCGTCCGGGCATGCGCCTCAACCAAATCCGTTTTCGCAAAGGCCAAAGCGTTCTGACAGACGCAGACCTCGCTGTCCTGCATGATCGAAGCCCGCTGGTTGACGGTGAGGCCGTGATCGATGACGGCCTGGGCTTCTCTGTTGATCTACAACCAGCCGAAGGCACGTTGGTAGGCTACCGTGCCAAGCCTCACACCGGTGTGATCGATCTGGACAACATCGGCCACTACCATCCTGCGGATTATTGGGAAGAGCTGCACGCGTCAGATGGCAAAATCATTTTGGACCCGGGCGCCTTCTACATTCTGGTGAGCCGTGAAGCGGTCCACATCCCCCCTGCCTACGCCGCCGAAATGGCGCCATTTTTGGCGATGGTGGGTGAGTTCCGCGTACACTACGCCGGCTTCTTTGATCCCGGCTTCGGCCATGATGCGGCGGGTGGCACTGGCTCACGCGGTGTGCTGGAGGTGCGCTGCCACGAAGCACCCTTTGTGCTCGAGCATGGTCAGGTGGTAGGCCGCCTAGTGTATGAGCGCATGGCAGACGTGCCAGAACAGCTGTATGGCTCCGGCATCGCCTCAAATTATCAGGGTCAGGGCCTGAAACTCAGCAAGCATTTCAGAGCGACGTAAGCCAGCTTAGAACCGCCCGATCTTACGCGTTGCGCGCATGGCTTGCTGTGCGCGTTTTGCGTCAAACTGATGCTTTGGAGCGGCGCCTTGCTCGCCATCCCAAGGGCCTGGCTCAGCCGCCGCCTTCTTGGACTTAGACTTGGATATAGCGTTGGTCCCAGCATCAATCCCACCATTGATCAGGCGGCGCATCACCATGCGCGTCACCATGTTGATCAGTTGATTGGCATTCATTTTACCTGCTCCGAGTTTATCATTTTCCCCAATCTAGGAAACAATTGAGCCGATATTAAGGCCAAGGAACAGATTACTGTTTCGACTAGCCTAGTCCTCAAACATCTCAGACTGACCATCATCAATGACCATGCCGTCCTCGTCTTCATCAGAGTTCACGCCAAGCGGAATGGTGCCTGGAGGTGGTCGGTTCTCCAACAAGCCCGCCGCCCGCAGCTCTTTTAGGCCTGGCAAATCACGCGGACTGGACAGGCCAAAGTGATCCAAAAAGCTTTGCGTCACCACAAAAGTGACCGGTCGGCCTGGTGTCATCTTGCGGCGGCCAAAGCGGATCCATTCCATCTCAAGCAATTGATCCACAGTGCCCCGGCTTACGCTCACACCACGTATTTCTTCAATCTCGGCCCGCGTGACCGGCTGGTGATACGCGATAATGGCCAAAGTCTCGACAGCGGCACGCGAGAGTTTGCGTGTCTCCACGGTTTCCTTCTGCATCAAAAAACCAAGGTCAGGCGCCGTGCGCATGGCCCAGGCATCGCCCACTTTCACGACGTGAACCCCGCGCCCCTCATAGCGTTTGCGCAGATGCACCAAGGCCTCCGCCGCGTCACAGCCATGAGGCATGCGATCGTTCATTTCTTTGACCGTGACAGGTTCTGCGCTTGCAAAAAGGATCGCTTCACACATGCGCTCCTGCTCCGCAACTGGTGGCGCCTCAAACAGACTTTCTTCCTGTTCGCCCCCCTGCTCTACGTAGTCAGCCTCTGGCTCCGATGCGTTGATATCGTCACTCATCTCTGCCGTCTCTCTTTCGTACTTCAATCGGCGCAAAGGTCTCGCTCTGGCGAATGAACACTTTGCCTTCCTTGGCCAGCTCCAGAGACGCAGCAAAAGTCGCCGCCGTGGCGGAGCGCCGCTTCTTGGGGTCGTTTTCCCAGCCCGCAGGTAGATAACTCAGAATATCGGTCCAGGCCCCGGCATAGCCAATCAGCCCGCGCATCCGCTCCAGAGCTTCTTCCATCGTGAAGACGGAGTCGCGATCCATGATAAACGGGCGGAACTCATCCCGCGTGCGCAGCCGCGCATAGCCCTGCATCAGGTCCAGCAATGTCGCGGTGAACGTCACCTTGCGCACGCGTTCCACGGTCTCCGGAACGCCCCGCGCAAAGAAATCACGCCCCAACCGGTCGCGCGCCATCAATTTGGCTGCCGCATCCCGCATTGCCTGCAAGCGCTCAAGCTGAAACGCCAGGTGCGCTGCCAGTTCTTCCCCAGACGGTCCTTCTTCCGTGGGATCGGGTGGCAACAACAGGCGCGACTTCAAAAACGCCAACCACGCTGCCATCACCAGATAATCCGCCGCCAGTTCCAGCCGCAACCGTTTGGCCCGTTCCACAAAATCCAGATATTGCTGCGCCAGCTCCAAAATCGAAATCTTGCGCAGGTCCACTTTCTGCGTGCGTGACAGTGTCAACAACAGGTCAAGCGGCCCCTCAAACCCGTCCACATCCACAATCAGAGCTTCCGCCGCCATACGTTCGGCAACAGATATCTCCTCCTGGTCGTCCCCAAAGGACATCTGGAGAGTTTGATTAAGGTCGGTCTCGGCCATGCCCCCTGCCCGTCAAGCGCCGCTTCAGAACGCTTTAAGTTCCTCGGCAAGCGCTTCAATGTCAACAGGCATGGGCTGACGCCGCGCAGCCAAAACCGCTTCGGCGCGACGTTGCCCCGCCTCAGACATCTCGCCAATTGCCGCTGCGACTGCCTGTCGGTCCGCCAAAGTGCCGTTGCAATGCAGAACCGCGTCACAGCCCGCAGCAATTGCAGCCGCAGCACGTTCTTCCACGGTGCCACTCAGCGCCTGCATGTCGATGTCATCGGTCATGATCAGCCCGCCAAAGCCAATCTCGTCGCGCATGAACTGCATCATCTTTGGTGAGGTTGTCGCTGGCGCGTCATCCATGTCCTCAAACACAATATGCGCCGTCATGCCCATCGGTAGGTCATTGAGCGCTTTGAATGGTGCAAAATCGCCTTCCAACTGCGCTTTGGGCACCGAAACACGTGGCAGGTCTTTATGGCTGTCGACAACGGCCAGCCCATGCCCCGGCATATGTTTAATCACAGGAAAAACGCCGCCATCCCTAAGCCCCTCGGCCACAGCGCGGCCAATCTCGATGATCTGCTTTGGGTCCTCGCCATAACAACGGTTGCGCAAAAACGGATGCGTGTTCGACCGCGCGACATCCACCATGGGTGCGCAATCCGCATCAATCCCGAGCGCCATCAGCTCATGCGCAATGATGCGATACCGAAGATACATCGCCCGCGCCGCATTGGGACCGGCCTTTTGAACCTCTTCCAAAGGCGGCAACCACTCCGTTGCCAACGGCGCACGAATGCGCTGCACGCGCCCACCTTCCTGATCAATCAGGATCGGCGCATGGTGATCAACACAGGCACGCAAGTCGTCGCAAAGCGCGCGCACCTGATCGGCAGTGTCGATGTTGCGGGCAAACAGGATAAAGCCAAACGGCTGCACATCCCGAAAAAACACCTTCTCTTCTGCCGTCAGGCGCAAGCCATCACAGCCAAAAATGGCGGCGCAAAAGCGGCTCATCGTGTGGTGACCGGGATACAATCTGCGTTTTCAGCCTTCAGCGCGGAGCACAATCGCCGCGCATCGCTCACAGTCTCAAAGCCCATAGCGCGCAGACGATAGAACACCCGCCCCCCGCTGCTGGCCTTTTCAATCACACGCGACTTGTTGCCAAGGTATGTGTCAAACCGTTGTTGAAGCTTGTCCCACTCTGCCCGCGCAATCTCCGGGCTGGCATAAGCCCCCAACTGCACAAGACGGGTGCCGGCTGGAATGGTCTCCGCGTCCACTTCTTGCAGTGCGCCTTGCACGGCGGCATCAATCGAGGCAACCTGTGTACCCTGCGCTCTGCTAGACAAATTTGCCGGACGCAACACAGGACGCAGCGAACGCTTCAGCCCGCCTTTGATCTCCGGCTTCGGGTCGGCTGCAACCTCTGCCGCTGCCGGTTCCGGCTCACTCAACGCCACCTGGATCGGCTGAACCGCTTCAACTTCAACAGTTTCCAGCGGCTTCGCGCCAGCGGCCAACTGATCCGCCAATTCTTCCACCGACAGTGGTTTACTCACATCGAGTGGCTCCGGCGCCACGATCGGCGCCGATGGCGCCCGCGCCACCACTTCGGTCAGTTTTTCGGTTTCTACAAGGCTCGGCACAGCGGACGGTGCCTCGGTTGGCTGCACCACAGCAGGCGTGCCAGATACACGATCCCGCTCAGTCAAAGAAATTGGCGGCGGCGCCACAATCACCTGATCCGCCGGACCAGCTGCGCTGCCGTCCGCTGCGACTTGATTGACCATCAAGCCCTGATGGCCAGCCTGACGCCCACCGGGGTCTTCCGGCTGAATGCGCATTGGCCCTTCCAGCGCCCGGACCACCGGTACGCCACTCACATCGCGGGAGAGGATTTGAAAGCCCCAAACGCCGGTGCCAACCACCAAAGCCAAAGATACAAACATCCCGGCGCGGTTCACCAAAAGTGCCGCGTTGGAAGATTCGCCTTTGGGCACGCCATGCGCACCCATCGGAATTTCTGCCATTTTTGCCTCACTGCCCGTCCGCGTTACCGCGATGTACGGTGTCGTCGGGGTCGTCTTGCCTAGTCCTCAACCCCGACGAACGTGCAGCTTTAGCGCATCTCTTGCGCCGGAGTTACGCCCAGAATACCAAGACCTGCGGAAATAACAACGGCCACGGCACGTGCCAGCGCAATTTTCGCCTGTGATGTATCTGCGTCACCCTCTTGCACAAAGCGCAGCGAGGTGTCGTCGTTGCCTTTATAATAGAGCGCGTGCAATTCGCCTGCGAGTTCATAGAGATAGAAGGCAATCCGGTGCGGCTCATTGGTGCGCCCGGCGATTTCAACAAGACGCGGCCACTCCGACAGCTTTTTCGCCACAGCGATCTCAGCCGCATGGTCCAGTTTGGACAGGTCCGCCGCCGCCAGTGTCGCGTCATCCGCCGTGATGCCCGCGGCCTCAGCATTGCGGATAACAGAACACACCCGTGCATGGGCGTACTGCACATAAAACACAGGGTTGTCTTTGGACTGCTCCAGAACCTTGTCAAAATCAAAGTCCAGCGGCGCATCGTTCTTACGGGTCAGCATCACAAAGCGGGTCACATCTGGCCCCACCTGTTCCACCACATCGCGCAATGTCACAAAGGTGCCTGCCCGCTTGGACATTTTGAAAGGCTCGCCGTTTTTGTAGAGCTTCACCAGCTGGGTCAGCTTGATGTCCAGCGGCACTTCGCCCCCGGATAGCGCCGACACAGCTGCTTTCATCCGCTTTACATAGCCACCATGGTCTGCACCAAAGACGTCGATCAGAGCGTCAAAGCCACGGGTAACTTTGTCGTAATGGTAAGCAATATCTGGCGCAAAATAGGTCCAGGCACCGTCGGATTTCTTCACCGGACGATCTACATCGTCGCCGTGCTCTGTCGACTTGAACAACGTCTGCTCGCGCGGCTCCCAGTCCTCAGGCTTTTTACCTTTTGGAGGCTCCAACACGCCTTCGTAGATCAAACCTTTGTCTTCCAAAGACTTCAGCGCCGCCTCGATTTGACCTGTGCCGTAGAGCGATTTCTCGGAGTAGAACACGTCCATCTCCACGCCCAGCGCTTTCAGGTCGTCACGGATCAGATCCATCATCGCATCGGTGGCAAACTCACGGATTTCTGCCAGCCAGACGTCTTCGTCTTTGCCTACATAGGCATCGCCAACTTTGGCTTTCAGCGCCTCACCCACCGGCACAAGGTAGTCACCCGGATAGGTGCCATCCTCAAACGCCACATCCTGGCCATGCGCCTCCAGATACCGCAGATACACCGAGCGTGCCAAAACATCGACCTGCCCGCCACCATCGTTGATGTAATACTCACGCGTCACATCAAAGCCGACAAAGTCCAACAACGAAGCCAGCGCATCGCCAAATACCGCACCCCGGGTGTGGCCAACGTGCAGCGGGCCTGTTGGGTTGGCGGAGACATACTCTACGTTGACCTTCTTGCCTGCGCCCATGGTGGAGCGGCCAAAGTCCGTGCCTTGCTCAAGCGCCGCTTTCACAACGCCCTGCCACAAACCAGCGGACAGACGCAGGTTCAAAAACCCTGGACCGGCCACCTCGGCCACCTCAACACGTGGGTCTTCCGCCAGCTTCCCGGCCAGCACGTCAGCAATGTCGCGCGGCTTCATTTTGGCAGGCTTGGCCAGCACCATCGCGGCGTTGGTTGCCATATCGCCATGTAGCGCATCGCGCGGCGGCTCGACCGCCACGTTTTTGAAGTCCAGCCCTTCAGGCAGAGCACCCTCGGCTTGCATCGCATTCAGCGCGTCGATCACGGCAACGCGGATCTCGGAAAACAGGTTCATCAGACCGTCCTATCAATGTGTCTTTGGTCTTTTCGGATTTGGCGTGGTTTATCACCCCAATCCGTCACGTCAACGTCACTTGCCCCGAAGCTGCTCATGTTGTTGCAGCGCATAGCGATCCGTCATGCCGGAAATGTAGTCCGACACCATGCGCGCGACAGCCGTCTCGTTTTGACATTTCGCCAAATCCGCATGCCATCTCTCCGGCAACAAATTGGGTTCATTCAGATAAAGCGGAAATAGGTCTTCCACCACAACCGTCACTTCCTTGCGCATTTTCACCACACTGGGTGCGCGATACATGCGCGAAAACAGAAACTTGCGAATTTCTTTGAGGTCTTCCCACAGTGCCGCAGAGAACTGCACCACCGGACGCCCGCACGCGCGCAACTCCTCCACGGACTGCGCCCCCACTTCGGCCAGCGCTGCACGGGAGGTGTCGATCACATCCCCAACCATCACGCCAAACACCCGCCGCAGCGCTTCATGCCGCCGCCGGATGCTTTCCAATCCCGGATACTGTCGATCCACCTCGGCAAAAGCGTCGCCCACAATCGGCAGCGCGCAAATTTCTTCCTCGTTGAAAAGACCCGCTCGCAGCCCGTCATGCAGATCATGATTGTTGTAGGCCACATCGTCCGCCAAAGCGGCCACTTGCGCCTCTGCACTCGCATGGGTGTGCAGCTCCAAATCATGCACCGCGTTGTAATCCGCCAAGGCATAGGGCAATTCGCCAGTGACTGGCCCATTGTGCTTGGCAATCCCTTCCAAAGTCTCCCAGGTCAGGTTCAGCCCATCAAAATCCGCGTAGTGCCGCTCAAGCGAGGTTACAATCCGCACCGCCTGCGCATTGTGGTCAAAGCCACCATAGGGCGCCATCAACTCATGCAACGCATCTTCGCCAGTGTGCCCAAAGGGCGTGTGCCCCAAATCATGGGCCAACGCGATCGCCTCGGTGATTTCCTGATTGAGCCCCAACGCCCCCGCAATGGTCCGCGCCACCTGCGCCACCTCTATCGAATGCGTCAATCGGGTACGGAAATAGTCGCCCTCATGCTCCACAAAAACCTGTGTCTTGTGTTTGAGCCGCCGAAACGCACTCGCATGAATGATCCGGTCCCGATCCCGTTGAAAACACGACCGGAAGCTGCTCTCCTCTTCCGGAAAGCGCCGTCCCTTGGCGCGTGCCGGATCTGAGGCATAGGGCGCCTGCATGAGCGTGGTCCTTGTAGCCTGTCCTTGCCTTTTCTATATTGGAGTCCGAGCCCGCAAGGAACAGGGCAAATCGCGCGAATAGGACAAAAAATCATGCAGTTGCCGCCAAAAGTGACCGAAAGAGCCTTCGAACGACTGGCAGAGATTGGTGCCGCCGATCAAGGGCAGGCGTTGCGTGTGGCTGTTGAGGGCGGTGGATGCTCCGGCTTTCAGTACGAAATCAAACTCGACACCCAAAAAGACGACGATCTTGTGCTCGAAGGCGGTGGCGAAAAAGTCCTGGTAGACAGTATCTCTCTGCCTTTCCTTGCTGACGCTGTGATCGATTTCACCGAAGAGCTCATTGGCGCGCGGTTTGTGATCAACAACCCCAACGCCACAAGCTCCTGTGGCTGCGGCACCAGCTTCTCCATGTAAGCGCGGCGCGTTTCGCCCCTTGCCGTTCCCCTCTCTGGCTGGATAGATACGCCTATCCAGCAGTGAGGAGCGCGCCAAATGAAAATCGCCACTTTCAACATCAACGGCATCAAGGCACGCATTGAAACCCTCCCCCGTTGGCTGGATGACGCGCAGCCTGATGTGGTTCTGCTACAAGAAATCAAATCGGTTGATGAAGCCTTCCCGCGCGAAATCTTCGGGGACCGCGGCTATCAGGTTGAAACCCACGGTATGAAAAGCTTCAACGGCGTAGCAATTCTGTCCAAACTGCCACTCGAAGACGTGACCCGCGGCCTGCCCGGCGACGATACCGACGAACAGGCCCGCTATATTGAGGCAACCGTCATGGGCGAAGTCCCGGTACGCGTCTGCGGCCTCTACCTGCCCAACGGCAATCCATGCCCTGGTCCAAAATACGACTACAAACTGGCTTGGATGGAGCGGCTCCATGCCCGCGCTCAAGAACTCATGGAGGCAGAAGAACCGTTCTTGATGGCCGGTGACTACAACATCATCCCTCAAGACGAGGACGCCGCCAAACCGGAAGACTGGCAAGAGGACGCCCTGGCCCGTCCTGAAAGCCGCGCCGCCTACCGCCGTCTTCTGAACCTCGGCTTCACCGAAGCCTTCCGCGCCCGCAACCAGATGCCCGGCATGTATTCTTTCTGGGACTACCAAGCCGGCGCATGGAACCGCAACAACGGCATCCGCATCGATCACTTCCTGCTGTCCCCGCAATGCGCGGACCTTTTACAGGACTGCCAGATCGACAAAGAAGAGCGCGGCCGGTCCAAACCATCAGATCACGTGCCTGTCTGGGTAGACCTGGCCGCTTAAGACCTTGCCAGTATTGCTGTGGTGGCTTTCGACAAAAACCACCACAGCCACACTCACTCGATTGCGGCGCTCTCCGCGAAGTTTTGCACATATGGGCCAAGCACGGGCACAATCTGCGCCAGGCCTTGCACATTTGGATGGATGCCATCCGCTTGCATCAGCGCGCGCAACTGCTCCGCTGGCAAATCCCGAATGGCTTCAAAAAAGTCCGGCACCAGCGCCACGCCATACTGCGCTGCCAACTCCCCGTACATGCCGTCAAACGCCTGCTTGTAATCCGCACCAAAATTCATCGGCGCTTCGACCCCAATCAACAACACGTCGACGCCCGCCGCCTGACTGGCCTCAATGATCCCGGCCAAGTTGGCCTTGCTCACCGCCGGGTCAATCCCACGCAGCGCATCGTTGCCTCCAAGGGTGACAATCATCGCGTCCACATCCGGTCCCAAGGTCCAGCCAACCCGCGACAAGCCGCCCTGTGTCGTATCGCCAGACACTCCGGCGTTCTGCACAGTCACATCCAGTCCCTGCGCCTGCAACCAGCCTTCAAGCTGCGGCACAAAGCCTTCTCCCTGTGGCACGCCATAGCCGTGGGTCAAGCTGTCACCCAATGCCGCAATCACCACCGGCTCCGCCAAAGCTGACCAAGCCGTTACCGGAACTACTAAAATGCTCAGCGCCAGCGCCTTGCCCCGACGCGAGAGCGCCCCATATAGGGTGGAAACATTCATCAACAGGCGGCCTCTTTCATGTCATCCATTCTCTCCCTTCAAGATGCGGTTTTGGCGCTGGATAGCAATGCCGGACGCATAGAAATCTTGCATGGCATCTCTCTGGATGTGCAAGCGGGAGAGACTTTGGCACTGGTTGGGCCCTCTGGATCGGGGAAATCCTCGCTGCTGATGCTGATGGGCGGATTGGAACGCGCCACCTCCGGCACCATCACGGCTTTAGATCATGACCTCTCCGCCATGGACGAAGATGCGCTGGCCCGTTTCCGCCGAGAAAACATGGGGGTGGTGTTTCAAAACTTCCACCTGATCCCAACCATGACCGCGCTCGAAAATGTCGCCACTCCACTGGAGCTCGCGGGGCGCAAAGACGCCATAGAACGGGCAAAGGCGGAACTGGAAGCTGTCGGCCTCGCCCATCGCGCCGATCACTACCCGTCCCAAATGTCCGGTGGTGAACAACAACGCGTCGCTCTCGCCCGTGCCTGCGCGCCGTCGCCCCGCCTACTGTTGGCCGACGAGCCCACAGGCAACCTCGATCAATCGACCGGCGAAACCATCATGGACCTGCTGTTTGATCTGCATGCGAAGCGCGACACCACGCTGGTGCTGGTCACCCACTCCAACGCGCTTGCCGAACGCTGCGAACGTGTTGTTCGCCTGCGCGATGGCCAAATCGATGCCCCCCTGACCGCAGTCGAGGCCTCCGCATGAGCCTCGCTTCCGCGACGCGCATCGCCCGCCGTGAAATCCGCGGCGGCCTGCGCGGCTTTATCGTCTTCCTCGCCTGCTTGATCCTCGGCGTCGCCACCATTGCCGCCATTGGCTCTGTCCGCAGCGCCATTCAAACCGGCCTCGCAGCGGAAGGTGCGACACTTCTGGGCGGCGATGCTGAAATGAGCTTCACTTACCGCCGCGCCACCGATGCAGAACTGGCGTGGATGGCCGAGAACGCCGAGGCCACTTCAGAAATCATCGACTTCCGCTCGATGGTGGTTGTCCCACGCGCCGACGATACGGAACGGGCACTCGCGCAAGTGAAATCCGTGGATGACGCCTACCCACTTGTCGGTAACGTTGAGATCACCCCTGACATTCCATGGCAAGACGCCTTGGCTGGATCTGCCACCTTCCCCGGCGCAGTCCTGCATGGCCTGTTGGCGGACCGCCTGTCGCTCGACATCGGCGACACCTTCCAACTCGGCACCCAAGAATTCGTCCTGACCGCCCGCCTCGATCGTGAACCCGACACCGCAGGCGGTTTCAACTTCGCCCCCCGCGCCTTTGTCCGCACCGAAGACCTAGCGAACAGCGGCCTGCTCGCCGCCGGTACACTCTTCACCAGCCACTACCGCCTCGACCTGCCACCAAACCCGGATCTAGCCGCTCTCGAAACAGATGCCCGCGAAAAATTCGAAAGCACTGGCCTGCGCTGGCGTGACAGCCGCAACGGCGCGCCCGGCATCACGCGCTTTGTGGAACGTTTCGGCGCCTTCCTGATCCTCGTTGGGCTTGCAGGCCTCGCCGTGGGCGGCGTTGGCATCTCCACAGCCATCCGCGCCTACCTATCACGCAAAACCGAAACCATTGCGACCCTGCGCAGCCTTGGTGCAGAACGCCGCGTGATCTTCCTCAGCTACTTCCTGCAAATTGGTTTTGTGTCTTTGCTTGGCATTTCCCTCGGCCTCGCCCTCGGCGCGCTTTTGCCAATCCTGCTCGGCCCGCTGATCGAAGCCGTCCTACCCTTCCCAGCCAACTTCGGCCTCTACCCGGTCCCCCTGATCGAAGCCGCACTCTACGGTGCCCTCGCCGCCGCAATCTTCACCCTCTGGCCGCTGGCAAAAGTCGAAAACGTACGCCCCAGCGCGCTGTTCCGCGATCAACTGGGCGAAAACCGTCACCTACCCGCCGCACGTTACATCTTCGCCGTTGGCCTGCTTATCGCGCTCCTACTCGGCTTCGCCAGCTGGCTGTCCGGCTCCTCACGCCTCACACTCTGGTTCGCAGGGGGCGTCATGGTCGCCATGATCGCACTCTCCTTCGCGGCCACCGGCCTGCGCGCGCTTCTGCGCCGTCTCGCCACCCGTCTGCGCAGCCGCCCCGAAATCCGCTGGGCCGTGCAATCCTTGGGCCGCGCCGGGGATGCCACCACGCCCGTGGTCTTGTCCCTCGGTCTTGGTCTAAGCGTGTTGGCCACTGTCGGACAAGTCGACGGCAACCTCCGCAACGCCATTGCCCGTGACCTACCTGATGTGGCACCGTCCTTCTTCTTTGTTGACATCCAGCGTGACCAGATGCCCGCCCTGCAAGCGGACTGGGATGCCACACCCACCATCCACAACGTCGAAACAGCCCCCATGCTGCGCGGTGTGATCACCCGCATCAACAATCAACCCGCCAAAGAGGTCGCGGGCGATCACTGGGTTGTGCGTGGCGACCGTGGAGTGACCTATGCTGGAACCATGCCACCGGACACAAAAATCACCGCAGGGACTTGGTGGGATCCGGATCACACAGGTGAACCCCAGATCAGCTTTGCCGAAGAGGAAGCTCTCGAAATGGGCCTCAAACTGGGCGACACACTGACCATCAACATTCTGGGCCGCGACATCACTGGCACGGTCACCAGCTTCCGCGAGGTAGATTTCTCTTCCGCAGGCATGGGCTTTGTGATTGTGATGAACGAAGCCGCACTGGCCGGGGCCCCGCACAGCTTCATCGCCACGGTCTATGCCGATGTCGACAGCGAAGCGACCCTGCTCAAGGATGTCTCAGAGCAATACCCCAACGTGACGGCCATCCACGTACGCGACGCCGCCCAACAGGTTTCAAGCCTCGTGGCGCAGCTCGCCAACGCGACCACCTACGGCGCGTCGACCATCCTGCTCACCGGCCTTTTGGTGATCTTTGGCGCGGCTGCCGCAGGTCAGGCCGCGCGTACCTATGAAGCCGCAATACTAAAAACCCTCGGCGCCACCCGCGCGCAAGTGCTGCGCAGCTTTGCTTGGCGCGCGGCGCTCCTTGGGGCAGCAGCTGGCACAGTCGCACTTGCCGTGGGCCTTACCGGCGGCTGGGCGGTGATGACCTTTGTCATGGAGAGCGATTTCTACGTGATCTGGCCCAACGCCCTGCTGATCTTATCCGCAGGCATCTTAGCCAACTTGCTAGCAGGCATGGTTTTTGCCCTGCCATCTCTGGCCAACCGCCCCGCGCAAATCCTGCGCGCCCGCGACTAACACGCAAACAGAAAAAGCCGGGCGCAAACCCGACTTTTTTTCTTCTTCAAATATCTCGAGGGCGCGCTTGCCTTGGCGAGCGAGGGGGCTAGCCCCTCACCCGATCCGTCAAATTTACTCCGCCGCCTCGGCGTACTCGTCCATCGGCGGACAGATGCAAACCAAATTGCGGTCGCCATAGGCATTGTCCACACGATTAACCGGTGGCCAGTACTTGTCCACGCGGAACGCCCCCGGAGGGAAACAGCCCTGCTCGCGAGAGTACGGACGATCCCAGTCTTTCACCAGATCTTCCATCGTGTGGGGCGCGTGTTTCAGCGGGTTGTTTTCCGCATCAATCCGGCCTTCTTCGATGTCGCGAATTTCTTCGCGAATGGACAGCATCGCATCACAGAACCGATCCAGCTCCGCCTTGTTCTCAGACTCAGTGGGCTCAATCATCAACGTGCCAGCAACCGGCCAGCTCATGGTTGGCGCGTGGAAACCACTGTCGATCAGACGTTTGGCAATGTCATCCACGGTCACACCCGCGCTGTCCGCAAACGGACGGGTGTCGATAATGCACTCATGCGCCACGCGGCCGGTAGGGCCTTTGTAGAGCACCTCATAGGCCCCCTCCAGACGCTTAGCGATGTAGTTGCCGTTCAGGATCGCAACGCGGGTTGCCTGGGTGAGGCCTTCGCCGCCCATCATCAACACATAGGCCCAACTGATGGGCAAGATCGAAGGCGAACCAAACGGCGCCGCCGAAACCGGCCCTTCAACGCCGCCCGCTTCCGGGTGACCCGGCAGGTGCGGTGCCAAATGCGCCTTCACGCCAATCGGACCCATGCCGGGACCGCCGCCGCCGTGCGGAATGCAGAAGGTTTTGTGCAGGTTCAGGTGGCTCACGTCACCGCCCACATCACCTGGCTTAGACAGCCCCACCATCGCGTTCAGGTTGGCGCCGTCGATGTAGACTTGCCCGCCAAAGCTGTGCGTGATCTCGCAAACTTCATGCACCGTGTCTTCAAACACACCATGGGTCGACGGATAGGTGATCATACAACCGGCGAGGTTCTCGGCGTGTTTCTCGGCCTTGGCGCGGAAGTCTTCCACGTCAATATCGCCGTTCTCTGCTGATTTCACGGCCACGACTTTCCAGCCCACCATTTGAGCAGAGGCCGGGTTGGTGCCATGCGCGCTCATCGGAATGAGGCACACGTTGCGGTGCCCTTCGCCGCGGGAGCGGTGGTAGGCCGCAATGGTCAACAGACCGGCATACTCACCCTGCGCACCGGAGTTCGGCTGCATGGAAATCGCGTCATACCCGGTGATCTGACACAGTTTGTCGTTCAGATCGTTGATCATCTGCGTATAGCCTTCGACCTGATCTTTCGGCGCGAAAGGGTGCAGATTGGAGAACTCCGGCCAGCTCACCGGCATCATCTCCACCGCGGCGTTGAGCTTCATGGTACAAGAGCCCAGCGGGATCATAGCACGGTCCAGCGCAAGGTCACGATCTGCCAGACGACGCATGTAACGCATCATCTCGGTCTCAGCCCGGTTCATGTGGAAGATCGGGTGATCCAGATAGCCGGTTTCCCGAAGCAGTTTCTCTGGCAGGCGGTACTCTGGTTCAAAGTCATTGTCATCTTGCACAATACCAAACGCACGCCAAACCGCTTCGATGGTCTGTGGGCGGGTGGTTTCGTCCACTGAAATACCGACTTTGGTTTTGCCAACCTTGCGCAGGTTGATACCCTCTTGCACCGCGTGCTGAAGCACACCGCGTTGCAACAGGCCAACATCGACAGTGATGGTGTCAAAGAACACGCCAGGCTCAACAGTAAAGCCCGCCGCTTCCAGACCTTTTGCCAGGCGCGCCGCTTTGCGGTGCACACGTTGCGCAATCGCCTTAAGGCCTTCTGGGCCATGGAACACCGCATACATCGAAGCCATAACCGCCAGCAGCGCCTGTGCGGTACAGACGTTGGAGTTGGCTTTCTCACGACGGATGTGCTGCTCACGTGTCTGCAACGACAGGCGATAGGCACGGTTGCCTTGCGCGTCGATGGACACACCAATGATGCGACCCGGCATAGAGCGCTTATAGGCGTCTTTACAGCTCATGTAGGCGGCGTGTGGACCACCGTAACCAACGGGCACACCAAAGCGCTGCGTGCTGCCAACGGCAATATCCGCGCCCATCGCGCCTGGCTCTTTCAGCAGAGTCAGCGCCAGTGGATCTGCGGCAACGACGCCAATCGCCTTGTTGGCGTGCAACGCTTCGATCTCGGCGGTGAAGTCACGCACATGACCATGGGTGCCAGGGTACTGGAAGATCGCGCCAAACACCTTGTCGGCTTCCAAATCGTCGGGGTTGCCCACGATCACTTCAATACCCAGCGGCGCGGCACGGGTCTGCATCACCGCAATGTTCTGCGGGTGGCAGTTTTCGTCCACGAAGAAGGCTTTGACTTTGGATTTGGACACACGCTGCGCCATGGTCATCGCTTCGGCACAGGCGGTGGATTCATCCAGCAAAGAAGCATTTGCCACGTCCAGACCAGTCAGGTCTGTGATCATGGTCTGGTAGTTGAGCAGCGCTTCCAAACGGCCCTGAGAAATCTCAGGCTGATATGGGGTGTAGGCCGTGTACCACGCTGGATTTTCCAGAATATTGCGCTGAATCACAGGCGGCGTCACCGTCCCGTGGTAACCTTGACCGATCAGGCTGGTCAGCACCTTGTTCTTTTCGGCAATTTCGCGCATGTGGCGCAGCACCTTGCGCTCAGACATCGGACGACCAGTGTCCAGAGGCTCTTTTTGACGGATGCTCTTAGGCATCGTGTCATCGATCAATGCCTCAAGGCTGTCGGCCCCAATCACCTCAAGCATCGCATCCATCTCCTCGGGAGATGGGCCAATGTGACGGCGGTTGGCAAAATCGTAGGGTAGATAGTCGGTGGGCTTGAAGGTCATCTTCATCTCCTCAACAATCCGCGGCAACAGGTGCGGCGAAGAAAAAGTAAGATTGAGGCCCGACACTAAGCCGGACCAACCAGTCTCTTAAAAAGTCACAGGCCACGTGTGCCGGAACGGCCCGGCACACATGTGCAAGTAGGCTTAACCGATGAACTCTTTGTAGGCGTTCTCGTCCATATAGTCGTCCATTTGGGACGGGTCGGACGGCTTGATCTTGAAGAACCACGCACCTTCCATCGGGTCGTCGTTCACTTTGCCTGGCTCGTCAACCAGCGGCTCGTTCACTTCAACGATCTCACCGTCAATTGGCGCCAGAATATCGGACGCGGCTTTCACGGACTCAATCACGCAGACCTCTTCGTCTTTGGTGACCTCGGTGCCCGCTTCTGGCAGCTCAACAAACACAACATCACCCAGTTGCTCGCTGGCGTGTTCGGTGATGCCCACCACCACAACGTCGCCTTCAACCCGCAGCCACTCATGCTCTTCGGTATATTTCATTGCTTGCTCTCCTGTTGCTCAACGTTTGAAATTGGCAGGCACCAGCGGCATCTTCGCCACGGTCACGGGCATACGTTTGCCCCGCACCTCACCAAAAATCTCAGTGCCGACAGCGGCTTGCGCCGTGCCAACATATCCCATGGCCACCGGGCCTTCGTAGGTTGGGCCAAATCCGCCGGACGTCACTTCGCCAATCGGCTCACCACCTTCAGCTGCGGCAAACAGCTGCGTGCCCGCCCGCATTGGAGCGCGTCCCGTTGGGGCCAGCCCGACACGCTTGCGCGCCACGCCTTCCGCCAGATCACCAAAGATGCGATCCGCGCCGGGAAACCCGCCGGCACGATTCCCATCCGCGCGCCGCACTTTCTGGATCGCCCAGGTCAGTGCTGCCTCAATTGGAGAAGTACTGGCATCAATGTCATTACCGTAAAGGCACAAACCGCCTTCCAGACGCAGGCTGTCGCGCGCGCCCAGGCCGATGCTTTCCACCTCTTCCATAGCGAGCAACTTGCGGCAAATGCCTTCCGCATCCGCTTCCGGAATGGAAATCTCATAACCATCTTCACCAGTGTAACCCGAGCGGCTCACCCAGCAGGCCACGCCATCGAGCTCAACCTCGGTGAAATCCATAAACGCCATGTCTACAACGGCTGGATTCAGCCGTGCCAAAGCGGTCTCCGCCGCCGGGCCTTGCAGGGCCACCAAAGCGCGATCGGTAATCTCTTCCACAGTCACATCCGAGGAGAGCGCCGCCGTCATGCGGGCAATATCACCTTCCTTGCAGGCCGCGTTCACGACCACAAACAAGTGATCACCACGGTTGGCAAACATCAAATCGTCTTCGATTCCGCCTGCTTCGTTGGTGAAAAAGCCATACCGCTGACGCCCAGCGCCAAGACCAATCACATCCTGTGGCACTAGCGTTTCAAACGCCCTTGCTGCCGCCTCATAGCTTTCGGCACGCAAGGCCACCTGCCCCATGTGGCTCACATCAAACAGACCGGCAGCGCCGCGACAATGCAGGTGCTCTTTCATAACGCCAAGAGGGTATTGCACAGGCATGTCATAGCCTGCAAAACCAACCATTTTGGCGCCAAGCTCAACGTGCAGATCATAAAGCGGTGTGCGCTTCAGCTCTCCCATAGGCTTCGCCCTTCTTCTTCCGGGCGTGTCCAAATTTGGAAGTCACATCCGGCATCCCATTTTCGCGCAACTGTGCTGCGCGTGCGATGCCCCCTCTGTCCAACTGCCTGAGATCGTTATCCCTTCGGCGGGTGTCCTGACGAACACCACTCTCCAGAGTGTGTTTTAAAGGCGGTCGGTCCCTGTGGCCTGAGAGTTTCCGGGGCGGTTGCTCCTTCGGCACTGGATCGTCCAGTTCTCCCGATTCACCTTGGCGTGCACCGTAGTATGCAGAGCCAAAGCTGACAAGCCTCTATGTCGCACATAGTTATTGCGCGATAACCAAAAGTTATCGCCCTATGACCAGTACATTCGCTCTATCAAAACGTCTGCCGTGTCAAAATGAGCCGCGCACTCCCCAACGTCTAAAAAGACCTTCAGCAACGCTTATTGTCTCACCTCAACTTTTTCTGCGGCACCCGATTTCGAAGACACTTGGCAGCACCATTTTGGCGCCATCGAAAAGTTCTCGGCCCGATCATTGTTAGGGTAGCAACGCTTGTATGTGTTCTGGCGCTCTGGCCGTGCCCATGATTTTGACCTTAACCTGCCTGTGGTTTCTGGCCTCACCTGGCTCAATGTGCTGGCGGCAAGTGGTGCATTGCGTGAGATCAATTGTCGGCCCTAAGGAGCCGCCTCATCCACACGTCCGCCACACCGATCTGGCGCCAAAATGCCCAACAACGCCGTATTTCCACACACCAAGGAATCCAGCGTCACCGTATCCAGATGTCTGTAGAACGCTTCCGCCGCTTCTTGCAGCGCCACCTTCAAGCGGCAGGCCTCAACCAACGGGCACGAGTTGTCCACGTCTGCAAAACACTCGGCCAATGGCACGCCATTCTCCATAGACCGAAATATTTCGCCAATTTCGATGTCTTTCGGGTCCCGCGCCAACTCAAGCCCCCCTTTGCGACCCCGCTGCGTACTCAAAACCCCCATAAGCGCCAACTGATGAATGACCTGCGCCAAATGGTTCTCTGAGGCGTTACATACCGCTGCAATCTCATGCTTGGTCACCAAGCGGCCACGATGTGCAGTGCAGTACATCAGCACACGGATGGCAATGTTCGTCCGTTTGGTAATTCGCATGGTCGTCCTTTCAGTCCGCCCCACCTGACGGATGGGCAATGAGGTTGTGACAGAACGCCGCTGCGACAGCATTGACATGGATCAACACACGTGTAGGACGGAGGCATGACCGGCTCCTATTTCTTTGGCTACGGCAGCCTCGTGAACCACGACACGCATTCTTACGAAAATGCGCATCCGGCGCGCTTGCACGGCTGGCGCCGGGAGTGGTGCCACACGGATTTGCGACCCATTGCCTTTCTCGTCGCTGTGCCGGACTCTTCCGTGAACATTGACGGCATAATCGCGCATGTACCTGGCGACGACTGGGATGCACTGGACGCCCGCGAATTTGCCTACACCCGCGTACAGAGCACAAAAAGTATCACGCATCCGATCACCGATCCCATCGAGATTGCCGTATACAAAGCACGCGAAGATATTCGCGTTGCGGCCGACATCCGGCACCCAATTCTGCTCAGCTATCTGGATGTGGTTGTCCAAGGATACCTGCGTCAGTTTGGGGAACAGGGCGTGGCGGATTTTTTCACCACAACAACAGGTTGGGACGCGCCCATTCTCAATGACCGTGCGGCTCCACAATATCCGCGCCACCGACCACTGACCAAAGCTGAAACCGCTCTGGTCGATCAGCACCTCGCCACTCTCAACGCAGACTTCACCAGCTATAAGGCTTACCGCCATGCCCTCTTTGACTTGGCTAGACGACAGCACAGAGGACGGCAAAAAAGCCAATCGCAAACTCCTGAAGCAACTTGATCACTGGATCGCGGACAACCAGAAAGCGGCGCTCCTCGACGCGCTCGCAGACTGGCCTGCCGCAGACACATTGGCCGCCCTGACACGGCTGCGCCCCGCCCGTGCTCGTGTAATGTTTGACTGGATACCTGACGCGCTTGGCCTCAAAGTCATGGCCGAACTCGACCCGGACCTGCGTGCCGTCTTATTCTCCCAAACGTCACTCGCCACCTTCTCTAACATCATCGCCATGATGGATGTGGACGAAGCGGTCGATACACTCCTTGAACTGCCCCGGAGTTTTGCCGCGCAATTGGTGTCTGCGCACCCGGAGACAGCCCAAATCACCGCGGTCTTGCAAGCCCGCGATGACAGTGCCGCCACCGTCATGCGCCTCGGCGTGCTGATGGCCCCTGCAGATTGGACCGTGGCGCAACTCACACAGGACATCCGTAGCCGAAGCCGGAATCTCGCCAAGATCGACATGATGTTTGTCGTAGACGCCGATCGAAAGCCGCTGGGGTTCCTCCGGTTCCGCGAGGTATTGGCCGCCACTGACAATGTGATCCTACGCGACATCCTGCACCCGGAACTGCTTTTGGTCAGCGCGGATTGGGACCGCAAGGACGTGCTTTCCATGTCCCGCGCCAAAAATCTGCACGCCATTGGGGTGATCGATGGTACCGGCAAATTGGTCGGCGGTATTTCCCCCCGCGAATTAGCCGAGATCGTCCGTGAAGAAGCCGAGGAAGACATGCTGCGCATGGGGTCTGTCTCTCCTGCCACAACACAGTTTGACAGCCCTCTCACAATCCTGCGCCGCCGCTTGCCATGGTTGCTTGGCGGCCTCGGTGGCGCAGGTTTTGCCGCAGGTGTCATCGGGTCCTTTGAAGACGCGTTGGCGCAAGCCGCCGTGCTGGCGAGCTTCATTCCCGTGGTCATGGCCACCGCTGGCAATGCAGGCATTCAGGCCTCCACGGTTTCTGTGCAATCCCTAACCTCCGGCGTGAACTGGCGCGGCGACTTTGCTGGTCGCATATTTCGCGAATTGCTCGGCGCGATGTTCAATGGACTGGCGATCGGCAGCATCACTGCAATATTGGTTCTGCTGGTCAGCCAAATCATCCCCCTGCATGCGCCACTATACCTGGCCCTAACAGCCCTCTGCGCCCTCACATTGGTAACCACAATCGCCGGCACAATTGGCGCGGTTATTCCGTTCGTTTTGAAAACGCTACGGCTCGATCCCGCCGTGGCCACAGGGATTTTTATAACCACCACAAACGATGTCTTCGGCGTGCTGATTTTCTTTCTCGTCGCCTCAGCGCTTTATCTTTAGGCCCAAAGCCCGGATCGCTGAGCACCCCCTGCAACAAAAGCGGCGCCCCGAGAGGAGCGCCGCCACCAAGAACCAAAACGGTTCTTATCCTAGCATCAGCTGGTAACTTGCCGGTGCATATTTATACCCGCTATCGTGTTTCTCGACATATCCCACAGCCGGCCACGGCATGTGGTATCCGATGAACGGAATTTTTTCCGCCGCCAACATATCCAGCATCTTGCGCCGGGTCGCCGCCGCCGCCGCTTTGTTGCGGTCAAACTTCACTTCCCAATCGGGATACGCCAGAGACCACACGTAGTGATTGGCAAAATCCGCTGCAATCACCAGCTGTTGCCCCTCACTTTCAATGCGGTACGCCATATGCCCCGGCGTATGACCAAAGGCGCCAACGGCGGTGATCCCCCCCGCCACATCCGCGCCATCTTCAATCATGTCAAAACGTTCGGCGTTGGGGCGGATTTTGCCTTCAAAGGCTTTGTTACCATCCGTTGCCGCCCAAGCGTCATACTCCACACGTCCGGTCACATGGCGCGCATTGCCAAACGTCACACCGCCTTCGCCAGCCACGCCACCAACGTGGTCGCCATGCATGTGGGTGATCACCACCGTATCAATCTGATCCGCCGAATAGCCCGCGGCCTCCAACGGGCCGGTGATGCTCTCCGGGCTCAAGCCGGTATCAAAAAGCACCAGCTCGTTGCCGGTGTTCACCACGGTCGGTGTAAAAAAGAACTGCGCCGCATCGGTTGGAATATTGGCAGCTGCAGATGCGTCAGCAAACTCTTCTCCGCTCACGTTCATTCCAAAAATGCTCTGCGGATTTTCGACCGTGCGCGTGCCCACCAAAAGGGTGGTCACTTCGAAGTTGCCAAGCTTCATGCGGTTGAAGCGCGTCGCGCCCACCCCCATCATCTCCGCCTTCGCTTTGGCCACATGGGGTGCCATCGTCGCGGCCAATGGCATCGCCGCCGCCCCCGCCAAAACGCTCCGCCGTGTCAGTCCAGTTTTCTTTGACATTGATCCTCTCCCGTTGATGTCAAACCTGTCTGCATGAGACACATTACGTCGCCGGCCCGGCTTTGGGCCAATCTTCACGGCGAAGTTAACACAGATGTGAGAAACGCCTGCTCCCCATTCTCCGCCCGCAAAGACACACCGCCCCACATCATCGGGCCAAGCGCCACATTTCTGGACAAACCGCGCGAGGTATGGAATTGGGAACGCAACAGGAGATTCCCATGACGACCACCCGTTTTGCCCCTTCGCCCACTGGCTACATCCACGTTGGCAACCTGCGCACCGCGCTGATGAACTATCTGATCGCCCGCAAGGCTGGCGGCACCTTTGTGCTGCGCATTGACGACACCGATCCGGAGCGCAGCAAACAGGAATATGTCGACGCCATTCAACAGGACCTCGAATGGCTTGGCCTGACCTGGGACCGCATCGAGACCCAGTCCTCACGCCTGGACCGCTACGAAGACGCGGCGCAGAAACTACGTGACATAGGCCGGTTCTATGAGTGTTTCGAAACTCCAACCGAGCTCGATCTGAAGCGTAAAAAACAGCTCAACATGGGCAAACCGCCGGTCTACGACCGCGCGGGCCTAAACCTGTCGGACGACGAGAAAGCTGCCCTGCGCGAAGAGCGCGGCAACGGCCACTGGCGTTTCAAACTGGACCACCAGCGCATTGAATGGACCGACGGCATCTTGGGCGACCGCTCGATTGACGCCGCTTCCGTGTCCGACCCGGTGCTGATCCGCGCCGACGGTCAGTTTCTCTACACGCTGGCTTCAGTCTGTGACGACATCGACTACGGCATCACCGATGTGGTGCGCGGCTCTGACCACGTCACCAACACCGCCACCCAAATCCAGATCATCGAAGCCCTCGGCGGCGCGGTGCCAAACTTCGCGCACCACTCCCTGCTGACTGGCCCACAGGGCGAAGCGCTCTCCAAACGCCTCGGCACCCTGGCCCTGCGCGACCTACGCGAAGCCGGTGTTCAGCCGATGGCGCTCTTGAGCCTGATGGCCCGTCTTGGCAGCTCCGACCCAATGGAACTGCGCGCCAACCTCGAAGAGATCGCGGACGGTTTTGACATCACCAAATTTGGCGCCGCGCCGACAAAATTCGACGTCGAGGACCTCTACCCGCTCACCGCCAAAGTGCTGCAGGAAAAACCACTTGCGGACGTGGCCGACGCCGTGGCCGCAGTGGGTGTGCCCGCCGACAAAGCCGAACGCTTCTGGAACGTGACCCGCGACAACATCACCACGCTCAACGATCTGGGCAAATGGTGGGACCTCTACACCAATGGCGCCGAGCCAGAGATCGACGACGAGGACAAAGAGTTCATCGCCGAGGCCATGAAACTCCTGCCCCAAGGCCCGTTTGACGACGACACATGGTCCACCTGGACGGCGGCTGTAAAAGAAGCCACCGGCCGCAAAGGCCGCGGGCTCTTCATGCCCCTGCGCAAAGCCCTCACCGGTCAGAAAAACGGCCCCGACATGGCCTCCCTGATGCCACTGCTGCAGGTCATCAAAGCGCGCGGCTGATCCGGTCAAAAAAGAACGGCGCGCCCCAGATCGGGATGTGCCGTTAATTTCAAGTCATGAAAACTGGGCGGCGCCTTGAGTACAGGTGGCAGTTTTGCGTACAAAGCAGGCCTTACTTTTTTGTTATTGCAATCAACTTTTAGGCGACCGAAAGTAAGTTCATGACAAAATTCTCGTTGATATCAGTGGGCATTCTCATTGGTGGCGCTGCAACATACGCTCTTACGAGTCTCGGCGATATGCTGGATGAAGGCATTTCTCGGACTTATGGCTGTGATCAAATGGCCCGAGAAGATGACGCAAGAAGAAGTGCCGAGAAGATAATCCAGCAACTTCTTATTGGTAAAACCCTGTCGGATTTGGAAGCCATTACAATTGCCGCCGGTTTGCAGATGCAAAAATATGACAAATTTGACTACATCGAAATTGTTGTTGGACACAGCCCAGGAACGGCAGCCTTGAATTTCGAAGCCACTAAGGGTGGCAACGTATTTGTGCGCTCAATACCCGGGAGCATCGCCTGCAAAACCCTTGAAGGTGACGTTCGCCAATGAGCATTTTGCGCTGCCGCTAGTAACCTATCGCCGGTTGGGGCAAGCGGGGCACGAAATCCCGCCCCCAATAGAGGCCTGTCAATCGCCCTTCACAGCCGCCGTAACAATCACCTCAACCTTCAGCACATCCCGCGCCAGCTTGGCCTCACCACAGGCCCGCGCAGGCGCGTGGCCTTCCGGCACCCAGTCCTCCCAAACCGCATTCATCTCGGCAAAATCCGCCATATCCGACAGCCAAACGATGGCCTGCAGGATATGCTCGCGATCCGATCCCGCCTCTTCCAGCAACGCATCCACACGGGACAGACAATCCCGCGTTTGCTCCGCAACCGTATCGCCCGCGCCAACTTGTCCGCACAGGTATGCCACCTGATTGTGGATGACAATTTTGGACATCCGTGTGCCCGTGTGTTTGCGCTCAATCATGGTCTAGCCTCTGATAATTCTACGTTAGTGCTGCCGTTCAGCTCGGATCGCGGAACCGGTTCACAATTGGATAGCGCCGGTCCAGCCAAAACGCCTTTTTGCTCAGCCGCGCGCCGGGTGCGGACTGGAAGCGTTTGTACTCGCTGATATAGACCAGATGCTCCACGCGCTTCACCGTCTCCCGATCGTAGCCAGCCGCAACACAATCGGCGACGGATTTGTCCTCATCCACCAGCATGAACAGGATCGCATCCAGCACATCATAGGGCGGCAGGCTGTCCTCATCCTTCTGATCCGGACGCAGCTCGGCTGAGGGCGGCTTGTCGATGATGTTCACCGGAATGACCTCGCCTTCCGGCCCGTTCATCCAATCCCGATGCACATTGTTGCGCCAACGCGAGGTCTCAAACACGCGGGTTTTGTACATATCCTTGATCGGATTATACCCGCCCGCCATGTCGCCATAGATCGTCGCATAGCCCACCGCGACCTCGCTCTTGTTGCCCGTGGTCAACAGCATCTCGCCAAACTTGTTGGACAGCGCCATCAGCAACAGCCCACGCAGACGGCTTTGAATGTTCTCTTCCGTCAACCCCGGTTCCGTGCCTTCAAACAGCGGCGCCAGCGTGTTGGTGATCGCCGCACGCCCCTCGGCAATTGGCACATAGTCGTAATGCACGCCCAGCCGCTTGGCGATGTCCTCCGCGTCATCCAGCGACTCCTGCGACGTATACTCGGACGGCAACATCACACAGCGCACATTCTCCGCACCCAGCGCATCCACTGCAATCGTCGCCACCAGCGCCGAGTCAATACCGCCAGACAGCCCCAGCAAGACCTTCTTGAACCCGGCCTTGCCCATGTAATCGCGCAGCGCTTCGACACTAACCCGATAATCCTGCTCTTCGCCTGCAGGCAGCAACGCCTTGGGGCCATCCTTGCAGCGCCAGCCCGCCGCCGTGCGCTCAAACTCCACATGCGCCACCGCCTCGTCAAACACCGGCAATTGCATCGCCAACTGCCCGCCGGGGTTCAGCACAAAGGAGCCACCATCAAACACCTGATCGTCCTGACCACCCACCATGTTCAGATAGACCAGCGGCAGTTCGGTCTCGATCACCCGCGCCACCATATGGTTCATGCGCCGATCAAACTTGTCGCGGTAATAAGGCGAGCCATTCGGCACGACCAAAATCTCCGCCCCTGTCTCCTCCAAAGTTTCCGGCACATCCTCAAACCAGGCATCTTCGCAAATCGGCGAGCCGACCCGCACGCCGTTCACATCATACGGCCCGCCCATCGGCCCATGGGCAAACAGGCGCTCTTCGTCAAACACCGTGTAATTTGGCAGGTGGTGCTTCAGCTGCGTATGGGCAATCTTCCCGCCCTTCAGGATAAAATACGCGTTATACAACGCGCCGTCCCGCACCAGCGGACCACCCACAGCCACAACTGGCCCCTCTGCACAGTCCACCGCAAGTTGCTCAATTTCCGCCAGCGCTGCCACCTGCAAGGCAGGCTTCATAATCAAATCCTGCGCATTATAGCCCACAATGAACATTTCCGGGAACGCCACCATGTCGGACTTCGCCGCCTTGGCCTGAGCCCAGACCTCACGCACCTTGTTGGCGTTACCCGCCAGATCCCCCATCACCGGATTGGCCTGCGCCAGTGTCAAACGGAATGTATCAGCCATCAAATCTCTTCCCGTACCGCGTTACTTGCGCAAAGATGTAGCAGACACAGCGCCAAGGGAAAGAGCAATCGCACCCGCGCTCACAGGGTCAACGGCATCTCCAGATGGGTCGCATACATATGGTCCCGATGCGCCAACAGATTGGGCGCAAGGGCGGACCGGGTCTCTTCATCCATGGTTTCAAACGCCGCCCGCGCTTTGGGGTGCATGGCGCAAACCTCCTGAGGCAACGGCGCGAACAACCCGATGACGCAGGCCAGTTGGATATCCGCCGCGCACATTTTTGCCCCCAACAGATACGGCCCATCAGATGCTGCAAGCGTCTCTGAAAATGCGCGCAACAGCGCCACCACGGTCTCCCCGTAGCTTTCCCCAGCACCTGCATGATAGCCGTATTTTGCGGCCAGATAGCCAGCAACACCGGCGGAAAACCCCGCGCCCTTGGTCAGGCCAGAATGCACCTGCTGCAACCTACGCGACCATGCCAGCCCCCCTTGGCCCAACAACTGTTCTGCCATCTGCACCACTCGATGGGCCTGCGCCTCAGGCACCAAAACCGGATCAGGCGCCACCCTCTCGATAAGCTGCATGATCTCTACGGCGCCAGATTTCGGCGCCTCATCATCAAACATCGCAACAGGCGCGCTGAGCTCCCTTGTCCAGGCCGCAAGCGCCTCGTCCTGCACGTCAAAGCTTACGGGCAGCCAATCCAATCGCTTCACATGCAACAGGCCCTTAACCGCTTCTCCCCAAGGGCTTGGTACGCCGCGCACAATCGTCACCCGCAGCCCTCTTGCCGCTCTTCCCTCTGCCGTTCCCACGTAATCGCGCAAGCCTAGCCTCCACCTCGGTTTGCTTGGAGGCTGACATGCCAAATGGCGAAAAACCAGCCCCATTTCCGCGCGCACGAACGCACATCTCTGCAAAACCCGTTGCCCCATGCAAACCATTGATCTAAAATCTCTTCCAAAGCCGCAAAAACGGCTGGGGACACCCTTCACAGGGCAGCATGGGACCAAAATTATGAGCAGAACTCAGGCACTTACCATAGCCATCCTGATGGCCGGCACGTCGTTGACCTCCGCCGCCTTCGCACAGGACAGCCAGGTTCTGACCAAACAATACGACGACGGAGGTGTCTATGAGGGCACCTTTAAGGACGGGTTGCAACACGGCACCGGCATCTACCGCCTGCCAAATGGCTATGAATATGAAGGCGCTTGGGTGGACGGCGAGATTGTTGGCGACGGCACCGCCCGCTTCCCCAATGGCTCGGTCTATGTGGGCACTTTCGCCAAGGGCAAGCCCCACGGTTTTGGAAAAATCACCTACACCGACGGCGGCACCTATGAAGGCGAATGGGTGGACGGCAAAATCAATGGCACCGGTCTGGCGATTTATGCCAATGGCGTGCACTACGAAGGCAGCTTCCTCAACACCAACCGCCACGGCAAAGGCACCATGACCAGCCCATCCGGCTACCGCTATGAGGGCGACTGGCTCAACGGCGTCATGGAAGGCCGCGGCAAGACCACTTATGCCGATGGCACCATCTACGACGGCGAAATGAAGGCGGGCGAGCGCACCGGCCAGGGCCGCCTGACCATGCCTGGCGGCTTGATCTATGAAGGCACCTGGGCCGCAGGCCAAATCGAAGGCGACGGCACGCTGACCCAACCCAACGGCGATGTGTATGTCGGCCAACTGGTTGGCGGTCAACGCCAAGGCAAAGGTATGGTCACCTACGCCAATGGCGACACCTACGAAGGCGACTTTCACGCTGATCAACGCCACGGTCAGGGCACATTCAAAGGCAGCGACGGCTACGTCTATGTCGGCACCTGGATTAATGGCGACATCGAAGGCACTGGCGAAGTGACCTATGCGGACGGCTCCGTCTATGTCGGAGAGTTTGCCAATGGCCTTGCGGATGGCCAGGGCAAAATCACCTACACCGACGGCACCACCTATGAAGGGGATTGGAAGGCTGGCGTGAACGACGGCGTCGGCAAGGCGGTCTACGCCAACGGTTTGGTTTATGAAGGCGACTTCAAAAACGCCAAAAACCACGGTCGCGGCGTGATGAGCTACGCTGACGGGTACCGTTACGAAGGCGAGTGGCAGGACGGCCAGCGCCACGGCATGGGCGTGGCCACATACGCTGATGGCACCGTTTACACCGGCCAGTTCGCGCTCGGCCAACGCCATGGCATCGGCGAAATTGTCATGCCCGACGGATTTATATACGCAGGCGAATGGAAAAGCGGCGAGATCGACGGGGTTGGCGTGGCCACCTATGCCAATGGTGACATCTACGAGGGCACCTTCAAAGGCGGCCAACGTCAGGGCGAAGGCACCATGACATACGCCTCCGGCGAAGAGCGCAGCGGCACCTGGGCCAACGGCACGCTGCCTGATACAGCCGCGACTCAAAACGACGGCTAAGCCGCCGGAAAGCAATGATCCCAAAGCCGCGCCAAATGCGCGGCTTTTTCATTTTGATCCCACCGGACTACCCGCCTATTAGGTCCTATCCGCTGTCAGCAGCTGGCCTATCTCACCAGGGCACCTCAAGCCCAGCATAATCGAAGAAGCCACCACTCTGAGCGGGCGTCAGGCCGTCCACAACGCGCAACAAGTTTGCCGCCGCTTCCTCCGCCGCGACCTTCTTATGCGCGGGATAACGGGCGGTGAAATCTGTTGCCACTGTGCCGGGATGCATCGCCACACAAACCGCCTGCTTGTGACTGCGCGCCAGTTCAATCGCTCCGGTCCGGATCACCTGATTGAGCGCAGCCTTGGACGCCCGATAGGAATACCAGCCGCCAGCCCGGTTATCACCAATCGAGCCCACCCGCGCCGACAAGGCCGCAAACACGCTGCGCTCCCGCCGTGCCAGCAACCGCGACGCCTGCTTCATGACCAGTGCAGGTCCAATGGTGTTCACCGCGAACTGCGCCGCCATCTCCTCCGCGGTCAGCTCCCGTAAAGACTTCTCCGGCACATCCCGCGTATTCACCAGCGCCCCCGTGGCCACAAACATTAGATCAAACGGCCCCTCCAACTCCTCCAGAACAGCCTCTGCCTGCGCCGGATTGGTCACATCAAACCCATTCCGTTGCCGTGATAGCCCCTCAACCGTCGCGCCCCTTGCGCGCAACTGTGCTGCCACCGCAGCACCAATCCCCCCGGTATCGCCAACAACCAATGCGCGCATCACACCCTCCATCGCTTTCTTACAGTACGCGTCAGCCTTAATACCGGATGCCCCAATGCTTTCTCTTTCCACAAATACCTTAGGTGTCACAGCCGCATTGCAACGAGGCAAAGCCCCAATCCTTCCCTCACCAAAAATCCAGAACTTTTGCCCTTTTCATTTACCAAACGGCATGTATAAATCTGCGCCATGACCAAACGAGCCCATATCGCAACTGACGCGCGCCTTCCGGCGCCCTTTGCGCGTGGCCTCGACCTACTCCTAGTCCGCCTCTGAGCGTGACCCTGTTGGCGCGCGTGCTCAGAGGAGAATGTCTCGCGCCACATGTCTGACCCGCTTCACAGCCAAAACGACTGTCTCAGGACACTAGGAACGCCACATGCACAAAATCAATCTTGCTGAAAAACTATCCATGTTTTCAAGCCACTGGGACCCACATGTGGTCGCCAGCTACAATGACAACGACGTCATGGTGGTGAAATTTCAAGGCGAGTATGCCTTTCACCAACACGCCACCACCGATGATTTCTTCCTCGTGCTCGAGGGCGAAGTCACCATGGATTATGACAACGCCCCCTCGGTCACCTTTGGCCCGGGCGAGCTGGTTGTCGTACCCAAAGGCCAAGTTCACCGCCCCCGGGCCGAGGCCGAAGTCAAAGTGCTTCTGATCGAGCCCAAAGGCGAACCCAACTCTGGGGACAGCGACACACCGCCTGCCCCCAAACCGCATATCTGAACAGGAATAAGAACCATGTCCGACAACAAAGTCCTGATTTTTGACACCACCCTGCGCGACGGCGAGCAATCCCCAGGCGCCACCATGACCCATGACGAGAAGCTGGAAATTGCCGGCATGCTCGACGATATGGGCGTGGACATCATCGAAGCCGGTTTCCCGATTGCATCTGAGGGTGATTTTGCCGCCGTCTCCGAGATCGCCAAGAACTCTGTGAACTCCCGCATCTGTGGTCTCGCGCGGGCAAACTTCGCCGACATCGACCGCTGCTGGGAGGCGGTGAAACACGCCAAGCAGAACCGCATCCACACCTTCATCGGCACTTCGCCACTGCACCGCGCCATTCCGAACCTCACCCAGGACGAAATGGCCGACAAGATCCACCAGACCGTGACCCACGCACGCAACCTCTGTGACAACGTGCAATGGTCGCCCATGGATGCCACCCGCACCGAGTGGGACTATCTCTGCCGTGTGATCGAAATCGCCATCAAAGCGGGCGCGACCACCATCAACATCCCCGACACCGTAGGCTACACCGCCCCGGCCGAAAGCGCCGATCTGATCAAACGTCTGATCGAAACCGTGCCGGGCGCGGATGAGGTGATCTTCGCCACCCACTGCCACAACGACCTGGGCATGGCGACCGCCAACTCCCTCGCCGCCGTCGCAGGCGGTGCGCGTCAAATCGAATGTACCATCAACGGTTTGGGCGAACGGGCTGGTAATACGGCGCTTGAAGAAGTTGTGATGGCGCTGAAAACCCGCCACGACATCATGCCCTGGACCACCGGCATCGACACCACCAAGATCATGGCGATCTCCCGCCGTGTCTCCACCGTGTCCGGCTTCCTGGTGCAGCCCAACAAGGCCATCGTTGGCAAAAACGCCTTCGCCCACGAAAGCGGTATCCACCAGGACGGCATGCTCAAAAACCGCGAGAACTTCGAGATCATGCGTCCCGAAGACGTGGGCCTCTCCGGCACCTCGCTGCCTCTGGGCAAACACTCCGGCCGCGCCGCCCTGCGCGACAAGCTGGAACAGCTGGGCTTTGAAGTGGGTGACAACCAGCTCAAAGACATTTTTGTCCGCTTCAAGGAGCTGGCCGACCGCAAAAAAGAGGTCTTTGACGACGACGTTGTGGCGCTCGTGCGCGCCGACAGCGGTGAAGACGAAGACGACCGTCTGCAGCTCGTGTCCATGAAAGTGGTTTGCGGCACCGGCGGCCCGGCGGAAAGCACCATCGAGATGGAAGTGGACGGCAAAGACCTCTCCGCCACCGCCGAAGGTGACGGCCCGGTCGACGCCACTTTCAAAGCCATCCGCGAAATCCACCCCAACGCCGCGCGCCTGCAACTCTATCAGGTGAGCGCCGTGACCGAAGGCACCGACGCGCAGGCGACCGTGTCTGTTCGATTGGAAGAAGACGGCGTGATCGCCACCGGCCAGTCTGCCAACACCGACACGGTTGTCGCCTCCGCCAAAGCCTACATCCACGCGCTCAACCGCCTGTTGGTGCGGCGCGGCAAAGTGGGTGAAGGCGCTGATGCCAAAGAGATTTCCTACAAGGATCTTGCTTAAGCATCTAACAAGATGATTAAACCAAAAGGTCGCCTCCCTCGGCGGCCTTTATTATTAGCCGCATCACGTTGCAATTATGAACCAGCAGCTTCCTTATTCCAAATCAGACATTCGCCGTGCAACAAACCTGTCTGCCTTCCTAGGTTGGACATTTTTCTGCGCGCCTGCTGCATGGGCGAACCCGTTTTTGCTACCTTGGCTCGCAGTGATCGGCCTACCAATTTCATACATCTTGTGCTGGGCTTTCGGTGCTCCAATCTTGCACCGCCTAGCACGCAAGCCAATCACTTGGGTTAAGGCTGCACTTGGTGGTGCAACAATTGCCGCGCTGATGGCAATTTTAAGTATCTTAATCGGCAGGTTTAACGGATGGCGCATATCTCAAAACCCAAATTTTAGTTCTACGCTGGGAGGAGGTGAGTTTGTCCGGTCAATTGACGGCATTTTAACTCCCTATGGATGGTGGGTTTTGGCTCAAAACACCTTTGCTTTTGTCCTATTGGGAATGTGTGTTGGCCTTCTTGTCAGGGCAATGATTGGAAAAGGTAAGGTAAGCTCAAACGATCCAGCTTCCTGAGCGCCCCACCTCACCCAATCACCATATCCCCCGCCAGCCCAAGCGCAAACCCGGCCACGGGCCCTAACGCGGGCGAATAGGCCCCGCTCTCATGCGCTTCTGGTGCGATGTCCTGAAACACCAAATACAAAATCCCACCGGCGGCAAATATCGTGATCGCCCCCAGCGTCTCCGGATCATCCGCTAAAAACGCAAAGCCAAGCAGCGCACACAACGGTCCCAGCCCCGCCAGCGCGACAAACACCAACAGTACCTTGGCCGCAGGCAACTTCCCTTGCGCCCAAATCTCCCGAAACGCTGCAAACCCTTCCGGCAGGTTCTGTAAAAACATCATCGCCGCCAATAACTTCGCTGTTGCCGCCTCGGTCACCAACAACGCCCCAAGCGCCATGGCTTCCGGCAGACAATCCAACAGCATCGCCAACACCAGCGCCCCGCTGCCGCCCGCCTTCGCCAAGGCCGCATCCACCAGAGCAAAACACACGCCACCGGCCACCAACAACCCCACAGCCAGTGCCACCGGCAATACCTCAGCACCCTTGGGCACCAGCACCAAGGCCACCGCCGAGAGCAACGCCCCGCCGCCAAAAGCTGTGATGGATTTCAGAAACCGCGCCTCCACCGCGCGGTCGGAAATATGCTCCACCCGCGCCAGAACGCCCCCCAAAGGGATCGCCAAACCAGCAAACAAGTATAACAACAGCGCGTAATGAATGGGTCCCATAGCGAAATGCTACTATGCCTCCACCACAGCGCAATCCTTTTGTGACTTCAGCGAGTTAGCTGCGCTCCAGATCCTCAAATACAGGACACCCCGGCCGCGCGGCGCGCGCACCCCGCACGGCTCAGCTTGTCCCGCAGGAAATTCAACACATGAACCGCCGTCGACTCGCCTCTTTATCGCCTTTTGATCTCCGCACCTCCTATGGACTTCCAGTCATAGGAAGGTCAGGCGCGCACTACAAAATTTCCTTTCCCTACGCAGCGGACAGTTAACCAATTGAAATCAAAAAAGATACCTCGAGATCGCACGCCTAAGGCAGACACCCCAACTCAAAAAACCATCTTTAAGGCAATTTCTAGTTTGATCCTCAAATTAATTTGAGGCACAAATTAAGTAAGGAGACCTGAGGAGGAGCCCCCATGTTTGTGGGATTAGATCTGGGCACGTCTGGTGTACGTGCTCTGCTGATTGACGCGCCCCAACGTGTGATCGGCGCAAAAGAGGCCGCTGTGGACACGGCACGCCCGCACTCTGGATGGAGCGAGCAACTGCAATCGGATTGGATCACCGCCACCAAAGCGGTCTTTGCCGAACTGAGAGCTGACCACCCTACCGAAGTCGCCGCCATTCAGGGCATCGGCGTGTCCGGCCATATGCATGGCGCCAATCTACTCGACCAGAGCGGCACGCCCCTGCGCCCTTGCATGATGTGGAACGACACCCGCTCCGCCTCCCAAGCCGCCAAGCTCGACGCCACCGATCAAGTCCGCGACCTCTCTGGCAACATCGTCTTCCCTGGCTTCACCGCCCCCAAAGTGACCTGGGTCGCCGAAAACGAACCCGAGACCTTTGCCAAAACCGCCAAAGTCCTGCTGCCCAAAGACTTCCTGAACTTCTGGCTCACAGGCATCTACGCCTCCGACATGTCCGATTCCGCTGGCACAAGCTGGCTCGACGCCGGCGCCCGCGACTGGTCTGACACGCTACTGACCGCCTCCGGCATGCGCCGCGATCAAATGCCCGATTTGTTTGAGGGCTCCGCCGCCATCGGCACTGTTCGCGACACCATCGCCGCCGAACTGGGGCTACCCAAAGGCGTCGTCGTAGCGGCTGGCGCGGGTGATAACGCCGCCGCCGCTTGTGGGATCGGTGCACTCAACGAAGGCGACGGTTTTGTCTCCTTGGGCACCTCCGGCGTTCTGCTCACCGGCCGTGACGCCTACGCACCCAAGCCTGAAAGCGCCGTGCACACCTTCTGCCACGCGATTCCAAACCGCTGGTATCAAATGGGCGTGATCCTCGCCGCAACCGACAGCCTCAACTGGCTCTCCCGCAATCTGCAAGAAAGCCCCGCCAACCTCTCAAAACTGCTCGGCGACTGCATCACCGGCCCCGGCGCGATGCGCTTCCTGCCTTATCTCTCCGGCGAACGCACGCCGCACAACGACGCGACAATGCGCGGTGCTTTCCTGAACATTGACATAGACGCAGGTCACGCCGCCCTCACCCAAGCCGTGCTCGAAGGTGTCAGCTTCGCCCTGCGCGACAATCTCGAAGCGCTGAAATCCACAGGCGCGGATCTGCAAAGCCTGATTGCCATCGGCGGTGGCAGCCAGTCGCCCTATTGGGTCGAACTCATTGCCACGCTGCTTGACCTGCCGATCTCCCTGCCCAAAGCAGGAGAATTTGGCGCGGCCCTTGGCGCGGCGCGCTTGGCCATCTGCGCTGCCACCGATGCCGATCCCGAGGCCGTCATGACCCGGCCCGAGATCGCCACAACCGTTTCCCCCCGCAGTGATCTGCGCGACGCATACGAAGAGGCTTACGCCAACTTCGTCACTCTTTACCCCGGCATAAAGGCCCTGACACAATGACCGATTTCTTCAAAAACATCGCCCCCGCCCAATATGAGGGCCCCGACAGCACCAACCCGATGGCCTTCCACCACTACAACCCCAATGAGGTTGTCATGGGCAAACGCATGGAAGACCACCTGCGCTTCGCCGTCGCCTATTGGCACAGCTTCGCCTGGGAAGGCGGCGACCCCTTTGGCGGCCAAACCTTTGAGCGCCCATGGCACCCGCAGACTCGCATGGACATGGCCAAAGTCAAAGCCGACGCCGCTTTTGAAATGTTTGACATCCTGCAGCAGCCTTACTTCTGCTGGCACGATGCCGATGTGCGCCCAGAAGGTGACAGCTTCGCCGAAAGCCTGAAGAACTTCGAAGAGATCATTGATTACTTTGAAGAAAAGATGAGCACACGTTCCGTGAAACTGCTCTGGGGCACGGCCAATATGTTCAGCCACCGCCGCTGGATGGGCGGCGCGTCAACGAACCCGGACCCTGATGTGTTCGCCTATTCCGCCGCGACTGTGAAAACCTGCATGGACGCCACCAAACGTTTGGGCGGCGAGAACTACGTGCTCTGGGGCGGCCGCGAAGGCTACGAAACCCTGCTCAACACCGACATGGGCCGCGAGCTCGACAACATGGGGCGCTTCCTCAACATGGTGGTGGATTACAAACACAAAATCGGGTTCGAAGGCACCATACTCGTGGAGCCAAAACCGCAGGAGCCGTCCAAGCATCAATATGACTTTGACGCCGCCACCTGCTACGGCTTCCTCAAGAAGTACGGTCTGGAAAACGAAGTCAAACTCAACCTCGAGCAAGGCCACGCCATCCTCGCCGGTCACAGCTTTGAACATGAAATCGCCACCGCCGCCGCGCTCGGCGTGCTCGGCTCCATCGACATGAACCGCAACGACTATCAGTCCGGCTGGGACACCGACCAGTTCCCCAACTCCGTGCCTGAGGTTGCGCTGGCCTACTACCACATTCTCAAAGACGGTGGCCTAAAAACCGGCGGCACCAACTTTGACGCCAAACTGCGCCGCCAATCCTTGGACGCCGAAGACCTGATCGCCGGCCACATCGGCGCCATGGACGTCTGCGCGCGTGGCCTGAAAGCCGCCGCCGCAATGATCGAAGATGGCGGTCTCGAAGATGCTCTGGCCGAACGCTACGCCGGTTGGGACACCGACGCGGCCAAGGCCATGCTGGCCGGGGATCTGGACGGCACCTTTGACGACGTGATGAGCGGCAAGATCAATCCAGCGCCAAAATCCGGCCGACAGGAGATCTTGGAAAGCTACGTGAACCGCTTCGTGTAATATCTTGTTTCAAAACCTTTATTGAACCAAGATACTTTCGGCCCTTTGCGCAAAATCTCCTGCGCGGAGGGCTACTTAAATTGAAAGGCCCGCCATGCGCACCCTCTTGCTCACAGCCGCTTTCCTGCCCGCACTCGCCAGCGCCTCGCCGCTGCCCAAGGCAAATGCGACGTTCCCAGAGCAGGACATGGCCGAGGTCAAACTGGGCTGGCAACTCTTTTACGATCCGATCTTGTCGGGCAACCGCTCTGTCGCCTGCGCCACCTGTCACCACCCCGATCTTGGCACGTCAGATGGCGTGTCTCTCGGCCTTGGCGACGGTGCCACAGGTCTGGGTCTTGAGCGCAAAATCGACGCCAGCAACCCACCTGAGAAACGCATCCCGCGCAACGCCCCCGCGCTGTGGAACCTCGGCGCGACGGAGTTCACCGTCTTCTTCCATGATGGCCGCCTAGAGGACGATCCTTCTCGCCCCTCCGGTATCCGCACGCCTTTGGGCAGCGAAATGGAAATGGGTTTTCGAAATGCGCTGTCCGCACAAGCCATGTTCCCCGTTTTGTCCGGCGATGAAATGGCGGGCCACTATTCTGAGAATGACGTGAGCCAAGCCGTACGCCTTGGCCAACTCACCGGCCCCGGCGGCGCCTGGGACATCCTCGCCAAACGGGTCGAGGCCATCCCCGCCTACCGCGCGGCCTTTGACGATGTGATTGGCGCAGAGGAACCCGTCAAATTCCACCACATCGCCAACGCGCTCGCCGCTTTCATCGCTTTTGAATGGCGGGCTGATGCCTCCGCCTTTGACGCTCACCTGCGCGACGGCACTCCGCTGAGTGACCCTGCCAATGCGGGTCTTGATCTCTTCTATGGCAAAGCGCAGTGCGGCACTTGCCACGCGGGCCAATTCCAAACCGACCATGGCTTTCACGCCATCGCGCTTCCGCAGATCGGCCCCGGCAAAGCTGCGCCCTTTGAGCGTCACAACCGCGATGTCGGGCGTGGGCGTGTGACAGGCAATGAAGACGACTTCTACCGCTTCCGCACGCCATCCTTGCGCAACATCACGCAGACCGCGCCTTACGGACACAACGGGGCTTACACCTCACTGGAAGCCATGGTGCGCCACCATCTCGATCCGGTGGGCTCCCTCAACGCCTACGCCGAAACCCAATCGACTTACTCCGATGGGAAATTTGATACAGATTTCAAATTGATGCGCACCAATCCTGAAGTGATCGACATCGCCGCAGCAAACGAGCTGTCGCCCATCCATCTCACCGATCAGGAGGTCTCAGAAATTCTCGCCTTTTTGGAAATCCTCACAGATTATGACGCTCTCCAAGGCCGCCTTGGCGTGCCAAACTCAGTGCCCTCAGGCCTACCAGTGGATAAGCTTTCCAACTGATCTAAACCGCCTGCTCAGTAAGCCGACAGCACAGTCACCGGCCCTTCGGACCACACCCGCCAGCTGCCATTGACCGGCACTTCGATCCAGTCTCCCTGCGTGCCACCCGGCCAGCGCACGCGCACTTCGACCTTCTCCGCATTGCCCAGTCCAAAATGCTGCGGCCCGGATACGCCACCGGCATGTCCACCGCCCACAGTGATTTCGCGCACATAAACGCGATCCTCGACTTTCACTTCGATAAACGCGCCAACGGCCTGGCTGTTGGCGTCTTTCCCCATCAGAGTCAGTGCCACCCAATTGCCCGTTGTCTCGGTGACGTTCTGATAAACCTCCAAAGGCGCCCGCCGGTTCACAACCGCCAGATCAAGCAACCCATCGTGGTTCATATCCACCAATGCCGCGCCACGACTGCGCGCCAAAGTGCCGATCCCGGCCACGTCGCCTTTCTCGGTAAAGGTCCCATCCTCCTGCTGCATTAACAGATTGTTAGGGTCGTCCATGGCTGCGCCAGGCATCTGTTGCACATTGCCTTTGGCGATGAACACATCGTCCAGCCCGTCGTTGTCCACATCGCCGAAAGAGATATGCCAACCGGTCGAAGGTCGCCCGTCGCCCCCAGTATAGGGCCGATGCGCCGAAGTGCCCATCTCATAGGGCACATCCTCAAACGTCGGCGCCTCCGCACTCACACGCTTCATCAAGCGCTGATCCCCCATCGATGATAAAAATACCTCGGCTTTGCCGTCGAAATCCAGATCCCGCTCGGCGATCCCCATGCCCCACAGCATATGCGTCGCCCAGCCATCCGCCTCGCCATACAGTCGCGGCATGGCTTCCATCGCCCAGAGCTGCTCCGCTCCGCCTTTCACGTAGTAGTGCCGGTCATTGCTCATCCGCAGATCGGCCCGCCCCAGGCGCCCCCAATCAGAAAACAAGATCGACAATGGGCAGAAGCCAGGCGACAGCTTGCTATGCGCGTAACCGTCCCCTTCCGGGCGAAACAGATCATTGTCGTCACAAGCCTCAAACGGCCCTTTGGGATCGGCGCGATCCACATAATTGCCAAACGCCAAAGTGGGCGGCGCATCCTGCCGCTCCCAGGTGGCCGAAAACGCCGTGGTCCAGGCATCACCGCCCTCAAACCCCGGCAACGCCATGGGCGTAAACTGACACTCCGGACCACCTTTAAGCAGCACGTTTTCTCCCACCCGCAGCGCCACAAGATCCAGAAGCCCATCGCCATCAATATCAAGCGGATAAAACCCGGTTGTCCCGGTCATAATCAAAGCATCCGGCGTGTCCTCCTCAAAGGTCACCGCGCCGCCATGCGCGCTCCTGTTGCGCAGCAAAACCGGCGGGTTCTCCCCGCCTGCGGCCACCAGTTCCGGCAAGCCGTCGCCACTGCAATCAAATGCCGCCACGCCACCGCCAACGTAAAACTCCCAGCCGCCATCATAGACATGCTCGGCAACCTCGACTGGCGCAAAGCGCACCTCGGCCTGCGCAACACCCGCGGCAAATACCATGAGTGCGCTGACGCTCTTAAGCCACATTCTCTGCCATCTCCAAAAGCGCGTTTTCCGACACGTTCTCAAGCGCATAGGCCGCGGCGCCGCGCGCCCACATCAGGTTGCCCCACTTGTGCACAACCACTTCAGGCGGTGCCTTGTCGACCTGAACAATCAGCTTACGCATGCCCTCAATAACATCTTCGGCGTAAAGGTGGCTGGCTTGCATCTGTTCACCCGCCAAAATGATCAACTCCGGGTCAAAAATGTTGACGATATTGGCCAGTCCCATGGCAAACATGCGCCCTGCCCGATTGACAATCGACGCCGACATTTCATCGCCCTCTTTGGCTGCGCGCAGAATATCTTCCACCCGCCGCTCTCCCGCTTCTCCGCTGGCAATCATCGCCTCACGAGTCAGCGCATAGTCCGCGGCATAGGCCTCCAGACACCCTCGCTGCCCGCAGCGACACAAGGCGCCTTCCAACTGCACCTTGGTGTGACCAAATTCCGCGCCGCACCCCCGTGTGCCGCGGTAAATCTCGTTGTTGATCACGATGCCCATACCGACACCACTTTCGATCGTCACCACAATAAAGTCACTGTGCCCCTGCCCAAGGCCAAAGCTCTTTTCCGCCATCGCAACAAGGTTTGCATCGTTGTCCAGGAAGACCGGAAGGCCCAGCGCCTGTTCCAGCACATCGCCAAATTGTACATTTCGGCTGGTCAAAGAAGGGGACCAATGCACAAAGCCACGTGGCGCATCCACGATCCCGGCGATGCCGAGCCCAAAGCCCGCCACATCGGCGCGCCTCATGCCGGCTTTGGCCGCGAGGTCCTCCACCATGTCGGCCAAAACTTCGGCCATATCCTCTGGTGACAACACCCCGCTCTCCAGATCAGCCTCGTGGTCGGCCAACTGCCTGCCCTCAAAATCAAGAAGGACCAGCGACACGGTCTTATGGGAGATTTTCGCCCCGGCAATCAGCCGCGCCGCTCCGCGAATCTTTAAGTCAACTTTGGGGCGCCCGCGCTTCGAATCTTTCTCGCTCTGGTCGCTTGCAACCTCCTCAATCAAACCTTCACGCAGCAATTCTGCGGTGATTGTCGTCACAGTCGCGCGGCTGATTCCGGTCAATTCGCTGAGATCGATACGTGGCACGCGTTGCTGTCTGCGAATTTCCCCCAGCAGCGTACGCCGCCCTATTTCTCTTTGATTCACAGACATATAATAGCTCCTCCTTCACCAAGAACGGTCTCCAAGCACCCCACAAGTGAGCCATTCCCAGCGTCAAAACCATGCCGACGTTTGAACGATTAATGCAAGGTTAGCTGATTTAATTTGATTTACAAATTTATTGCGCTAACATTGATTGCACCCGGTCCAAGCCGACTCACTCAGGCCACCACCGGGAAGAACATTTGGGAGGACACCATGAAACTTTTCGCATCCGCGACGGCGATTATTGCCGGCGCCCTTATGAGCACCGCAGCTTGGGCTGATGACCTGGTTATCGGCGTTAGCTGGTCCAACTTCCAGGAAGAGCGCTGGAAAACTGACGAAGCCGCCATCAAAGGCGCGCTGGACGCCGCAGGCGCCAAATACATCTCCGCTGACGCGCAGAGCTCCTCTGCCAAGCAGCTGTCTGACATCGAAAGCCTGATCGCTCAGGGTGCCGATGCACTGATCATTCTGGCGCAAGACGCCTCCGCCGTCGGCCCGGCCGTACAGGCGGCCGCGGACGAAGAAATCCCAGTGATCGCATATGATCGTCTGATCGAAGACACCCGTGCCTTCTACCTGACTTTTGACAACGTCGAAGTTGGCCGTATGCAGGCCCGCGCGGTTCTGGAAGCCATGCCAAAAGGCAACTACGTGATGATCAAGGGCTCCCCAACCGATCCAAACGCAGACTTCCTGCGCGGCGGTCAGCAGGAGGTGATCCAGGCGGCGATTGACGCAGGCGACATCAAAATTGTTGGCGAAGCCTACACCGATGGCTGGGTTCCAGCGAACGCCCAGCGTAACATGGAGCAGATCCTGACCGCAGCCGACAACAAAGTCGACGCCGTGATCGCTTCCAACGACGGTACCGCTGGTGGTGTTGTTGCCGCGCTGACAGCTCAGGGCATGGAAGGCATTCCAGTATCCGGTCAGGACGGTGACCACGCCGCGCTGAACCGTGTGGCAACCGGAACTCAGACCGTATCCGTCTGGAAAGACGCGCGTGCTCTGGGCAACGCAGCTGGTGAAATCGCTGTATCCTTGGCCAAAGGCATGGATGTAGAGGGCGCCGCTGAGTGGACTTCCCCAGCAGGCACCACGCTGAACTCCATGTTCCTCGCACCAGTTCCAGTGACCGCAGACAACCTGAACGTTGTTCTGGAAGCTGGCTGGATCGAGAAAGACGTACTCTGCGCAGGGTCTTCCCTCGCAGCCTGCCAATAAACCGACCCCTGCCCCTCCGCCCTACGGCGCGGGGGGGCCCCAAATTTCCCCACTCCCCTGAGATTTTGGCGCCCTCTCACTGATGCGGAACTCTCCGCGCAGACCGGGCGACATGTCTCAAGCATCGCGAGCCAAAAAGGGAACGCACAATGCAAAATCAAGCTAAGAACCTGATCAACAAGCTGGGGTTGGATCCTCGCCTGCTTGGAATGATCGGCGCGCTTGTTGTGATATGGATCGTCTTCGGCATCTTCACGGATGGCCGTTTCCTCTCACCACGAAATTTCTTCAACGTCTCGGTACAAACCGCCTCCGTTGCCGTCATGGCCACCGGCATGGTGTTTGTCATCGTCACCCGCCACATCGACCTCTCTGTTGGCTCGATGCTCGGCTTCATCGGCATGGCCACCGCCGCCCTTCAAGTGCAATGGCTGCCTGAGATCGTAGGCCTTGGCCACTGGTCAATTTGGATCATCGCCGTGATCTTCGCCATCACCATGGGCGCGGTGCTTGGCGCTTTCCAGGGCTGGATCATCGGCTACCTGACTGTGCCTGCGTTTATCGTCACCCTTGGCGGCTTCCTCGTCTATCGCGGCGCCATGTGGTGGGTCACCAAAGGCCAAACTCAGGCCCCGCTGGACCCAACATTCCGCCTGCTTGGTGGCGGCGCTGAGGGCACGCTGGGCGAAACCATGAGCTGGATCTTCGGCATCGTCGCCGCGCTTGTGGCTGTGGGCTTCATGCTGCTCAGCCGCCGCAACAAAGCCTCTCACGGCTTTTCTGTGAAGCCCGCCTGGGCCGAAGGCATTCTCATGGCCATCGCGGCGGGCGGCATCCTGCTGTTTGTCTCGATCATGAACAGCTACCCGATCCCGAAAGGCGCGATGAAACGCATGACCGCCGCTCAGGGCATCGAATACACCGACGGCATGGTCTGGAACCACGGCGTTGCCATTCCGGTGGTGATCCTGCTGGCGGTGGCGATTGTCATGACCATCATCGCCCGCCGCACGCGTTTTGGCCGCTACATCTACGCCACTGGCGGCAACCCTGAGGCCGCAGAGCTGTCCGGCATCAACACCCGCCTGTTGACCGTGAAAATCTTTGCCCTGATGGGGGCGCTGACCGGCATCGCCTCGATCATCGCCTCTGCCCGTCTGAACGCGGTGGATGTGGGCCTTGGGACGCTGGACGAGCTGCGCGTGATCGCGGCAGCCGTGATCGGCGGCACAGCTTTGGCCGGCGGCGCAGGCACGATCTATGGCGCCGTGATTGGTGCGCTGATCATGCAGTCCCTGCAATCCGGCATGGCCTCTGTCGGCGTCGACGCCCCGCTGCAAAACATCGTTGTGGGTGTGGTTCTGGTCTTCGCGGTCTGGGTCGACATCGTCTACCGCCGTCGCACCGGCGCATAAGGAGAAACATCATGGACAAGCAAACCCCTCTCGTGGAAATGCGCGACATCCACATCTCCTTTGGCGGGATCAAAGCGGTGGATCATGTCTCCGTCGATCTGAAGCCGGGCGAAGTGGTTGGCCTCCTGGGTCACAACGGTGCGGGCAAATCCACCCTGATCAAGATCCTCTCCGGCGCCTATCAGGCCGACGGTGGCGAGATTTACATCAACGGCGAAAAGGCGGAGATCCACAATCCCCGCGATGCGCGCAAATACAACATCGAGACCATCTACCAGACGCTTGCGCTGGCCGATAACCTCGATGCCGCATCCAACCTTTTCCTGGGCCGCGAACTCACCACGCCGCTGGGCACCGTCAACGACGACGCCATGGAGGCCGAAACCCGCAAGATCATGGGCAAGCTCAACCCGAACTTCAAAAAGTTCGCAGAGCCCGTTTCGGCCCTCTCCGGCGGTCAGCGACAATCGGTCGCCATCGCCCGGGCGGTCTATTTCGACGCCAAAATCCTGATCATGGACGAACCGACGGCCGCCCTTGGCCCTCACGAAACCCAAATGGTGTCTGAGCTGATTCAACAACTCAAGGCCGAAGGCATCGGTATATTCTTGATTAGTCACGATATTCACGACGTCATGGAGCTGTGTGACCGCGCATCTGTGATGAAGAACGGCCAATTGGTCGGCACCGTGAACGTGGATGACGTCACCGACGACGATCTGTTGGGCATGATCATCCTCGGGAAGAAGCCCGAAGGCGTGGCTGTTCAAACTTAGGACAGTTCGTTAGAGCACAAACAAATTTTGGCAGAAGAAAGTTCGGTACTATGACGTTTCTTGTCGGTGACATCGGTGGCACAAACACCCGTTTGGCCTTGGCGGATGCCAGTGGCGTGCGCAAAGACAGTGTGATGCGCGCCGCCAATGATGACTACGACAGTTTCGACGCTGTGCTGGCTGCCTATTTGACCCAAACAAACCCCGGTGATCTCGCCGGGGTTTGCATCGCCATTGCCGGTCCCGTGCACTCCGGACAAGGTGAACTCACCAATCGCGACTGGTTTCTTAGTGTCGAGAGCCTGCGCACCCAAACCGGTGCGCCCCACGCGGAACTGATCAATGATCTCTCCGCACTTGGCTACGCACTGGCCCGCATCTCCACCGATCCGGTTTGCGGCACCAAACATGAACCGACCAACGGTCAGGCATTGGTTGTGGGCATGGGCACTGGCTTCAACGTCAGCCCCACCCGCCGCAACGCTCGGGGTGGTTTGACCGCCATGGAAGCCGAGCTCGGCCATGCGGAACTGCCCTACTCCGTCGGCAAGCTGCTGCGCGACGAACTGGGCGAAGGTGCCGAGGTCTTTGCCACCTACGAGGACTGTTTCTGTGGTCGTGGCTTGGAGCGCCTGCACCAAGTGGTCAGCGGTCAGCGCCTGGGCGGCAAAGACATCGTAGACGGATTTGCCAACGGCTGCACAGACGCCTCCCGCACTGTCCGCCTCTTTGCCCGCGCCTTGGGCCGTCTCACCCAATCCATGATCCTGCAATACATGCCGCGCAACGGGGTCGCCTTTGCTGGCTCCGCCTCTCGCGGCGTGCTGGCCTCCGCGGCCCTCTCAGACTTTATGGACGCGCTCACCCGCGACGCTCATGACATTCTGGACCCCACCCACATCCCGATCAGCCTGATCACGGATGACACAGCGGCGCTCGAAGGGTGTTTGCAATACCTGGAACAAACGTCCTAAGCGGCAACCGGGTTGGCCGCATACCCCGAAAGTTCTCGCCAGAATGCCTCAAGCGCTGGCGAGCTTTCACCCCGCTTGCGAACTGCGCAGATGTTCCAAGTGGGCGTGGACTTTAGCTTCACAGGCTCAAACCACCCAAGCGCCAGCCCTTCCTCAAACATTTCTTCTACGGCGCCAACGACAAACCGCCCTTCACGCCCCAGTCGGGTCAAAAAGTGATAATCGTCACTCTCGATCTGCGTCAATTGACTGACCTGATCCACTGCCGCCTGATCCCCCCCCAACAGCTTGGTAAAAGTCGCCCGCCAGTGTTTGTGCAAATGCCCTGACGCCAGCGGGAACTGCAACACATCCGCCAACGAACATGTGCCAAGCGCATATACCGGATGCTCTGGATGCGCAACGAACATCACTTCTCGCTTCTCGATAACCATGATCTCAACCCCCTCCGCCTCCGGCGTATGGGTCAGGTCACCAACAAACAGATCAAACTCACCGGTGAGAACTTTCTCAAGCGGAGCAATGCGCGCATTGACCTCCAGATGCAGCCGCATATCCGGCCAGTCCTGCAGGACCGCCTGTGTCACCGGATGCACCAAAGCACGTTTAACCAACGGCCCGCATCCGACACGCAACTGTTGCCTGCCTCCCTCCTGCAAGAGTGCGACCTGACGGGAAAACCGACGCAGGTCCTTGCCAAACTGCTCCGCCAGCGGAAAAAATGCCTGCCCGGAACGTTTCAATCTGAAGTTGTTTCACCCCCGATGAAAAAGGACCACGCCGGCCTGCTGTTCCGCCTGCGCAATATAGCGGGTCAGGGACGCATTGGAGACTCCCATCCGCCGCGCAGCCTCCTGAAAACTATTTGTTTCTGCCAGGTGGAAAAACGCGGCCAAAGATGTATCGGTCAACATATGAAGTCTCGGTTTCAAACTACTGGGGCAAATTTTCAGATCACGAAACCAATGTAAACCGACATTGCCTCAAACTGGCACTCAACCCTAATATGCATGAAACAATTGGAATGGGCTTATCGTGTCAAAAAATTTGTGCCGCAGAGAGCCCTCCCTTTCTAAGAATACACGCAAAAGCCTCCAAAGCGACGACCCCAAGAGCCCCCTTGCGTTTCAACGCAAATGTGACCGTTTGGTGCGAGAATTAACGGACAGACCGAAGCCCAAAACGGCGCCTAACGCCGTCACCTCAGGTAAAGGTGGCATGTCCCAGTAGAGGCACATCGGGACACCCTCTCCCGTCTTTTACTCTGCCACCCCAAAGGCGCAGCCCCTCGGCTGCGCCTTTTTGCAATCAGCCCAACCTGAAAGCGACTTGCCATCCAACGGCACAGGCCGTAGTGGATAGATATGTTATGTTATAACATGATTCCTGAGTGAAAATTGGAAACCCTATGCAACACACTGCTCTCAAACACCTCACCGCGCTTTCAATTGGTGCGCTGATCGCATTTTCATCCCAGGCAGTGGCGCAATCCGCCACAACCGAGAACACAACCAAAGACCACAAGCATTCTCATGCACATGACCACAAGAAACCTGAGCCCAAACTGATCGACGAATCCAAGGTGCAAGCGCGCGATTTGTCCGATTGGGAAAACGACTGGCAATCCATCTACCCCTTCCTGCAGGACGGCACCCTTGATCCGGTGATGGAGCACAAAGCGGAAAGCGGCAAGAAAACCGCCGAGGAATACCGCGCCTATTATGAAACCGGCTATAAAACCGACGTGGAGCGCATCCTGATCGAGGGCGCAACTGTGGCCTTTTTCAAAGACGGCAAACCCGTTCAAGGCACCTATAAATCGGATGGCTATGAAATCCTGACCTATAAGTCGGGCAATCAGGGCATTCGGTTTGTCTACGAAAAATCCGGCGGCGACGCCGCTGCACCGCAATTCATTCAGTTCAGCGACCACGAAATGGTCCCCACCAAAGTGGACCACTTCCACCTCTATTGGGGCGATGACCGCGCAGCGCTGCTGAAAGAAGTCTCCAACTGGCCGACCTATTTCCCCGCCGAATGGAGCGGCACGGACATTGTCAAAAGCATGACCAGCCACTGACAAATTTTTAGAATCCTGAGCACTGGCGGCATGCGGGGCGTATCCACTCGCGCATGCCGCCCACTACTTTTGTTGCCATTTTGTTCTTGATGCGCCAATGTGAAAACAACCAAGCTGTTGTCTCATTCAAGGCCCTTCTCCAATCGGACCGCATCATGACCAAAATCGATTTCAAAAAGACCCTCAAACACCTCTACGCCCCCTCTGCGAAGGATTTTGCTCTCGTCGACGTGCCGGATATGACTTTTGTGATGGTCGACGGCCACGGCGCTCCGGGCAACGACACCTATCAGAACGCCCTCTCTTGGCTCTACCCCGTCAGCTACGGGCTGAAGTTCTACTCCAAACAGACCTTGGACAAAGACTACGTTGTACCGCCCCTCGAAGGCCTCTGGTGGGCCGATGACATGACCGCCTACACCGACGACCGGCGGGACGAATGGCACTGGACCATGATGATCATGCTGCCGGATTGGCTTGATGACGCCGCCTTTGCCGCCAGCGTGGAAAAAGCCGCCAAGAAGCTCGGCGACCCTCCCGCCACCCTACGGCGCGAGATCTTGCACGAAGGTCTCAGCGCCCAGATCCTGCATATTGGCCCCTATAGCGAGGAAGGCCCTACCATCGCCAAGCTGCACAAAGAGTACCTGCCTCAAAATGGCCTGACAGAAAACGGCCACCACCACGAAATTTACCTGAGCGACCCGCGCAAAACCGCCCCCGAAAAACTCCGCACTGTCCTGCGCCACCCGGTGCGGAGGCTATAGCGCCCCGACGTCAGATTGCCGCGAGCCACATAAATTCCCGTGCAGCTCAAGGCGGGTATGCTAGTCTCGCGCCAAGAGGATTTTGCGGAGCACAGCTATGCCCACAGCCCTTGTACTTGGTGGCTACGGCCTCATTGGCGCGGCCTGCATGGCCGCACTGACCGAGGCTGGATATAACGTCACCGGTATAGGCCGAACCCCCAAAGCCACCGCACGTTTTCCGCACCACCGCTGGAAACACCTCGACCTCACGTCCTTGCGCGCGGATCAATGGACCGCTTTGTTACAAGACACAGACGTGGTGGTGAACGCCTCAGGTGCACTCCAAGACGGCGCAAGTGACAGCCTTTCCCAAATTCACGTCGAGGTGGTCCGGCATCTCGCCAACGCCGCCGCCCAAACCCGAACCCGTGTGATCCAGATCTCCGCCGCTGGTGTGTCGCCAAACGCCGACACAGCGTTCTTCTGCACAAAGGCCGAAGGCGACGCACTTCTGTCCAGTTCCCAAGCCGATCATGTTATTATGCGTCCCACATTGGTGCTCGGTCGCGAAGCCTACGGCGGCAGCGCGCTCCTGCGCGCGCTCGCGGCCCTGCCTGCTGTCCTGCCCCGCGTGTTTGAAGACAGTCACATCCAAACCGTCGCCCTGGCCGACGTCGCCCACGCCGTCGCTTTGGCTTGTGATCCCAAAGTGCCCTCCGGCACCATCGCCGACATCACCGAACCCAACGCCCACAGCTTTGACACGCTCGTTTTGCGCACCCGCGATTGGCTTGGCGTTGCAAAACCCTTTTGGCGGCCGCACCTGCCAAGCTGGACACTCAAACTCACCGCCCGCGTGGCTGACGCACTCGGTTGGTTGGGCTGGCGCGCGCCTCTGCGCAGCACGTCACTGGCGGTGCTCTCAAAAGGCATCTCCGGCGATCCTCTTCCATGGCACCAACTCACCGGCCACACCTGCCATCCTCTCGCTGAGACACTCGAACACCACCCTGCCACCGCGCAGGACCGCACCGCCGCCCGTGTGTATCTGGCCCTGCCCTTTGCTATCGCCACGCTCTCGTTGTTCTGGCTTCTCTCCGGTGTGATCGGCCCGTTCCAAACACCCGCCGCCATGCAAGTTCTGACCACAACAGGCACCAGCCCCACCTTCGCCGCCATGGCTGTCATCGGCGGCGGCATCGCCGACATCCTTCTTGGCGGCGCAATCCTCTTCCGACGTCACACCCGCAAAGCCGCCATCGGCATGATCTGTCTCTCCGCGGCCTACCTTCTCGGCGCAGCATTGATGACCCCCGCGCTCTATGCCGATCCGCTGGGCCCGATGGTCAAAGTGTTCCCCGGCATGACCCTCGCCGCCTTGGTGGCCCTGCTCGTAGACGACAGATGATCGAAGACCTTCTCCGTTTTGCCCATGTTCTTGGTGCCACCGTCCTCTTGGGCACGGGGGCCGGCATCGCCTTCTTTATGGTTCTGTCTCACCGCAGTCGCGATCCCGCCCTGATCGCCCATGTCGCTGGCATCGTGGTGATCGCCGACACCGTCTTCACCGCCACCGCCGCCATCCTGCAACCCATAACGGGCACGCTTCTGGCCTGGCACCTCGGCTGGTCCCTCTGGGAACCCTGGCTGCTGCTCTCGCTCATCCTGTATGTCGTGGTCGGCGCTTTCTGGCTGCCGGTGGTCTGGATCCAGTTACAAATGCGCAACCTCGCCCGCACCGCCCGCGACACGCAATCGCCTTTGCCAGACCGGTATTTCCAACTCTACCGCATTTGGTTCGCCTGCGGCTTCCCCGCCTTCTTTGCCGTCATGGGCATCGTCTGGCTGATGTTGATGAAACCAGCGTTCTGACAAACAAAAAAGGCGCGACCTCCGCCGCGCCTTCTTCCTTCATCTCACCAAAGATCACTTGAGGTCAAAGCGATCCGCATCCATGACCTTGCACCAGGCGGCAACAAAGTCCTGCGCCAACTTCGCCGCGCCATCGGACTGCCCATAGACCTCAGCCAGCGCCCGCAGTTGCGAGTTGGAGCCAAACACCAGATCCACCCGGGTTGCGGTCCACTTCACGTCGCCGCTGGTACGGTCTTTGCCCTCATAGACGCCATCACCGGCCTCAGACCAAGTGGTGCCCATGTCCAGCACGTTCACAAAGAAGTCGTTGGTCAGCTGCCCAACCCGATCCGTGAACACGCCATGCGTGCTGTCACCATGGTTCGCACCGAGCACCCGCAGACCACCAACCAGCGCGGTCATCTCCGGCGCGGTCAACGTCAGCAATTGCGCTTTGTCCACCAACAGCTCTTCTGGCGAGACAGTGTACTGCGTCTTCTGATAGTTGCGGAAACCATCGGCCTGAGGCTCCATCACCGCAAAGCTATCCACATCGGTCATCTCCTGGGTCGCGTCACCACGTCCCAACGTGACCGGCACGGACACATCATGCCCCGCATCCAGCGCCGCTTTCTCAATCGCAGCCGCGCCCCCAATCACAATCAGGTCCGCAAGGCTTACCGGTTTGCCGAAGTCAGCCTTCACCGCTTCCAGCGCCGCCAGCACCCGGCTCAGCTCCGTTGGCTCATTGGCCTCCCAATCTTTCATCGGAGCCAGCGCAACCCGTGCGCCATTGGCACCGCCCCGCATGTCACTGCCACGGAAGGTACTTGCGGACGCCCAGGCAGTTTTGACCAGATCGCTCACCGACAGACCGGACGCCATCACCGCTGCTTTCAACGCGGCCACATCCTCCTCAGACAGGTCCGTCTCAGACGCCGGAACCACATCCTGCCAAATCAGCTCTTCGCTGGGCACTTCTTCGCCAAGGTAGCGTGCCCGTGGCCCCATATCGCGGTGGGTCAGCTTGAACCACGCCCGAGCAAAGGCGTCTTGGAACTCTTCCGGGTTCTCATGGAACCGTTTGGAAATCGGTCCATAAATCGGGTCCAGACGCATCGCCATATCGGCGGTGGTCATCATGGTTTTGACCTTTTTGCTGGGGTCATGCGCGGCTGGCGCCATGTCATCCTCAGACGGGTCCACCGGCTCCCAAATCCACGCGCCCGACGGGCTCTTGGTCAGGTTCCACTCGTACCCAAACAACAGGTCAAAATAGCCGTTGTCCCACTGGGTTGGGTTCGCCGTCCACGCGCCCTCGATACCGGAGGTCGTGGTATCGTCCCCTTTGCCCGTACCGTGCTTGTTGATCCAACCAAAGCCCATCGCTTCAATTGGCGCCGCTTCCGGCTCTGGCCCGACAAGATCAGGATCGCCCGCGCCATGTGCCTTACCGAAAGTATGCCCGCCCGCGACCAGCGCCACGGTTTCCTCGTCATTCATCGCCATCCGCGCAAAAGTTTCGCGAATATCACGCCCAGAGGCCAACACATCAGGCTGCCCATCCGGCCCTTCTGGGTTCACATAGATCAGGCCCATCTGCACAGCAGCCAGCGGATTTTCCAGATCGCGATCACCGGAATAACGGGAGTTCTCCCCGCCAGACGCTTCCAGCCACTCGGCCTCCGCGCCCCAATAGACATCCTCTTCCGGCTCCCAAACATCAGCACGGCCACCGGCAAAGCCAAAGGTCTTGCCACCCATGCTTTCAATCGCCGCGTTGCCCGCGAGGATATAGAGGTCAGCCCAGCTGATCTGGTTGCCGCATTTCTGTTTGATCGGCCACAGCAGACGCCGCGCCTTGTCCAGGTTGCCATTGTCCGGCCAGGAGTTCAGCGGCGCAAATCGCTGCTGCCCTGTACCGCCGCCACCGCGACCATCGGCGGTGCGGTATGTCCCGGCCGAGTGCCAGGCCATGCGAATGAACAAACCACCATAGTGGCCGTAGTCCGCAGGCCACCAATCCTGGCTGTCCGTCATCAGCGCATAGAGGTCTTCCTTGAGCGCCTTGTAGTCCAGCTTGGCAAACTCCTCGGCATAATCGAAATCCTGCCCCATTGGGTCAGACTTGGCCGAATTCTGATGCAAAATCCGCAGGTTCAGCTGGTTGGGCCACCAATCACGGTTGCCGCGCGCCTGCTGCGTTACCGCACCATGCATCACCGGGCAGCCACCTGCTTTCATATCTCCGTCCATGTCGTCCTCCTGTGAAGTGCGCCTCGGGAATTGAGGCGAGTCGTGTCTCTGGAATTATTCTAAACACAGAAATTTCATTGAGCGAAGTTGCATTTTTCGATCATATTGATAACTACAGATTATGAATTCTCTTACACTGCGCCAACTCCGCTATTTTGACGCCCTGGCCGAACACGGCCACTTTGGTCGCGCGGCAGATGTGTGCGCCATTTCTCAACCCGCCTTATCCGTGCAAATCAAGGAGTTGGAGGAAAGCTTCGGCGCCCCCCTGTTGGAGCGCACCACCCGCAGCGTCCGCCTGACATCCTTTGGTGAAGACGTGCTTGTCCGAGTGCGCGAAATCCTGCGCAGCGTGGACGAATTGGGCGATATGGCCCGCGCGGCTCAATCCGGACTCACCGGACGCCTGCGACTGGGGGTGATTCCCACGATCGCGCCCTATCTGCTGCCCGCCCTGCTGCGCGAGGTGAAAACCACCTTTCCCGACATGTCCCTCATGGTGCGCGAAACCATGACCGCCAACCTTCTAACGGAATTGCACGCCGGCCGGATCGACACCGCCATTGTCGCCCTGCCCGTCTCCGAGACCGCCTTTACCGAGGTGCCGCTGTGGTCAGAAGAGTTTGTGTTGGTCCGCCCCAACACGGAAGCCGCCGCACCGGTCCCCGCACCAGATACGCTGGAACGCGAACGCCTGCTCTTGCTTGAGGAAGGTCACTGCTTCCGTGATCAGGCCCTCTCGTTTTGCTCCCTGCCTTCGGTCCGCCCCCATGAGGGATTGGACGGCTCCTCCCTCTCGACACTGGTGCAGATGGTCGGGGCCGGATTGGGGGTTACCGTGATCCCAGAAATGGCTGTGCCTGTGGACACTCCAGCCGCCGCCGTGAGTGTCGCGCGGTTTGCCGGTGCCCAACCGGCCCGCACTATCGGGATGATCTGGCGCAAAAGCAGCCCGCTGGCGTCCCAGTTGCAGGAACTCTCTGATGTGGTGCGGGATGTGGGAGAATCACTTTGACACAACGCGCGCTACGCTAAGGCGATGGCGACTCTACCCCCCACACCTCCGCAAAACAGATGCGACACCGACGTGATACCGACGCCAAAATCCGGGGTTAATGCTGCCACATATCAGCGCAACACTCACTCTTTTGTCACGTCGTGCAAATAAATCCAGTCAAACTGCCCCATGAGCTTCTTGGGCGCCAAAGTGGACGCCATGCGCATCCCCAAATGCGCCGCCATACGCAACGGCGTATTGCTCAGGTGATATTTCCACGCATTCTTGCTCGCCGCGTCCACGACCTTGCTCACCCGCCCCACACGACGCGCTTGATACGCCGCAAGACCACTGGAAAAATCTTCAGCCTTTTCAATCTCATCGGCTAAAACCCAGGCATCTTCCATCGCCATCACCGCGCCCTGCGCCATAAACGGCAAAGTCGGATGCGCCGCATCGCCCAGCAGCGCGCAATGGTCCCTGTGCCACACCGGGGCCACCGGATGCCGGAACAGCCCCCACTTGCGCACATCGGTGACCTCGGCGAGCATACGCCGCACACCGCCACCAAAATCCTTGAATGTTTTCTGAAGGTTGGCCGGATCATCGGGAATGTGCCAGCCTTCCTCAGCCCAGCCCACTTGCTCTTGCACAGCGACAATGTTGACCAATTCGCCACCACGCAGCGGATAGCTCACCACATGGCGTTTCGGCCCCATATGCACCTGCGCCACATCCAGATGCGCCATGGTATTTGGCACCGTCGCCCGCCACGCGGTTTGCCGAGTAAAAAATGGCGCCACGGTGCCATTGAGCACCGGCCGCATCTTGGAGTGCAACCCATCTGCCCCCACCACCAAATCAGCGGTCATCTCTGCCCCATTGGCCATGACCACCTTTGGACGATCCCCCGGAACAATGGCTTCAACCTGCTGAAGCAAAAGCACTTTTACACCAGCCGCCCGCACGGCCTCTGCCAGCACATCAATGAGATCCGCTCGATGTACAAAATAATATTCCGTTGGGTGCAGCGGGTCATTTTCAGAGATCAGCCCAAGGTCCAGCCGACTCACCAAACTCCCCGCCGCATAGTCCCGCAGCTCCACGGCATCCGCCCGCAGTGCGCGTTTTTTAAGCGCAGCATCCACGCCCAGCGCCTTCAGCACCGCCATGCCATTGGGGCTGATCTGCAGGCCCGCCCCCACTTCCTTGATGGCCTCGGCCTGCTCCAAAACATGCACCGAAGCTCCCCGCTGCTTTAGTGCCAGCGCGGCAGTCAACCCACCAATCCCCGCGCCAACCACGGTGATCTTTTTGCCTTTTAAGTCCATGACTTAACCCTAATGAAAAGACGCCGAAGCAACAGCCCCGGCGTCTTTTGTCTTTGGTCCGAGCTCTGCGATTTCAATCACAGAACAGATCAAGTTTAGTCGTCGCGGTGTACTTTTTCGCGGCGCTCGTGACGTTCCTGTGCCTCAAGGCTCATAGTCGCGATTGGACGGGCGTCCAGACGTTTGAGCGAAATCGGCTCCCCCGTCACTTCACAGTACCCATATTCTCCTTCGTCAATCCGACGAATGGCACTGTCAATTTTCGCAACCAGTTTGCGCTGGCGATCCCGGGTGCGAAGCTCAAGCGCGCGATCAGTCTCCTCACTGGCGCGGTCAGCTACGTCCGGGATGTTGCGGGTGCTGTCTTGCAGACCCTCGATCGTATCGCGGGTATCCGCAAGTAGATCTTCTTTCCAGTTCAATAGTTTACGTCGAAAGTACTCAACCTGCCGTTCATTCATGAACGGCTCATCTTCTGCGGGACGATAATCGTCGGGCAGGAAAGTTTCGGCTTTCATTTCTGCTCCCTCATCGCGGCTCACGTCCATCGTGGTATTCAAGTTAGACATGCAACCCCCCTTCTATGCTTGCAGCAAATACTCCCTTGGCCAGGGAATGTCACTACCTGTTAACCGCTCATTGCGGACAAATTATGTTCACGGTAGGGTGCGCGCCGAATTATGCGAACGGGCGGAGAAATTTCATGCAGTTTTCGGGCACCAAAGACTATGTCGCCACAGACGATCTAACAGTCGCGGTGAATGCCGCTGTGGCGCTGGAGCGCCCACTGCTCGTCAAAGGCGAACCCGGCACCGGCAAGACCGAACTGGCAATGCAGGTCGCCCGTGGCCTGGGTCTGAAAATGATCGAGTGGAACGTGAAATCCACCACCAAGGCCCAGCAAGGTCTTTACGAGTATGATGCCGTCTCCCGCCTGCGCGACAGCCAGCTGGGTGATGAGCGCGTGCACGACATCGGCAACTACATCAAACGTGGCAAGCTCTGGGAAGCCTTTGAAAGTGATGAAAAAGTTGTCCTTCTGATCGACGAGATCGACAAGGCCGACATCGAGTTCCCAAACGACCTGCTGCAGGAACTCGATAAGATGGAGTTCCACGTCTACGAGACGGGTGAGACCATCAAGGCCAAGCACCGCCCGATCATAATCATCACTTCCAACAACGAAAAAGAACTGCCGGACGCCTTCTTGCGGCGCTGCTTCTTCCACTACATCCGTTTCCCGGAGATGGAGACGCTGAAGAAAATTGTAGAGGTTCATCACCCAGGCATCAAAGAAGCGCTGCTGACCACAGCGCTGACGCAGTTCTTCGAAATCCGCGAAACCGCCGGATTGAAGAAAAAACCCTCCACTTCCGAGGTCATCGACTGGCTAAAACTGCTTCTGGCCGAAGATCTTTCCCCAGAAGACCTGAAACGCGGTGGGGCAAATGCTCTGCCCAAACTTCACGGCGCCTTGTTGAAGAACGAACAAGATGTGCATCTGTTTGAGCGCCTGGCCTTCATGGCGCGCTCCGGCCGCTGAGATATTGTCACTTTTTTGAACGGCCTGCCTCTGCGCAGGCCTTTCATTTTCACCACTGACACCGCATTCTTGCCCAAGTCTTTGCGCATGTTACGATCCAATTAAGACCTGATTTCGTATAAGGAATCGGCACCCAACCAGAGTCCGACCACCCATGTCCCAGCCTGACGTTCTGATCCGTCCCTTAACCGAAGCCGACCACGCAGAGTGGCGTCGTCTCTGGACCGACTACATCACTTTCTACGAAAGTACGGTAACCGAGGAAGTCTACGTTTCAACCTTCGCCCGGCTGTCGGGAGATGACCCACAAGACTACTCTTGCTTGGTTGCGGAACTCGATGGCAAGCTCATTGGCCTCACCCATTTCCTGTTCCACCGCCACGCCTGGAAAGTCGAAAACGTCTGCTATCTACAGGATCTCTATGCCGATCCGGAGGTGCGCGGCAAAGGTGTTGGACGCAAACTGATTGAAGCCGTGTATCAAGCCGCGGATGACGCCGGCGCGCCAAGCGTGTATTGGATGACCCAGGACTTTAACACAAACGCCCGCAAGCTCTATGATCGCATCGGGCAATTGACCCCGTTTATTAAGTACCAAAGGCCCTGATTTTGCGTTCTTTTCTGTCCTCACTGATCCCTCTGGCTTTTGCCGTGGCGGCCTGTACACCGGTTGGTCAAAACGGCGTGCCAACCCGCGCCGCAGTGAGCGATACTACCTTGCCACCGATCAAGGCCTTCTCTACCCCGCGCCCTATCCCGCCAAACCGCTCCAACCGCGATATTGCCCGCGATTTTCTCGATCTGAGTTTTGAACTGGAAAGCGGCCGTAGCCTGGAGCGTCTCACCCGATTTGAAGGCCCAATCACCGTACGGGTCACCGGTGCGCCGCCCTCTGGGATGATGCCAGATCTCAAAGCGCTGCTGCACCGGTTGCGCAGTGAGGCGCGCATCGACATCTCTCTGACGCAATCGCCGTCCGCCAACATCACCATCCAGGCGGTCTCCCGCCGCGACATCCGCAAAGCGCTGCCACAGGCCGCCTGCTTTGTGGTGCCTAACATTTCCTCCCTGTCGCAATACCGCTCCGCCCGCCGCAGCGGGGCCGCCAATTGGGCGCTTCTGGAAAATCGCACCAAGATCGCGATCTTCCTGCCCAACGACACCAGTCCGCAAGAAACCCGCGACTGCCTGCACGAAGAGCTGGCGCAGGCCCTTGGCCCTCTAAACGACCTCTACCGCCTGCCGGACAGCGTGTTTAACGACGACAACATCCACGCTGTCCTCACCGGCTTTGACATGACCATTTTGCGGGCCTACTACGACCCGACCCTGCGCACCGGCATGACACGTGGCGAAGTGGCAGCCCGTCTTCCCGCAATCCTGTCACGCATCAACCCGCGCGGAGATCTGCTCTCCAGCAATCCTTTGCCGGAAACACCCCGCGCTTGGATCAACGCTGTGCAAACCGCGCTCGGCCCCGGCACATCCCCAGCCAACCGCCGCGCCGCCGCGCGCCAAGCACTTGTGATTGCGCAAAACAATGGCTGGCAAGATCACCGCCTCGGCTTCGCGCACTACGCCCTTGGCCGTCTGCTGCAATCTCAGGATATTGCCGCCGCCCACAGCCACTTCATCGCCGCCGACCGCGCCTATCGCTCCGCTGAGCCCTTTGGGCCACATCGGGCTTTTGTGGCCACGCAACTGTCAGCCTATGCCATCAGCGCAGGCCAAAGCCGAGAAGCCCTCAATCTCCTAAGCCCACAAATCGGCCCCGCAGGCCGCTTTGAAAACGCTGCGTTGCTCTCCACCCTCATGCTCTTGCAGGCCGAGGCGCTGGCGATGGAGGGCAAGCTCGAAGAGGCTGGCGCCCTGCGTCTGGACAGTCTCGGCTGGGCACGCTACGGCTTTGGCCCGGACTGGGCCGTGCGCGCAAAACTGCGCGAAATGACGGCACTCAGCCCGATCAAAGGGAGATCTTAGGACACCATGTTTGTACTATTCGGCGCCCTCATCGGCGCACTCACAGGTGGCACAATTGCCAAACGCCGTGGCGGCAAACGCGCAGACATCCTGCAATACGCCACCGTTTATGCGATACTCTTTGCCATTATCGGCCTGTTCATCACGCTCTTCATCCACCGTATGGCGCTCTAACCCATGTTTCTGCCCTTCTTTGAAAACCTGCGCGAGGCCCGTGTGCCGGTGTCCCTGCGTGAGTTTCTTGGCTTTCTGGAAGGGCTGAAGGCCGGACTGACGACCTATGATGTAGAGAGTTTTTACTACCTCGCACGCACCATCATGGTGAAAGACGAGCGCAACATCGATAAGTTTGACCGCGCCTTTGCGGCCACCTTTGACGGGCTTGCCGAAATCTCCGCCCAAGACGTGCTCGAAGCGGTCGACATTCCAGAAGAGTGGCTGCGCAAGATGGCTGAAAAGCATCTCTCAGCGGAAGAAATGGCCGAAATCGAAGCGCTTGGTGGCTTTGATAAGCTGATGGAGACGCTACAAGAGCGCCTGAAGGAACAGGAAGGGCGCCATCAGGGCGGCAACAAATGGATCGGCACCGCTGGCACCTCGCCTTTTGGCGCCTATGGCTACAACCCCGAAGGCGTGCGCATCGGCCAGAAAGAAAGCCGCCACCGCAAGGCGGTCAAAGTCTGGGACAAACGTGAGTTCAAAAACTTCGACGGCTCCGTTGAACTGGGCACCCGCAACATCAAAGTTGCGCTCAAGCGCCTGCGCCGCTGGGCCCGCGAAGGCGCGGCCGAAGAGCTGGATTTGAACGGCACCATCAAGGCCACCGCAGAGCATGGCTACCTGGATGTGAAAACCCGCCCCGAGCGCCATAACGCCGTAAAAGTCCTTCTGTTTCTCGATGTTGGCGGTTCCATGGACCCACACATCAAAGTAGTCGAAGAACTGTTCTCCGCCGCCCGGGCGGAGTTCAAACACCTCGAATACTACTACTTCCACAACTGCCTCTACGAAGGCGTATGGCGTGACAACAAACGCCGCTGGAACGATCAAACCCCCACCCACGAGGTGCTGCGCACCTACGGGCCGGACTACAAATGCATCTTTGTCGGCGACGCCTCCATGTCGCCTTACGAGATCGCCTATGCCGGTGGCGCAAACGAGCATTGGAACCAGGAGGCCGGTCAGGTCTGGCTGGAACGAGCGCGTGAACAATGGGCGTCCAACCTCTGGATCAATCCGGTGCCAGAAGCGCATTGGCAATACACCCATTCCATCGGCATGATCCGCGAGATTTTCGAGCACCGCATGGTGCCTATGACGCTCGAAGGTCTGGAACGCGGCATGCGGGAATTGACACGCTAAGGACTCGCTTTTTCTTGACAGACCTCACGTAGCTTCACAGGATTTTCCTGAATTTATCCATGGAGTTTATTATGCGTGCGTTTACTGCGGCATTGGTGTCGCTCTCGGTAGTTTTTGGTCAGGCGCAAACAGCCAAGGCTGGCACAAAAGAAGATCTCGCTGACTTTAAGACGAGTGTTAAAATTCTTGAATCCTGCCCTACCGATAAAACAGCGTCTCAACCAAAACTGGAAAGCGCAGCCTTTTCAGCTGCGCTGCCCGCCATTTTTCTGAATGCCCTGCTGAAACCCGTCCTATCCTCCGGAATAGACTCGATTGGCAAACGCATCGCAAAGGCAGGCCAATCCACGACAGTGTCCCCAGTTCCCGCGAGTGTCTCCCAATACTTCTACGAAATGGTTCCTGACTCTGGAATTGCACAGATCAAAACTGTGTCGAACCCCGGTTTCGGATGCATCGTGGTCGCTCATGGGAAAACCAGCCCAACCTGGGAGCTAGCCGTCAATGGCAACAACGGAAACAACTGGGACAACCGCAACAACCCAATTGGCGAAGTCCCTTTTTTCACATCGACCAAATTTGCCTATGATATCAATGGTCAAACACAGACCATTTCCTTGAAAGAATTCATTGAAAATCACCTCGGTGTGACGCGGCTTCCTGAAATCTATGCGGAGTTCAAAATTGAAACCGGACCAAACGCGAATTCAAACACCGCAGGCAACCCGAAACACCATTCTTACTTTCGCCTATCGCCAAAGTTTATTTATCTGGCAGGGCGCAATGCTGGTCCATTTGGATCTTCAGGTGAGTGGCAGCCCACATTCTCCCTTTCCCTGACCGCCTTAGGGGACGCAGCACCACAAGACTTTACGATCAACCTGCAAAGACTGCGGAGCTTGTATCCCGAAGGCGTATTCATGCGCTCCGCAAATCACAAAGACAACGAAGAGATTTTGAGGGATTTCGCAGCTTTCACTGAGTTTGCTCCGTTGCCCGGGGTCCCCAAGCATGAACAAGACATGCTTCAGGAATTCAAACGTCTTAACACCAAGTCTGAGAATGCCAAACTGGCTGCCGAAAGGTCCCGACGCACACAGGCCCAAAACCGCGCAAACCTGATTAAGGCCTGCAACTTATGGTGCGGTGCATACGCTCAGAACACGACAATTGTCCCGCCTGGCACCCCAACCATAGCCGGAGAAAAAAACTTTCAGGCCTTCGCACGTCTTTCAGTAGAAACGGGTAAGGCTGGCATCAAATTACTCAGTGACATTGCCGCACTACCGGACCCGAACAATCCACATGACACAGTTTCCGAAAGCGAAAAACGGCTAAACGCGCTAAAGGCAATGGAGTGGAAAAAACTCGAAGTCGCGAGACTACACGCCCTCGGCGGCGACAGTCGTTGCTTTTCATTGGTCGAAGAAACGACTTGCACGCCGTCCAGCGCTACAACAAGCACAGTTCCGGCCCCTCAAGCAGAGAGCGCCGCCTCCAGCAGCGAAAGCGCATCCCCGCCAACCCTAACTGTCAGAGAACAAAACACCCTGAATGAATTGAAGACACTCCTGTTTGGGAAATCACGATACACAACAGTCACAGCCTCCGTACATTGGACATCCGCGCCAAACCAGTTTCTCATCACGCTCGGCAACGCGCTTTCTGAGCAATCTGAGGAAGTTGCCACAGCCCTGGCCGAAGAGGTTTTAAAAACCGATACAGATAGAGTGAGCGAGCAGATCGCCGAAATGACCGCGGACACTGAGGCGCAAGTTGCGGCATTGAATACTATTTCCGCTTTTTACGCTGCTGCCACTGCGTCGCTGGCAGCACCCGAAAACACCTCGCTGGCCCTCAGTGCTTCTGCTGCGCTTCTCACAGCGAGGTCGAAATGTGATGTCCTGGCGCTGCAGGGGAGCTTCCTGCCGCAATGTGCGGAACTGCCTGCAACTTTCCCATAGGCCTTCATTGACTGATCATGTTTTGGGACGGCCAATTAGCCTAAAGGTCCTTGTTGCATAGGCACACGGGGCGTCCCATATCTTAGCAATGATCAAACTGATGCCGATCCTCATCGCCGTCGCGTATGGCCTGCTGATGATGCGTTTTTCTGCGTGGCGCACAGCGCGCGAGCTGGATGCCAAATCCACAGAGCTGGCCGATCCGCGTCTCAACCCCCTGATCAAAGACATGGCCAAAGCCCTCGATTTGCCGCGCATCCGTGTGCACATTTATGAGATTGAGCCGGTGAACGGCCTCGCCGCCCCGGACGGCCGCATCTTCCTCACTCGGGGCTTTTACAACCGCTTTCGCGCCGGCGACGTCACCGCCGAGGAACTCGCCTCCGTGGTGGCCCATGAATTAGGCCACGTCGCTCTAGGCCATTCCCGCCGCCGGATGATCGACTTCTCCGGCCAAAACGCCCTGCGCACCGCGCTGGCGATGGTGCTCAACCGTTTCCTACCCGGCATCGGCCCTTTGGTGGCCAACACCGCCACCAGCTTGCTCTCCGCGCGTCTATCCAGAGGCGACGAATACGAAGCCGATGAATACGCCGCTGCGTTGCTGGTCAAATCCGGCATCGGGACGGCACCACAAAAGGCGCTATTTGAAAAACTCTCTCGCCTCACAGGCGCGCATGGAGCCAGCACACCCGCTTGGCTGCTCAGCCATCCCAAAACCGAAGAACGCATTCAGGCCATCGAAAAGCTCGAACGCAAATGGGGCATCGCCAAAGCCTAACCGCTTACTGCCTTCGCAAGCTTTGGAAGCCGCGCTTTCTTCAGTAGCCGCCGCATTTCCCAAGTTTCGCCACTCAACCGCTCCGCCTCTTGACGCACCGCCTCGCACACGGCGGCAACCCCGTCCGCATCGTCTTCCCAGCATCCACGCAGCAATTCATCCGGCGCAATACGCTCCAGCCCCTCTTCCGCCAGTATGTGCTTCGGAAAATCCTTGGCGTTCACTGTGACAATCGCATCCGCCGATCCGGCAATCGCCGCGGCCAGCACATGCACGTCGTGTTCATCCGGCAGATACAGCCGGTCTTCCAACGAGGGTTTCCACGTGACTGCCGCTTTGGGCCAGGCCGCCTGCACCAATGCAATCTCACCGCGCGCCTGCGGCTCACCGGTGGGTCCCAGCTTCCGCGCTGCCCGCGCCCATTCTTCAAGGATGCGTTCGGACCACCGTGGCTCAAACGCGCCGGTCTTGGCCACGCCCAGCAGCACCTCCCGCATCACGGTTGGATACAGAACGCAGGTATCAAGCAGCAGGCGCCTCACAGGTCAGGTCTCACAGCCGGAAGAACAGCGACTTAAGGTATCCGCTCTCTGCCAACTGCGGCATCAGTGGATGGTCCGGCCCGGCAAATCCTGTATGGATCAGCTGCGCATGACGCCCCGCCCGCCCAATGCCGCGTACCGACGCGCCGCGGAACCGCGCCAAATCGGCGGCATGCGAACAAGAACACAGGCCCAGATAGCCGCCTTCGGCCACCAAAGGCGCCGCCAGTCGCGCCACACGTTCATAGGCCCGTAGGCCCTTCTCCAGCGCCGGTTTGGACGGCGCAAACGCGGGCGGATCACAAATCACCACATCAAAGGTCGCCCCCTCTTCACCCAGCGCGGTCAACACCTCAAAGGCATCCCCTTTGCGGGTGTCAAAACGGTCTGCCACACCCGCTGCAGCAGCCCCCGCCTGCGCCAGATCCAAGGCAGCGGCAGAACCATCCACCGCAGTTGCGTGGCTGGCGCCGCCTGCAAGAGCCGCAAGAGAAAACCCGCCCACATGGGAAAACACGTCCAAAACCTTTGCATCTTTGCAAAGCCCGGCGGCAAATCCGTGATTGGGACGCTGATCATAGAAAAGCCCGGTTTTCTGCCCGCCGGTCAAATCCGCCATATAGGTCGCGCCATTCATCACCACAGGCACCGGTGCGTCCGGCGCCGCGCCAACCAGAACCGCGCTGTCGTCTTCCAGACCTTCCAGTCCCCGCGCCCGGCCAGAACCGTTTTTCAGAACATTGGACACGCCCGTTACAGCCACCAGCGCAGCCACCAACGGTTCAAGCAACACTTCGGCCCAAGCCGCGTTGGGCTGCACAACCACCGTATCGCCAAAACGGTCTACCACCACACCGGGCAGCCCGTCGGCCTCCGCATGGATCAACCGATAAAATGGCGCCTCAAACAAACGCTCCCGCATATGCAAGGCACGCGCGAACTTTGCCTCAAACCACGCCTGATCCACCTGCGCCTCTGGATCGCGATCCAACATCCGACAGAAGATCTTGCTCTGGCTGTTGGTCGCCACCAGCCCCAAAGGCTGACGCTTGTCATCTTCCAGCACCGCAAGCGTGCCGGGCCCAAGCCCTTTGGTACGCCGGTCGGTGACCAGCTCATTATCATAGGCCCAGGGAAATCCGTGACGGATCGCGCGGGCGTTGGCTTTGGACTTCAACCGCACAACAGGGCGGCTGGACGAAGAAGAGGACGGCATAGACATGCCGCCCTCCTACTTGTTTCTCTCGGGTCTGAAAACCCTTCTCAGCGTCTGCCCTGCTTACTCAACAGCGGCCAATTGCTTGCCAATCGGTTCGAGCGGCTGAATCCGCTTGGTTGCCCCACGCTCTGGGGCCACAAACCCTTCCGCTTTGGTCAGCTCATCGCGGACCACACGGGCCAAATGCTGCGTGATGCGGTACTTCTGAGTCAGCCCACGGGATTCTGCCTCAATGGCCATCTGCCCGCCATACCCCACAAGGCTCGCCTTGATTGGCTTAGGGCCGCGCAGAACAGTGCCGCTTTCTGGTTCGATGATGGTCATCACAAACTCAATCGAGTGAATACCACCCACGGTATACCGCGTTTTTTCGGTCAGCCCGTGGAAGCGTGTCACTTCAATTTCCACCCGCACTGGCATCGCACCATCCAATGGGTAGGCGCCGAGGCGTACACTCTCATCAAAGATCGCTTTCACTTGCTCATAGCGGTTGCCCGGTGCATCTCCGCGCCACACGATATCGCCGTTTGGATAATACAGGTTCGCCTCGCTCACTTTGAGCGTGGTTGGCACCAGCACATCAAAGCTTTCAAGGGAGTAGGAGGGCGCAGGGGCGGCCATATCCGTCGGCACCGTGTCAAAAGGCGCGTTCCGGCTTGCGGTGTCTACCGATGCACAGGCGCTCGCCCCGAAGGCCAATACCAGTGCTGCAAAGATTTTTCCCAGTGCCATGTCCAACTCCTCGGGCGGTTCTCGCCTCTGCTGTGTCCATGCAAACCTGCGCGCCAATTGGGGCACGATTGCGACCTGCCCTAGACGTTTCAAAGGAATTAACTAAAAGTTTAGACATCCTGTTCAGACCATATCTCCAAGTTTTTAATGACGCACACCATCGCCACCGCTCTTATCGTGAACAAAACGGGGGCATTTTTGTCCAACGGCGCAGCCCGACGCGACGCCTCTTTCCCGGATGCTGGGATTTGGCTGGCGGTCACGTGAATCCCGGCGAAACCGTTGAAGACGCTCTCACCCGCGAAGTCTTTGAAGGGACTGGCTGGACAGTAGATGCTCTGCACACCGAGCTGTCCCCTAAAACGTGGCAGGCAGACGATGGGCCAAGGTTGGAACGGCAATTCATCGTCACCACCTCCGGCGACCTGTCGAACCCGACACTCGAAACTGGCAAGGTCGATGCCTGGACCTGGATCGACCATGAAAACCTTGCCACACTCAAAGAAAACCGCAGCACGGACGACACCTTCATCCACGACAGCGTTTGGAATCCTTCGATTGGCTCGACAGAAACGGCTGAAGCCCGCTCAATTTCGAGGCCGTGACCGCCAGCCTCCTCGGCGTTTGGGGGCGCGCATCTCCACGCTACCCTCTTCCAGAACTTGTGTCATCGGATGGCCCGGATGCTTGCTGCCCAGATGCACAATCAACATCTCGATCGCATCGCGGGTGTCCACGCCCTCAGGCAAAGACAAAGCCCAATCCAAAAAGATCGTCCGGCACTCTGAAGGCTCAATACCCTCCATCCGGTAACTCTCGTGGATCAGCCCCTTGGGGTCGCAATGCGAAATGTCCATGTCATGCCTCCCCTGTGGCCGCCAATGCTGCTGTGACTGTCTCCGCCGCTGCCTCTGTGGCATCCGTCAACTTGCGCAACACCGCCTCGATATCGTCCGCGCCGGTTTCACGCAACAAAAACGCCCGACCACCTGCACCAATCGCAACAGGCGCAATGGTGCTGCCGGACAACAGCTTGGACGCCAGCTGCACCTGCCAACAAAGCCGATAGGTGCTGGCAAGGTCTGACGCGTCTGAGGCAGAAAGCCAGCCAATTGCGACACCGGCTTGCAAGCCCTGTGTCACCGCGCGCCGCGGCGAGCCCGCCAAAAGCGCCCCGGTCTGGCTAAACAACTCGATGTCCAGCAATCGACCTGCTCCAATCTTGGCATCCCACGGCCCATCCGGCGCCTTCGCCGCCGCAATCCGCGCCCGCATCTCTTGCACATCTTTGCCAATCACCGCCTTGTCTTTTTCCGCCGCCAAAACCTCCTGCCGGAAGCCCTCGACTTCCGCCATCAACTCCGGCGCGCCGGTCACCGGCCGCGCCCGCGTCAGCGCCAGATGCTCCCAGGTCCAGGCCTCATTCATCTGGTAGTTCTTAAACGACGCCAAAGACGTTGCCACCGGCCCCTGCGTGCCGGACGGGCGCAGGCGCATGTCGACCTCATAGAGCCGCCCCTGCGACATCGGCGCGCTCAGCGCTGTAACCAAAGCCTGCGTGAACTGCGCATAATACGGCCGCGCCGCCAATGGCCGTCGGCCGTCAGAGGCCTCCACGCCGTCCGCGTCATAGATCACGATCAGATCCAGGTCAGACGTCGCGTTGAGACGCTGCGCCCCCAAAGACCCCATGCCAAGCACAATCGCGCCCCGCCCCGGCATTGGCCCATGTTTCGCGGCAAAATGATCCGCCACCGGCTGCCACAGCCCTGCCAAAACCGCCTCTGCCAAATCCGCATACTGTCGCCCGGCTTCCTCCGCACCAATCAAGCCACGCAGATGGTGCACGCCAATGCGGAACTGCCATTCCTTGGCCCAGCGCCGCGCGCCATCCAGTTGCGCCTCATAGTCTTCATCCCGCGCCAGCCGCTCCTGCAACTCCTCGGTCAACCCGCGCACGCCCGGCCACTCAGTGAAAAAGCTGCCACCAATCACCGCGTCAAACACACCGGAGTTGCGCGACAAATGCTGCGCCAGCGCGGGCGCAGTGCCCACAATATCCACCAGCAGATCAATCAACTGCGGATTGGCCTCAAACAACGAGAACAGCTGTACTCCAGCGGGCAGCCCACGCAAAAAACCGTCCAAGGCCAAAAGCGCCTCATCCGGTTTTGGCGCCTGCGCCAAACGCCGCAAAATCTCTGGCCGCACCCGAGTAAAAATCTCCACCGCCCGCACGCTGCGCATCGCCGGATAGCTTTCCCACCGCGCGATGACGTCCTCATCAAACGCGTGGGGCACATCTTCGTCCCCCTCCGGCACAGCATCCGGCGCAAAGAATCCCTCGGTCATCTCATGCACTTCGGTCAGCCGCTCCTGCAACTCTTTACGAATCTCCGCCTCATCCCGACCCATCAGGCCCGCAATCCGGCCCCAGCCCTCTTCGCCTTTGGGCAACAAATGCGTCTGTGCATCCGCCACCATCTGCACCCGGTGCTCCACCTCACGATGGAAGCGATAATGATCCGACAACGCCTCGGCCACATCCTCCGGCACCCAGCCTTTTGAAGCCAGTTTGCGCAGCCCCGGCACCGTATGACGGTCCCGCAGATACGGATCGCGTCCCCCCGCGATCAACTGCCGTGTCTGCGTAAAAAACTCGATCTCGCGAATGCCACCGCGCCCCAGCTTCATATTGTGGCCGTCCAGCGTGATCTCACCGCCCAGCCCTTTGTGCTCGCGAATGCGCAGCCGCATGTCATGCGCGTCCTGAATGGCGGCAAAATCCAAGTGCTTACGCCAAACAAAAGGCGTCAGCGTGTCGAGAAACTTCTGCCCCGCCGCCAGATCGCCTGCTGAGGGCCGCGCCTTGATATACGCTGCCCGCTCCCATGTCCGCCCCAGGCTCTCGTAGTAGCGCTCCGCCGCCTCCATCGCGAGGCACACAGGCGTCACCGCCGGATCAGGCCGCAGTCGCAGATCGGTGCGGAACACATAGCCATCGCCGGTGATGTCATTCAACATCGCCGCCATCTTGCGCGTCGCACGGATGAAACTCGCCCGCGCGTCGTGATAGTCGTCCGGATCAAACCGGCTCTCATCGAACAGGCAGATCAGATCAATGTCCGAACTATAGTTCAGCTCATGCGCCCCCATCTTGCCCATGGCAATCGACACCATACCGCCCGCTGTCGGAATGTCGTCCTCGGTGGCGCCGGGCAGCTTCTTACGCCGAATTTCCGCACCAATCGTGGCCTCCAGCGCCAACTGGCAAGCCAGATCGGCAAAATCCGTCAACGTGCCCGTCACCTTTTCCAGCGACCACGCCCCCGCCAAATCCGCCAGCGCCGTCAGCAAAGCCACCTTGCGTTTTGCAGCCCGCAATGCGGTTGGCCGCTGATCCGGCGCACCCGCCTGCAGTCCTGCAAACACCGCCGCCAAAGCAGCATCCGCGTCCTGCAAAGCCTCCGGCAGCCAATCGGCCTCCTTGTGGATCAGGCTTTTCAGATAGGGACTTGATCCCGCCGTGCCTTCAATCAGCTTGGCCAGATTGCCAGACAACGCCGGCACCGCCGCCCGCGCCTCCGCACCTAGGTCGGTATCATATGGGCGTGGCAGGCGGGTGATTTGTGATTCAAACAACATGGCGCGACTTTGAAACCGCCATGCGCGAAGGTCAATTGGCGGTGCTGCCGCAGGGGCGCCCTAAGGAACCCCCTCTCCGGTCATCGGCGTGTCCTGACTGAAGCTGTTGACCCAGTTCCCGTTGCGCCGCTCCCACAAAGAGCTCACCAACATGACCTCCCAGTCCGACTTGCCAATTCGCAGATAGTCCGCGCGATAAATCAACAGCCCGCCGTCCGCCCAGGTGGCTCGGACCTGCACCTCGCTCAACCGGTACTCCGCCACCGTTGCGCCGCTGTCCAGCTGCCCTGTGTGGGCGTCCTTCCCCGCAAACCCATCGGGATACACCCCAATGAAATCCTCGCTCAGCAACGCCCCATCCGCGTCCCTATCCCCTGTCACCAGCGCGTCCCAAACACGGGTCTCGAGCGCCAACAAGGTCTCTTTGAAATCAGTCTGTTTTTCCATGCTGGCACCCTGCGGCGCGCCATGGCAGAAATCAAGCCGAGGACGAGGAGACCCACCATGAGCAAAAGCCTGAAACGCGTGCGCGCCGCTTTGGAAGCCGCAGGCAAAGAAATCGACATCCGGGAAACCGACGGCGCCCGCACCGCGCAAATGGCCGCCGACGCCGTGAGCTGCGACGTGGATCAAATCGCAAAATCCATTGTGTTTCAAAACGCCGACACCGGCGAGGTTGTCCTGTTCCTGACCGCCGGCGGCCGCCAAGTTGACCCTCAGGCCGCCGAAGCGCTCCTTGGCGCGCCGATCACGCGCGCGGATGCCGCCGTGGTGCGCAAACAAACCGGCTTTGCCATTGGCGGAGTCAGTCCGGTGGGCCACCTTTCCCCGATCCAGGCCTTCATGGACACGCGCCTCACAGAGTTTGAGGAAATCTGGGCCGCAGCGGGCACGCCAAACCAAGTGTTTTGCCTCTCCCCGATAGATTTGGAGCAAATCTCCGGCGCCAAAATCTGCACGTTCAGCGCCTAACCCAATTTTTTATCACCAATTTTTTCAAGTAATACAGATACATAATCGCCAAATGTAAAAACCATTCACATTTTTCCTTGCAATGTGACGTGACACGCCCAATCTAGATAATGTGAAAGCGATTTACATACCGCTTCACGGAGCAACAAAAGACACAAACTCGGAGACCGATATGACCCCTGCCGCAACCGCCCATACCGCCGACACCCAGCACCTCAGCTGGTTTGGCAAGAGCGAGGCCTGGCTGGACAGCAAAGGCAAAGGTGCCTGGATTGCCGCCATGGTTCTTGGCTTCGTGTTCTTCTGGCCTGTTGGCCTAGCCCTTCTGTTCTACATGATCTGGAGCAAAGATATGTTCAAGAAATCCTCCCGCAACCGCAGCTGTTCCCGTCGCATGCACGTGATGGCCTCCTCCGGCAACAGCGCGTTTGACAGCTACCGCGACGAGACCCTACGCCGTCTGGAAGACGAGCAGAAGAGCTTTGAGGACTTCCTGGAGCGTCTGCGCGCCGCCAAAGACAAGGCAGAGTTTGACCAGTTCATGGACGAACGTGCTACCAAAGCGGCCGACGAACGTCGCGAGACCGAAGACGCCTAAGCGCGCGCCCTTTTGAGCAGTCACGGCGCGGGAGACATCTTCCGCGCCGTTTTCTATACAGTACCGGCCCCCATCAAAACGAGAGAGACATGAGCCACCGCAGCTTTGCCCTACCCGATCCGGACACCCAGTCCGAGTTTTACGAAGACGTGACCTTCAAACGCCTGCTGGCGTGGCTGATCGACACCGGCCTGATCTTCGTGCTCTGTGTGCTGGTTCTGCCCTTCACCGCCTTCACCGGTATCTTCTTCTTTGGCGCACTCTTGTTTGTCTTTGGCTTTGCCTACCGCGTGGTCACCATCGCCACCGGCTCCGCCACCTGGGGCATGCGCCTGATGTCCATCGAGCTTCGCCAATCCGACGGCAGTCGCTTTGATCTCGGGTCCGCCTTCCTGCACACGCTGGGCTTCACCGTGTCGGTGATGTTCCCAATCCTGCAGATCATCTCAATTGTCCTGATGATCACCACGGACCGCAAACAAGGCCTCACCGACCACATCATGGGATCTGTGATGATCAACCGCGCCGCGCGGTATTGAACACACTCTCCTCATGCGCAAAACGGGGGCCAAATGGCCCCCGTTTCTTTTTGTCTATCGCGTTTCAGATCAGTTCCCGATCAGATCCGGCAGGATCGTCACGATCGATGGCACGTACCATAGGATCGCCAGACCGATCACCTGAATGAGCACGAAGGGAATGATGCCCTTGTAGATGTGCCCGGTCGTCACCTCTTTTGGCGCCACCCCTCTGAGGTAGAAGAGCGCAAAGCCAAACGGCGGCGTCAGGAACGAGGTCTGCAGGTTCACCGCGATCATGATGGTGACCCATTTCGGATCAAAGGTACCGCCGTAGATGACCGGGCCGACAATCGGGATCACGATGTAAATGATCTCAAGAAAGTCGAGCACAAAGCCCATCACAAACAGCACCAGCATCACGATCAGGAAGACCTTGAACTCGTTGTCGAACGATTTCAGGAACTGCTGAATGTAATGCTCACCACCAAAGCTGATCACCACGAGGTTCAGAAGCTGCGAGCCGATCAGGATGGTGAAGACCATCGAGGTCACCTTCGCAGTTTCGCGCACAATCGGGGACAACACCTTGCCGCGGAACAACACGAAGCAGCCGTAGAGCAGACCAAACATCGCAAACAGGTAGGCGCCCTTAGCCACGAAGAACGCAATCAGGTTCTCGGTGGCGACAACTTCCTGGTTGATACGCAGGTCAAAGTTCACGCCCACAAGGATCATGATGATCACCGCAAAGGTCGACCAGATGATGATACCGCCAGAGCGGCCTTCATCGTGCAGACGACGGTAAGCCGCCAGCATGATCGCCCCACCGGCACCCAGCGCAGCCGCCGGTGTCGGGTTGGTGATACCACCTAGGATCGAGCCAAGCACAGCAATGATCAGAACCAGCGGTGGGAACACCACGCGCAGCAGTTCGTTTTTGCCCAGCAAGCCCGCGCCATAGCGCACGCCATAAAGCGTCATTGCCAGAGGGATTGCCATATAGATCAGCGTCCAGCCCGGCGTTGTGACCGGAGAGATCACCAGCGCATCCACAGCCAGAGCCAGCACGATACCTGCGCCACCAATCAGCAACGGACGAGTGTCCGCGCTTGGCGCGACGCCCCGTGCCGTGGTCAGGATCAAAGCCAGCAACAGGTAGCCGATGGCCAGACCAGAGCCGATTGGTGCTGCGGCAGCAATCTTCTCAATACGCAGAGCGGAGCGCTCTTCGTCAGTCAGGGCACGTGCTTCGGCAACACCACCAGCTTCATCGATGGCCGCCTGTTCAGCAACAGCCTGGTCCCAGGCCAGCTGACCATGCAGATCAATCATCGACGCTTTACACTCCTCACCCACGTTTGTGCGCAGGCTCGCGGTTTGACCCGCATCCGAGAAGCTGTCCACAGTCACATCCTGAGAGCCGATCACGTTGACTTGCCCCAAGAGGATCACGCCCGCGATCAAACCAGCAGGTACTGCAAGGAACCAAGTCAGGCCTTCGCCGCGGGTGATGGCTTCGCCATTGGAACTTCCCATTTCCACCGCAGGGGCTTCTTTGGGGTTAAACAACGCGTAGCCAAAGGCATAAAGACCATAGAGTACCGCCAGCATGATGCCCGGGATCAGCGCCGCCTGGAACAAGGTCCCAACGGAGACAACCGCAGGCTCACCGAGGAAGGTCAACGCATCCGAACAACCTGCCACCTGAGCACGGTTTTCCTGTGCCGCAGAGTAGAGGTCACCCGCCAGCGTGCCGAGAAGAACGATCACGATGGAAGGTGGAATGATCTGACCCAGCGTACCGGACGCCGCAATCACACCGGTTGCCAGCTTCGGGTTGTACCCGTGCTTCAACATGGTGGGCAGCGACAGCAGGCCCATGGTCACAACCGTCGCGCCCACGATACCGGTGGAGGCTGCCAGGAAGGCACCCACAACAACAACCGACACGGCAAGACCGCCTGGCAGCGGGCCAAAGACTCGCGCCATTGTGGTCAGGAGGTCGTTTGCGATCTTGGAGCGTTCCAGCGTGATGCCCATCAGAACAAACATCACAACCGCCAACAGCGTTTCGATGGACTGACCGGCGAGCACACGCTCGTTCATCCGGTTGACCACGAAGCTGATGTTGCGGTTCATCGCCTGTTCCCAACCGCCCGGGAACACGGATTCTGCCACACGCGGCAAATCCGGGTATCGGAAGATTGAGATCGTATCCGCCTTCACCCCTTGGGCAATCAGGTCGGCATACATGGATGAACTGGTGTCAATCGCTTGGTGAATCAGGATCCCGGCACTGTCCAGCGCCGCAATGATCCCGAAGGAGATAACCCCAGCCCCACCAATGGCAAACGCCACAGGGAAGCCGGAGAGAATGCCCCCGAAGAGGCAGAGGAAGACGATAATCAGGCCGATCTCGACCCCATCAAGTCCAAATAGCATTAGTTCTGCCCCTTAGATCAGTGTGTACCTTCATAGGCTTCTTCACCCTCGCCCAGCGTATCGCGGTCGAGGTATTTGCCTGCGCTGTCCGGACCTTCTTTGAACTCGAGATACGAGCGGTAGAAGAAGGCGATGGACTGCAAAAAGACCATGCCGGCAAAGCAAATCAGAAGCACTTTGAAGAGGAAGTAAGCGTTGAAGCCGTTTGGCGAGAAGCCGATGGTTTCCACGTTCCATTTCAGGATACGCGCCTTTTTCATCAGGATCTCAACCTTGTCAGACGCCGATACCTTCGGGGTCACAAGGTGACGCCACATGAAGAACCAGCCGTACATCCAGGTCAGGACCGCAACCGGCATCATGAACAGCAGCGAACCGAGCATATCGATCACGCGCTTTGCGCGGTGGCTGATGGCGGAGTACACGAGGTCCACGCGCACGTGGCCGCCCTGCACAAAAGTGTAGGTCGCACACATGCAAACGATCATCGCATTATACAGCTTCAGCTCTTCCGCCCACCAGCTCACGTCAAAGGTCAGCCAGCTCACACCGTAGATCAAAGAAATCTCCGGCACAGTAAAGATCCGCTGCATGAAGACGATCACGATCTGCTGCAGAACCATCAACAGACCCGCCCACGCAAAGAACCGGCCCACCGAGTTGGCAAGGCCTTCCAGAACGCGCACGCATCCCCACATGAAATTGGGTCGCGCTATACCAACCGCCGTAACGATCAGGAAAAGCGTGAACACCACAAAGAAAAACTCAACCGAGCCACCATAGTACACAAACCGCATCAGCGCCTGTTTGTCCTCGGTGGTCTCAAGGCCGCCCATCCAGCTCAGCCACATGCCCGGATTGATGATCGCGTACCCCGCGTTCACAAAGGCTTGGCCGATGTTGGAAAAGAACCAGACCAGACCGTCCAGCATTGTCCCCTCATCCCCTTATTGTTTTGGATTTTTGACAGTGCTGCGAGCTGCGCCCTGTCTGTTTTTGCAAAAGGCCCCCCGGAAATCACCGGGGGGCCAATTTGCTTAGCTTCGCAAGGCCTTAGCCCATCACGCGGTCACGCTGAGCGCGGTACACGCCTTCGGACTTAACCAGCCAACCGGAAGACGCACGCATGCTTTCTTCTACGGAACCACGGATTTTGGCGAACAGTTCGTCGTCCATGTAACCGTCCATGGTTTCTTTGGCTGCTGCGTCCATTGCGTCCCAAACGGTGTCTGGGAATTCCAGGGTCTTCACGCCACCAGCCTGCAGGCGCTGCAGAGCGGCACCGTTGTTGTTGAGGAACTGTGCAAGGTTCCACTGGTGCGCGGCTGCCGCTGCGGTTTCGATGATCTTCTGGTGCGCAGGAGACAGGCCGTCGAAAACTTCGCGGTTGGTCGCGAGAGACAGACCAGCACCTGGCTCGTGGAAGCCCGCGGTGTAGTAGAACTTGGTGATTTCCTGGAAACCAGCCTTTTCGTCGGCCCATGGACCGATCCACTCGGTGCCGTCGATCGCACCGGATGCCAGCGCCTGATACACCTCGGAACCTGGCAGGTTCTGTACAGATGCACCCATTTTGCCCAGCGCCTGACCACCCAGACCTGGCATACGGAACTTCAGGCCTTGGAAGTCTTCTGGACCAGTGATCTCTTTGGAGAACCAGCCACCCGCCTGTGCACCGGTGTTACCCGCCAGGAAGGATTTCAGGCCGAAGATTTCGCCCAGCTCGTCGTGCAGAGCGTGGCCTTCACCGTGGTAGTACCAGTTCACCAGTTCCTGAGCGGTCATGCCGAATGGAACTGCGGTGAAGTATGCGTAACCAGGGTGCTGGCTTACGAAGTAGTAGTCAGCCGCGTGGTACATGTCGGCCTGACCTGCGGTCACAGCGTCAAACACTTCGAACGCACCAACCAGTTCGCCAGCCGCTTTGATGTCTACGGTCAGGTCACCGTCGGACATCGCAGTGATGGTGTCTGCTGCGTACTGCGCCGCGTCAAACACGCCTGCCAGACCACGACCCCAAGAGGTCACCATGGTCAGAGTGCGTTTGCCGGTTGCATACGCAGGTGCTGCCAGAGTGCTGGCCGCTGCTGCGGTACCGCCAAGTGCAGAAGTTTTCAAAAAAGAACGACGATCCATGTAGGTCTTCCTCCCAGAATTTTTGTTCAGCCCGGATCTCCCTCCAGAGACTCCGAGCGGATCGTTGAAGTGTCGCGAGCCTAGCCTTGCCCCTACGTAGAGGAAATACCCACTACCGCGTAGAAACCGGGCAAATGGCAAGTTTTCTGGACCAATTGAGAAGGTTAATTTTGGATTTACGGCTACCGGCACGACAAAAAAGCCGAAATCCACCTATGATTCGCACTCAAACTTCCGTAACGAATCGAATATGCGGCGCCTCTTGTCTCTCTTTCGGCTGTCTTACGGTCAAAAACTGTTCCTCTTGGCAACAGTGCCCCTGCTCGTGGCCGTGGCTGGCATTTCTGTTCTCGTGGCAAATCAATCACGCCAGTTGGCGGAACGCGAAATCCGCGCCCTTGAGGCACAGTTGATTGAGGCCAAAAAAGCCGAACTCAAAAACTACATCTCTCTGGCTCGCACCGCCTTCGTCAACATTTACGGCCGCGCCGCCCCTGATGACGAAGAAGCCAAACTCGCCGTCACCCAAATCCTGTCCTCCATGCTTTATGGACAAGACGGCTATTTCTTTGTGTTTGATTACGAAGGCAACAACCTAGTCAGTCCGCGTCAAACCTACCTGATCGGCAAAAACTGGCGTGGGCTCACCGACCTGAACGGCACCGAAATCACCGATCCGATGATCGACATCGCCCGAACGGGTGGCGGCTATCACAGCTTTGACTGGGCCAAGCCTTCCAGCCGCGAGACCGCGCGAATGGTCACCTATGTTGTGGGTCTGCAAGACTGGCAATGGTTGGTCGGCACCGGCATCTTCATTGATGACGTGCTCGAAAGCGTCGCTGCTGCTCGCGCGGATGTAGAAGAGCGCGTGCAACGCACCTCTTTTTATATCCTGGTCATTACCGTGGCCTGCCTCACCCTGGTCTTTCTCTCCGGCTTCTTCATCACGGTACGGGAACGCCGCTTGGCCGATGCCAAGCTCAAGGCACTGACTCAACGGGTATTTGACGCGCAGGAAGAAGAGCGCGGCCGTGTTGCACGCGAATTGCATGACGGCATCTCCCAACTCTTGGTGGGCGTGCGCTACGCGCTCGACAGCGCCACGCGCCGTCTCAAAAACGGCGACGAACGCGGGTTGGACTCCTTGGAAAAAGGCGTCGACCACCTCTCTGGCGCCATCCAAGAAGTCCGCCGCATTTCCCGCGATCTGCGACCCGGTGTGCTCGACGACCTCGGCCTCGGCCCAGCGCTGAAGGCTTTAACAGACGACTTCTCCACCCGCACCGGGATTGAGACCCATTTCAACACGGTGGTCTTCCGCAACCGCCTCGACCAAGATGCGAAAATCGCGCTGTACCGGATTGCTCAGGAAGCCCTCACCAACATCGAACGCCACTCCGGCGCCACCACCGTCTCCATTGACGTGCGTGGACACAAAAAAGGGGCCACCCTGCGCATTGCCGACAACGGCAAAGGCCTCCCGCAAGATCGCGACCCGTCTGCCCGTGGCGGCCTTGGCCTGCGCAACATGCAAGAACGGGTCGAGCAGCTTGACGGCACCCTGCGAATTTTCTCCTCTCGCTCCGGCACGGTGATTGTGGCAGAAGTCCCGCTAAGCCACATCCTGACGCCTGAAACCGAAGGCACAGACAATTCTCGAAAGGCCAGCGCATGAGTGCAGACACAAACATCAAAGTGATGATTGTCGACGATCACCCCATGGTGGCCGAAGGCATCGAGTCTATCCTTGAAAGCTACGATGACATCACAGTTGTCGGCACCCTCACCAATGGCCGCGAGGCTGTGGATCAACTGCCCGCGCTGGAGCCTGATGTGGTGCTGATGGACCTCAACATGCCCGAAATCGGCGGCCTCACCGCCACCGAAATGCTGCTGGAGATGGACCCGGATCTGCGGGTGTTGATCCTGTCCATGCACGACAGCCCGGAATATATCTCCACCGCGCTCAGCCACGGTGCCATGGGCTATGTGCTAAAAGACGTGCCCACCGAGGAAATCAAAACTGCCATCGATGCAGTGATGAGTGGCAAGAAATACCTCTGCACCGGCGCCAAAGGTTCACTTGAGCCGTCCGAGGATGGCGCGCGTGAGCCACTCACCAGCCGCGAGCAAACCGTGCTTCTGCAGCTGGCGCAGGGCAAGTCTAACAAAGAAGTCGCCAACGAGCTCAACATCTCGGTGCGCACCGTGGAAACCCACCGAAAGAACATCAAGCGAAAGCTGGGCATTTCTTCCACCGCAGGCCTCACCCGCTACGCCATGGAACACGGCGTGCTGCAAGGCACCGGGGTGGGTCTGTAAATTTTAGCGCTTAAAAGGCTTACTCAACTCCAAACGCGCTTCGGCTGTGTAATGGGCTTGATTTGCCCGACAGGCGAACTGAGACATGTAAGACATCGGTTTTGTTTCTTGTGGTAGATCGAAGAACTCTTGGTTCTCCCCCAAAACATCGTCGCCGCTGATCTTCCCAACGAGTTCCGTGATCAATTTATAAATCCGGCGCGCCCGTGCGACCCCAGGCACCTCCGAAACTTCTTCCGCTATGCCTTTGACCAAGTCGTCCAAGGCCTCCATCAGATCATCGTCAAATACGGAGTCTTCCTCAAGGAGATACCAGTTGACCTGAAGTTGGGCATTGAACGGCACATTGACCTGCAACCATTCTCCAGTGGGCTGCAAATCCAGCCACTTCTCCCGATCCGCCTTGGTCACTGTGATGTAGTTTGAACTGCCGCCCACATGCGTTTTGACATAATCGCCATTCACATCCCGCTGAACGACGGTCACGATGCCATAAATCTCGTCATCGTCGACATCCTCGTCTGAGTTCAGGTCTTCGCCTTGCAACCGGTGCATTTTCGCCCGCATATGCGGCACTGTCAGTGTTCGTCCTTGAGGCATAATCTCCTCCTTTAAGGCATGAATTGTTCAGCAAATTTAGAAATGCGCATCCTTTCACGACCGAAAGGGCACAGCCAAATCATAGCACAAATCACCAATTGCTTCTTCTCTACAAACGATGCCCCATCATTCTGCAGACAACGAATGCCAGCTCCGTCCGTACATGCGCAGCCATCGGCCATATCTAAGGGCACAACATGTGGCTTACTTGGGTCAAATGCGCTCTCTCGCCGCACAAAGCCTCTGAGAACGCACCGCGCGGTCCGATTCAGACCATTTTCACCCCGGATATTTCCTCAAATTTCACCAAAGCCACCAACCCGCGCAATAAATGAAAAGATTTTACGCCCGAAACGGTGCTTTTCTGCGGATTTCCCGGTTGACGCCGCGACGCAGCAGCCATAAGGTCCGATCCGAACGCAATTAATGACCCCTCTTGAGGACAAATACGATGCTAAGGCTAGTCGTCATTGTCGGAATTAGGCGCATGGGCCGGTAACGGACACCATAACGGTACCCCATGCGCCCTCGCTCAAAAGCGGGGGCTTTTTTGTACAGCTAGTAATGTCGTCGGTAACGGAGAGAATGATGACACGTCAGATGACCGGAGCAAAAATGGTGGTTCAGGCCCTGAAGGATCAGGGTGTGGACACAGTCTTTGGCTACCCCGGAGGCGCGGTCCTACCGATTTACGACGAGATTTTTCAGCAAAATGACATTCGCCACATCTTGGTGCGTCACGAGCAAGGCGCGGTGCACGCCGCCGAAGGCTATGCCCGCTCCACCGGCAAAGTGGGTGTCGCACTGGTAACCTCCGGCCCGGGCGCGACCAACGCCGTGACCGGTCTGACCGATGCCTTGCTGGACTCCATCCCGATTGTGGTTCTCACCGGCCAAGTGCCAACCTTCATGATCGGCTCAGACGCCTTTCAGGAAGCAGACACCGTGGGCATCACCCGCCCCTGCACCAAACACAACTGGCTGGCCAAGGACACAGACACCCTATCCGAAACCCTGCACCAGGCCTTCCACGTGGCGCGCTCCGGCCGTCCCGGCCCGGTGCTGATCGACATTCCAAAAGACGTGCAGTTTGCCAACGGTAAATACACGGCACCCGAAAAGTCGGATACTTCTATCTACGCGCCGGAAACCAAAGGCGACATCACCGCGATCAACGAGTTGGTTGAAGCGATGGAAAAGGCCGAACGCCCAGTGTTCTACACCGGCGGCGGCGTGATCAACTCCGGCCCCAAAGCCTCCAAACTGCTGCGCGAGCTTGTGGATGCTACCGGCATTCCAATCACCTCCACCTTGATGGGTCTCGGCGCCTATCCAGCCTCTGGGGAAAACTGGCTCGGCATGCTGGGCATGCACGGTCTCTATGAAGCCAATATGGCGATGCACGACTGCGACCTGATGATCAACATCGGCGCGCGCTTTGACGACCGCATCACCGGCCTGATCTCCGCCTTCTCGCCTCGTTCCAAGAAAGCCCACATCGACATCGATCCGTCTTCCATCAACAAAGTGATCCCGGCGGACATTCCAATCGTGGGCGATGTAGAAAGCGTGCTGACCGACATTCTGAAAGTCTGGAAAGCCCGTGGCCGTACGGTGAACCGCGAGGCCATTGCCAAGTGGCAAGGCCAGATCAGCGAATGGCGCAAGGTCGAATGCCTGAAGTACACACAAGAAGGCAAAACCATCAAACCTCAGTACGCGCTGGAGCGTCTTGAGGCGCTGACCAAGGACCACGATCGCTACATCACCACCGAGGTGGGCCAGCACCAAATGTGGGCCGCGCAGTACCTCGGCTTTGAAGACCCCAACCGCTGGATGACCTCCGGTGGCCTCGGCACCATGGGCTACGGCGTCCCGGCGTCGGTTGGCGTGCAAGTCGCCCACCCCGAAAGCCTTGTGATCAACGTGGCCGGTGAAGCGTCTTGGCTGATGAACATGCAGGAAATGGGCACAGCAGTACAATTCCGCCTGCCGGTGAAACAGTTCATCCTCAACAACGAACGCCTCGGCATGGTGCGCCAGTGGCAGGAGCTGCTGCACGGCGAACGCTATAGCCACAGCTGGTCCGAAGCCCTGCCTGATTTCGTAAAACTCGCCGAAGCCTTTGGCGCCAAAGGCATCATCTGTTCGGATCCGGATGATCTGGACGAAGCGATCATGGAAATGATCAACTACGACGGTCCGGTGATCTTTGACTGTCTGGTGGAAAAACACGAGAACTGTTTCCCGATGATCCCGTCGGGCAAACCGCACAACGAAATGCTTCTGGGCGAAGCCAGCACCCAAGGCGCCATCGAAGCCGGCGGCGCGGTTCTGGTGTAAGGGGAAAGATCATGTCTGCTCTAAAAATCAAAAAAGGCTCCACGAGCCACTCCGCCTATAACCTACGCCCGACCTTTTCGGACGAAGTTGAAACTCACACGCTCGCCGTTCTGGTGGACAACGAGCCGGGCGTTCTGGCCCGCGTGATTGGTCTCTTCTCCGGGCGTGGGTACAACATCGAAAGCCTGACCGTGGCCGAGGTTGACCACACCGGCCACCTGTCGCGCATCACCATCGTGACCACCGGCACACCTCAGGTCATCGAGCAAATCAAAGCGCAGCTGGGCCGGATTGTGCCTGTGCACGACGTACACGACCTAACCGTCGAAGGCGCTTCTGTGGAACGTGAACTGGCGCTGTTCAAAGTCGCTGGCTCTGGCGAAAAACGCGTCGAAGCCCTGCGTCTGGCGGACATTTTCCGCGCCAACGCGGTGGACAGTACGCTGGAGAGTTTTGTCTTTGAACTCACCGGCACCCCCAGCAAGATCGACGCCTTTGCCGATCTCATGCGCCCGCTTGGCCTGATCGAGGTGGCCCGCACCGGTGTGGCCGCCCTGTCGCGTGGCGCAGAATAATCCCACCGGCAGATCGCAGTAAAAAAAAGGGGCCCAACGGCCCCTTTTGTTTTGTGAAACTACTCAGATCGCTCCAGATGAGCTAACTGACTTTACGCGACTTTGCAGCCGCCTTTAGATCAATCACCGTTGCCGAGGAGCTTTCGCCCTCTGACGATTCCGGCAGGTCCAAGGCCGCACGCAACGCGCGGCCAACCTCTCCACCTTCAACGCCCATAGCCGCCTGCAGAAGGTGCTCTGCCAAAGGCGTGCCCGGTGCCAATCGACGCAAGTTTTGTGCACGCCGCTGTAGGCCAACCTGCACTTCGTCAAATATCACCAGATCGCCGGCAGCCAGTTCCAACGCGCTGCTCCCCAAAGCAGCCGCTTCAGACTCGGCACTGAAATAAGCCAAATCTGCATGATCTTCACACCAAATAACGGCAGTGCCCCCTTTGTTGTCATGCCAAAGCACAACGCCGTTCATACTCTTCCCTCCCCTATACTCGTTATGTCCCGTGCACAGATAGCGGGCCGGCTAACAACACAGCTGGTTCCCACTGCATCAACTCAAAACCAACTGCCCCTCAACCCAAGGTCAAATCTGTGGCAGCCCCATGTAAGCTGATACTGTCATGCGCCATTCTGGCGCCCAATCGCATCTCTTCGGAATGCGCGCCAACTTTGCACACGTTCAGCGAGTTTTTCAATCACAAACACAGCCTAAACCCCAGTTACTACAACTCAAAACAGTAACGTGGCGTTAGACGCATCCAAATGAGCGACGTCAAATGCGGATGCCAAATCGCAAGTGTTTTTGCCTATCTCTCCGCCTCAGGGGAAAAATGTGTCGTCTCATTCAGGCAGCAATTCCCATTTCAAGAGACCTTTCATGGCAAAGTGCACGCAACCAAATGCGTCCCAAGTGAATGGTGCGCCAAGACAGGACGGATATGCGCGTCAAAGTCGGTACGGGCTTGCTGGTATTTTGGTGTTGCCTCTGTGGAGAAGAGCGGAACGCCTTTTCAGCGTCCCCCGCATCTCCATATAGCCTTAGTACATCGTTTCCCGATACCGCGCTTCCAAATGCGCATCCAACTTCGCCATCTCCTCCGGGTCCTCCGGCGCACCTGTGCTTTGGTCCAGCACCATCTTGCTGAGCGAAGGCATTTCACTGCGATCCTGTAGCGACGCCGGGTCCCATAGCTTGGACCGACGGAAGGCTTTGGCGCAGTGCAGGAACACCTCGACCACCGACACCACAATTGCGGCACGCGGCAATCGGTCCTGCACCTCCATCAGCGCCAGAATCTCAGGGGCCGTGGTGACCTGCGCTGTGCCATTCACTCTGAGCGTTTCATCAAAGCCAGGGACCAGAAAAATCAGCCCGACATTGGGGTTCTCAACAATGTTTATCAAGCTATCAATCCGGTTGTTGCCCGGACGCTCCGGGATCACCAGCGTATGCGCATCCAGAACCTTTACAAATCCCTCGGGATCGCCCCGCGGCGTCACATCTGCCAAGCCCTCTACAGCCTGCGTGCCCATACAAAGAAAAGGTGCCCGCGCAATAAACTCGCGCGCATGTTTGTCCAGATGATCAATACAGTTCTTCTGCGACAGAGAATCCGGGTTCGGTGTTTTGAACACCTCCCGCAACCCCGCTACGTCCGAAATCAAAAACTCCGGCTTTATCTCAACCATCTGACCTGCCTTTACTTACGTGTCTGGCGCACCCGCTGCCTTGATCTGCGCGTACAAGTGCCAACTGCCATGCCCCAGCACAGGAAGACAAATCAACAATCCGAGAAATCCCGGGATCAGCGCGGCAAAGGTCACTCCAGCCACGATCGCCGCCCACATCAGCATCACCACAAAATGGGTCTGCACATAGCCAAAACTGGTGATCATCGCAGTCACAAAATCGATCTCCCGATCTAGAAGAAGCGGAAGCGACAACACCGTAATCATGTAAAGCAATATCGCGAAGAGAAACCCAACCCCGGAGCCCACCACAAGCATCATTATCCCATTTGCCGTGGTGTAAATCTCAAGCGAACTCGACACATTGGTCATGGTCGACAGCCCAAGAAACAGCGCAAAAATCATATGCGCCAGGAAGAACCAGAACAGAAAAACAATGATGATGACGGCACAGATCGACGGCAATTGCCGCTTGCTCTGCCGCCAAACCACGCCCGCGATCAGCGGCCAGTTGATCTCCCAGCCCCGCTCCAATCGCAGAGACACCTCATACAGCCCCACAGCGGCAAATGGCCCCAACAGCGGGAAGCCAATGGCGGCAAAAGTCAGCCAGTAGCTTTGGCCACTTGCAACGGTCAGCCAAGCCATCAACCAGCCGCCAATCACATAAAACAGCCCAAAGCCAATGCCATACATCGGCTTACGGATAAAATCCCTCATTCCCAGCCGCAACGATTGCCCCAACATGCCGACCGTCACGTCCCCCAGGGATGGCGCACCATGCTCCCGTTCGCCGCTAGCGGTTCTTGCTGCGGACAGCTGTGTTTTGTTCATGGGTTTATTTTGGGCAAGGTGGTCCTTTGCGCCCGCTTTTGTCTCCTCAGACATGCGCCCTCCTCGCGCCTGCTCCCGTCTGAAGGATCAAACCGGATTTCCATCTTCAAATCAAGCTCTTGGAATATGAGGAGGACGCTTGCTCGGCCACAGCGTCGCCCCGTGATAGGCCTGCGCAATTTCGAGCACGCGCGCATCCCTACCCTTAGCACCAATGATTTGCATCCCCATCGGCAAGCCCTCGTCGCCAAACCCAACCGGCACGCTGATCGCGGGCAAGCCCAACAAACTCGCAGGCACCATCACCTGCATCCAGCGGTGATACGTATCCATGGCCACGCCAGCGATCTCCTTGGGCCAATCCCATTCCGCTGGAAACGGAAACACTTGCGCAACAGGCAGAACCAAAACCTCGTAGGTCTCAAACAGCTTCGCCGCTTCGGCGAACCAAGCCGAGCGCACCTTGGTGGCCCTATGCAAATCCGTCGCCGCCATCTCCATGCCGCGCCTGATTTCCCACTGCGCCGCTGGCTTGAGCCGCGCCCGCTTGGTCTCATCCTCATAAAGATCCGCCAACTCGCCCGCCAAGGCAAAGGCCCGCAAATCACTCCAGCTCTGAAATATCGCTTCCGCATCAAACGGCGGCGCCACATCCGCCACCTCCGCGCCTAAGTCTCGCAGCACCGAAAGCCCCGCCTCACAGAGCGGCATAATCCCCGCCTCCATCGGCATTGCCCCACCCCAGTCGCCCAGCCAGCCAATCTTCGCACCGGCAGCCGAACAGGCCTCCGGCAAGCGCCAATCTTGCGCGGGCATGTTAAACGGCACCCCCGGTTCGACCTCCGCCATCACCGACAGTAACAGGGCACAATCCCGCGGACTGCGCGCCATCGGCCCAATCGTCGACAACTGATGCCAAAAACTCTCGGCGCCCACCGCTCTGGGCACCACGCCCCAGCTGGGCCGGAAGCCATAAACGTTGTTCCACCCCGCCGGATTGCGCAGACTGCCCATCATGTCACTGCCATCCGCCAGCGCCACCATATTCATCGCCAGAGCCGCGCCGGCCCCGCCCGAACTGCCGCCTGCCGTGCGGTGCGCGTCATAAGGGTTTAACGTCACCCCATGCACAGGGTTATAGCTGTGCGAGCCAAGTCCAAATTCCGGCACATTGGTCTTGCCAATAAAAATCGCCCCCGCTGCCCGCAACCGGGCCACAAATGCGCTGTCACTGTCGGCCACACGATCAGCAAACAACGGGCTGCCCTCAGTGGTCCGCATGCCTTTCACATCTGAAAGCGCTTTCACCGCAATGGGCATGCCATGTAGCGCACCGCGCTCGGCAACCGGCACCGCATCCGCCGCCCGCGCCTCTGCCAACAGCGTGGCTTCGTCGCGCAAATCCACGATCGCGTTCACCGCGGGGTTGCGCTCCCCAATCCTCGCCAAAGTCGCCGCCATGACGGTCTCGGCGCTCAGATCCCCGCCACGCAACGCCACCGCCAACGTGCCTGCATCCCAATCCAGAAACTCTGCCATGCCCTGCTCCTCCTCCCTCTCAGAGGATCATGAACAGGTTAAACACACAAGCGCGCCGACAAACAAAAGCGCCCCACCTTTTGGTGACGCGCCTGCACATTCTCATTCCAAAAATATCCTGGGGGAGTCACCGCTCGCGGTGACGGGGGCAAAGCCCCCTCAAACCCAGACCGACCTTAGTCCTCAGACTGCGCATCCGCGCGGCTCATGCCCGACACGTCCATCGCCAGTGTCGCCGCCATCAACCCATCAAGGTCGCCATCCAACACCCCTTTGGTGTCGCTGGTCTCATAGCTGGTGCGCAGGTCTTTCACCATCTGATAGGGCTGCAACACGTAAGAACGGATCTGGTTGCCCCAACCCGCATCCCCCGCGTTTTCATGCACCTCGTTGACCAGCGCAGAGCGCTTGTCCAACTCAATCTGATACAGCCGCGACTTCAGCGCTTTCATGGCGATGTCGCGGTTCTGGTGCTGCGACTTCTCGGAGCTGGTCACCACAATCCCGGTGGGGTGGTGGGTGATCCGCACCGCAGAGTCGGTGGTGTTCACGTGCTGACCACCGGCCCCAGACGACCGATAGGTGTCAATCCGAATATCCGCCGGGTTCACCTCAATTTCGATGTTGTCATCCACCACCGGATAGACCTTTACCGAAGTGAAAGATGTGTGACGTTTCGCGGCGCTGTCAAACGGCGAAATCCGCACCAAGCGGTGCACGCCGCTCTCAGACTTCAACCAACCATAAGCGTTGTGCCCGGAAATCTTATAAGCGGCCGATTTGATGCCCGCTTCTTCACCCGCGCTCTCGGCCTGAAGCTCGACTTTGTAGCCCTTTTTCTCGGCCCAGCGCACATACATCCGCGCCAACATGCTGGCCCAATCACAGCTTTCTGTGCCGCCCGCGCCAGAGTTGATCTCCAGAAAGGTGTCATTGCCATCAGCCTCGCCATCCAGCAGCGCCTCCAGCTCTTTCTCCGCCGCCTTGACCGCCAGCGCCTTCAGCGCCTCCTCAGCCTCGGCCACAACCTCATCATCCTCTTCCATCTCGCCCAATTCAATCAGCTCGATGTTGTCAGACAGCTCCGTCTCAATCGCGGTCACATTGTCCATCGCGTCGACCAAAGTCTGGCGCTCGCGCATCAGCTTCTGCGCCGCTGCGGCGTCATCCCACAGGTTCGGGTCTTCCACCCGCGCGTTGAACTCTTCCAGACGATAGGCCGCGGTTTCCCAATCCATGCGCTGGCGCAACAGGGTCAGGGATTTTTCGATCTCTGTAACGGTGTTCTGAGCTTCTGCGCGCATGGGAAAAGACCTTCTTATGGGTTCAGATCAGCGTGATAGCGCAGCCCCGCCTGCCCCGCAAGGCAAGACGCACGGCCAAGCGCTTTGCCCAGCCGTGCGTCCCGAAGTTTTCTGCTTGTTCAACGGACAGACGAGCTTCACGCCGCCCGGCGCACCGCCCCCGCCGGCGTCACCTTGAACACCGAGACCTGCCCGGCCAGTTCACTGGCGTCGCGGTGCAGCACGCTGCTTGCGGCGGCGGTCTCTTCGACCATGGCGGCATTTTGCTGTGTCACTCGATCCAGCTCCGCCACACCACGGTTGATCCCACTCAAGGTTTCCGCCTGACGCGCCGCACCATCGGCAATGCCACTGATGTGCTCCGAGACAGTGCCCACGCCGCTGATGATTTTGATCAATTCATCGCCAGTCCGGCCGACAAGCTTCACACCTTCATCCACATGAACCGCGCTCTCGTTGATCAGCTCTTTGATCTCAGACGCGGACTCCGATGAACGCTGCGCCAAGGCACGTACCTCAGACGCCACAACCGCAAAACCGCGGCCTGCATCCCCGGCCCGTGCCGCCTCCACACCGGCGTTCAGCGCCAGCAGGTTGGTCTGGAACGAGATGTCATCAATCACCGAGATGATCTGCGAAATCTTGTCCGACGATGCCTGGATCAGCGACATCGCATCCACCGCCTGTTTCACCACATCGCCACTGGACTGCACCGTCTGCTTGGTTCCGACCACAATCGCTTCCACATCTTTGGCACCTTCCGCAGCAGCACGCACACTGGCGGTCAGTTCTTCCATCGCATGGGCGGTCTGCTCCAGCGTGGACGCCTGACTTTCCGTGCGTGTGGCCAACGCATTGGAGGAATCGCCAATCTCTTTGGAACTGGCCTGAATGCGATGCGAGTTTTCCACAACCGCCTGCATGATCGACACCAGCGTCACCAATGTGTTGTTGTAGTTTTCCCGCAGCGGCTCATAGCCTGCTGAGAAACGCTGCTCAATTGGCTGGGTCAGATCCCCTTCCGCCAACCGCTGCAACGCCGCTGTCAGAGCCTCAACCACACGGTTCTGCTCCTGCTGTTCGAGTTTGCGCGTTTTCTCCACCTCATGGGCTTCCGCCAACTGGACCTTCAGACCTTCGACCGCGCGAGAAATCCCGCCAATCTCGTCGCCACGCGCCACATGTAGCGCGGGCGTGTCATAGCGCCCTTCAGCAATGTCGCTCACCACTTGGCGCACATCCTGCAACGGATGAGACACTGCCGCCCGGATCACCCAGGCACACAGCGTGCACATCACCAGAAACAACAGGCTTGCAATGCCAATCGACAACATGTTGGCGGATCGCGCCTGCGCCAGCGCTTGCTCCGGCGACCAAATGATCGCCACCGCCCCGGCAATCTTGCTGCCGTCTTTGCCGCTGCGGGCCGGTTCGGCCATCACATAGCCATTGTCGGATCGCGTTGCCTTGCCGCTGTCCAAAGCGCGCTTGGCAAGAGTTTCAATCTCAGATCCGGCCCCGCTTGGTTTACGGCCGGAAGTGGCCATAACCTCTCCTGCAGAGTTCAAGGCCAGCGCATAAACCGCCTGCCCGTCGGCCCGCGCCAATGTCGCATCCAAAATACTTTGCAGAGAGCCTGTGTCGCCAAAGCGGATCGCGCCACTGGCCACGTTGGCCGTCGATCCGGTCATTTCGGCGGCGAGCTGCACCAACCCGTTGGTGATGGACTTGGTGACCTGCCGTTGTGAGTCCACGGTTAGCATCGTTGCGACGATCAACGTGGTGCCCACGATCAACAACGTGGCTTTCAAAAATACCGAGAGCTTATCAAACTGCGCCAAAACCGGTGAAAAGAGTGTCATATTCTGCTCCTGAAAAGGGATGCGGTCCCACACAGGGACCGCGTTGGCATCAGTCAAGGGTCTCTGCGTCCACACCAACGGTGATCGCGCCAATACCGGCACCGGTATCCGGGTCCACAATGGTCATCGAAATTTGCACCTGATAGGTGCGCGTGGAATCGTCCAGCTCCACTTCACTGAAGTGAAAGGCGTCAGGACCCACGCTATAGGTCTGCTGATACTTGGCTTCGTCCCCCTGCCACATGTCAGAGTTCACACCGGAGAGCGCCACGTTCAGGCCAACCGAATCCATCAGGGCGATCTCGGTGATCTGACCAGCGGAGTTCTCTACCTGAGTGCGCAGAAAATCGGCTGCTGGGTTTTCAATCACAGGGGTGATGGTTGGCGTCTCTGCCGCCCCCACTTCCGCACGCCATGTGGTGTCCATTTGATCAATGGTCGCCTGATCATAGCTGGCGGTTACATTATTCTGCGCCTTGATCGCGGCCACCAGGATCGGATCCTGCGCCCAGGTGCGGATATTGTCATTCAGGAACGCTGCCATCGCAGGTTCATACTCGTTGGCCACAACAGACGTTGCGGCCAGCGCGGCCACAACGGCAAGAGCGGTTTTTTTCATTGGAGGAGTCCTTAGTTAGGCTGCAATTTGCTGCGCCTGCTTAGGAGCCAAGTGTTGCCGCGTCGTTAACTGCGCGATGGGTTTGCGCAACCTGCGACATTCTGTACAAAAAAGCGGAGGCCGCTGCCGACCTCCGCTCAAATTTCTCTTACCGGTGAGTGACTTACATCCCTTAGTACAAGCCACCAGAGCTGACCGTGCCAAAGTCTGCCTTTGGCCCGACAACCCCTGTACCGCCTGACGAGGTGGTCACCTGACGGCCTCGTGACGAGGCCACTTCCTCGACCAATGGCAGGTTGCTGCCCATGGCAAAACCACCGTCATAGGCGATGCCAAAGATCGGCTCTTCACCATCACGGAAATACTCCGCCACCACATTGCCGCCGCTGGCATCATTGTCCAAACGCGCACCGGTGTAGCGGTCGATCTTGATAAAGTGACCACCGGGCGGCACGCGGAACTTCCCGCCACCATATTTCTTGATCGCCTCTTTCATGAATTCCTGGAACACCGGCCCACAAGTCGTGCCCCCATAGGTGCCCGGTCCCAAGGGACGCGGACGGTCGTGCCCGATGTAACACCCCGCCACGATGTTGCTGGTGAAACCCACAAACCAAACATCCTTCGCTTCGTTGGTGGTCCCGGTTTTGCCCGCAACCGGCACCGGCAGGTTGATCTGGCTCGACGCCGTACCGCGGGTCACAACCCCTTCCATCATCGAGGTCAACTGATAGGCGGTAATGGCATCCATCACCCGCTCACGGTTGGTCACAATACGCGGCCCCCGGCTCTCCGGCACGCTAGGGTCGAGACAGTCTGTGCACTCACGCTGATCGTGGCGGTAAATCGTCTTGCCGTAGCGGTCCTGAACCCGGTCCACCAAGGTTGGCTCCACACGCTCACCACCGTTGGCAAACATCGCATAGGCAGCCACCATCTGATAGAGCGTGGTCTCATCCGCGCCGAGCGAGTTCGCAAGGAAGGCCCCCATGTTGTCGTAGACACCAAAACGCTCCGCATAACGCGCCACGGTTTCCATCCCAACTTCCTGCGCCAAACGAATGGTCATCAGGTTCCGGCTCATTTCAATCCCGGTCCGCAGTGGGGTTGGGCCATAGAATTTGTTGGTAGAGTTCTTCGGACGCCACACTCCTTGGGGCGTGTTGATCTCAATCGGCGCGTCAATCACGATGGTCGCAGGAGAATAACCACTGTCCAATGCTGACGCATAAACAAACGGCTTAAAGGATGAGCCCGGCTGGCGTTTCGCCTGTGTCGCGCGGTTAAACACCGTGTCCTGATAGCTGAAGCCACCCTGCATGGCGATCACACGGCCGTTGTTCACGTCCATCGCCATAAAGCCGCCCTGCACCTCCGGCACCTGCCGTAGCGACCAGCGCACAAAGTCACCACTGTCGTCTTTGGTGATCGCGCGCACCAGCACCACGTCGCCTTTGGCAACCAAATCGCCCGCCACCTTGGCTTTGCGGGCCAAAGTGCCATCTTCCAACCGCTTGCGCGCCCATTGCGCGTCTTTGGCGGGAATCCAGTGGCCATCGGCATCGTCCTCGACCCCCTCAATCCCCACGCGCGCGTCGTTCTTACCAACGTCCAGCACCACCGCCGGGTACCACTGACCTTCCAGATCCACATCACGTGGGATTTCAACCGCACTCAGCGCTTCGCGCCACGCTGCCTCATCGCCCAGCACCTCATCCGGCAAAACCTGCCCTGTGCCGCGCCACACCCCACGCGAACGGTCATATTTCTCCAGCGCCCGACGCAGCGCCTTTGCTGCCACAGCCTGCATTTCCGGATCTTCGGTGGACCGCACCGCCATACCACCGGAGAAGAACTCGTCTTCGCCAAAATCACGGCTCAGCTGACGGCGGATTTCGTCGGTAAAGTAGTCCCGCGGCGGACGCTCCGTCTTATAGCTCTCATAGTCGCCGTTTTGCACCGACTTCAGCGGCAGCTCTTTTTCGCTCTCGTAGACAGCCTGCGTAATCACGCCGTTTTCGGCCATCTCTTTTAGCACAAAGTTTCGGCGCGCCAGCACGCGATCCATGTTGCGCACGGGATGGAACTTGCCCGGCGCTTTTGGCATCGACGCCAGTGTCGCCGCCTCATGCGGCGCCAGTTCTTCCAAGGTTTTGTTGAAGTAAGTCTGCGCCGCCGCCGCAACACCGTAAGAGTTCTGACCGAGGAAAATCTCGTTCATATAGAGCTCAAGAATCTGATCTTTGTTCAGTGTCTCCTCAACGCGCGTCGCCAAAATGATCTCTTTGATTTTGCGCTCAATTTTTCGGTCGCCTGACAACAGGAAGTTCTTCATCACCTGCTGCGTGATCGTCGACGCCCCACGCACATTGGAGCCCCGCGACTGGACCGCCTCCACAGCCGCCGCCGCAATACCGCGCGCATCATAGCCAGAGTGGCTATAGAAGTTTTTGTCTTCCGCCGAGATAAACGCCTCTTTCACCAGCTCCGGAATTTCATCCGCTGGCACAAACAGACGGCGCTCTTTGGCAAATTCATCAATGATATGCCCCTCGCCGGAATAAATCCGGCTGATGGTCGGCGGCTTATACTGCGCCAGGCTCTCATGGCTGGGCAGCTCCTGCCCATAAATCCAGAACACCGCCCCAATAGAGAGCGCCATCACGGCAATCCCCATGGTCACGAACGTAAAAATGGTCCCGAAGAACGAGAGGATGAATCGTATCACGCTGGAGGCCTTCTGAAGTCGCGTCTCAAACCCTCTCTATATAGAGGGGCATTCGCGGGGTCAAAACACCTTGCTGCGATTGATATGAGTGGGCGTGGTTTTGCCGGACCCGACAGAAAAGCGCTACTTCACCTTCAGATCGCCAGAATGTTCCAGCGCCTCTTTGGCGCACGTAATCAACTCGTTAAAACGGCTCTCTTGAACATTCATGAAATAGCTGGCCATGCGGTTTCCTGCCCAGAAGACAACTTCATTGCCATCTGACATTCTGCCTTTGCCACGTCACGTGCCTGTTTGTTGGTGATAGTACGCGAAAGTGGCCCGCGCCGTGCGACCGTCATCGCACACGGCTTTGACTTTGGCTGTGCCAAACAAAGTCCGTTTGAACGTTCCAGTGCAGGTGACGTCAAAGTTGGTTTTCGCCGCAAACCGGCCACTTTGAACGCCATGCACCTCGCCAAAAAACAGCTCATTTGGAGCCCCTAAGACACATCCAATCACACGCGTGCACTGGTTAGTGGGCTTTGTACAGTTCGACGCTCCATACCCCTCACCTGCGCCCAAAATGGCTATGCAAATCGCCAGATAAAAACATTTGATATTGTGTACTTGCACTTGAATCATTCCGAAGTTCTTTTGCTGTGTCATACGCCTCGAAGACGCAGTCAACAGCACGACATCCAAATCCTCGAAAACGCATCGCAACAAAAAAGTGCATGGAGCGAAAGAGAGTCGCCCGAAACGAGCGCCTCTCCCCCAATTGCCAATCCCCTACTCCGCAGCCACTGGAAACCGCTCCCCTTCCCGCAGCTCAATCGCTTCCGCCCGCTGAAATGCCGCGCGCGCTTTCAACCGCGCCAGATAGTCCCCAATCGGCCCGTCTTGTGGGATCAAGCCAATCATCTGCCCAAAGACCAAGTTATTGCCCACAGCCACATCCGCTGCAGAAAACGTCTCCCCCAGCAACCATGGCCCCTTTGCCAATCCGTCGACCAAGACTTCCATCATTTGCTCAAACGATCCCCAGGCCACAGTGGAGGGCGACACCTCCCACTCAAACAGCTTCTGGGCATAGGCTGGCTCCATAATCGCACTGGCAAAGAACATCCAACGCAAATACGCCGCCCGCGCCGCGTCCGTCAGCGCCGGTGCCAATCCGGCTGCGTCGTAACGATCCGCCAGATATATCGCCATCGCGCCGATCTCCGGCACCGGCGTTGCGCCGTCCACCACCAACGGCACTTTCCCCATCGGGTGCATCGCCAGATAGTCCGCGTGCTTGTGACGGCCGGTGGCAAAATCAAAGCTCTCCAGCTGGTACGGCTCGCCAAGTTCCTCCAACAGCCAAAGCGCCGCAAAAGAGCGGGTGCGCGGGGCGAAATACAGGGTCAGGTTCGGAGTTGTCGTATCGGACATTGTCTTTCCTCATGAAGTGTCTCCCTGAAAGGATGCGCACTAACATGACAGTTTATGTCCTATATGTGCCGCGACGATCCGACGAATTTTGACTTAGGCCACCTCCCGCTCCGCCAGATAATCTGACAGTCGCGTCTGCATCATCGGCACCACATTGCTCATCCGCAAAAACCGCGCCACGTCCCACATACGCCAAGCCTGCCCCTCCGTGCCCAGCCGAATGCGGTTGATGTCCAGCTCCGGCACCTCGGCGACAAAAAACCACGTGGCGCTTTTGCCATCCAGATCAGAGGTATACTGACGCTTCCAGCGCAGGTCCGCCTCTGTCAACGAAAGCGACAACTCTTCCTTAAGTTCGCGCAACACACAGGCTTCCGGGCTTTCATCAGCTTCCCGCCCGCCTCCGGGCAGATCCCACATATCCGGATAGGGAATTTCAGGGTCCTTATCCCGCAGGATCGACACCAAGCGATCCCCTACGAAAAGCGCCAGCTTCGCCCCGTGAAACGCCTCAGTGTCCTGCATTTCTGTCCGCCCTCTGTGCCTGCCTGTTGGGCACACTCGACAAACTTCACAGATCGAAGGAAAGCGGTTTCCCGCGACCGGGACGAAATCAGCAATGCTCCGCCGACGCCGCTGCCTTACTGACGCACTAGCGCCCGCGCAGCCTTGTCTTCAACCACCCAGGCCAGCAATCCATCACGCAGCCCTGCCGCCATCGCCGCGCGCCAGCCCGGGTCCTGCAAATTGGCCAGATCCTGCTGGCTCGACATAAACCCAAGCTCGACCAATACTGATGGCACATCCGCCGCCTTCAACACCGAAAATCCGCCGGTTCTCAACGGCTTGCGATTTAACCTTACAGTGGTTTTCTTCAGTTCCCCCACCAGCGTCTCCGCCAACATCATCGTGCGGGGCTCCGTCTCCAACCGTGCCAAATCTAGCAACACATCCGTCACCTCGTCATCCGCGCCAGACAGGTCCACCCCGGACAGAATATCCGCCCGATCATGACGCTCCGCCAACAGCGCAGAGGCCGCATCACTGGCCTCTTCCGACAGCGTATAGATCGTCGCCCCCTTGGCATTGCCCTGGCTCAAACTGTCCGCATGCAACGACAAAAACACATCTGCCTGCGCCTGATGGGCAATCGCCACGCGCCCTTCCAGCGACACAAAGGCATCCTCATCGCGTGTCAAAACAACCTCAAACCCACCGGCCCGACGCAATACATCTCGAAGCTCCCGCGCAAACAACAGCATCAGGTCTTTCTCCTGCGCCCCGTCACGCTCGGCCCCCGGATCTATCCCGCCATGGCCCGGATCAATCACCACCACCGTCGGCGCCCAATCCGGCTTGGCTTCCCGCGCAATCGCAGTCGTGTCCGCTGGCACCGGCAAATCCCAGCGCGGATCATGTGGCGCGCCCGCCGTTTTGGTAAAGGCCAACGTATCACTTGGCGCCAACACGAGCTGCAGCCGCGCTTTCCCCGTGGCCTCTTCCACCACCATGCCCGCGCTCTCCACCGCAAAGGGGCGCGCCAGATCAAGCACCATCCGGCTCCATCCCGGGCGATAAGCGCCAAACCGCACCGCCTCGACACCGTCCACAGACCCAAACGCCTCTGCGGTCAGGTCTTCCCAATCAATCTCTTTGAAATCCAGCACCACCCGGCGCGGCTCATCCAGCGTAAACACCCGCCAGGGCACGCCTTGGCTCAAACTCAGCTTCAGCTCCGCCGCCCCGCGCCAGCCCTCAGACAAACCGCTATCGGCACGATCCAACCGTGCCAGCGCCGAAAACTCTTGCTCCTGCGCGCCGACCACTCCGGCCCAAACCATCACAATAAATGCCCAAAACATTCTGCTCATGCTGCTGCCCTGCCCGCTGTTGCGCGTCTTCTTTGGCGACACAGTACAACAGCCCGCCGCCCTTCACCACGCCGCGCTTTCACAGTCACCAAATATCTTGGCGGAGTCGCCAAATGGCGACGGGGGCAAGGCCCCCGCCTACCCTACATCTTAGACAAACCCACGCGCCGCCATGAACATCTTCAACCGCGCCAGACCTTCCTCAATGTCCGCCGTGCTGCGCGCGTAAGAGAACCGCAGCGTCTGATGCCCACGCACCGGGTCAAAATCCAACCCCGGCGTCGCCGCCACGCCTGCTTCGTCCAACAACTCCCGCGCAAAGGCCCGGCTGTCCTGGGTGAAGGCGCTCACATCCACGTAGAAATAAAACGCCCCATCCGGTGGCGCAAACTGCGTGAACCCCGCCTTTGGCAGGCCCTCTGCCATCAAGGCCCGATTGGCACGGTAGACCGCCATATTGACCTCAAGCTCTTCTTGGCAATCCATCGCCGCCAAGGCCGCTACCTGGCTGGCATGGCTGGCGCAAATGAACATGTTCTGCGCCAGTCGCTCGATCTTGCGCACATGATCGTCGGGCACCACCATCCAGCCCACGCGCCAGCCGGTCATGCTGAAGTATTTGGAGAAGCTGTTGATCACATAGCAGTCATCCGTGAGCTCAAGCGCCGTGACCGCCTTCGCCTCATATTCAATGCCGTGGTAAATCTCATCGCTGATAAAGGCCGCGTCTTTCTCCCGGCATAGGTCAATCAGCGCCCCCATGGCGCCGCTGTCGAGCATCGTGCCCGTTGGATTGGCAGGTGAGGCCACCATCAGCCCCTCAAAATCCAGCGCCCGCAGATCATCTGGCACAGGCTGCAGCCGGTTCTCCGGTGCGGTCTGCACATCCAGCGGCTGCAAACTCAGCGCCTTCAAAATCTGGCGGTAGCTGGGATAGCCCGGCGCGCCGATGGCCACACGCTCCCCCGCATCAAATAACGCGGAGAACGCCAGCAAAAACGCGCCCGATGAGCCCGGCGTGACAATCACCCGGCTCGGATCAAGGTCCACATTGTACCAGTCCCCATAAAGCTGCGCGATCCGCGCCCGCAGCGCTGGCAGGCCCAAAGCCACCGTGTAGCCCATGGCATCTTCCGCCATCGCTTCGGTCAGCGCCTTGCGTGCACCCGCTGGTGCCGCCGTGCCCGGCTGGCCCACCTCCATATGGATGATGTGGCGCCCATCGGCCTCGGCCTGACGCGCCGCTTCCATCACATCCATCACAATAAAGGGATCAACCGCCCCACGCCTTGAAGTCCGCATCAAATTCGTTCCTATTGTCGCTCATGAGGTTTCACCGCGAAATGACGGCGCCGTCAATCACCGCTTTGCGCGCCCGCGCCATCACGCTGGTCGCCACCTTTGCCCTTGTGCTTTCCTCAACCGCTGCCCAAGCCGTCTCTCTTTTGCGCGATCCGGACATCGAACACGCGCTGCAACGTATGGCCTCTCCTGTGCTGTATGCTGCGGGCCTTGGGGACAACATCAAAATCCTTTTGGTCGATGACCAAAGCCTGAACGCATTTGTTGTGGACCACGGCCACATATTCATCAATTCGGGCATGCTCATGCGCATGACGACACCTGAGATGTTACAAGCCGTCATGGCGCATGAAGCCGCACATATCGCCAACGGGCACATCGCCCGGCGCATGGCCAACCTTGATTCGGCCCGCACCGCCGCCGGCCTGGGACTCGCCCTCGCCCTTGCCGTGGCCGCAACCACGGGCCGCGGCGACGTGGCTGGGGCCCTGGCTCTGGGCACCCAAAGCTCCGCCCTGCGGCAGTTTCTCGCCCACACCCGAGCCGAGGAATCCTCCGCCGACCAATCCGGCATCCGCTACCTTGCAACCGCGGGAATCGACCCCTCCGGCACATTGGACGTATACCGGCTGTTTGAAGGCCAAGAGCTGCTCTCTGCCTCCCGTCAGGACCCTTATATGCGGACCCATCCCCTTACGCGCGACCGCTTGCGCGCAATGGAAGGGTTTGTCGCCGCTTATGCAGGCAAGGCCAAGCCCAACCCGGAACTCGACTATTGGTATGACCGCGCGCGTGGCAAAACCACCGCCTTTCTGCGCCCAACCAAATGGACGCTGCAACGCTACAAGGAAAGCGCCGCCGAAGACGTGCGCCACATGCGTCTGGCTGTGGCCTACCACCGCCAGCAGAACGCGGCCAAGGCCGTGTCCCATATCAACCAAGCGCTCGAAGTGCGCCCAAACGATCCCTACTACTACGAACTCAAGGGGCAAATCTTGCTCGAAAACCGCCAGTTTCAGAACGCGGTGACCGCATACAAAAAAGCTGCTGACCTTGCGCCTTCAAACGCTCTGATCCTTGGCGGCTTAGGCCGATCCCTGCTGACGGTGAACCGCCCCAAAGAAGCCTTGAACTACTTGGAAGCGGCGCGCGCCCGCGATTTCCGGGATGCCAAAGTGTTGCGCGATCTCGGCTCTGCCTATGCGCAAACCGGACAACACGGCATGGCCTCGCTTCTGGCCGCCGAACGCCACGCGCTCGCCAACCGATTGGACGACGCAGAAATCCACGCCCGCCGGGCCATGGCCCGCTTGCCACAAGGCTCCAATGCCTATCGGCGGGCCGACGACATCGCCCGCGCTGCCAAGCGCCGCAAAGACAAGAAATAAGGATAATCCTATGCGCAATTTCACTTCAAAACTGACCACCAGCGCTCTGGCGCTCACTCTCACGGCGGCCCCGGCTCTGGCCTTTGACATCGACAAGCTGTCCGACGCGGAACGCGCGGCCTTCCGAGCCGAAGTGCGTGCCTACCTTCTGGAGAACCCTGAAGTGATCATGGAAGCAGTCGCCGTGCTGGAAGAACGCAACGCCGCCGCCCAAGCCACCGCCGACTTTGATCTGGTCGCCGCCAATGCCGACCGCCTGTTCAACGATGGCTACAGCTACGTCGGCGGCAATCTTGAGGGCGACATCACCATTGTTGAATTTGTCGACTACCGCTGCGGCTACTGTCGCAAGGCACACGACGAAGTGGCCGAGCTGATCAAGTCAGACGGCAACATTCGCTTCATTGTGAAAGAATACCCGATCCTGGGAGAGGCCAGTGACCTCAGCTCCCGCTTTGCCATCTCCGTGAAGCAGAAGATCGGCAACGAGGCCTACAAGCTCACCGCCGACACGCTGATCAAAATGCGCGGCGACGTAAACGAAAAATCCCTGCGCAAAGTGGCCAAGGGGCTGGGCTTTGATGCGGATATGATCCTCGGCCACATGAACGACCCCGAGGTGGAGAAAGAGATTGCGACCACCCGTGCGCTGGCCCGCGACCTCAACATCACCGGCACCCCAAGCTTCGTGTTCAAGGACGAGATGATCCGTGGCTATGTGCCCCTCAAAGGCATGCAGGCGATTGTGAAAGACAAGCGCGGCTAAACGCCTTGCCAACGGAACACTTTAGCACCGCAGCGCCCGCCGTTGCGGTGTTTTGATTTTGGGCGCACGTTGCGCAACGTACGCAGTTTTAATGCGCCAAGTTGGACAAATGCCACCTCCGCGAAACAGTCGCGATACCGACGTCATACCGACGTAAAAAAACGGCCCCTTGGGGCCGTTAACATTTTGATTCGGTTGGAAAATGGATCACTCGGCCGCGTCTGCGGCTTTCGTGGCCTCAATCTCTGCGGCTTTCTTCTCCACTTGCTCCACGATATGCTCCACCATCGCCTCATTGGACATCTTGTGGCTCTGCTTGCCCGCCAGATACACCATGCCAGACCCGGCGCCCCCACCGGTGAACCCCACATCGGTCATCAGCGCTTCACCGGGTCCGTTCACCACGCAACCAATGATCGACAGGCTCATTGGCGTATGGATATGCGCCAGCCTTTCTTCCAATGTTTCCACGGTCTTAATCACGTCAAAGCCCTGACGGGCACAGCTTGGGCAGCTGATGATGTTCACCCCACGATGGCGCAGGCCAAGGCTCTTGAGGATCTCAAAGCCCACCTTCACCTCTTCCACAGGGTCGGCGCTCAGGCTCACCCGCAGCGTGTCGCCAATGCCCATCCACAGCAACTGCCCAAGGCCAATGGCCGACTTGATCGTGCCGCTGACAAAGCCACCGGCTTCTGTGATACCAAGGTGAATCGGCGCATCTGTAGCGTCGGCAAGGATCTGATACGCCGCGGCCGACATGAAGACATCTGACGCTTTCACGGAAATCTTGAACTCGTGAAAATCGTTATCCTGCAATATCTTAATGTGATCGAGGCCACTCTCCACCATCGCATCCGGGCAAGGTTCACCGTACTTATCCAACAGATGTTTTTCCAAGCTGCCGCCATTCACACCGATGCGGATTGAGCAGCCGTGATCCTTGGCCGCCTTGATCACTTCCTTGACCCGCTTCTCATCCCCAATGTTGCCCGGATTGATCCGCAGACACGCCGCGCCAGCCTCCGCCGCTTCAATCGCGCGTTTGTAGTGGAAATGGATGTCCGCCACGATCGGAACCGGGCTCTCTTTTGTGATTTCTTTCAGCGCCTTAGTCGCCGCCACATCTGGCGCAGAAATGCGCACGATGTCCGCACCGGCCTCCGCCGCTGCCAGCACCTGATCCAGTGTGGCCTTCACATCCCCGCTGTCGGTGTTGGTCATGGTCTGAACAGCAATGGGCGCGTCCCCACCCACGGGCACATTCCCCACCATGATCTGACGGGATTTGCGTCGCTCGATATTGCGCCACGGACGGATGTGATTCATCGACATATCAAGACCTTTCGCCACAGCAGGGATGGGTTTGATGCCTGTCTAATCCCTTCCGAGAAAAGGAGCAATGCGCGATGGCGCACAGCAAAAGAGCGCCACATGGGCGCTCCCTCAAACCATTTTTTTTCAGGGATCTTTCCGCCGCCTACTCGTCGGCAACAACCACGTTCTGCGCCGCAGCCAAAGCCACGATACGCGCCAACTCCGGATCATCATTTAGATCAGCAACAGCAAAGTTCTCTTTGACCGCATCTGTCGCCAACGCCAAGTCTCGCACAGTGCCTGTACCTTCTCCGGCAGGGCCATAAAGCTCGCCATTCACCTTAAAATAAACCGATCCAGACATTCCGGCCCGCAACGTCGGCGCCTCTTCAGTCGCGGGCAAAATATACTCCTCACCGGCATCCAGGATTTTCTCAAACAAAACAGAACCGTCTGCCGCGCGCACCCGCACCCAAGCCGGGCGCACCGCCATCAACACCAGTTCCGGCGCGTCATCCTCAACCACTTTTGGCACCGGAAGTTGGTCTTCCCCAGGAGTGACCACTGCGACCGCTGCAGGAAGCTCCGGCGTAAACACTCCGAAGGTATTTGGGTTCAACTGTGAAATCGGCGCATCTCGCGCCACCAAAATCGGCACATCGAGCGCCTGAGGGCGGTACAGACGATCCAATGCGTCAGAAGGCGCAACCAAGCCCGCACCCGCCGTGGCAACCTCAGTGGTCGCGGCTTCCGCATTTGTAGACACAGGCGCACGCACCGCACCATCCAGCGGATCCAAGTCGCTCAATACAACAGGAGATTGCTCCACCGGCGCCAACGTAACCCGTTGAATTTCATTGAGAACAGACCAGCCACCGTAGCCGATTCCAGCAATCAATGCCACCAACACCAAAGAGGACCCAACAGCGCGCATTTCAACCCGAGACAGAAGCGATTCCTGAATTGGGGTGAATGGTGTATTGGAAGACGAAAAAGGATCATTCCCAGTCATCGCCGGGGCAATGGTTTCTTTCTTGCGTGTGCCGGAGGCTTCTGCCGACATCCCGTGCGCGGTGGAGAACCCACTTTCGGCACAGAAAATCTCAAACGCCACTTCCGGGTCCATATTCAGGTAGCGCGCATAGGAGCGTACATAGCCAGCAATGAACCCCTGTGTTTCAAACGCAGAGGGGTCGCAATTCTCGATGGCTGCAATATAGCTCGCTCGGATTCGCAACTCACGCTGCACATCCAAGAGCGACTTCCCCATCGTCGCCCGCTCGCCGCGCATCATGTCGCCAAGTTGCACGTCAAAGTCGTCGTACCCCTTCGGGCCTTCGTCTACCTTTTCGGTATCGCGCTTGAATCTGCGCCCGATCATCCCACTGGCCTCTTATTGCACTGCCGGTTCTGAAAGTCCCCGATTCGAACCGATCCCCTTGTTAGGTATGAATATAACACAAACAAGGGCCACTACACTAAGAAGTCATTTTATCCCGCCATATCGGCACGATTCAGCGCACAGTGGCTCCAGAGGGCGTCCATTGCACCTACAAGTGCATCAATTTCTTTCGGGCCATGCACTGGCGACGGCGTGAACCGCAGACGCTCCGTGCCGCGCGGCACAGTCGGGAAATTGATCGGCTGCACGTAGATGCCGTAGTCTTCCAAAAGATGGTCAGACAGCACCTTGGTGTGCACAGGATTACCGACAATCACCGGCACAATATGGCTGCCGTGATCGATGATTGGCAGGCCCAGACCTTTCAAGCGCAGCTTCAGAATTTGCGCTTGTGTCTGATGTTGCTCGCGCAGCGCCTGATCGGTTTTCAAGTGCGCAACAGACGCCGCAGCACCGGCCGCCACGGCCGGCGGCACAGATGTGGTAAAGATAAAACCTGGCGCGTAAGACCTTACGGCGTCACACATTTTTTCAGAGGCAGCGATATAGCCGCCCATCACGCCATAGGCTTTGGCAAGGGTGCCGTTGATGATGTCGATGCGATGCGCAAGATTGTCGCGCTCGGTCACGCCGCCCCCACGCGGGCCATACATGCCCACGGCATGCACCTCGTCTATATAGGTCAGCGCGCCAAACTCGTCAGCCAGATCACAGATCGCTTCGATCGGACCAAAATCGCCGTCCATCGAGTAGACGGATTCGAAGGCAATCAACTTCGGCGCCGCCGGATCATCCGCTTTCAAAAGTTCGCGCAAATGCGCCACATCGTTGTGCTTGAAGATGCGTTTTGCCCCACCATTGCGGCGCACACCCTCGATCATCGAAGCGTGGTTCAATTCGTCCGAATAGATGATCAATCCGGGGAAGAGTTTTGGCAAAGTACTTAAAGTTGCATCATTTGCGATGTAGGCGCTGGTGAAAAGCAGCGCTGATTCTTTGCCATGTAGGTCGGCAATCTCGGCTTCCAGGCGTTTGTGATAGACCGTTGTGCCGGAGATATTCCGGGTCCCACCAGAGCCCGCGCCCGTCGCATCCACGGCCTCATGCATCGCCTCAAGAACAACAGGGTGCTGCCCCATTCCGAGGTAGTCGTTGCCACACCACACGGTGATCGGGCGCTTCTCCCCATCAGGGCGGGTCCATATTGCGTGCGGGAAATGGCCCTGCTGACGCTCAATATCAATGAACGTGCGATAACGCCCCTCATCATGCAAACGGTTGAGAGCAGTATCGAGCTTCGCAGTGTAATCCACAGTGGCTTTCCTTTTTCCCGGTCAGGGCGACCTGGCGTCGCAATGCCCATTTGGCATCGCCCGCTTCTAGTCATCTGTCGCGCTGTCCGCAATTGCTACCAAATGATACATCTTTTCCACTTTGATATCGATCAAAGAGTGAAAGCGCGAGTCTGGACAGTCGGAATTGGGGTGTTACGGTCCCCGCAAATCGTCGCACCCGAAGGAGGCTTCCATGACGCTTGACCCCGTTCTCGCCCGCATCGATCAGAATATGCCAGAGGCAATAGATCGCTTGTTTGATCTGCTCCGCATCAAGTCCATCTCCACCGATCCAGCATTTGACGCAGATGTCGATGCCGCCGCTGACTGGCTTGTGAAGGATCTGCAAGGCCTTGGCGTGGATGCACAAAAACGCCCCACCACCGGCCACCCTATGGTTGTTGGTCACATCGACGGCCCCGGCCCGCATGTGCTGTTTTATGGCCACTACGATGTACAGCCTGTCGACCCACTGGAACTATGGGACCGCGATCCTTTTGACCCAGCATTGGAAGACACTGACTCCGGTCAGGTCATTCGCGCCCGCGGCGCCTCAGACGACAAAGGCCAACTTATGACCTTTGTCGAAGCCTGCCGTGCTTGGAAAGCAGAACACGGCTCCCTGCCCTGCAAAATCACCTTCCTGTTTGAGGGCGAAGAGGAATCGGGCTCCCCAAGCCTTGTCCCCTTCCTCAAGGAAAACGCAGAAGAGCTAAGCTGCGACATCGCGCTGATCTGTGACACCGGCTTGTTTGAAAGCGCTGTGCCCGCGATCACCACCATGCTGCGTGGCCTGCTGGCCGAAGACTTTACCATCACCGGCCCAAGCCGCGATCTACACTCCGGCATGTACGGCGGCATCGCCATGAACCCGATCCGCGTGCTGAGCGGCATTTTGGCCGATCTGCACGATGACACCGGTGCAGTAACACTGGATGGCTTCTATGATGACGTGCCAGAACTTCCCGATGACATCCGTGCTCAATGGCAGGGCTTGAATTTCGACCACAGCAACTACCTGGGTGATGTGGGGCTGAAATCTCCGGCGGGGGAGCAAGACCGCACTCCGCTGGAACAAATCTGGGCGCGCCCAACCTGTGACGTAAACGGCATCTGGGGCGGCTATACCGGAGATGGCTTTAAAACCGTGCTGCCCTCTCAAGCCTCCGCCAAACTGTCCTTCCGCCTCGTTGGCCAGCAGGACCCGGACAAAATCCGCGCCAGCTTCCGCGCCCATTTGGAAAGCCGCCTGCCTGAAGGTTTCACGGTTGAGTACCGCTCCGAAAAAGGCTCTTCTGCCTCTCAAATGTCCATCGAGGACCCGGCTTTTGAAAAAGCACGCCTGGCGCTGAGCGATGAGTGGCCCCGCCCGGCCGCCTATGTCGGATGCGGCGGTTCCATCCCGATAGCAGGTTTCTTCAAAGAGATGCTGAACATGGATTCGATGCTGATCGGCTTTGGCCGTGACGACGACCAAATCCACTCGCCAAACGAGAAATACAACGTAGAGAGCTTCCACAAGGGCACCCGCTCATGGGCGCGAATTCTCGCGGCGCTGAGCGCGTAACCATCTGTGATCATTCAGAATCATAATGCGCGCCCCTCGGGGCGCGTCTTTTTGTGGGCTGTCAAAAGGCGCAAAGATATGCTGCGCAGCAACCAATTCAACTTCACCAATTTGAAGGGAGGAAGAAGTGGCGCGGTTGACGGGGCTCGAACCCGCGACCCCCGGCGTGACAGGCCGGTACTCTAACCAACTGAGCTACAACCGCGCATATATCTTCGCCTTTCGGCATGTCCGTTCCCGAAGGGCCCAGGACTTGGGCTGGTAGTGGTGGCGCGGTTGACGGGGCTCGAACCCGCGACCCCCGGCGTGACAGGCCGGTACTCTAACCAACTGAGCTACAACCGCTCACTACCTGCTGTCTGGCGTGTGCCGTTCAGCGTGTGGCGTGGTTTATGCCGAGTGCTCTGGCGCGTCAAGCGGATATCCGCGAGAAAATCGAAGAAATTTTCAGAAGCCATTTGTGGGCCTTTAACCACAGGGGTTTCTTCATTGGCAGACTCCCGCGTAGAGTGCTTTGCGCGCTGAATTTTTTGTGATTAGATGTGCTTACTCGATTCAATTGCTTTTGAAGGAATAACCCGATGAAACCACTTTATGCTGCCCTGTGTGTTGCCGGTATCACCCTTGCTGCGTGTTCTCAGCAAGAAGAGCCAACTCCGGTTTACGCTCAGCCAGATTTCGACAAGCGCGGCAACGCAAGCTGCATGGCCGGCTACGACCTGCTGACCACAGACACCGGCGCCTTGGTTTGTGCACCGGCAACTGCTGGCTAAATTCAAGCCACAGACTGGAATTTCGGGCGGTCCCTTCGGGGATCGCCTTTTTTGTTCCAACCTCACGACACCAAAGGCTTAGCCGCGCGTTCATCAATCAAATAGTCAAACTCAAGACGACACAACGCTAAGCTCAAGCAGTAAGCGATTAGTTATGCTGGTAGAGGAGGTTGATGGTGGGTCGTGAGAGGCTCGAACTCCCGACATCTTCGGTGTAAACGAAGCGCTCTACCAACTGAGCTAACGACCCGGTAGGCGGGGATTTAGCCCCTAGAGCAGGGACATGCAAGCCCCCTTTTCGAACTTTCTTTGCGTCTCGCTCAACTTCCTCATAGTGTAGCGCAAAAAAGGAAAACGAACGGCTCATGCCCGATCCAATAGTACCTAAAGGTGTCGCCCACGTCGCAGTTGAGGAGGTCGATTCCCCTGATCCCATAGTGTTTGCGTTACAACCAAATCTCTCGATGCTGGCCTTTACCTCAGCAGTGGAAACCCTTCGCATCGCCAACCAACTCACCGGTCAAATTCTCTACACATGGACCACCATGTCCGAGACCGGCGAAAACGTGCGCTGCTCCAACGGTATAGAAATCGGGATCGACGCGCCGCTCGGCGAAACACCCAGCGATTCCTGTGTGTTTGTCTGTTCTGGGGTCGAACCCGAACGCGCTGCCACTGCGAAAGTGGCAGATTGGATTCGCCACCAATGGCGCACAGGCCGCCGCGTAGGCGGTCTTTGCACCGGAGCCTTTACCTTGGCGAAGGCAGGCATTTTGGAAGGCAAGGATTTCACCCTGCACTGGGAGAACATCACCCCCTTCCGCGAACAATACCCCACCCTGGACCCTCTGGAACAGCTCTACGCCATTGATGACCGCATCATGACCTGTGGCGGCGGTGTGGCCGCAATGGATCTGTTTCTAAAGTTGATTTACGATCGCCACGGCGCACCCCTCGCCCGTGCAGTCCTGAATATGTGCCTGCACACCGTCCAGCGCTCCGAAACAGATCGACAGCAGAGCTCCACCGCTGCCGTGATTGGCAACCGCAATGACAAGCTGGTCAAAATCATCGCGCATTTCGAAGAGAACCTGGAAGAATCAATCAATCTTGACGGCGTTGCGCGCGGCCTTGGCGTTTCACGTCGCCAAATGGAGCGCCTGTTCAAAACTCACTTGAACACGACCCCCAAGCGGTTCTTGCAAGACCTGCGCCTACAACGTGCCAGAATCCTTCTGGCGGAGACAGACATGGCAGTTGTCGATGTCGCCATTGCCTGTGGTTATGAGTCCGCTGGGAACTTTTCAAAACGCTTCCGCGAAGCCTATGGGATTTCCCCGCACCGCTTTTCCGCAGGCCACGGATAACGCCAAAAAGGAACGGGCGCTCAACCAGTTAAGGGAGCGCCCGTTGGTATAATGGTGGGTCGTGAGAGGCTCGAACTCCCGACATCTTCGGTGTAAACGAAGCGCTCTACCAACTGAGCTAACGACCCGGTGACGCGGCTTCTAACCTCACTCGGCGGGCTCTGCAAGCCCCTCTTTGTCACTTTCTTCAACTTCTCCCGTTTTCCGACGGAGACGCAAGTTCACGACCTGTACACCTTCCAGATCTTTGGTGTTTTGAACTTTCAATTTGCCAAGCCCCGGCAGGTTCAGCCCGCGCCCTTCCCCCAAAGTTTCCCCAATAATTGCCAAGGCCGCTTCAATTGCCGGTTTAGCGTCGCGCTTTTTTACGCCAGCCCGAGCAACGGCCGCCTCAATGAGGTCTTTTTTGCGGAGAAACTCTTCCCGATCACCGTCAGAAGACGCCACATCAGCTTCCGGTGCGATCGCCACAGTCGGCTCAACCGCTTCCGCAATTTCCTTCAGGCTTGTGCTGGTTTTTCGGGATGCAGTTGTGCGAGTACGCGACTTACTACTGGACGTACGCTTACGCGATGTTGCGGGCGCCTTTGCCATGGCTGATTACCTCACCGTTCTGCTCAATGGGCCAAGCATAGCAAGGGAGGTACGCAAAAGACAGGCAATTCGTGAAGCGCCTACTACACCTGCGCATAAAAGGTCTGCGGCGCACAAAATACGCCACAGAACTGTGCGCTAGTAGTTCGGAAAATCTACTTCAGCTTGGACAGTTTGTCCTGCAACTCCGCCAACTGCTTCTTGATGTCATCAAGATCTTCAGTGTCGCCTGAGGCTCCCTGCTCCGGCTCGGTACTAGGCCCGGAACTACCAGGCCAAGACATCCCGCCGGTCATGGCCTTCATAAAAGCTTCCTGCTGCGCCTGCATGGCTTCCAATCCAGGCATTGCCATACCGCCGCCCATGCTCTCCATAACCTTTTCTTGGCTATCACGCAGCATATCAAAAGAGGTCTGCAGGAACTGTGGCACCATGGACGTGGCCTGTGTGGTGTAAGCCCGAACCAGATCATTCAGCACATTCACAGGTAGAACGTTCTCGCCGCGGCTTTCATGCTCAGCGATGATTTGCAGAAGGTACTGACGTGTCAGGTCATCCCCACTCTTCAGATCAACAATCTGAACCTCGCGACCTGACCGGATAAACCCGGCTATGTCCTCTAATGTGACATAATCGCTGGTCTCAGTGTTATAGAGCCGCCGGCTGGCGTAGCGTTTGATCAGCAGTGGTTTTTTATCTTCGCCCACGTCAATCTCCCCAAGTATTCTGCGCGCTGCAGAAAAAGCCTATGCGACCGCAGCACAAAAAGAAAGAGCGGGCATAAAGCCCGCTCACGCAATCTGCACTCATAGGGAGGAAGCTGAGTGCTGATTTGCGACGTTTCTTTATTTGGAGGTCGCTTTTTTCGCGGCCGCGGTCACGTCATTGGTGGCCTTTTTAACAGCAGCAGTCGCCTCTTCAGTGGCTTCTTTGCCGGCAGACATCAGCAGTTCAACGGTTTCCATCTGAACTTTTTTCGCAACTTCTGCGAAAGCCGCCATGTTTTCCGCCGCAACTTCAGCCTGCGCAGATGCGAAGTCTGTCATCGCTTTTGCGTAGTCGGCTGGCTCTTCTTTGGCTTTGGACATGTCACCCAACTTGGACAGGGTGTCTTTGGTCCATTTGGTGGAAATCTCAGAAGACTTCTCTGCTGCACCCAGCGCGACTGCGGTCAGCTTTTCGTTCAGAGCTGCAGAGTTCTTGAACGCATCTTCGAATGCGGTGGTGTCCACCGGGAAGGCACCCAGTACGTCTTTGAACATCGCGGTCATGTCCTGTGCTGCTTTAGCCATTTCTTCAGTTCCTTAAAAAATTACAGCCCATTAAATGAGGAGGATCGGAGCTGCGTTTCTAGTCTCTGAGAGCAATATGCTTTCTGCGATGCGGCATTTCAAGATATTTTTGCTGCAATGCAGCAAAAATATCTTATCGCATTGTTATTTATACGCCTTTTTCAAAACATATGTTCCCGGAGCATCACCCAGCTCTGGGTGATTTGCGTCGCCATGCTGACGCGCCGCGATTCTTTTGCCGGATTTCTTTGACAACCAAGCATCCCAACGCGGCCACCAAGAACCTTCATGGAAGGTCGCCCCATCCATCCACTCATCCGCTGTGCCTTTCACATCGGTATTGGTGTAATGACCGTACTTCTTCTTATTGGGCGGGTTCACAATCCCGGCAATATGCCCGGACTGAGAGACAATAAAAGTCTTGGACCGGCTCTTGGTTTGCTTGAAACCGTGGTAACAGTCTTTCCAACGCGCAATGTGATCTGTCTCACAGGTCACAGCACAGACCGGCACGTCCACATCACTGATCTTCAGCGTTGTGCCACAAAGCTCCACGCCCTCGCCCACAAACTTGTTCGCCTGACACAGCTCGCGCAAATACTGATGCGCCATCTTGCCAGGGAGACCAGAGCCATCGCCATTCCAATAGAGAAGGTCAAACGCAGGCGGCGCCTCCCCCATGAAATAGCTCTTGATGGCGGGCCCATAAATTAAGTCATTGGACCGCAGGAAGCTGAACGTGCGCTGCATAATAAATGAGCGGAGCACGCCAAACTCATTCACCTCATCATCAATCCCGTCGATGAAGTCGTCCTGCAAAAACGGCGTGAACTCGCCTTGATCCGAGAAATCGGTCAAGGTTGTAAAGAACGTCGCAGACTTCACCGATTTATCGCCGCGCTGTTTCATCAAAGACAACGTCAGATGCAGCGTGGTCCCGGCGATGCAATACCCAACCGCATTCACCTGCTTCTGCTTGGTAATGTCTTTGACCTGAGCAATCGCCTCAAGGAAGCCTTCCTCAATATAGTCGTCCAGCCCCACATCTGCATAGGTTGGATCAGGATTCACCCAACTCACCACAAAGACAGTATAGCCTTGATCGACACACCAACGGATCAGACTGTTCTGCTCTGTCAGGTCGAGAATGTAGTATTTATTGATCCAAGGCGGAAAGATGATCAACGGGATCTCGTGTACGGTCTCGGTGGTCGGCGTGAACTGCAACAGCTCAAACATCCTATTGCGATACACCACTTTACCCGGCGCGGTCGCGATGTTGCGCCCAATCTCAAAGGCATCCTCATCCGCTAGCTTGACCAGCATTTCGCCATTGTTGGCTTCTAGGTCCGAAATCAGGTTCTGTAGTCCGTCAATCAGTGACTGACCTTCCGTCTCCACCGCCTTTTCCAAGGCTTCCGGATTGGTACCCAGAAAATTGGTTGGCGACATCATATCGACAATCTGGCTCGAGAAATACTCGATGCGCTGCTTGTCCTTGGGACTGAGTCCTTCCAACTCGCCAACTGCGGTTTTAATCGCTTCCGCATTACGCATGTATTGCTGCTTCAACAGATTGAAATACGGGTGCGACTTCCACATGGGATGAGAGAATCGCCGGTCAGTCGGGGTATCGTCCTGCGGTGCAGAAAACTGACCTTTTAACATCAAATTTTGAGCGTCTACGAAAGATTTAACCGACTTGCTCCAGAGATCGAGCTGGTTTTCGATAACTTTTCCAGGGTTGTCGACCATCGCCTGCCAATAGGCATTTGCAGCATTCACGAAAACTTCGGGCTCTGGTGAATTTAGCTCATCTCTCAATGGCTTATGCCGACCCAAAACCTCAGTCAACCGCAGCGACAATGCTTCAACTTTTGCCAAATTGGCGTTCAGGCGTTCCAATTTTTCGCCCGTATCCGTCTCATTTGTTGTCATATTAACCTATTCGCCTTAATGTCGCTGCTGTGCAGCATTAACCAAGCGCCCCCTGAATGTTACTGGGGATTTCACAGGGTGCATAGCCCAACGATAGGACGAAGCACATGCGATACATGGCCACGTATGACCTGATGGAAACCATGCGCAACACCAACCAATGGTTGGGCGCAACCGCGAGCGCCATGGCGTCGTACCCTGCTTTTGCCTTGGTCCCCAATCCAGGCCTTCAGTGGATGGCCGCCTGGGGCGAAGTCACCGAACGGGCTTTCCAGCGTATGATCGTGAAACCCGACTGGGGCATCGACAGCTTCACCTGTGAAGACGGCAAGGACCACATCGTCAACATCAACACTGTGCTCGAACGCCCTTTTGGTGATCTGATCCATTTTGAGGTATCTGGTCGCAAGCCAATGGCACGCAAGGTCATGTTGGTTGCGCCAATGTCTGGCCACTACGCCACGCTGCTGCGCTCCACTGTAAGAAGCCTGATTGCTGATTGCGAAGTCTACATCACCGATTGGCATAACGCGCGGGACATCCCTGTCTCTGAGGGCAAATTCGATGTCGAGGATTACACCCTCTATCTTGTCGATTTTATGAAAGAGCTTGGCCCCGACACCCATGTGATCGCTGTGTGCCAGCCCGCCCCGCTTACCTTGGCGGCCACTGCCTATCTCGCAGAAGAAGACCCAAAGGCGCAGCCGCGCTCGTTGACGCTGATTGGCGGCCCAATTGATCCCAATGCCGCAGCCACCGAAGTCACAGATTTTGGCCACCGTGTAACCATGGGCCAACTCGAAGAAACCATGATCCAGCGCGTTGGTTTCAAATACCCTGGTGTTGGACGCATGGTGTATCCTGGCCTGCTGCAACTCTCCTCTTTCATGTCGATGAATGGCGAGCGTCACTCCAAAGCTTTTGCGGACCAAATCATGCGTGTGACCCGCGGCGAGGCCTCTGACCATGACGCCCACAACCGATTCTACGATGAGTACCTCGCCGTCATGGATATGACCGCCGAGTTCTACCTCTCCACTGTGGAGCGAATCTTCAAAAACGGCGAAATCGCCAAAAACGAATTTGTCGTTGCGGGCCGCAAGGTCGACATTGGCAAGATCACAACAGTGGCCGTCAAAACCGTCGAAGGCGCCAAAGATGACATTACTGCCCCGGGGCAGTGCATCGCCGCGCTGGACCTTTGCACCGGCCTGCCAGACAACAAAAAAGCAAGCCACGTTGAACCAGGTGCCGGTCACTATGGCATCTTTGCGGGCAAGAGCTGGCGCAACAACATCCGCCCACTGGTGCTCGAATTCATCGATGCCAATGCGGATGCGCCCACGAAAAAGGCTGCAGCGCGCAAGCCCGCGAACAAGAACACTGCCGCCTAGTTAGGCGGTTCAGTCACCTGTGTAGAGAAATGGGGCGATCGTTAGGCACGATTCGCCCCATTGTTGTTTTTGGTGCGTTGCGTTGCAAAAGATGCACAACCGCGACCCGCAATATTTTCCACAAATCTCAGCCACCAAAGCTACATGTTGTGGATAACTCTCCCACCTTCACTCCCCCAAAAGCAGAAACGCCTTTTTTCAAACGTTTAGGGGAATTAACCAATATTAACGCTGTCTAAACAGCCCTGTGGAGGAATCGGAAGCCGCCTGCGAGTCGCCGTCAGTCAGTTTCCGTCAACAGAAAAAATCCTGATTTTTCGTAAATAAATTCGTTGACCCTTTAGGGGCCGATACGCCAGTTTGTGGCAGCAGCCAAGAAAGCCCACTAGATATTGTGGCGGCCACGGCGGCAGGGACAACTTCGTACAAATGCCCATCTGGGTCTGTTGTAGCGGCACATGCACTGCATTTGCCAACCGGTTTCCCTTTGCCCGAAGGATCGCCGCGCATCTGCAAAAGCTCACAGAGGCAGCGCTTTGAGAAGCACAAAACGTGCACTTTGGGACATTTGGAACCGGGACGAAGACAGGCATGAAGATTCAAAGACGTTTCACCAAGACCGGACAGGACGCTTACGCCGATCTGAATTTTGTCACGACCGAATCTGAAATCCGAAACCCGGACGGCACCATTGTCTTCCACCTTGATGACATCGAAGTTCCAGCCAACTGGTCGCAGGTGGCCTCCGATGTGATCGCCCAGAAATACTTCCGCAAGGCCGGGGTTCCCGCCAAACTGCGTAAGGTGCGCGAAAAAGGCGTGCCGGAGTTCTTGTGGCGCTCAGTACCAGCTAACGAAGACGTTGCCATTGGCGGCGAAACCAGCGCCAAGCAGGTGTTTGACCGGCTCGCCGGTGCCTGGACCTATTGGGGCTGGAAAGGTGGCTACTTCTCCACCGAGGATGACGCCCGCGCCTATTTTGACGAAATGCGCTACATGCTGGCCACCCAGCGCGCCGCGCCCAACTCGCCACAGTGGTTTAACACCGGCCTGCATTGGGCCTATGGCATCGATGGCCCCTCTCAAGGCCACTACTATGTCGACTACAAAACCGGCAAGCTGACCAAATCCAAATCCGCTTACGAGCATCCGCAGCCGCACGCCTGCTTTATTCAGTCCGTGGCCGATGATCTGGTTGGCGACGGCGGCATCATGGATTTGTGGGTCCGTGAAGCCCGCCTGTTCAAATACGGCTCCGGCACCGGCACCAACTTCTCGTCCCTGCGTGCAGACGGTGAATCCCTCTCTGGCGGCGGCAAGTCCTCCGGCCTGATGGGCTTCCTGAAAATCGGCGACCGCGCAGCAGGCGCGATCAAATCCGGCGGCACCACCCGCCGTGCCGCCAAGATGGTGATCGTCGATGCCGATCACCCGGACATCGAGAAATACATCAACTGGAAGGTTAAAGAAGAACAAAAAGTGGCCTCCATCGTGGCCGGCTCCAAAATGCACGAGCAAAAGCTCAATGGCATCTTTGAGGCGATCCGCGCGTGGGACGGTGCCGAGGCAGACGCCTATGACACCAAAACCAACGACGGCCTGAAATCCGCGATCCGCGACGCCAAAAAGTCGATGATTCCGGAGACTTACATCAAGCGTGTGCTGGATTACGCCAAACAGGGCTACGCCAGCATAGAGTTTCCGACCTACGACACCGACTGGGACTCTGAGGCCTACGCCTCTGTATCGGGCCAGAACTCCAACAACTCCATTCGTGTCACCGATGCCTTTCTGAAGGCCGTCGAAAACGACGACGATTGGGAGCTGATCCGCCGCACCGACGGCGAAGTCGCTAAAACCATCAAAGCCCGCAAGCTCTGGGAAGATGTCGGCCACGCCGCATGGGCCTGTGCCGACCCCGGCATCCAGTACCACGACACCGTGAACGCCTGGCACACCTGCCCCGAAGATGGCGAAATACGCGGTTCCAACCCGTGCTCGGAATATATGTTCCTGGACGACACGGCCTGTAACCTCGCCTCGATGAACCTCCTGTCCTTCCTCAAAGACGGCGTGTTCCAGGCGGACGATTACATGCACGCCACCCGTCTCTGGACCGTGACACTGGAAATCTCCGTGACCATGGCGCAGTTCCCCTCCAAGGAAATTGCGCAACTGTCTTACGACTTCCGCACACTTGGCCTTGGCTACGCTAATATCGGCGGCCTGCTGATGAACATGGGCTACGGCTACGACAGCGACGAAGGCCGCGCCCTCGGCGGCGCCCTCACCGCGCTGATGACCGGTGTGGCCTATGCCACCTCCGCCGAAATGGCCGGTGAACTGGGGGCCTTTGACGGCTACGCCCGCAACAGCGAGCACATGCTGCGCGTGATCCGCAACCACCGCCGCGCAGCTCAAGGCCTGACCTCAGGTTACGAAGGTCTCGCCGTAAAGCCTGTCCCGCTGGACACCGAAAACTGCCCGGATCAGGTGCTGGTCGAACTGGCGAAATCTGCCTGGGACGAAGCCCTCGAACTGGGTGAGAAAAACGGCTACCGCAACGCGCAGACCTCTGTGATTGCCCCCACCGGCACCATCGGTCTGGTCATGGACTGTGACACCACAGGCATCGAGCCTGACTTCGCGCTGGTGAAGTTCAAGAAACTCGCAGGCGGCGGCTACTTCAAGATCATCAACCGCTCCGTGCCTGCCGCTCTGGAAGGTCTCGGTTACTCCTCTGCCCAAATCGAAGAGATCGTGTCCTACGCAGTGGGCCACGGTACCATCGGTAACGCGCCGGGCATCAACCACACGTCTTTGATTGGTCACGGCTTTACCACCAACGAGATCGAAAAGATCGAAGCCGCGCTTGGCTCCGCTTTCGACATCCGCTTTGTGTTCAACCAGTGGACCTTGGGCGAAGAGTTCTGCACCAATGTACTCGGTATCCCGGCGGACAAGTTGAACGATCCGTCTTTCGAACTGCTTGCACACTTGGGTTACACCAAAGCCGACATCGATCTGGCCAATGACCACGTCTGCGGCACCATGACTTTGGAAGGCGCACCGCATCTCAAGGAAGAGCACTACGCGATCTTTGACTGCGCCAACCCATGCGGCAAAAAAGGCAAACGCTACCTATCTGTCGACAGCCACATCACCATGATGGCCGCTGCTCAGTCCTTCATCTCTGGCGCGATCTCCAAGACGATCAACATGCCAAACGATGCCACCATCGAGGACTGCCAGAAGGCGTATGAACTGTCCTGGTCCCTCGGCATCAAAGCCAACGCGCTCTACCGCGACGGCTCCAAACTGTCCCAACCGCTAGCCGCTGCACTGGTCGAGGATGACGACGAGGCCGCCGAAGTGCTCGAATCCGGCTCCATGCAGGAAAAAGCACAGGTTCTGGCCGAAAAAATCGTCGAGAAAATCGTCGTCAAAGAAGTTGCCCGTGGCCGCGAGAAGATGCCCGAGCGCCGCAAAGGCTACACCCAAAAGGCGGTTGTGGGTGGCCACAAGGTCTACCTGCGCACCGGTGAATACTCTGACGGTTCCTTGGGCGAGATCTTCATCGACATGCACAAGGAAGGCGCTGGCTTCCGTGCAATGATGAACAACTTCGCCATCGCTGTCTCGGTGGGCCTGCAATACGGCGTTCCACTTGAAGAGTTTGTCGATGCCTTCACCTTCACCAAATTTGAGCCTGCGGGCATGGTGCAAGGCAACGACTCTATCAAAAACGCTACCTCGATCCTCGATTACATCTTCCGCGAATTGGCCGTGTCTTACCTCGACCGAACCGACCTTGCGCATATCAAGCCAGAAGGCACCACGTTTGACGATGTTGGACGTGGCGAGGAAGAAGGCGTTTCCAACGTGTCCGAACTGTCCGACACCGCCGCGACTCGCTCGCTTGAGGTGTTGAAACAGATCTCCTCCACCGGGTATCTGCGCAAGCGTCTGCCCCAGGAACTGGTCGTTCTGAACGGCGGCGGCAACATTTCTGTGGATAACTCAGACGCTGTGAAAAATCTGGCCACTTTGGTGCCGGAAACCGCTGGCGCGGCCGTATCAGACGTGGCAACAAGCGCCTCCGTCACGGCAGCTATGGCCCCGATGGATGAACGGGCGAAGGCCAAGATGCAGGGGTATGAGGGAGACCCCTGTGGCGATTGCGGCAACTACACGCTGGTGCGCAACGGCACCTGCATGAAATGCAACACCTGCGGCGCCACCTCGGGCTGCAGCTAAGGAGAAAACCGTGACGAAGCGCAGAAACCTTCTGTCTGAAGAAGACCAAAATACCGCCACCGAAACTTTGGTGGGCACCATCCGCATCAGCGGTGACTGGGCCCGCAAAGTCCGTGGCGAAACCGACGCCCCTGCCCCGCAGGCGGCCAACGACGACTACGCTGAACATCAGCTCTTTGCCGTGCGCAAAAGCTCCTGATCAGCACCACAAGATCCCGGGGGGACCTGGGTAGGGGGCCTCGGCCCCCGACGACATAACCCGCTGCCGTCCCTACTCACTGGCAGCGGCGTTCCACGGAGCGGGTGCGCTCGCTCCGACGACATTCAGGCCGCAGGCAAAAAACATCGAGCGGTAACATAGAGTGAGCCTGAATGGCGAAACTGGGGGGCCCCGACGGCCCCCCATTTTTTTTGCACGGGCGTCCAACCAGGTCCAAATCTTTCAATCAACTCACTTTCTCCTGAACCAAGTTGATTGGCGCGTACATTCCCTTCTCAGCCACAAAGAAGCACACCGCCTTTTGTGCCAAGGACCCGTCATGCCCCTCCGCCTCTCTGCATTGATATGTGCCGTCGCCCTATCCACTGCCCTGCCCGTTATGGCAGAGGAAACGCCGCCCCTACCCGACTACGTGATCGCGCAATTTGGCACGCCGCCCGCTGTCCCCACTGGCCAATTGTCCGACACAATCGAAACCGCCGCCGACATGGCCTTTGTCGAAAGCATGCAGCAAGGCACTTGGGGGCGAGATCAAACGCTCGCCCTCGAAGAGATCGCAGCCTCAGGCGACCCGCGCCTTGCGTGGATCATCAGCGACCTGATGCGGTTTGTGACCTCTCCTCAGTTGAACTTCGTCCTCTCCGAAGCCGCCGCCACGTTGCTGGAAATTGACACACCGACAGAAAACACCTGGGGTATCGTCACCGATCACCTGATTGCCTGGGACATCCCTGAACCACCAGATTACCTGCGGTTCAAACGTGAGATCTTCTCAGCCATCGTCCCGGAATGGGAACCTCTGTTTGTGCCCGGAGACATTGACTGGCGGCTGGTGTCTTGGGGCGGCGTTCTAATCGACGACCGCGCCTTTGACACCACTGATGGGCCCTGCAACTGCATCCCAGCTGCTGACAACCCCGAGGTCACCGACGCCGCAAGCGCCGCGTGGCTCAAGGATGACGCCATCGTCTTTGGCGTCGAAGTGAACGGCGCATACCGCGCCTACCCACGGCAGATCATGGAGGTCCGCGAGATGGTAAATGACACCCTTGGCGGCCGCGACCTTGGCATCCCCTACTGCACTCTTTGTGGCGCCGCCCAGGCCTATTTCACGGATCAACTGCCCGCCGGTGTCGACCGCCCCATTTTGCGCACCTCCGGCCTTCTGAGCCGATCCAACAAGGTCATGTACGACCTGACCACCTATTCGGTCTTTGACACCTTCTTGGGCCACGCTGTCACCGGCCCCTAGGCCGACAAGGGCATCAAGCTTGAACAAGCTGCCGTCATCACAACCGACTGGGGCACATGGAAAGCTGCCCACCCCGAAACCACCGTTCTGGCCGAATACCTCGCCCTCGGCCGTAATCCTGACTTCCGCAACGGCCGCGACGCCAACGGACCAATTTTCCCTGTGGGAGACGTCGACCCGCGCCTGCCCGTACACGAAGACATCATCGGCATTGTCACCGCCTCCGGCCAGCCCGTCGCCTTCCAACGCAGCAAAGCGCTTGTGGCCCTGCGCAAAGGCGAAGATATCGCCTACGAAAACATCCGCCTCAAACTCGACGCAGGTGGCATTCGCGCAGTAGACGCAAACGGTGCCGACCTCGGCAGCCACCAAGCCTTCTGGTTCGCTTGGTCCCAGTTTCACCCGGACACAGCCCTTTGGCCGCAATAAGAAAAGGCGCGCCGACTTCTCGACGCGCCTTTCATATTCAGCTTTTCAGCGATCAGTGCGCAGTCGCGCCCGCCGCCTCGTCTTTCTTGAGCTTCGCCGCAGCCGCTTCTTCTGCCGCTTCGTCCCACTCAATCGCTTCCGGCTCTTCGGTCAGCGCCAGCTTCAGCACTTCGGAAACGTGCTTCACTGCGATGATTTCCAGACCGTCTTTCACGTTGTCCGGAATATCCGCCAGATCTTTCTCGTTCTCCTGCGGGATCAGCACCGTCTTGATGCCGCCACGCAGCGCCGCCAGCAGCTTCTCTTTCAGACCGCCAATTGGCATCGCATTGCCACGCAGGGACACCTCGCCGGTCATCGCAATGTCTTTGCGCACCGGAATTCCGGTCAGGACAGACACAATCGATGTCACCATCGCCAGGCCAGCCGACGGGCCATCCTTCGGCGTTGCGCCATCCGGTACGTGCACGTGGATGTCGATCTTGTCAAACACCGTTGGCTTCACGCCAATCTGCGGCGAAATAGACCGCACGTAAGAAGACGCCGCATCAATCGACTCCTTCATCACGTCACCAAGCTTACCGGTGGTCTTCATGCGGCCTTTGCCGGGCAGCTTCAGACCTTCGATGTGCAACAGATCACCACCAACCGAGGTCCAGGCCAGACCGGTGACAACACCCACCTGGTTCTCTTCCTCAGCCAGGCCATAGCGGAACTTCTTTACACCCAGAAAATCATCCAGATTGTCCGGGGTTACAGACACCTTATCCGCATCACCTTTGACGATCTTGGTGACCGCCTTCCGGGTCAGCTTCGCAAGCTCACGCTCCAGGTTTCGCACGCCCGCCTCACGGGTGTACGTCCGCACGATCTCCTGAATGGCTTCGTCCGACACTTCGAACTCGCCCTTCTTCAGTCCGTGGTTCTTGACCTGCTTGTCGATCAGGTGCTGCCGCGCGATCTCACGCTTCTCGTCCTCGGTGTAGCCCGCCAGAGAAATGATCTCCATCCGGTCCAGAAGCGGCCCGGGCATGTTGTAGGAGTTCGCCGTGGTCAGGAACATCACATTGGACAGATCGTATTCCACCTCAAGGTAGTGATCCACAAACGTGCCGTTCTGCTCTGGGTCCAGAACCTCAAGCATTGCGGACGCCGGATCTCCCCGGAAGTCCTGCCCCATCTTGTCGATCTCATCGAGCAAGATCAGCGGGTTGGTGGTTTTTGCCTTTTTCAGCGCCTGAATAATCTTGCCGGGCATGGAGCCGATATAGGTCCGACGGTGACCGCGGATTTCGCTTTCATCGCGCACGCCGCCAAGGCTGATGCGGATGAATTCACGACCGGTCGCTTTCGCCACGGATTTACCCAGCGAGGTTTTACCCACACCTGGAGGGCCAACAAGGCACAGGATCGGGCCCTTCAGCTTGGACGAGCGCTGCTGCACCGCAAGGTACTCGACAATGCGCTCTTTGACCTTCTCCAGACCATAGTGATCCGTGTCCAGCACCTCTTGCGCCCGGCCCAGATCTTTCTTCACGCGGCCACGCTTGCCCCACGGAATGGACAGCATCCAATCCAGATAGTTGCGCACAACCGTCGCCTCAGCCGACATCGGGCTCATGTTCTTGAGCTTCTTCAGCTCGCCCTCAGCCTTCTCTTTGGCTTCTTTGGACAGTTTGGTTTTGGAGATCTTCTCCTCGAGCTCGGCAATTTCGCCTTCGCCCTCTTCCCCGTCGCCAAGTTCCTTCTGAATGGCCTTCATCTGCTCATTCAAATAGTACTCGCGCTGGGTCTTCTCCATCTGCGATTTCACGCGCGTCTTGATCTTCTTCTCGACCTTCAGCACGCTCATCTCGCCCTGCATCAGGCCATAGACCTTCTCCAGACGCTCGCTCACAGACAGCGTTTCCAGAAGCTCCTGCTTCTCGTTCACTTCAATACCCAGATGACCGGCCACAAGGTCCGCCAGACGCGCAGGCTCGCTGGCTTCTTCAACCGCGCTCAGCGCCTCTTCCGGGATGTTCTTTTTGACCTTGGCATAGCGCTCAAACTCATCGCCAACAGAGCGCAGCAGCGCTTCGATGGTGGCGGCGTCACCTGGCATCTCGTCCAGATGCTCGGCACGCGCTTCAAAGAAGTCATCGTTTTCCAGGAAGTCGGTGATGGTCACACGGCTCTGACCTTCAACCAGCACCTTCACAGTACCGTCGGGCAGCTTCAACAGTTGCAACACATTGGCCAGCACGCCAGTGCGGTAGATACCATCAATGTTCGGATCGTCATCCGCCGGATCGACCTGACTGGACAACAGGATTTGCTTGTCATCGGCCATCACCTCTTCGAGCGCGCGGACCGATTTTTCCCGGCCAACAAACAGCGGCACGATCATATGTGGGAAGACCACAATATCGCGCAGCGGCAGCACAGGATAAGATGTGTTGAGGGGCTCAGTCATGAGTATTCCTTGTTCTAGCAAAGCGACACTGGTCCCACATGTGGCAACCGTCTGGTCCCTTTCCGTTTCCTCGGCTTATTGATTTGGGGAGCCTCATCCCCGCTTTCAACAGCGTTTTGTTGGTTGGACCACACAATGCCTTTACAGAACGTGAGGAACAAGGCAGGAAACCGCGATTTGACGAATTATTTGTTTGAAACGCGCCGGGGCTTTTGTCGTCAAAACCATCACAACGACTGATCTCGCATTTTGATACAAGTCTTAGAGGCAAAAGGACCAACCGCTTGCAACAAACACTCAAGAAGAGTGTGGGCGGTTGCGTTAATCAACCCTTAGATGATACCCACTATCCCGCTAAAACAGATTAACACCAAGAAACACCACCACAGGACTTAATATGACTAAAGCTTTCGCACTGATCGCTGCAGGGGCCTTGCTCTCAGGCTGTATGAAACTTGCTCCAATCGAAACACCACCGCAACAGGTGACCTTCGCCTCAAAAAGCGCCGCGAGCAAACCCAAAGATCTTCAACAAACGGAGATCAGAACAGTTGCGTCCAGCACGCCGGGCAAAGCAGCAGACAAGGAAATCCTTGGGGCGAAATGCCATCTTAAGAGTGAAGGCTACACTGCAAATATTGTAACACCCGCTTACGTCATGCTGCCAGTGTATACAGGGCGATCCAGCCCCATGACTATGACCTGCCAGGGCGGCGGCTCCAAGGTTGCAAAGACCTACAACCAACAAAACCTAACACTTCAACGTATTCAACAAACACAAGACACCTCCGGTTCGATGATAGGTCTTCTGGTCACCGCCGCAGCCAAAGGCGTTATCAAAAGCACACGCAATCCGCTCAAGGATGAGTTTGGCTTTGGCACCAGCATCGCCTTGAACATGAGCAACGCTCAATGAGCGCTTACCTCAAAACAATTATCACCCTTTTGGGCCTGAGTGCGACTGTCTCCTGCACGCCCACTTATCAGGCTCCGGCAGAGTCGGTTGCATTCCGCTCGTCCGGTTCAGACGCAGCTCAAACCTCGGAAACAGTTTACGTAAAAGCATACTACAAATCGAAGGTGGCCATGACGGAAATCAACATCGCAACCTGCGAGGCAACCATGGGATCGCGTCGAGTGACCTTTACGGTACCGCGCAAGTTTGAGGTACCAGTTTCAGCTGCCGCGCCAGAACCAATACAAGTCGCATGCACAGCCGATATTGGTGCTGGGCAAGTAACGGCAAACCAAACAGTCGCCGGCACGCCTGCAAGCGAAACCAACACCAGGCGTTATCCAGAAGTCATCAAAATCGTGTTTCATCAATAAACTCAAGAACGGGGACATAACATGTCCCCGTTTCCAATTTTTGTCGCTTCTCCTGCAAGTCAGAATCAAAGCCACAATTGGCCTCTACTTGGAGAACACCAACTGCCGGATCGCCGCGCCCGTCGCCGGGCCACTCATCCGTCCGACGGTGACGCCCTGCATCAACTCATCGCTGATCACAAACAAGAACAGATCAAAGTCCACCGTACCGCCCTGCTCAGGATAGCTGCCACTTGCGTGCAGTCGCGGCACCGTTTGTACATCACAGCCGATCAGCACCGAAATCTCCTCTATGGTGAGAATATCACCATCCTCAAGCGGGCTGTCCTTGGCGATCTCATAGCGCCAGTTCTCGCCAACATAACGCGTCACGGGGTATTCGCCACCAATGTCGGTCGAGGTGATACGCCAACCAATGCCCTCTGCATCAATCTTGGCATCTGACAACGCGCGTGACGGAATAAACATCGGCTTGCCATTGATCACCGCCTTGCCTGCCGTGCTCTCCACCTTCCAAGTCCCCACAATCGCGTCTTCCAGCAACGCCTCTGTGTCGCCCTCTGATAGGTCACAAAACTCGGTTGCCAGTGCCGGGGCTGCCAGCAGCCCAGCCAAAACTCCGGCCCACAGGCCGCTTCCAATCCACGTCATCAATCTCGTCCTTCAAATGGTAGACACGACCAACGCGCGAAAATACACACGCCGACTCTCGTGCTCCACCTTACGGATCACTCCGCAGGACGCAACAAAACCGTTTCAGTCATAAAAAGCACAGTTTCATCGCTTTTGAGGGTCAGCTCCGAAATCTCTAACACCCGGTCGTCAAAATACGGCACCAGAGTGATGGTACCAAACACCGTGACACCGCCTTCAAACTCCGGCAGTTCGATCTGCAACTGAGGCAACGCCTTCGGCCCGCACTGCGTATCGCTCAGCACATCCGCCAAATCCACGCGCTCTGTGGTATCCAGCACGTCATCCACACGGTCCACGTCATAGGGCTTTGGCGCCGCCCAGCGCAGCGCCACTTCTTCGCCCATGATGCTGTCCACAAACCCGGAGTAGTATTGCCCGTCAGCATCGATCTCCGTGGCAAACATCCGCGCAGGCCGCACAAAGGACGTGGTGCTGCCCTCCACCGACGTGCTGCCCTCGCGCACCCAACTGCCCGCCAAACGCTCATAGACCACCGTCGGATCGCTGATGCCACAAAATCCATCCGCCACTGCCGCAACAGGCGCCAAAGCGGCCAAAGCCGCTGCCATCAAAAACCGTTTCATCGCTTGTCTCCTTACAGCGGCTCGATGTCGCCCTGCGCGCGCTGTGCATGGAACTCTTTTTCCCAAGCATCAAACGTGCCCGCCGCAATGGCATCGCGCATTTCCTGCATGATCTGCTGGAAGTAATGCAGGTTGTGCCAGGTCAGCAGCATGCCGGAAATCATCTCGTTGCTGCGGAACACATGATGCAAATACGCCCGTGAATAGTTGGTACACGCCGGGCAAGTGCAGCTCTCATCCAATGGTCGTGGATCATCGGCATGGCGCGCGTTTTTGATATTCACCACACCGCGCCGCGTGAACACCTGCCCCGTCCGCCCAGATCGGCTGGGCAGCACACAGTCCATCATATCGATGCCGCGCTTTACTGCACCGACAATGTCATCTGGCTTTCCCACGCCCATCAGGTACCGCGGCTTGTCCACAGGCAACATGTCCGGAGCATAATCCAAACAGCCAAACATCTTTTCTTGGCCTTCGCCAACCGCAAGACCGCCCACGGCATAACCATCAAAGCCAATTTCTTTCAACGCTTCGGCGCTTTCCTCACGGAAATCCTGCTCCAGCCCGCCCTGCTGAATACCAAACAGCGCATGCCCCGGCCGATCACCAAACGCATCGCGGGACCGCTGCGCCCAGCGCATCGAAAGACGCATGCTCTCCGCAATCCGGTCCCGATCCGCCGGCAGCGCCGGACATTCGTCAAAGCACATGACAATGTCACTGCCGAGCAGCTTTTGAATCTCCATCGACCGCTCCGGCGTCAGCGAGTGCTTGGACCCGTCAATGTGGCTCTTAAAGGTCACGCCCTTCTCGGTCAGCTTGCGCAAGTCGGCGAGGCTCATCACCTGAAACCCGCCACTATCCGTTAAAATGGGCCGCTCCCAGTTCATGAACTTGTGCAAACCGCCAAGCCGGTCAATCCGCTCTGCCGTTGGGCGCAGCATCAGGTGATAGGTGTTGCCCAGCAGAATATCCGCACCGGTGGCGCGCACACTTTCCGGCATCATTGCCTTCACAGTTGCCGCCGTACCCACCGGCATAAACGCAGGTGTGCGGATGTCACCGCGCGGCGTATTAATCACCCCGGTACGGGCTTTGGCATCCGTGGCATGCAGCGAAAACGAGAACTTTTCAGACATCTGAGACCTTCATCGGGGAAATTCCACAAAATTTCCCCTTCCTTACGCCGAACCTAGTAACTTGTAAAACACGCCAATGTGACCATATTCCAACCCATAGATAACAAACACTTTCTGGGGAGAGAGCATAATGAACGAAGATCTGATCTTCTCGTTACTATCTGAAAACATCGTGATCCTGTTGGCCGCAGTCTTCTTGATTGTGGTGGTCCTGAAAGGCGTGCGCATCGTGCCGCAGTCGGAAAAACACGTGGTGGAACGCTTTGGCCGTCTGCACTCGGTGCTAGGCCCTGGCATCAACTTTGTCGTGCCGTTTCTGGACGTGGTGCGCCACCAGATTTCCATTCTGGAGCGTCAACTGCCCAATGCCACCCAGGACGCCATCACCAAAGACAACGTGCTGGTGCAGATCGACACCTCCGTCTTCTACCGCATTCTGGAGCCGGAAAAGACCGTCTACCGCATCCGTGACGTCGACGGCGCCATCGCCACCACCGTGGCTGGTATCGTGCGGGCGGAAATCGGTAAAATGGACCTCGACGAGGTGCAATCCAACCGCGCCAACCTGATCAGCTCGATTCAGGCCAGTGTAGAAACCGCTGTGGATGACTGGGGCATCGAAGTGACCCGCGCCGAAATCCTCGACGTGAATCTCGACCAAGCCACCCGCGACGCCATGCTGCAACAGCTCAACGCCGAACGCGCCCGTCGTGCACAGGTGACCGAAGCCGAAGGCCAAAAGCGCGCGGTCGAGCTGCAAGCGGATGCCGAACTCTACGCTGCAGAGCAAACGGCCAAAGCCCGTCGCATTGAGGCCGAGGCCGAAGCCTACGCCACCGGCGTGGTGGCCGAAGCCATCAAAAACAACGGCATCGAGGCCGCGCAGTACCAAGTTGCTCTGAAACAAGTTGAATCTCTGAACGCCCTGGGCAACGGCGATGGCAAACAAACCATTGTTCTGCCCGCCGCTGCGCTCGAGGCCTTTGGTGACGCCTTCAAGCTGCTGAAAGGATAACTCATGACGGACCTTCTCACAGTCTGGTGGGTCTGGCTCGCCGCCGCGCTAGTGCTGGCAATCCTAGAGGTGCTGGCCCCAGGCTTCATCTTCCTCGGGTTCGCCATTGGCGCCGCCGTGGTAGGCTTGGCCCTATTGGGCCCAATCCAACTCCTATCGGTCCCGATGATCCTACTGGCCTTTGCCGCCCTCAGCCTTGTGGCCTGGCTGGTTCTGCGGAAGGTGTTTGCCCTCCCGAAAGGGCAAGTCAAAACCTTCAACCACGACATCAACGACTAAGGGGCACGAAAGAACACCCCCTAGTGCACCACGCTCGCTCAGGCGTGGTGCATTTTTTGTTGGAGAATTCTCAATTACTCTCTAAGCGCTCCCTACTTGCTTCAACAATCGAAACTATTTCGACAGTCATTGAGGATACGCGATGACGATGAACCTGCCTCAAAAGCCAATTTCTCTGGGATGGGAAGAATGGATCGGCCTGCCTGATCTTGGCCTGCCCGCCCTCCGTGTCAAAGTTGACACCGGCGCCCGTACATCTTCGCTGCAGGCCACGGACATTGAGCCGTTTGGCCCGGCCAACAAACCAAAAGTGCGATTTGCGGTGCATCCGGTGCCCGGCGATGAAGATTTGATTATCCCTTGTTCGGCTGAAGTAATCGACCGGCGTGATGTGACCTCTTCCAATGGCGAAACGGAGATGCGCTATGTCATCTCCTCCACCATTCAGATCGGTGACTACGCGTGGCCGATAGAACTCACCCTGACCGACCGCCGCGGCATGGCACTCCACATGCTGCTTGGCAGACAAGCGCTAGGTGAACACACAAACGTGGCTCCGGCGGAACGGTTCTGCCAACCGGAGCTATCCTATGACGTCTACAAGTCATCCAGCATCCGCAAAGCGGCCCCAAAGCGCGCCCTTCGCATCGCTGTTTTGTCGCGTGAAGACAACTACTCTACCCGCCGCCTCATCGAAGAGGGCGAACTGCGCGGTCATACCGTGGAGGTGATTGACACCACCCGGTGTTACATGGCGATCAACACGCTCTCACCGGAAATCCATTACGACAACAAACGTCTGCCGCGCTATGACGCGGTCATTCCACGGATCGGCGCTTCGATTACTCAATATGGCACCGCTTTGCTGCGCCAGTTCGAGACTTTGGGCACGTTCTGTTTAAACGGCGCGGACGGCATTTCCTCAAGCCGCGACAAATTGCACGCGCACCAGATCCTCGCACGCCACAAAATCGGCATGCCTGCAACTGCCTTTGCTGCCTCGCCTAAGGACACTGGTAACCTAATGGAACTTGTGGGCAGCGCGCCGATGATCGTCAAACTGCTGGAAAGCACGCAGGGCAAAGGCGTCGTCTTGGCAGAGACAAAAAAAGCCGCCGAATCCGTGATCACCGCCTTCCGAGGGCTCAAAGCCAACTTCTTGGTTCAGGAGTTCGTAAAAGAAGCCGCCGGCGTGGATATCCGTTGTCTGGTCGTGGGCAGGCGTGTGGTCGCAGCGATCCAGCGCACCGGAGCAGAGGGCGACTTCCGTTCAAACCTCCATCTCGGCGGCACGGCAAAAACTGTTCGGATCACCAAAGCCGAACGCGAAACCGCCGTCCGCGCCGCCCGTGCCTTTGGCCTTGGCGTCGCTGGGGTTGACCTTTTGCGATCAGAGACAGGCCCGAAAGTGCTTGAGGTCAACTCGTCCCCAGGTCTGGAAGGTGTGGAGAAAGCCACAAGCAAAAACGTCGCCGCTGCGATTTTCGATCAGATCGAAACTCGGGTGCGCCCCGCTCCAAGTCGCAAACGCCTAAAGTAATTACGCTTAAAAGATGCGCCAATTTCGCTCACCTCCCCCTCTGGACGCCGCTTGCAAGTTTTCCTATATGAAAAACTCAGGAATTTTGCAGGACACAGCATGACACAGGCTCCCGATCCAAGTACCGATCCCGTCGAAGGCACCCCGCTGATCACGCCATCAAGCGTTGATCACCCGCTGCATGAGCAGATCGTCGAAGCCTGCCGCAGCGTCTACGATCCGGAAATCCCGGTGAATATCTATGACTTGGGCCTGATCTACACGATCCTGGTCAATGACGAGAATGACGTAAATGTGGTCATGACCCTGACCGCGCCGGGTTGCCCTGTAGCCGGTGAAATGCCAGGCTGGGTTCAAGAGGCCGTGGCCGGTGTTGGTGGCGTGCGCACTGTTGAGGTCGCGCTTGTCTGGCAGCCACCCTGGGGCATGGAAATGATGAGCGACGAAGCCCGCCTTGAGTTGGGCTTTATGTAACTTCTCGAAAGGTTAGAAAGGAAAGTCGATGTTTGGCATTCCCGGAAAACAAGCTGTCACCATGACACCTGCGGCGATCAAACAGATCGCCAAGCTCATGGACAAAGAAGGCCACGCCGGTCTGCGGATTGGCGTGAAAAAAGGCGGCTGCGCGGGCATGGAATACACTATGGACTACGTGACCGACCGCGATCCGCATGACGAGGTTGTCGAAAAAGACGGCGCCGTGGTGATGATTGCTCCCATGGCGCAGATGTTCCTCTTCGGAACGGAAATTGACTACGAAGTCTCGCTTCTGGAAAGCGGCTTCAAATTCAACAACCCCAATGTGTCCGACGCCTGCGGCTGTGGTGAATCCATCAAATTCAAAGACATGGATGAGCTTGCGGACCAAGTTGCCGCGAACGGCGCACCAAAACTGACCTGACGGCCTTGACCTAGGCCGTTTGCCCCCGCATGACTTCCCCAACATGTGATCAAACAAAAGGGGCACGTCATGCGACGCAAGCTGGCAGCAGGCAATTGGAAAATGAACGGCACGGCGGCCGCTTTGGCGGAACTTGAGACGCTCGCGGCACTGTCCACTTCGGATAAAACCGACGTCCTGATCTGCCCCCCTGCCACCCTGATCTCCCGCGCCAAAGATGTGGCGGGTTCGGTTGCCATCGGCGGACAGGACTGCCACGCCAACGCCAGCGGCGCCCACACCGGAGACCTCGCCGCGGACATGCTGAAAGACGCTGGCGCATCTCACGTTATCCTCGGTCACTCTGAGCGACGCGAAGATCATGACGAACGCGACGAAGACGTGCGCCATAAAGCCAAAGCGGCTTGGGAGGCTGGCCTTGTGACCGTGATCTGCGTTGGCGAAAGCCTGTCAGAACGCGAAGCCGACAACACGCTGGACATCATCGGCGGGCAGTTAGCTGGGTCGATCCCCGACGGCGCGACCGGCGAAAACCTCGTGGTGGCCTATGAGCCGATCTGGGCCATTGGCACCGGAAAAGTCCCAACTATGAGCCAGATCGGCGAAGTACATGACTTCATGCGTATGCGTCTGGAACGCCGCTTTGGCGAAGGTGTCGGCCGCACCGTACCCCTGCTCTACGGCGGTTCTGTGAAACCCACCAACGCCGAGGAAATCTTCGCGGTGTCCAACGTGGATGGCGCGCTGGTGGGTGGTGCCAGCCTGAAAGCCAGCGACTTCAGCGCCATCATCACCGCGCTCGACGCAAGCTAACTCCATGGCCAAGGCGCCTCTCTCGTCCCTGTATGCCCAGTTTTCTCACCGCTGGCACAGCGACATTACGCGCCTTGGCTACCCCGCCGCCTATGATGAGCTCATGGCGGCCTTGCCTACAACCAACTCCGCGCCAACGGTGTTGGATGCTGGTTGCGGCACCGGTGCATTGGCCCAGGCATGGCTCAAAACCAATCAAGCCCACAAGACGCTGCATATGCTAGACAGTTCTGAGGAGATGCTCTCTCAGGCCCGTGCCAACTTCTCTGCCACTCCAAACACGGCTTTTCACCAAGACATCCTTGGCGGCACCGCTATCCCCCAAAGCAGCTGCGATCTCCTGCTCTCCGCCCACGTGATCGAACACCTCGACACACCGCAGGACGGCCTAAGCTGGTTTGCCAGCCGCCTTCGCAAAGGCGGTCAAGTCGCTCTGTCGATCAGCAAACCCCATTGGTGCACCGCTCTGGTCCGCTGGCGCTGGGGCCACAAAGCCTTCACGCCCACGCAGGTCCGCAGCCTGCTGACTTCTACAGGCTTCACCAACATCCAAGCCGTGCCCTTCTCAAAAGGCCCACCCAGCCGCACCAGCTGCGGCTACATCGCAATTCGGGCCTAACGTTTGAGTGACGCGCGTCAGCGCCCGCGGAGCGGCATAGCCCTGACGTGGGCCACTCAAACCAAACACTGGATAAGGCGCGTCAAGGGCACGCCTGCCCCCGAACCGCTTCTCAGCAAGTTCTCTTCCCGCGATCCTACAAAATGAAACGACGCCCCAAATGGAGCGTCGCCTCTCATCTCATCTGAGCAAAGCGCGCGGTCGCGCACCACTTACTCATCTGCCCTATTTGGTGATGATCTCCGGCCCCATGAAGGTGTTCGGCAAGAATGTCGAAATCCATGGAATATAGGTCACCATAATCAGGAAGACGAAGAGCACGGCGAGGAACGGCAGTGCCGCCCGCACCACAGACATCATCGGCATTCCGGCCACACCGGAAGTCACGAAGAGGTTGAGGCCCACCGGCGGCGTGATCATCCCGATCTCCATGTTCACCACCATGATGATGCCCAAGTGGATCGGATCAATGCCCAGTTCGATAGCAATCGGGAACACCAGCGGCGCAACGATCACCAACAAGCCTGATGGTTCCATGAACTGACCACCAATCAGCAGGATCACATTCACCACGATCAGGAACATCACCGGTCCAAAGCCCGCGTCCAGCATCGCTCCTGCGATGTGCTGTGGCACCTGCTGTTCGGTCAGAACATGCTTCAGGATCAGCGCGTTGGCGATCACGAAGAGCAACGTAATGGTCAGCTTACCTGCTTCAAACAGCGTGTGTTTGGTGTCGCCATGCACAAAAGCCGTGAGCAACGCATAGGGCTTTTTGAACAAGGAGACCTTCTGCCCACCATTATTCTCTGCCGCCAATGGCCCCATGTCTTTGTAGACAAAACAGGCAATCAGGAAGGCATAGACCGCCGCAACAGCTGCCGCCTCGGTTGGTGTGAACACACCGCCGTAGATTCCGCCGAGAATGATCACGATCAGGAACAGACCAAAGGCTGCATCGCGACCGGAGGCAAAGATCTCACCCCAGCCGAGCCAATCCCCTTTTGGCAGGTTTTTGACTTTCGCCATCACATAAATGGTGATCATCAGCATCAGACCAGCCATAAGCCCCGGGATCACACCCGCAAGGAACATGCGGCCCACGGAGACTTCCACAGCCGCCGCATAGACCACCATCACGATGGACGGCGGGATCAGGATGCCCAATGTGCCCGCGTTACAGATCACACCGGCCGCAAACTCCTTAGAGTAGCCCACCTGGCGCATCCCCGCGATCACAATGGAGCCGATGGCCACAACGGTTGCTGGCGAAGAGCCAGACAAGGCTGCAAACATCATACAGGCAAACACGCCCGCAATCGCCAAACCGCCCGGCAAGTGGCCGACACAGGCGATGGAGAAGCGGATGATCCGCCGCGCCACGCCACCTGTGGTCATAAAGGATGACGCCAGAATGAAGAACGGGATCGCCAACAGGGTGAAGTGGCCCTCAAAAGCTTCAAACAGCGTGCCGGCCACAGAGGCCAATGTGGCATCTGAGAAGAACAGCAGGAACAGGATCGAGCTGAGGCCAAGGGACACCGCGATCGGCACACCGATCAGCAAGAGGCCAATGACCATGGAGAATAGTAGAACAACTTCCATCAGTCGTGCTCCCCTTGAAGTGCACGCACTTCTTCAATTTCGTCTTCCACCTCGTGGCTCGCCACCAGACGGTCAGTCTGACCACGGAAAATCTGTATGGTCGCCTGGAAAAAGCGATAGGTCAGCAGAAGCATGCCAATTGGCAGCACGATGTATGGCACCACTTTGGGCAGCTTTTCGTATTCGTCACCGTAGTTGATCAGGTCCTCAAGGAACTGGAACATGCCAATCATCGGCACGTCCTGTACCTCATAGAAGGACTGGCTGCGGAACTTCTCGGCAAAGCCAGTTGGGAACCAGCGACCGGAGGTTGGCGGTAGGTCGGCAAAAACCGCCCAGTAGTCATAGGCGCCTTTCAGCATCAGCACCGCATAGGCCAAACAGGCGGCCGCCGCGATCAGACCAATAATGCGCGCCACTGCCGGGCTGACCATATTGATGATCACATCCACGCCCAGATGCGCATGTTTTTTGACCGCATAAGAGGCGCCCAGAAGCACCAGCCAGGCAAACAGGAAGACGGTCGCTTCCAAGGCCCATAGAATGTTGGAGTTAAAACCGAACCGGGCAATCACATTGGCAAAGGTAATCAATGTCATCATGCCCAGAAAAAACGCGATCAGCGTTTCTTCAATCCGGTCCACAAAGGTATGCTTGGTTTGCATTGTCCCGCGTCCCGTGAGTGTTTTTGTTTGCAAAACGGGCGGGCCATTTGCGGCCCGCCCGCTCTGTGATTTCAGGTTAAGTCAAAGACTTACATGGAGGCGTTGATCGCCTGTGCCGCATCGATGTTGTCTTGACCAACATCGTCGGAGAACTTGTCCCAAACCGGCTTCATGGTGTCGACCCACTCCTGGCGCTGCTCTGCAGACAGGCTGCGGATGGTGCCACCAGCGTCGATGATGGACTGTTTCGCCGCCTGGTTCACCGCATAGGATTCTGCGTTGCGGGTCTCGGTCACTTCGGCAAAGATGGTCAGGAACTGCTCACGCACATCCGCTGGCAGGCTGTCGAGCCAGTCGACAGACGCCACAACCAGATAGTCCAGAATACCGTGGTTGGTTTCGGTCACTCCGTCCTGCACTTCGAAGAACTTCTTGCCGTAGATGTTGGACCAGGTGTTTTCCTGACCGTCCACAACGCCCTGCTGCAGCGCGCCATATACTTCGGAGAAGGCCATCTTCTGTGGGGAGCCACCCATGGCTTCCATCTGTGCAACCAACACGTCAGAGGACTGTACGCGGAACTTCAGGCCGTTCGCATCAGAAGGCACGTTCAGCGGCACATTTGCAGACATCTGCTTCATGCCGTTGTGCCAGTAACCCAGACCCTGCAGACCACGGCGCTGCATGCTGTCCAGCATCGCCTGACCGTTTTCAGACGCTTGGAATGCGTCCACAGCGGCCACGTCTTTGAACATGAATGGCAGGTCAAACAGGCGGAACTGCTTGGTGAACTTTTCAAACTTGGACAGCGACGGTGCGGCCAGTTGAACGTCGCCCTGCAGCATCGCTTCCAGAACTTTGTTGTCGTTATAGAGCGTGGAGTTCGGGAAAACCTCCATGCACATCTTGCCGTTCATCTCTTCGTTCACGCGCTTTTCCAGCAGAGACGCAGCAATCCCTTTTGGGTGCTTGTCGGTGTTGGTCACGTGGCTGAACTTCACAACGATCTCGCCGTCGTCACAAGCAGCGGACGCAAAGCTCGCACCGGTCACAGTCAGCGCCAGCGCGGTGGCGGCAGTTGTCAGAAATTTCATATCGGTTTCCTCCCAGAATTTGTCCGATGTCCTCCTCACGCCTCTTGAGCGTGCGATGACAAAACTGTGACTGTCGGCGAAAGCCCGCTCAACAGTTTCTTTACCTTTGCGCTCATCTTACGGTTATTTTGTTTCTTTGCAGGCGGTTATACCAGAAACTAGGTAGACTGTAGTGAGTGCAACACCACCACCCGTGCGATTTCCCGCACAGCACATTTCAGGCTTGTGCGGAAATCCGCACAACGTCTCCCTCGTCGCAGTATCTACCCGGAAGGCGGCGCGAAGCCTTGCCGCTCGCGAGAAAGGCGCTACGCCTGAGGTACATCTAATGCGGCGACCCCGGGATATTTGGGGTCATATGAAGCCCTGTCATTGACCCCACCTTTGAGCCGCGTCAGGGTAAGGTTATCAAATTTTGAGATTGTTCTTTCGCGATGACCACCCAAGCCTCCCCCACGCGCCCCAAAGGCATCTCGCCCCAGTCCCGCCGCCACAATGAGATGCGCAAAGAAGCACTTAAGGCGCATCCGGAACTGGCGGCGCTGTCCGGCACGCAGCCACTCACCACATTGGCCTTACCTATTTTGCTGGCGGTGCATTGGAGCATCGCTTGGTTAGTGTCTGCCCAGCCGATCTGGGTGATTGGCCTCACTGCCTTTCTTATTGGGCAGCTGGTGTATCACTCTGCCGCGAGCCTCATTCACGAGACTTGCCACAAGCTGGTGTTCCGCGACCCGGCGCCCAAGCTAGCCTTTGACCTCGGACTGGAGTTCATCCTGACCTCCTACGGCAAACAGCTCACGTACCAGCACCAACACGTCACCAGCCACCATCCTTTTGTGGGCGACTATGACAACGATTATGAGCACGAAGACCTGTGCGCCCTGCAAGCCCGCTTTGCCATTGGCCGCACCCACCCCGTACTGCAAAAACTGCTCACCGCCCTGACGCTGGTCCTGCACGCCTTACCGCTTGGCTCCATTTTCATCGCCGACAAAATCTTGCCACCGCTCTACGCCAAAGCCTCCGGCCGCCCTGTGCGCGACCCACAGCCGCGCTTCACCGGCACCTCGGCCACATCCGCCGAAATGCGCCCTTACATCGTGGTCTCCGCGCTCTCCAACATCATAATGCTCGTATTGCTTGGTCCGTGGGCCCTGCTCTACCACCTCTGGTCGCTTTCCTTCTTCCTTGGCAAACTGGGCATCTCCAACCTCGGCCAATCACTGACCGAACATCCCGGCGATGACGATGTGAATCCAACCCGCTCCACCTACGGCCCCATAAACTGGCTGTTGTTCAACACCGGCTATCACAACGAACACCATTCCTTCCCCAACGTGCCCTGGACCCGCCTGCCGACCCTGCACCGCACCGCACCGGAAGTGTTTTTTGCGGAGGCCGAGCGCAGCTATCTGGGCGCTTGGTGGAACCACGTGCGCCAGGATTTCACCGCCTCTCGCAAACTCAGGCTGCACGACAAAGACCACCTCTCCCGCTGCCAAGGTGACGACGTTACCGCAGCTGAGTGATTTGCCTCTTCCCGGCGGTAAAGCTATATTGCGCCGCAGAAACTTACGCGAGCAGACCTCATGAAACTCTTTGTTGGCCTTGGCAATCCGGGCTCCAAATACGCGCAGAACCGCCACAACATCGGCTTTATGGCGATGGATCAAATCGCCTCCGATCACGGCTTTGCGCCCTTCAAAGGCAAATTCCAAGGCGCGTTGACCGAGGGCCGTTTGGGCAGCGAAAAAGTGCTCCTGCTCAAGCCCGAAACTTTCATGAACCTGTCAGGACAATCGGTTGGCGAAGCCATGCGGTTTTACAAACTCACCCCGGCTGATGTGGTGGTATTTCATGATGAACTCGACCTGAAACCCGGCAAACTGAAATACAAAATGGGGGGCGGTCACGCCGGTCACAACGGCCTGCGTTCCATCCACCAACACATCGGCGAGGCTTATGGCCGTGTGCGCATGGGCATTGGCCATCCGGGTCAAAAGGATCTGGTCAGCCGCTATGTGCTGCATGATTTTCACAAGATGGATCAGGACTGGCTTGATGACATGCTGCGCGGCATTTCCGACGGCGCGCCCCATCTCGCGGCTGGCGACACCGCCAAGTTCTCCAACGCGGTCGCCATGCGCCTCAACCCGCCGCGCCCTTCGACCGGCAAAAGCAATCCAAACGCCAAAATCACGCCTGAGACCAAGGCTGACACGTCTAAAGCAAAACCAGCCCCTGCGCCAAAACCTGCTGAGGACAACCGCAGCCCTCTGCAAAAACTCATGGACAAGTTCTCTTGAGCGCCCTTAAGGCGGCATTTTTGTCGCAAGCTAAAAGCTGCGAGGCGCTCGATAGCCCATTTATGGGCCGCCTGCTGCGCCTGCTCGCGACGCATTGGCCAGAGGACACGGCCCTCGCTGCCAAATGTGCCACGTTTGAGGGCGACATCAGTCCCAAAGGCCACAGCCTGCCACTGCGCATCGCGGGCGGCCTTCATGCACTGGTCCTGCAAGGCAAGGACGCGGATCTCACTGCCGTTTACCCGCCCAACCAATGCAATGACACCGAACTGCAAAATGCGGTCCTGGCTGCGCTTTGCACCCACGACGCCTTTCTCACCGACTGGATCACCCACGCGCCACAAACCAACGAAGTGCGCCGCTCCGCCGTGCTCATCGCCACCGCGCATCTGTTGGCAGACCGCTTCAACCTGCCTATCAAGCTTTCCGAACTGGGCGCCTCTGCCGGTCTGAACCTGATGTTTGATCAGTTCCACCTCAATGTCGGTAACGGCTACGGCCCACAAAGCTCAGTGACGCTCGCGCCTCAATGGACCGGCCCGTTCCCACCCAAATCAGACGTCACCATCTCAAACCGCCGCGGCGTGGACCTCAACCCACTCAACAGCGCCGCCGCTGACGACGCCCTGCGCCTGCAAAGTTATCTCTGGGCCGATCAGGAAGAGCGCTTGCTGCGCACCCAAGCCGCCATCGCGCTGAACACCGCTGACCTTGACCAAGACGACGCCATCTCCTGGCTGGAGCGCCGCCTTGCCACCCCCAACACCAACGAGGTGCACATGGTCTACTCCACCGTGGCTTGGCAATACTTCCCTACGGATCGCCAAGATCACGGCACCGCCTTGATGGAGGCCGCCGGTGCCCAGGCTTCCGAGGCCGCTCCCCTCGCGTGGCTATCCTACGAAGCAGACGATATCACCCACGGCGCCGCGCTCACATTGCGCCTCTGGCCGGGCAACCACACAATCCCTCTGGGCCGCGCCGACTTCCACGGCCGCTGGGTGGAGTGGCAAGCGCCCGCCAAACTCCCCTAACGTCACCGTTGCTGCCCACTGCCGCTTAATGCTCAACTCCGTCCAACAGAATTAGGGAGGGGACCCCACACATGCGCACCTTTGGTAAATGGCTTGGCCGCATTCTTCTGATGCTGATCCTTGCCGCGCTGACCGTCTATGCACTCAAACGCGAAGAAATCACCCGCCTGCTGGCGGTGAACTCGCTGTTCTCCGAGGAGAAGATTGTCTCCAATTTCTCCAACATGGACACGCTCTTCCTCTCCGCGGGGATTGCCAAGGGCGACACCGAAGTCAGCCCCCTGCCCAACGGCACCGACATGACCATGCCCGCCAGCTTTGACAGCTGGACCAAGGAGCGCGCCGTAACCGGCATGGTGGTGCTCAAGGACGGCCAAAAGGTGCATGAAAGCTACTATCAGGACACCGCCCCAGAAGACCTGCGGATCAGCTGGTCCGTGGCCAAATCCTACCTGTCCTCGCTGATGGGCATTGTCGTTGCCGAAGGCCTGATCGACATCAAAGAACAGGTCACCACTTACGCCCCGCTTCTAAAGGGGACCGCCTACGACGGCGCCACCGTATTGAACGTGTTGCAGATGTCTTCCGGCGTGACCTTTGACGAGGACTACTTGGATTTCAAAAGTGATATCAACCGCATGGGCCGCGTCCTTGCCATGGGCGGCACGATGGACGGCTTTGCTGCAGGCCTCACCGAAACCTTTGTGGAGCCCGGCAAACAGTTCCAATACGTCTCCATCGACACCCATGTGTTGGGCATGGTTATCCGGGGCGCCACAGGCCGCTCCATCCCAGATCTGCTGTCTGAAAAAATCATCTCCAAACTCGGCTATGAACAAGACCCGTACTACGTCACTGACGGTGAAGGCGTGGCCTTTGTGCTCGGCGGTCTCAACATCCGCACCCGCGACTACGCCCGCTTTGGACAGATGATCCTACAGAACGGCGCATACAATGGCGCCCAAGTGGTCCCTGCCGACTGGCTCGCTGCCGCCACCGTACCCAGCGCCAACACCAAGGAAGGCAATCTGCACTACGGCTACCAATGGTGGATGCCCAAAGACCCACGCGACGGCGAATTCTTCGGCATCGGCGTCTATGGACAATACATCTACATCAACCGCCCCCATGGCGTTGTGATCGCAGTGAATTCCGCCGACCGAAAATTCAAGGAAAGCGGCGTAACAGATGGCAACATCGCCTTGTTCCGCGAAATTGCACAAACCGCCCCATAGGCGCTGACCAATGCGGGGGCAACCTGCCCCCGTTTCCGGACCACGTCTGGCAAGTTGCCCCGCTGCGCGTGTTCTTAGTGCACCCGCGCACCCTGCCGCGCCAGTTCCGTCTGAATATCCGCGATGTTCAACGCGTCCAGCGCGCGCTCCTGCTGCACGCTCAGCGCGGCCGCCACACCAGCCCCCTGCCCGATCACCGCACAGCACGCCATATTACGCGTCGCCGCATGGGCCACCTTGTGCCCGGCCGTTGCGCGGCCAGACACCAGCAGGTTCTTCACACCCTGCGGCAACAGATTGCGATAAGGCACCTCAAAATACCGACCCGTGGTGGGCAGGATCAGAATGCCGTAGCCGTCGATAAACTCCGGGAAAATCCCGATACTGTCCTCAAACCGCCCCTGCTCACGTACATCCAACTCGGTCATGCTATAGACCGTATCCACCTTGCGCGTATCGCGAATGCCAAGGCTCATGCCAAAGTTCCGCAGCCGTGCATTCTCACAGCCCGGCATGAACCTTTTGAGTGCCTCAATCGCCAGCATCGCCTGTTTGCGTCCCTCGATCTCCCCCGCCGTCAAACTGTCAGGATCGGTGCCATCAATCCCCGCCAAATGCACGAGGTTCATATAGGTCAGTTCACCGCTGTCATGCATCGCCCCCCAAGTGCCAGCAATGGTGTTGAGATGCGGCGGGATCAGCCCGGCCTTAATGGCCTGCGCAAAAGGTTTGTGCAGAAATGGCGAGAACATCTCGTCTTCCTTGCCAGAAGTCTCAATGTTCCACTCTCCGCCACCGCCCCAGTCAGCGTAGGTCTGCGGATCGGCTTTGATGCCCTCCATGAACGCTGTCTTGTCTACTCCGGCGAGGTGGAACATCACCGATGCCGCCATCAGATCCTCACGTGGTGCCATTTGACAGGGTGCGCCAGCCCGATGCGCAATGTCGGCGTCGCCCGTGGCATCGATCACCACCTTCGCCAAAATCGCTTCGCGTCCCGCTTTGGACTCGGTGATGATGCCCCTGATCTCATCGCCTTCCATGATCGGCGCCACAAAAGCCCGATGCAGCATCGGATGGATTCCTGCTGTTTCGACCATCCGATCCGCCACCAGCTTGAAGCCCTCACTGTCGATCTCATAGCTCAGAGACTGACTTTCTGGCACAGCTGCGCCCGCCTCTTTGGCGGCATCCTCAAACTCTTTGGGAATGCCCATGCTCTCCACGGTCTGCTCATGGCGATACCAGTGCATGCCTTCTACGCCTACAACAGTGATATTCCCGCCAAAGCAGCCAAATCGCTCCACCAGCGTGACCTCCACGCCTGCGCGCGCTGCCGCCAACGCCGCCGACAGCCCACCGGGGCCGGAGCCAACAACCAACACCTCGGTTTCATGGATCACGTCGATTTGGCGGGCGGGTTCAAGAATCTGTTTCATAAACGTCATGCTTCGCCACGCACGCCACGCCCGTCAATCAAAACTTGAACAGCCATTTAAGTTTTTCCGCACCATCACAGCCGCATGACCGTTGCCTGCGGCCCGCCCGCTGTGCAAAGCTCTGCGCATGGTAGAAAAAGACGCTTCCGTAAACGTGCTTGGCGATACGCTCGCCTCCTGCTCCACCGATCCCCTGACCGGCTATTTCCGTGACGGGCACTGCAACACCTGCGCGCAAGATCAAGGCAGCCACACGGTCTGCGCTGTGATGACGGCGGAGTTTCTTGCCTACTCCAAATACGTCGGCAACGACCTGTCCACCCCGCGCCCGGAGTTCAATTTTGCGGGCCTAAATCCAGGGGACCAATGGTGCCTCTGCGCTGCCCGTTTCCTACAGGCTCACGACGAAGGCTGCGCCCCCAAGGTCAATCTCGCCGCTACGCATCTGCGCGCGCTCGACGTTGTCCCTATGCGGATTTTGCAGGAACATGACGTCACCCTAACCAGGTAGGCCAATACCCTATTTCAGGATTGACCTTCAGCATCATCTGCCAACAGGTCATCCAAAAACAGGCTGAGCAATTGCGCCCGCCCACTCACTCCGGACTTTCGGTAAATCGCATTGCTCTGTGCTTTCACCGTGCCTTCCGAAGTGTTTTGTAGTCCGGCAATCTCCTGGATCGACAGACCTTTGATGGTGAAAAGCGCCACATCGCGCTCCGCAGGTGTCAGGTTCCAATGCGTAAAGGTCGTCTCCAAATGCTCTCGAAAGGCACTCTGAACACCACGCAGGCTTGCCTCTGCCCGTTCTTTTTGCGCCAGGGTGCGCCGCAGTGCGAGCCAACCAAGCACCACGCCCAAAACCAACCCCAGAGACGCGCCAATCTCAAGCAGTTCCCGGGTCTGCCAACTGATCGGTGCGGAGCGTGCGCCGAACACGGTGAGCATAATGTCCGCAACAAAAAAGACAGCACAGGCGCCCTGCAAAACGACCAACGCAAAGAGCAGGATATGACGTTTCACGACGCATGACTCCCGACAGTCCCGCGGACATGAGGATCAGTCATCATCGTCCCCATCATCGTCCCCGCCGTCATCATCGCCACCGTCGTCATCGTCATCTCTGTCGTCACCATCGTCCTCGTCAGTGTCGCTCTCGTCGTCCTCCTCATCGTCTTCAGGTCCGTCATCGTCCTCTTCGTCAGGATCACCGCCATTGGCATCCCCACGATCTTTGGACGTGTCCCCTCCGAGCAGCCAGTCGCTGTCGTCATCCTCCTCGACTTCCCAATAGTCCCTGAGGATTTCACCAGTGCGTGGATTGAAAATGATCTCTCGCTCAAGCCCTTTTCGCTGCGCTTCAACCCGCACCCGTCCAAGAAACGTCTTTGAGACCTTTATCTGGTCGTAGCCCTGTGCGGCCAATTGCTGCGTGATCGCATCTACGCGCCCATCCGCCAAAACCGGCGACGCCAAGAGTACCCCAGCAAAAGCAAGCGCAGACATAGTTTTTCCAGATTTGACCATGGATACCTTCCACCAGAAACCGGCACCGCAAGTCTGCGGCGCCGGATAGTTGCCGTGTAAGCGTTCGGAGTGCCTACCACGAAACATCTTCATTTCACACAGCAATCAGGGATTGGCCTCCGCGATCAATCCTCATCCTCGCCGTCATCATCATCGCCATCATCGCCGTCGTCATCATCATCGTCGTCGTCGTCGTCGTCGTCGAGGTCTTCTTCATCGATGACGCCATGGCTCAACAAGTCTTCCGTAATTGCGTCGTACAGGCTTTCGATCTCCAGACCATCCAGTGTTGATCGGACAGTCAGCACACCGTCCTCAATGGTCACTTCGATGCCTTCATAGCCAGCGCGCTCAAAAGACCGTTCCACCCGGCTTTTGAAGGAATCCGCAAAAGCGGCAGAGCTCAGGCCAAGCGCGATGGCAGTCGAGGTTAAGAGAATACGTGTCATGCTACGTCCTTTGTTGGTTGAGGCCGCGATCTGATGCGGCGTGGCCCTCTCAGCATTCCCAACAAACTGCGCGCGCTCTATTGGCCATGGGTTTAATCATCCCTGCATGCCATGCACGTTTAGGGCCCTAAACTTTCGTTTAGAGCCCTTCACAAGACAAACCGACGCCGCGTCTTGCTGTTTTCAGGGGGCGGCTCGCTGTGACCAGCGGCCATGGTGGCTTGCTGCGGCCAGCCCGGCAGCTCAAGATCACCCCCCCCACCTCGACCATGCAGTTTCACGCGATACTCGGTACACACCATCTCCACCTCGACTGCTGCGCACTTTGTTTCAACCGCCACAGGTAACTGTTGAGAAGGTTGTCCCTTTCGACAGCGGTTGGCTGAATTGGAACGAAGTTTGGGGCGTCGGGTCACTGACATATCATTCAGCTCTCCATTTTGAGAGGGGCCGCGTCCGAGCCTAGTGTAACGCCCGTCTTGGCAACGTCAGATAGGTGGTCTGCGGAGACCCATCAGACTTGCTTGCCACAATCTTCATCTGCCTCTCAGTCAAGATATACTCGATGTTCAGGTACCCCTGCGCCCGCATCGACGAGACAATACGTTCTGCCAATTGCTTGGCGCGCTGCATCATCCTTGAAGAAGAGTTTGATCCGCTGAAGAGTGCCATGAGCTGTCCTTTCATCAAAGAGCTGAGAAACCTGCGACCAATTCTGCCGCCTCTCACTCCATGATGACCAAACCTCCTCGCCAAAACTGCCGATCATCCGGTCACGCCGCCACACTTTCGTATAGGTGCCCTACCCAAACAAAAAAGAGCGCCCCAAAAAGAGCGCTCTCATCAATCTCATCGTGAGCCGGTTTAATCCGCGCTGCGGCCTTCTGTGTCAGACATGTCAAAACCTAGGTGGCGTGCCACGGTCTGCACGTCTTTGTCGCCGCGACCACACATGTTCATCACCAGAATGTGGTCTTTTGGCAGGGTTGGCGCGATCTTCATCACATGCGCCAGCGCGTGGCTTGGCTCCAGCGCCGGAATGATACCTTCCATCGAGCAGGAGAATTGGAACGCTTCCAGCGCTTCCTTGTCGGTGATCGACACATATTGCGCGCGGCCAATGTCGTTCAGCCAGCTGTGCTCCGGCCCGATACCCGGATAATCCAGACCGGCCGAAATCGAGTAGCCTTCAAGGATCTGACCATCATCATCCTGCAACAGATAGGTGCGGTTGCCATGCAGCACGCCCGGACGACCACCAGACAGCGACGCGCAGTGCTCCATCTTGTCGTTCACACCGCGACCACCGGCCTCAACCCCGATGATGTTGACGGATTTTTCGTCGAGGAACGGGTAGAATAGACCAATCGCGTTGGACCCACCGCCGATCGCCGCAATCACAGTGTCCGGCAGGCGACCTTCGCCTTCCTGCTCCGCCAACTGCCAGCGGACCTCTTTGCCGATGATCGACTGGAAATCGCGCACCATCGCCGGATACGGATGCGGACCCGCCGCAGTGCCAATGCAGTAGAAAGTGTCATGCACATTGGTCACCCAATCGCGCAGCGCATCGTTCATCGCATCTTTCAGTGTGCCACGACCGGACGTCACCGGCACAACCTCTGCGCCCAACAGGCGCATGCGGAACACGTTTGGCGCCTGGCGCTGCACATCATGCGCGCCCATATAAACGATACACTTGAGACCGAACTTGGCACAAACGGTGGCCGTTGCCACACCATGCTGGCCCGCGCCGGTTTCTGCGATAATCCGGGTTTTGCCCATGCGACGTGCGAGAATGATCTGACCAAGCACGTTGTTCACCTTATGCGCGCCGGTGTGGTTCAACTCGTCACGCTTGAGGTAAATCTTCGCACCACCCAGCTCTTCAGTCATGCGCTCGGCGAAATAGAGCGGGCTGGGACGGCCCACATAGTGCTTCCACAAATCGTCCATCTCCGCCCAGAAGGTCGGATCATCTTTGGCCTTTTCATATTCCGCTTCCAGATCAAGGATCAGCGGCATCAGCGTTTCACTGACAAACCGCCCACCAAAATCGCCAAACCGGCCATTTTCGTCGGGACCGGTCATGAAGCTGTTGAAAAGATCGTTGGACATATGCGTCTCTCCCTTGCGTCGCTTGTACCTAAAACGCCGCGTGTGGGATGCGCAAGCGCAAAGCGCGGCTTGCCTGCCCGGCGGGCACTTTGTGACTACGCCATAGGATGCGCCTTGGATGTCAGAAGCTCGGTCACCGCATCCAAAGCTGAGCGAATAGGCGGATCGTGCCGCGCTTCGTGATGACAGACCAGCCATTCATCATTGGTAAGTTCATCAATGACTGGACTGACCTGTTTTAGCCCCGGCATGTCCATCGCTGCGGTCGTCGAAACAACAATTCGCCCGACGCCCGCTTGCGCCAAATGCATCAGCGTAAACGGCGAGCTCGCTGTAGTCAGAATGTCGTCACCGTGATTTGCGTGAATCCAACGGGTCGACGCGGTTGGCGCCGGCCCCTGCCGAAAAGTGACGTAACCCGCAACGTCGTCTGAGATCGCGAACTCCGCAAACTCAACCGTCCGCGTCTTGCGCCCAGCCAACCATGGCTGATCGGGACGCCGGTTTCGCACACCGATGTCAGCATCCCGTCGCGCAATATCAAGCATTTTGGACCCTTGGACAAACTCCAACCGCCAGGAATCATTGTGTGACCAAACAGTCATGAGCCGCCGCGCAATGTAGCCCGCCGTTAAACTCCCGGCGGTCAGGCGCACGCGCACGGCGTCAGGGTTCCCCAGAACACGAGACAAACGCGCACGCACAGCCCGCAGATCGTCCAACTGCTCCAGCAAAGCGCGCCCCTCAGCAGTAAGCGCATACCCCCGTGGCCCGCGCTCAAAAAGCTTGCGCCCCAAGCAACGCTCCAGAGCTGCCATTTTTCGGCTCAAGGTCGGAACGGTGGCGCCTGTGCGACGTGCCGCGCCCGCCAAACCGCCGGTTTCGGCCACATCCACAAACAATGCAAGATCATCCAACGGCGGTGTTTGTTCCATTTTTGAAACTAAGCTCTCATTTTATCGATCTGTTTATGCAACCCCCCAAAGGCGCAGATTGGTCAAGTCAAATCAGAATATGAGGCTTGCCCATGAACTTCTGTCTCCTCCCAATGCGCCTGGAACCACCACTGCCAAAATCCGGCTTCGCGCAGGAACGAGATTTTTATCGTTCCAAAGCCCGCGCATTAAAAAAGCGCCGGCAACTGCGGCGCTTTGCTGTGCTCAAACTCTGGCTGCGCGATCCGCGCCGCGGCCTACAACGCGTCCTGAACCGCTTTCATAAAAGCACGGATCATACCGATGTCCTTCACCCCCGGCGCGCTTTCGACACCTGAAGACAGGTCCAACTGGCGTGCGCCGGTCATCTTGACCGCTTCCGCCACATTGTCGGCCGTCAATCCGCCTGCCAGCATCCAGGGGCGTGGCCAGTATTTGCGGTTCACCAAACGCCAATCAAACGACAGCCCATTGCCGCCCGGCAAATCGGCGTTCATAGGCGGCTTGGCATCCACCAACAGTTGATCCGCCACCGCACCGTAGGTGTCGATCTTGGCCACATCTTCCGCATCCGCAATGCCAATCGCCTTCATCACCGGCAGACCAAAGCGCGCGCGCACCTCGGCAACCCGCTCCGGGCTTTCACGACCATGCAGCTGCAACATATCCAGCGGCACGGTGTCGACCAGCTTGTCCAGAAAGGCATCATCCGCATTCACGGTCAGCGCAACCTTGGCCACGCCCACAGGAGCCTCGACAGCCAAATCCCGCGCCTGTGCAATACTGACGTTGCGCGGTGACTTCTCAAAGAAGACAAACCCCACATAGGCCGCGCCCGCTTCCGCCGCCGCAGCCACATGGGTGGGCTCTTTCAGCCCGCATATCTTGACACGAATATCCATGACCTGGACCTACATGACCTTCCGGTCAAAGCAAAGCGCTCAGCTTGCCTCTTCCAAAAGCGTCAGCACCTCGTCTTTCTTCTCCGCCTCACGGCCCTTCAGACGACGCACCTCACGTTGCGTTTTGTGCAGTTCCTTTTCCGCCTTGGTTTTGTCGGCCCGGTGACGGTGCTCGCGCAGCCATTCCCAAACAAACCCAATGATCACGCCAAAAATGACGGCCAAAAAGATCACCGCAAACAGAGGTACCTCAACGGCGTGGTTGATGCCAAACCATTCCTCGGCCACTGCAGGCAACAAAGTCAAAGTGACGATATCGCGGTTGGCCAAAGCAACCGCGATCAGCACGACAGCCAAGCTGCCGAGAAATGCATAGCGAATGTAACGCATAGCTTACTTTCCGTTCAAACGATCTCGCAAAAGCTTGCCGGTCTTGAAGAACGGCACATGCTTTTCTTCCACCTCTACCGATTCACCAGTGCGCGGATTGCGCCCAACACGGGCGTCACGCTGTTTGACGGAAAACGCTCCAAAGCCCCGCAGTTCCACCCGGTCGCCACGGCTCATTGCGTCGGTGATCTCTTCAAAGATCGTATTCACAATGCGCTCGACGTCGCGCTGATAGAGGTGTGGGTTTTCGTCTGCAATTTTCTGAATCAATTCCGAACGGATCATCGGTGTCTATCTCCCTGAGCGCGTGCAGGTCTTATCGCATGCATCTCCTTGACTATAAGAAGAAACCTGCGGAACGGAAATGAATTGTCCGCTTCCCTTGGTGGAAATCCGCTCAATTCAACGATTTTTGCCGGTTTCCCCCACTTCAACCTGCCATTTCTAACTGTCAGAGCGCCCGCAACTCGGCACTGCCTTCTTGCCGCAACGCAGAGAAGTCATTGATTCGCAACAAAAACCAAATGCCTTATTTTAGTGCATCTTGGCTTTGATCCGCCGGACCATAGCCCAGACCGCCAGCACAACAATCGGGGTGAGCGCCGCAAGAACCACGCCCTTACTCACACCAAGCGTCTTTGCAAATGGGTAGACAAAATACCCAGCCAGCGACACCGCGTAGTAGCTGATCGCCACCACCGACAGCCCTTCTACAGTCTCCTGCAGACGCAAAGCCAAATCCGCCCGCCGGTCCATGCTCTTCAAAAGTGCTTGGTTCTGGGCGGACCGAGATACCTCTACCTTGGTCCGCAAAAGCTGCGCCGCGCGCCCCACCCGCTTCGCTAATGACTGCAATCGGCTCTGGCTGTGGTTCACGGTGCGCATGGCCGGATCATACCGGCGTGTCATAAACTCGCTAAACGTCTGCCGCCCGTGAAAGCGTTCTTCGCGCAGAATACTAATGCGCTGTTGCACAATGCTCTCATAGGCGCTCGTGGCGCCAAACCGAAACGACGTGTCCGCAATCAGGCGCTCCACATCTCCCGACAACTCCAGCAACGATTGTAGCGTCTTCGCCGCATCTCCTTGATCGCTGCGCAGATTGCCCATCAAATGACCCGCGTCATTTTCCAACGCGCCCAGCTCTCGTGAAATTGCCTTCACGCGGAAATAGCCCAGCATCGACATGCACTTATAGGTCTCGATCTCGCACAGCCGTTGTACCACACGCCCCACGCGCCGCGCGCCCGTGTCCGGCGCAACAAACACCGCCATGTTCTGATGCCCGTTTGACGCAATCCTGAAATCTGTGGCCACAACACAAGTGCGATCCAGCACATAGTTGGCCGCCACCGTTTCCGGAAGAAACCACTCATAGATTTGGGAGATCATCTCTTCGTCGCTGGGCATATTTTGGACGCGGATCATCGCAGAGGTCACCCTCTGCCCCGGTGCCGCACCCAACCAATCCTCCGGAAACACATCCAAATCCGCCGGATCAAACGCCCGCGCGCTCACCTGCGGCAGGAACATCGTGTAAGTGACGAACTCCGCGTGTTGCTCCCACTTCAACGTATCCCGCCCGATCTGACAGGTGAAATGCGTCGCCCCGGGCTGCGGATGCGGCGCGCCAAACCGGTCTAATAGATCGCAGAGATGCTCAAGTTCAGCCCCGGCGTCCTTGCCAACATGTTCCTGCGGTATGCGCCAGGCAATAAATACCGCGCGACACGGTGCCGTCAAAGTTGGAAAGGGACGGGCATGGAGTTCGTTGGCAAGCTTGTAGCGCAACGGATGATCTTGAATGACGGACATAGTCTTCTCCTGGTCGCGACCAAACTTACCCCGCCCGCAAAGAAAGTAAATCTTTTTGTTCATTTTCAATTACTTGGATGAATACCACGGCATACCAAAGACATAGCCGGAATGCGACCGCTAACATTTCGGGCCTTGCCCTCTAGTCTCACCCAGCCTATCCCGGTCTTTGCGGTCCTCTTGGGCCGCGACGTTCTCAGGGCGGGGTGGAATTCCCCACCGGCGGTAAGCAGCTGCGCTGTAAGCCCGCGAGCGGCTTTTTAGTTGGAACGCGTCCTCATCCCCAAAAGTGGGAACCGGTTTTGGGACAAGATGCGGAGCCAATCAAAAAGTGTCAGCAGATCAGGTGCAACTCCTGAGCCGACGGTCACAGTCCGGATGGAAGAGAGCGGGAAGAACCCAAACAGGCTGGCAACGGCACTGTTTGGCTTGTCCTGTCTGCCTTGAGTTATGCGCGTGAGGAAAGAAAGGACAACGCCATGACTCGCATTTTTGCAAACACCCGCCCGGCCACCGCCGGTGCACTTCTCATGATCTTTGCCGGACTTTTGTTCGCACTGGTCAACACCATTGTACAATGGGGCACAATGAAAATGGGCCTCCCCCCCACCCGCGTCGCCTTCTGGCAATACCTCATTGCCACGCTCTGGCTGGTGCCGTGGATGATCTTCAAATCTCCAGATGCCTTGCGCACCAACGCCCTGCTAAAACACCTGTTGCGCGTGGGCTGTGCCGTGATTGGAGTGCAGCTCTGGGTCACCGGCCTTGCGCATGTGCCGATCTGGCAGGCCATTGCCCTGATCATGCTCTCGCCTTTCTTTGTCACTGTCCTCGCGGGCCTTTGGCTCGGGGAACACGTATCATTGCACCGCTGGGCAGCCGTCGTTATCGGCTTCATCGGCGGCATGATCATTCTGGCCCCTTGGTCAGATGCCTTCACGCCTTACGCGCTCTATCCGGTGGGCGCGGCTGTCTTCTGGGGGCTTACCAGCTTGATGACCAAACACATGAGCGCAACCGAGAGTCCGGCCACGCTCACGCTCTACTTGTTGATGCTGCTCACGCCGATCAATGCGGGTCTCGCGTTGGACGCAGGCCTTGGCTTTGAGGGCAGCACCGCCGGTCTGCTGTTGGTGGGCGCAGGCTTCTTCACCGCCGTCGCGCAATATGCTCTGGCACGGGCCTACAGCATTGCGGATGCGGCCTACCTGCAGCCGTTTGACCATCTCAAACTGCCCTTCAACGTCGGTCTTGGCTTGGTTGTCTTTGGCTACGCCCCACCCGGCAGCCTGTGGCTGGGGGCCGCGTTGATCGTTGGCGCGTCTTTTGCGCTTTTGCGTCAGGAAACGCGTCTACAAACCGCGTAAATTGGCATGCGGGCGTTGGCTCATACGTCTACGCCCGCAGCTCCTGCTGTGCGTCAGAACTCATAGGTCACCCCTAGCAACGGTCCAGATTGGCTGAAGCTGTAGTCGCCATTGTCCACCTCGTGATCGAACGAGATATAGCGATACCCGCCCACCACATTCCAATTGTTGGCAAAGGAATACTCCACCGTCGCCAGCACCTGCCACGTCTTACTGCCCGATCGGAAGCCGCCGTAGTCTACCATGCCCATAAAATTCCACCGATCAGACAGGGGCACCCTGATCCGCGCGGCGATCAGCGGATCGACCCAGCTTTGATCTGTACTCCGCACCTCTTGCGGTGAGGTCCCCGGTTGCAATGTCAAACGTGTGTCCGTGCTGAACCAACGCAAACCTGCGCCCACATCCACCTGCATATCGGCGCTGTCTCGCACCTGATAAAGCGCATACGCGCTCAGGAACTAGGTTTTGAGATCTGCGTCCAAGCCGGAATAGGCTGGGCCTGGCGTGGCGTTGGAAAACGTCAGATCGGTGAAGTTATAATCTGTCACCAGCGTCCACGGGCCCCGGCTCGCAGAAAATGCCCCCATAAAGGCCACATTGAGGTTTTCCAGCGCGTCCTTAAAACTGAGCGTGGCCTCGACACTGCCAGCGGGCGTGTCCAATCCGGTCTGTGTCTACGGCATAAAAAGGTACACCGACGCGCGATAAGACCACTCTTCCGATAGCGCTTGCCCTGCAGTGATGGAGCCTCCCAAGACCGCCGCGGCCGCTGTGTAAGATAATCTTCTCATAGTACCTCCACAAATGCTCTCAACCAAAATCGAACTTCCGGAGGCGCCTTAAAAAGCCAGCGCCAAATACGTCTCTCACTTTTAGGTAGCTTGGCACACTCTTGGGCTCCCCCGCAAATTTTCCTGTTTCACAACGAAAAAGGGCGCCTGATGTCAGGCGCCCTTGCTATTCTCGTTGTCAGATCGATCACTCGATCATGGTCAGCAGTTTGTCGAGGCTGGCCTTCGCGTCCCCATAGAACATGCGTGTGTTCTCTTTGAAGAACAGCGGGTTCTCGATGCCCGAATACCCGGTGCCCTGACCACGCTTGGAGACAAACACCTGCTTGGCTTTCCAGCATTCCAGAACCGGCATACCCGCGATGGGGCTGTTCGGATCTTCCTGTGCCGCCGGGTTCACGATGTCGTTGGAGCCAATCACGATGGCCACATCCGTTTCCGGGAAGTCATCGTTGATCTCATCCATCTCCAGCACGATATCATACGGAACTTTGGCTTCGGCCAGGAGCACGTTCATATGCCCCGGCAGACGCCCCGCAACCGGGTGGATCGCAAAGCGCACGTTCTTGCCTTTGGCGCGCAGACGACGGGTCAACTCCGCCACGTTCTGCTGGGCCTGTGCCACCGCCATGCCATAGCCTGGGATGATCACAACGCTGTCTGCATCTTCCAATGCAGCCGCCACGCCATCGGCCTCAATCGCAATCTGTTCCCCTTCGACTTCCATCGCCGGGCCAGACGCCCCACCAAAGCCACCAAGGATCACCGACACAAAGGAGCGGTTCATCGCCTTACACATGATGTAGGACAGGATCGCACCGGAGGAGCCAACAAGGGCGCCCACAACGATCAGCAGGTCGTTGCCAAGCGAAAAACCAATCGCCGCCGCTGCCCAGCCGGAGTAGCTGTTCAGCATGGACACAACCACCGGCATGTCCGCGCCGCCGATGCCCATGATCAGGTGATACCCGATGAACAGTGCCGCAATGGTCAGGATGAACAGCGGGAAGAACCCACCAGAGTTCAGATACCAGATCAGGCAGAGCAGCGAGAGACCCGCCGCCGCTGCATTAAGCAGGTGACCGCCAGGCAGTTTCTCGGCATTGGATGTCACCTTACCAGACAGCTTGCCATAGGCGATCACGGACCCCGTGAAGGTCACCGCACCGATCCAGACACCAAGGCTTAGCTCAACAAACAGAATGTTGATCTCAACCGCGGATTTCTTGGCAATCAACTGACCAAAAGTGCCCAGCTCTTTCACCGCATCCGCGCCAGCCGCCACTGCGTCTGCTGCGTTGCCGATCTCAAAATGCGCGTTGTAGCCCACAAACACCGCGGCCAAACCGACCAGCGCGTGCATACCAGCCACCAGTTCCGGCATCTGTGTCATTTCGACCTTGGACGCCAACTGGTAGCCAATCACGCCACCACCCGCGATCAACGGAATGGACAGCCACCACAGGCCTGCACCCGGGCCGATCAGCGTCGCAAACACCGCCAGCGCCATACCGACAATGCCGTACCACACCGCGCGTTTCGCGCTTTCCTGATTGCTCAGACCACCCAAGGAAAGAATGAAGAGCACTGCCGCAACAACGTAAGCGGCGGTCGTAAAACCGTATTCCATAGCTCGACCTCCTTAGGACTTTTGGAACATGGCGAGCATGCGCCGTGTCACGAGGAAACCGCCGAAGATATTGATCCCGGCCATGAAAACTGAAAGCGCGGCAAGCAGGATCACGAGGAAACTGCCGGAGCCAATCTGCATAAGCGCCCCCAAGATGATGATCGAGGAGATCGCGTTGGTCACAGCCATCAGCGGCGTGTGCAACGAGTGAGCGACGCCCCAGATCACCTGGAAGCCAACAAAGCAGGCCAGCACAAACACGATAAAGTGCTGCATAAAGCTTGCTGGCGCAACAAGACCAACCAGCAACAGCAACGCACCGCCGCCACCCAACAGGGCAACCTGCTGTTTGGTCTGCTGTTTGAACGCCGCAACTTCCTGCGCGCGCTTTTCTTCCGGTGTCAGTTCCGGCACCACCTCTTTGGGCTTGGCCGCAATCGCCTGCACCTTGGGTGGGGGTGGCGGGAAGGTGATGTCACCCTCAAACGTCACAGTCGCGCCACGGATCACGTCATCTTCCATGTCATGTACGATCTGACCGTCTTTCTCAGGGGTCAGGTCGGCCATCATGTGACGGATGTTGGTCGCATAGAGGCTGGAAGACTGCGCCGCCATACGTGATGGGAAGTCGGTGTAGCCGATGATGGTCACGCCATTCTCGGTCACGATCTTCTCGTCCATCACGGTCAGCTTACAGTTGCCGCCTTTTTCCGCCGCGAGGTCCACAATCACGGAACCCGGCTTCATCACTTCGACCATGTCTTTGGTCCAAAGTTCCGGCGCTTCGCGGTTCGGGATCAACGCGGTGGTGATCACAATGTCCACTTCCGGGGCCAGCTCACGGAACTTCGCCAGCTGCGCTTCGCGGAATTCGTCGGACTGCACAGAAGCATAACCGCCGGTGGCCGCGCCATCGGTGCCTTCTTCTTCAAAGTCCAGATAGACAAACTCGGCACCCATGGACTCAACCTGCTCGGCCACTTCCGGACGCACGTCAAACGCCAAGGTGATCGCCCCCAAAGAGGTCGAGGTCCCGATCGCGGCCAAACCGGCCACACCGGCACCGACAACCAGCACTTTGGCTGGTGGCACTTTACCGGCAGCGGTCACCTGCCCGGTGAAGAACCGGCCAAAGTTGTTGCCCGCCTCAATCACCGCACGGTAGCCGGCGATGTTGGCCATGGAAGACAGCGCATCCATCTTCTGCGCGCGAGAGATACGTGGCACCATTTCCATGGCAATCACGTTGGCCCCTTTGGCCTTCGCAGCTTCCATACCCTCTTCGTTGCCCGCAGGGTTGAAGAAGGAAATCAGCGTTTTGTCCTTGGTCAGGCGCTTGAGCTCAGTGGCGTCTGGCTGACGCACCTTTGCGACGATGTCGACCTCTTTCCAGAGCGCCACGGCGGTCTTGATGACCTCTACACCCGCAGCCTCATAGGCGGCATCTGAGAACCCAGCACCGGCACCGGCGCCACTTTCAATGGCGCACACGTAACCGAGCTTCTGGAGCTGCTTGGCAGAGTCCGGAGTCATCGCAACCCGGTTCTCACCACCAAACACCTCTTTTGGCGTACCTATTTTCACCTTTCTTATCCCCCTTCAGAGTCAGAGCAATAATATTTCACGCAGCACATGCTGCACTTGCATAATGTTTTAACGCCACCCGAATTGCTGCACAAGCAAACAAGCGAGGCTCCGTATTTCTGCGACGCAACGGCATCACACCCATCTGCGTACTTTCTCGCAATACCGCGCAAAATCTACGCGAAATTTCCGCCTGAGGCGATTTTCTTCGGGAATGACAAAGCGTTTCTCCAGCACCCAAAGGAATAGCGGAACCAAAGGCAGCGCCAGAACCGCATCCCAGTAAAGGATGAAACCCGCCAAGATCAGCACATCGCCGACATAGATCGGATTGCGAGTGCGAGAAAAAATGCCACTTTGCACGAGCCGCGCGCTGTCGTGATGCGGGTGAACTGTCGTCTGTTGCCGACGCATTTCGACAATGGCCAGCGCCGCCAACAAAACCCCACCGCCAACAAGCAGCCCGCCAAGCAAATCCGCCCAGATCGGTCCAAAACTCAATCCCATGGGAAAATGCCGCGCCTGTGTCCAAGCCAAAGCCAACATCGCAACAAGCCAGACAGGCGGCAAATCAAACGGCCGACTCCTCTTCTCTGACATGCACAGGCTCCTCTACTGGCTTGCGGCGCTTCGTGCACCTGCCCCAACCGCCGCGTGGCGTGCCTGACGGTTTAGCGATGTTTGAAAACCTTGCAACGTTCCACCTGACCTATGCGGCAAAAAGGTCCAGAAAGCCGCGTGTTGTGCCCCAAATAGGACAGAAGTTTTGCCAGAAAGGCCATTTTGAGCGCATTTTCCGCAACTTGCCGAGGACATTTTGACCACCCGCCTTTCCTTTGTGACCCTGCGGCGCAAACACCCGGAACGCTTGTCCGGTCTTATTCGCGCGCTAAGGTAATCCCGAAACAGGAGAGGGAGAGAGACATGACACTATCGGGCAAACACGCATTGGTCACCGGCGGCGGCACTGGTATTGGCCTCGCAATCGCCAAGGCTCTGGCTGCTGAGGGGGCACAGGTCACCATCACCGGTCGTCGCCTGAATGTGCTGGAAGAGGCCGCCACCGAAGGCCTGTTTCCCCTCGCCATGGATGTTGCGGATGAGGCTTCTGTGGTCGATGGCGTCGCCGCAGCCGTGGCTGCCCGTGGCCCAATTCAAATCTGCGTCGCCAACGCAGGCATTGCCGAAGGCCGCGCCCTGCACAAGACCGACATGGATTTCTGGCGCAAGATGATGTCCATCAACATTGACGGTGTGTTCCTCACCATCCGTGAAAGCCTGAAATCCATGTCCCAGACCGACTGGGGCCGCGTTATGGTGATCTCCTCGATTGCAGGCCTGCGCGGCCTGAAAGGCGCCCCGGCCTACTCCACCTCCAAACATGCGGTGAACGGCATGATCAAGTCGCTGGCGGCTGATTATGCCACCAAACCGATCACCTTCAATTCGATTTGTCCGGCCTATGTGGAAACACCAATCATTGATCAAAACATCGAAAGCATCATGGCCCGCACCGGATGCACCGAGGAAGAGGCCCGCCACATGATGGTCGGCGTGAACCCCCACGGCCGTCTGATCAAACCTGAGGAAGTCGCCCACACCGCACTCTATCTCTGTTCTGACATGGCAGACTCGATCCGGGGTCAAATGGTGCAGGTCTCCGGCGGAGAGATGTAATACACATACGGCCCGGCGAACACGCCGCTGGGCCGTTAAACAATACATATTCCATTTTTGTGGACAGTCGCGAAACAGACGCAATACCGACGTGATACCGACGTCACAGTTTGAGCCGTTTTGGGCGTTAACCTTTACGCAGACTTGAGCACAGGCCGCGCTTCCTGACCGATGGCCCACGCCCGCACCGCCTCACCAAACGCCTCAAACAGCGGACGGCTCACCGGATCATTGGCCGCATCCCATTCCGGATGCCACTGCACCGACATGGTGAACCCCGGCGCGCCCTCGACATAGATCGCCTCCGGCGTCCCATCCGGCGCGTAACCATCTATAATCACACGGCTTCCCGGCCGCTTAATGCCCTGCCCGTGCAGCGTGTTGGTCATCACTTTCTGACTGCCAAACAGATGATGGAATGGCCCATTCTCACTGAACTCCACCGTGTGGCGCAGCGCAAACTTCTCTTCCAACGTGCCATCCGGTGGCATCCGGTGATTGTCCCGCCCCGGCAGATCGCGGATTTCCGGATACAGGCTGCCCCCCATGGCAACGTTAACCTCCTGAAATCCCCGACAAATCCCCATAAACGGTTGCCCAGATTCTACACAGGCCCGCACCAAGGGCAGCACTATCGCATCGCGCGCCCGGTCAAATTCGCCATGTGCAGCGGTGGCCGCCTCACCGTACTCCTCAGGGTGCACATTAGGCCGCCCGCCCGTCAGCAGAAACCCGTCGCATTTTTCCAGCAACTCATCCACGGAAACAAACCGCGGATCAGCTGGAATCAACAGCGGCATACAGCCAGATACCCCTGAAACCGCTTCAGAATTCATGGTTCCCCCGGCATGCGCCGGGTATTGGTCATTGATCAGATATTGGTTGCCGATGATGCCGACGACAGGACGCGTCATAGAGCCCTCATTAGGTTGTTGCGCAGTCAAACATAGGACCTGCGCAACAATTGAGAAACCCCCGATCAGGCCTCGCCGGTCAAACCGACGGCATCGATGCCCGCCATTGCAGCAATTGCATCATTGTCAGACGTGTCGCCTGTCACACCAACAGCCCCGATGACTTTGCCCTTCTTGTCGCGCACCAAGACGCCCCCCGGCACCGGAATCACCTGTCCGCCATAAACCCCGTTTACGGCCGCCATGAAGTACGCCTGCTGCTCGGCCCGGGCCATTTGAGCACCACCGGCCATGCCCAACATCACCGCACCATACGCTTTGCCATGTGCAATCGAAAACCGCCCGGGCGCAGCGCCGTCCTCGCGTTCAAACGCTTGCACATGTCCCCCTGCGTCCAACACCACAACGGACAATGGCTTTAGGTCCATCTCCCGTCCTTTTTCCAGAGCCTTACGGATGATCGTACGCGCGCGGCGCAAAGAAATTGCCATGTGTGTCTCTCCCAAAAAAGAAAGGCCGGGGCATCCCCCGACCTCATCAGTTATGCTTGTGCTTTAAGTTCCAAACGGCGCGCATGCAACACCGGCTCAGTGTAGCCAGACGGTTGAATGCGACCTTTAAACACCAGATCGCAGGCCGCTTGGAAGGCAATCCCGTCAAAGCCTGGCGCCATCGGCGTATACAGCGGATCGTTGGCATTTTGCCGGTCCACCACAGCCGCCATCTTCTGCATCGCCGCCATCACTTGCTCTTCGCTCACGATGCCTTGGTGCAGCCAGTTGGCCAGACCTTGGCTAGAAATCCGACAGGTTGCGCGGTCTTCCATCAGGCCAACGTCATTGATGTCTGGCACTTTGGAACAGCCCACACCTTGGTCCACCCAACGCACCACATAGCCCAAAATGCCCTGTGCGTTGTTTTCCACCTCGGCGGCAATGTCGTCGTCAGAAAGGTTCTGCCCGTCCATCACCGGCACCGTCAGCAGATCGTCCAACGTCCCGCGTGCGCCGCCTGCTTTGATCTCTTCCTGACGCGCCAGCACATCAACCTCATGGTAGTGCGTCGCGTGCAGAGTCGCCGCGGTTGGCGATGGTACCCAAGCACAGTTTGCGCCAGATTTCGGATGCCCAATTTTCTGTTCCAGCATTGCGCCCATCAGATCCGGCATGGCCCACATGCCTTTGCCAATCTGCGCCTTGCCTTGAAGACCGCAGGCCAGACCGATGTCCACGTTGCGATCTTCGTAAGACAGGATCCACGGCGTGGTCTTCATCTCGCCTTTGCGCAGGAAAGCGCCCGCTTCCATGGAGGTGTGAATCTCATCCCCGGTGCGGTCCAGGAACCCGGTGTTGATAAACGCCACGCGACCTTTCGCGGCCCGGATACATTCCTTGAGGTTGGCGCTTGTGCGGCGCTCCTCGTCCATGATGCCCATCTTAACCGTGTAGCGCGGCAGGCCCAGAATGTCCTCGACTTTGGCAAAGATTGCATCCGAGAACGCCACCTCTTCCGGCCCGTGCATCTTCGGCTTCACCACATAAACCGAGCCATGCACCGAGTTGCCGCTCTCCCGCTTAAGATCATGCATCGCGATCATCACGGTCACGAGTGCATCCATCAGCCCTTCGCCAATCTCATTTCCGTCCCGATCCAGCACCGCCGGGTTGGTCATCAGATGGCCAACGTTGCGCACCAGCATCAGCGAGCGACCTTTCAAAGTACTGCTCGCACCGTTCGCCGCGGTAAAGGAAACGTCACCTTTCAAAACGCGGGTAAACGTTTTGCCTCCCTTGGAGACCTCTTCGGACAGGTTGCCCTGCATCAGACCAAGCCAGTTACCGTAGGCCACAACCTTGTCTTCGGCATCCACACAAGCCACGGAATCTTCGCAGTCCATGATGGTCGAAAGAGCGCTTTCCAGCGTGATGTCGTTGATACCCGCCTTGTCGGACGCGCCGATATTGCCGCCGCGATCAACTTCAACGATCACATGTAGACCGTTGTTTTTCATCAGAATACGCGACGGAGCAGAAGCATCACCCACGTACCCAACAAAGGCCTCAGCCGCCTTCAAGGATGGCACAAGCTGCCCATCTTCAACCGAGAGACCATCAATATCTGCCCAACTGCCACCGGCCAGCGGCAGCGTCTTATCGAGGAAGTCTCGGCCCCAAGCGATTACACGCGCCCCCCGCGCCGAATCGTAGCCCTGACTGGACGGCAAATCCCCCATCGCATCGGTGCCATAAAGCGCATCATACAGGCTGCCCCACCGGGCATTGGCCGCGTTCAATGCAAAGCGCGCATTGGTGATAGGCACCACCAATTGCGGTCCGGGAATCGCCGCGATCTCAGGATCAACGTTAGCAGTTTCTACCGCAAAGTCATCGCCTTCGGGCACCAGATAGCCAATCTCCTCAAGGAAAGCTTTATATGCCTCAGCGTCATGCGCCTGACCTTTGCGCGCCAAATGCCAACCGTCGATCTTCTGTTGAATCTCTTCCCGCTTGGCGAGCAGCGCGCGGTTCTTCGGCCCAAACTCATGCGCCAGAACGCTCAAACCCTGCCAGAACACATCCGCCTCCACGCCAGTTCCGGGAAGCGCCTTACTCACAATGAAATCATGGAGTTCGTCGGCGATTTGCAGCCCGTGCTGCTCAATTCTCTTGGTCATCGTGAAACTTCCTCATTTCTGGCGTCGTATCTCAATTAGTGCACATGTTTCCAACAGGCAACAAAATTGGTTATCTTTGTTTACCAAAGACATTTTCAACTTTTTCCATAGATTGACGAAACAGCACTCTGAATTCGTGAAAAATCGTCTCCCCCCTTGCGGGCGGCGACGGACAAGTTACACCAAGATGAACAACCAATGGAGACCGTAATGAAAGACGCTGCACCGCAAACGATCTATCTAAAAGATTACAAACCCTTTGGTTGGATCATTGACGATGTGCATCTTACGTTCCGCCTCCATCCTACTGCGACCCGTGTCATTTCTCGGATCCGCTTTCGCCCCGACTATGATGTGCATGACCGTCCCTTTATGCTGCACGGGGAAGGCCTCAAGCATATTTCCGCCAAGGTTGACGGGCACGAGGTCACACTAAACCACGTTGACGGCGGCATCGAAGTCGATGTTCCCCACGCCCCGTTCAATTGGGAAGCCGAAGTCGAAATCAACCCACAAGCCAATACCGCGCTTGAGGGGCTCTATATGTCAAACGGCATGTATTGCACACAATGCGAAGCCGAAGGTTTCCGCAAAATCACGTGGTACCCAGACCGCCCTGATGTCATGGCGCAGTTCACCGTCCGCATAGAGAGTGATGCAGAGCATACGCCTGTCATGCTGTCTAATGGCAACGGCCTCTACTACGAACAGGACAATACGCAGTCTCCCGCGCCAAACATTTCTATTTATCAAGATCCTTGGCCCAAGCCCGCCTACCTTTTTGCACTTGTGGCCGGTGATCTGGTTGCCCATGAGGACACGTTCAAAACCATGTCCGGCAAAGACGTACAGTTATCGATCTACGTACGCCCAGGGGATGAACACAAATGTGCCTTTGGCATGGAAGCCCTGAAAAAGTCCATGAAATGGGATGAAGACGTCTACGGCCGCGAATACGATCTTGATGAATTCAACATCGTTGCTGTCGATGATTTCAACATGGGTGCAATGGAGAACAAAGGGCTGAACATCTTCAACAGCTCCTGCGTCCTTGCCTCCCCGGAAACCGCCACAGACGGCAACTTTGAGCGCATCGAAGCCATTATCGCGCATGAGTATTTTCACAACTGGACCGGCAACCGCATCACCTGCCGCGACTGGTTCCAACTCTGCCTGAAGGAAGGCCTAACCGTCTTCCGCGACGCACAATTCACGGCAGACATGCGCTCTGAACCGGTCAAACGCATTGACGACGTGCTCGCCTTGCGCGCGCGCCAGTTTCCCGAAGACCAAGGCCCGCTGTCCCACCCGGTGCGCCCCGAAAGCTTTCAGGAAATCAACAACTTCTACACCGCCACGATCTATGAAAAAGGCGCCGAAGTTATTGGCATGCTCAAAACTCTGGTCGGCGATGACGCCTATGCCAAAGCGCTCGACCTCTATTTTGACCGCCACGACGGTCAGGCCTGTACCATCGAAGACTGGATCAAAGTCTTTGAAGACAGCACCGGCCGCGACCTCACACAGTTCAAACTGTGGTACTCCCAATCCGGCACACCCGAAGTCACCGTCCGTGAAGAGTACGAAGGCGACACTTTCACATTGCACCTGACCCAATCCAGCACCCCAACACCGGGTCAGGATGTGAAAGCCCCACAGGTCATCCCGGTGGCTGTGGGTCTGCTCAATGACAATGGCGACGAAGTACTCCCCACCAAGGTTCTGGAGCTCACCAAAACAGAACAGAGATTTACTTTCGAAGGCCACGCCACCCGCCCTATCCCCTCGGTGTTGCGTGGTTTTTCCGCGCCGGTGACGTTGACACAATACATCGACAATGACCGCCGCGCCTTCCTGCTCGCGCATGACACTGATCCATTCAACCGCTGGGAAGCGGGCCGCGATCTCGCTCGGGACAGCCTGATTAGCACCATCGTGGATGGGACCGCTCCTAACCAAGACTATCTCTCTGGCCTCAAAACACTATTGCGCGACGACAGCCTTGATCCGGCCTACCGTGCTCTGATGCTGGGGTGGCCGTCCCAATCCGAGTTGGCCGGCATCCTGCACAAGCAAGGCCACACACCAGATCCGGCGGCGATCCACGCCGCAACAGAATCCCTCCGCGACGCCAAATCAAAAGCCTTCGCAGATCTGCTACCAGACATTTATGCTGCCAATCAGGTCTCTGGCCCCTTCTCGCCGGATGCAGAACCCGCTGGCAAACGCAGCCTCGCAAATGCGGCGCTCTCACTGCTGACCCGTCTGGACGGTGGCGAAGCCGCTGAGAAACAATACAAGTCCGCGGACAACATGACGCTGCAACTCGCAGCCTTCGGCGCCCTTCTGGATGCGGGCAAAGGAGACAACGCTGTCGCGACCTTCTATGACCAATGGAAAGACGACCGACTGGTCACCGATAAATGGTTCTCCATGCAGGTCATGTTTGCCAAACCTGAAGACTTGGCCACAACTGTCACCGCACTCACGCAACATGCTGACTTTGATTGGAAAAACCCCAATCGCTTCCGTGCCGTGATGGGGGTTATGGCGGCCCATCACGCGGGTTTCCACCACGAGACGGGTGCCGCCTATGAAGTGCTGGCGGATTGGCTGATCCGACTGGATCCCGTGAACCCGCAGACCACCGCACGCATGTGCAGCGCCTTCCAAACCTGGAAACGCTACGATGCCAACCGCCAGGCCCTTTTGAAGGCGCAGCTTGAACGTATCGCCGGTCAGGACGGCTTGAGCCGCGACACCACCGAAATGGTGACCCGCATTCTGGAGGCATGATGTCCAAGGTTCTTCTAATCACCGGCGCCAGCGCAGGCATAGGCGCCGCCACTGCCAAACTGGCTGCCGAAGCCGGATATGACCTCGCGCTGAACTACCGCAGCGATACGCAAGGCGCTGAAACTGTTGCGCAAACCGTGCGCGCATTGGGCGTACGTGCAGAACTCTTTCAAGCCGACGTGGCTGATCCCGACCAGATCGAGACCATGTTCAAAGCCATCGATGTTAGCTTCGGTCGTGTAGATGCTTTGGCCAATAACGCCGGTATTGTCGACCAAGGCGCACCTGTGACCGCGTTCACCCACGCACGCCTGAAGCGCATGTTTGATGTCAACGTGATCGGCGCCATGTTGGTCGCCAAAGAAGCCGTGATCCGAATGCAAGCGCAAAGCGGCGGCTCTATTGTCAATGTCAGCTCCGTGGCGTCCCGCACAGGTTCCGCCAATGAATATGTCGACTACGCTGCCTCCAAAGCGGCCATCGACACCTTCACCAAAGGTCTGGCCGAAGAAGTCGCCGCACAGGGCATTCGCGTCAACAGCCTGCGCCCCGGCATCACCGACACGGAGATACACGCCAAGGGCGGCGCCCCGGACCGTGCGGCAAGACTGGCGCACAAAATCCCAATGCAACGCCCTGGCACCGCAGAAGAAATCGCCCGCGCCATTCTGTTTCTGCTGTCAGAAGACGCCAGCTACATCACCGGTAGCACGCTCGATGTGTCCGGAGGCCGCTGAACATGGACGCAATAAAACACGCCCACTACGGCCGAAATCCGCGCAGCATTCTTGTGCTAGGTCTTGTATCAATCGGACTCATTGGCTTGCTCGGCTATGGCGTTCACTGGGGCATCGTCGCGGTGCTGTCGTTCTTTGTGATGCCGACCCTGGTCGATGTAGCCTTCAACCCAGTTGCGACTTTTGAGCTCGATGACAATGGCATCCGCTGGAAAAACGCCACCCAAGAGGCCGAGCTGAGCTTCCATCAGGTCAAATCTGTGCATGTTGCAACCCGCTTGGGCGTGGCCTTCCGCATTACTCTGATCATGTATGACGAGGCTAAGGTTCGGATTCCTCAAGATGTTTTGCCGCCGCGCGCCGATTTCGAAGCGGCGCTTGACCGTCATAGCATCCCGGTCAAGCGGGATCGCTTGCGCCTGATCTGAGCAAGGATTTTGACCAAAATTGGGCAGCGTGTGACCGCATGATTTCAATATGGCGCCCTTTTTTGGCCTGAATACACGCCCATAGTCCGTTCGGTGACAGGAACGGAGCTATGATGAAACTGTTTTCCAGAGATGGGGCCAAATCCCAAGGTATGCCGGCATTGCGACGTTTCGGACAAGCGATGAAGATGCCGCGCAAACCCGCGGCGTCCGATCTGGCAAAAGATGGAAAAAACACGTTTCGCGACCTGCTAAGTCGCCTGGAAATTCCGATCAACGCGTCCACGCCGGATCAAATCGAAAGTGAACACATCCGGGATCACGGGCAGTTCCTGGCCCGTCAGGAACGCTGGGACGAGCTCGAGGAACTGATCCGCACGCACGACCAAAACCGGGCCACGACCGCCACCGGCACACCGCTGGCGGAACTCATGCTCTTTGGCGCCAGATCGGATGTTGTCCGCGCCGCTGAACACGCATTGCTGCATGGGCGTCCCGCTGAAGGCGCTGACTTCTTTTCTGGAATCGAAGCCCTAGAAGCGTTGCTGGAGGATTATCCAAACAGCTACCCGATGGCGTTGGTTGTGGCACATATGCATATCGACATTGGCTGGGCTTGGCGCGGGGCCGCCGCAAAAGACGACATCCGAGATGCCAACCGCGAGGCCTTTCAGGCACATTTTGACCGCGCTGCCGACATTCTGAAAGCATATTGCCCCAAACAACACTTCTCCCCAGCTCTGTCGGCAGCGCGCTGCGCACTGCTGCCTGGAGCGGCACAACCTCTGAACACATTGTGTGCCGAATTTGAGTCTCTGATCGAGCTCGATCCGCTCAACCCACGGCATATGCGCGCCCTAGGAAACTACCTCCTACCGCGCTGGTATGGGGACTATGGCCAACTTGACCTGCAAGCCCGCAGAAACGCGGCCCAAACGTATGACATCTGGGGCGCGGGGGCCTATGCATGGGTCTGGTTTGATGCATTATTGGTCGACCCTATCGGACTTGAAACGCTGGAAGTTGAATACTTCATCGACGGTGTAGCTGACGCGCTCAAACGACGCGGAGATCAACATTCCGCCAATCTGATGGCCGCGCATCTGTACCGCAGTTGGCAACACGCCCGATCACACCACGACAGGGACGGCCTGCGCAAAGACTTGCCGCTTGCCTTGCGCAGTGGGTTTGACATGGTCGTCCGCGACCATTTGCGCGAGATTCATCCATTGATTTGGGGACACGCTGAGATTGGATTTGAAAACACCTCCCGCGTGATTTCCAAAGAGCGCCTGTCCGCCAAAGGCCGCGATGTGGCTTTGCAGGCCGTCGCGATGCCGTTTATGGCAGGCCTGCAGGCGGGGCAAACAGTGCAGTTCTCGCCAGACGGCATCACTCAAATCAACCCATAAAGCACCCGCCCTCTTGCTCCTTGTTTCTGGCTGTCCTAGAACGCAGATCAGCCAGATATCCAAGGAGCGTGAGCGATGCTCGACCTGACATATGAAACACCAAAGCCCAAAGTAATTGCGGGCGCCAAACATGACTGGGAATTGGTCATTGGTATGGAGGTGCATGCTCAGGTGTCTTCCAACGCCAAGCTCTTCTCCGGCGCGTCCACCCAATTTGGTGCCGAGCCGAACTCCAACGTGGCCTTCGTGGACAGCGCGATGCCGGGCATGTTGCCGGTCATCAACGAATTCTGCGTGGAACAAGCAGTTCGCACAGGCCTTGGCCTCAAAGCCGAGATTCACTTAAAGTCAGCCTTTGACCGCAAGAACTACTTCTACCCGGATCTGCCGCAAGGCTATCAGATCTCTCAACTTTATGAACCCATTGTGGGCGAAGGGGAAATTCTGGTCGACCTGGGTCCGGGCGTGGCCCGTAAGGTGCGTATCGAGCGTATCCACCTGGAGCAGGATGCAGGTAAATCCGTGCATGACATGGACCCGAATATGTCCTTTGTCGACCTGAACCGGACCGGCGTGGCGCTGATGGAAATCGTGAGCCGTCCAGACATCCGCGGCCCTGAAGAAGCCGCTGCCTATGTGACAAAGATGCGCCAGATCTTGCGCTACCTCGGGACGTGTGATGGCAACATGCAGAACGGCAACCTCCGCGCGGATGTGAACGTCTCGATCTGTAAGCCTGGCGCTTACGAGAAGTACATGGAAACGCAGGACTTCTCACACCTCGGCACGCGCTGCGAAATTAAGAACATGAACTCTATGCGCTTCATTCAGGCAGCGATCGAATATGAAGCCCGTCGTCAGATTGCAATTGTCGAAGCCGGTGGCGAAGTCGATCAAGAGACGCGTCTCTACGATCCGGACAAGAACGAAACCCGTTCTATGCGCTCCAAAGAAGAAGCACATGATTATCGCTACTTCCCATGCCCTGACCTGCTCCCGCTTGAGATCGAACAAGGTTGGGTAGACGATATTGCAAAAGGTTTGCCGGAACTGCCGGACGAGAAAAAAGCCCGTTTTATCAATGACTACGGCGTGACTGAATATGACGCTTCTGTGCTGACCGCCGAGGTGGATCTGGCCAACTACTTTGAAGCCTCCGTGGGCAATGGTGACGGCAAGAAGACCGCCAACTGGGTGATCAACGAAGTGCTGGGCCGCGCCAACAAAGCCGAAACCGCACCTCAGGATCTGGTGGCGCCGGAAGACAACGCATCCATTCTGGCGATGGTGGCTTCAGATGAGATCAGCACCAAAATTGCCAAGGAAGTGCTTGAGATTCATATCGAAACCAAGGACGATCCTGCCAAGATCGTCGAAGAAAAAGGCCTCAAGCAGGTGACCGACACCGGCGCGATTGAAGCCGCACTGGACGAGATCATTGCGGCCAACCCTGCTCAGGTTGAGAAGGCCAAGCAGAACCCGAAACTGGCCGGTTGGTTTGTTGGCCAGGTGATGAAAGCCACCGGCGGCAAGGCCAATCCGAAGGCCGTTAACCAGTTGGTGGCGCAGAAGCTGAACGGCTAAAAGCCACGTCGGTATTACGTCGGTATCGCGACTGTAACGCGTCGGTGTCAAAACCGGCGCGTTACGCAGTTTTGGCGTTAACGCTTGGGCTTAGAACCGCGTCCGTAGACCAAACATCACCGCAGTTTCTTGCGCGCCAGGGATGTGACCCCGGTTTATTGCATGAGCCAGCGACACGCCCCAACTGCTGTGTTCCGAGATTGGCCGTTCATAGCTCAGAGTCAGTCGAACCTCGCGATCTGACGGAGCCAGATCAATCGGCACAACCTCATGGGACACGCCCCCCAAACTGTTGGTCACTGGCAGTGCGATCGACGTTGTGCCTGACGTAACAGCAGCTGGCATTGCCAAGGACACTGAGAAACGATCATTGTGCGACAGCGCATGTCTCTGCGCGAAACTCAGGGCGCCGCCATTGAGCAATACGTCGGCGGACTGTCCCAATGAGGAGTCCTCCTGCCCAAGTGCGTACCCCATGGCAAATCGTATCTGCGTGCTATCTGAAATCGGTGCGGTCAAACCCAGATCCATGGACATAAGGGAGGCGTCTGTTCCCCCGTTCCATTCGGAAAGCAGTCCCAAAGTGTCCTGTCCCACGGCGCCGCCGAGGTGCAAACTGGCGCCGCCAAGATCGAAACTGCGCCGCAAGCCAAGCCCAAATCTGTCACTACCGCCGCTTCGGGTGCGAAACAGCGACACATCATAAGCGGCATCGGAGATCTGGAGCGGAATACCGGGACCATTCCCAAAGAAGGTGGCCGCGCCAAAACTGGCTTCTTCATCGCGTCCAAAGTTTACCGCATCCGCAGGCTGAAACATCGGCGCGGCCGGACGCTGCGCAATCATTTGAGAAGCGTCGATGACAAAAGAGGCAGACAGGGCATCCTGACTGACCAGCTCCACATTGCTGAGCGCACGTGCTACCGCGTCGCCACTTGCCGCGCCCGCGATTGCAAGCGGCTGATCTGCGTTGAGCACTGTGCCGTTGGCAGTGGTAATGGTAGGTCGCCCGATCGGCAGCAACGCCGCCGCCACATCGAGGAAACCGTGCCCCCACTCCTCGCTGTAGGCATGTTCAAATCCCGGGACCAACTCAACAGTGCCATCCTGACTAAAACCTGTGAAGTCGTTGTCAGCTGACGCCAGCAAACGAATGCGCAATTCCTGGTTGGTCATGGTTGGAAAGGCTTCTGCAAGCAACGCGAGCGCCCCAGACACCGATGGTGCCGCGTAAGAGGTACCTGTACCAAAACTGTAGCTGCTGTCAGACGAGGCTGTGGCTCCCGTCCAACTGCCGTTGGCTGCAATGCACCAAGCCGCCGCTTCCAAACAGGCAGAGGACACGCGCTCCGCAGATACAACATCATCACCACTGACAACGGGCACGCCGTTCACCACAGCCAACCAGCTTTGCTCCAGCGACGGCTCAAGCTGCGGCAAGGCAGCGAGCAAACCGGCGGTGGTCTCGCTATGATCGTTGGAGGCGGCAAAAACTACGATACCGTCCTGCGCATAGTTACGCAGAGCCGTGAGATAGTTGGCCCCAGCAGACGATCCAAAGATCGTGTTGTAGTCCGAGCTGTTGATATGCATTCCAGAGTAGCCCCAGGAATTGTTCAAAGCCACGGCGTTGGCAGTCCGTGCCATGTTGGCCGTCTCGGCCAATTGTGAAAGGGAGTCGAAGCTACCGAAGATCAAATCCGCCCCCGGTGCCACACCGATCATGTCATCTGAATTGCCGGCCGCAATTGAGGCCACAAAGGTCCCGTGATCCTCGGTATCAAGGCCTGTGCCAGTGCTCACACTCGCAGTGTCGAACGCATCGTGCCCCACTCGAAAACCATTGTCTGAGAAGGCAATGGTTTGTCCGGCACCGGTCAAGCCAGCGGCATGTGCGTAATGAATACCAGCGTGTTCGACCGGGTTGCCAACCAAACGCACATCTGTCCCGGAATCAAAGCGCCCGTTGCGATTGTGATCGACATAACGCCCTGACGGTGCGGTTTGTAAGCGGTACCGCGCATCGTTGGAAAGAAGTTGAGTGGCGCGACTGCGTACACTGTCCAGGCTGTCCAGAAAAGACGCGAGAAGGATCGCGCTATCTGTTTCAACAAGTTGCGTGCCTGAACCGCCGGTAGATGACCCGGACGATGGGGCATCCTCTCCGCCACAACCGGCCAGAAAACCCATCATAAGAACCGAAGCTGTTGTTACACATTTAGAACGCTTGTCCATAACCATCCACCGTTGTCCGACACGGCAATATCTTAGGCGGGCAATCCTTAAACTTTGGCTGTCTGGCCTCCGGCTCTCGCAAGTTTGGCGCGACTAAATGATGCGACTTGGCGTTGAATTTTTGTAAATTTTTATAAACCGTTAGGGCCTCCTCGTGACATTCCATCGCCCCCGCTGAACGAAGCTAGCCACCTTGACGCCACGCGCCGCGCCATAGCGTCACTCCCCACTCGAATGGTTGATCACGCCAACTGGCTTAGCCATACAAGCATTCAGCAATAGGAGGATTGTTATGACCGCCCCATTTATCTCCAAACCCATGTTGGTCGAGGAACAGTGGCTCGATTTTAACGGCCACTTGAATATGGCTTTTTACAACGTGTTATTTGATCGCGGTGTTGATCAAGTCGGAGACATCTTGGGGTTTGGTCCGGCCTACCGTGAACGCACCGGCAACACGACGTTCTCCGCCGAGTTCCATCTGTGTTATCTCCGGGAATTGCATCTTGGTGATCAAGTGACGGCCAGTTTTCAGCTGTTGGATTATGACGCAAAGAGCTTTCATTTTTATCAGGAACTGACCCACGTCGACGGATGGACCGCAGCAACCGGAGAAGGAGTCGGCCTGCACATTGATCAAAGCGGCCCAAAGGTTGCGCCAATGCCTGAAGACATTCTGGCCAAGTTTGCCGCGCTTTCAGAACAGCATCGCAGTTTGCCACGACCTAGCCGCGTGGGGCGCGTGATGGGCATCCGCCACAAGTAACTTACGGTGCAGAGGTGACACGGTTTGTCAGACAACCCGCTTAAATGCCTCCAAAACGCTGGACCTGTCTGACCTCACATGAAACGGTGACCGCCAAATGGTAGATGTAATTGACATAATACAAGAGCGTAAGGAACTGCCTCAGTTTCTAGAGCGAGACGGACTGGTAGGCATTGAGTTGGGTGTGGCTGGGGGCTGGTACTCCAAACGGCTGATGGAAAGCGGTCTGTTCACAGAGCTTTATGGGGTCGACATATACGGCGACCACCATGACACCAAGGAATACATTAAGGCGCTCAAAAACATCGGCATGGGCCAGAACTACTGGCTGTTGCGCATGACTTTCGAAGACGCTCTGGATGCCTTTCCCGACGAGTATTTCGACTTTGTCTACATCGATGGCTATGCCCACACCGGCGAAGAGCGTGGAAAAACGATGTTTGACTGGCTTAAGAAGGTCAAGGTGGGCGGCATGATTGCCGGTCACGACTATCATGCGAAATGGCCTTTGGTGCAGATATGCGTCGACGCATTGGGCGAAGAGCTTGGGCAACCGGTGATGCGCACACAAATGTCCAAGAAACGCGATCCGCAGGACAAATTCCCAAGCTGGGCCATGTTCAAAGAAAGCGCTGCCGTGCCGGACTACCCGGACCGCTTGCGCAAACTGCCCAAAAAACTACGCGGCTGACCCCCGCGGCTAGATTGATTACCGGACCTATTGAAATGACCTACGAATATAAAGTGATCCCTGCCCCGACGCGTGGACAAAAGGCCAAAGGCATCAAGGCGCCAGAGGGCCGTTTTGCCAACGCACTTGAGATCGAAATCAACCGCCTGGGTGCGGAGGGCTGGGAATACCTGCGCGCAGACACATTGCCGCATGAGGAACGCAGCGGGCTCACCGGGTCCAGCACCAGCTACAGATCGGTGCTGGTGTTCCGTCGGGCCAAGGTCGGAGACGTGGCTGCGTTTCAGCCGGAAACGCTTGCAGCGCCGCAAGTGGCAGAGCTGCCTGCGCCTGCAGCCCCTGTCGCAGACCCTGAGGGCGGAAATGAACCAGCCAACTCCGCCCCCCCAGAGCCCGCGCAGGCTCTGGCTGACGGCGACAAAAAGGAAAATGACCTCAAATAAGGAGAGGCGGCTGAAGACGTCAATGTTGCGCTCAAAAAACGCGTGGAAACATTGGACCCGTCCAAATAACGCGCGCTAGGCGGCGTCAATATCCAGCGCCAGTGCGTGTATGCGCCCAACCAGCTCCTTGCCCAGCGCGGCATGAACCGCACGATGCCGGGCCAGACGGTTCTGTCCTGCAAAGGCCGCAGCCCGAATGCGCACATTGAAATGACTTTCCCCACCAGCGGGTGCACCGGCATGGCCTGCGTGGCTGGCACTGTCATCCACAACCTGCAGGTCAACGGGCGAAAAGGCAGCGGACAATTTGTCGTGAATTTCCTGCGCGACGCTCATAATTTTTTATCTCCAGCCTCTTCAATCTGACGCCGGTTAGGGTAAACTCTCCGCTCCGAGTCGAATAGGTGCGCGTATGACAAAATCTGATCCCTTCGGTTTCGATATGTCGGTTAAATCGGCAAAGAAGAAAAACCCGCGAGGACGCCGCGGCATGTCCGGAGCGTCGGAGACCTCCACCCGCGTGTGTGAACACGAAGGCTGCAACGAACCAGGTGCCTACCGCGCCCCACGTGCGCCGGATGTGCTGGATGAGTTCAAGTGGTTCTGCAAAGAGCACATCCGCGAATATAACCTAAAATGGAACTTCTTTGACGGTAAGACCGAGGCCGAGCTGAACGCGCAGAACTCCAAGGACAAAGTCTGGGAGCGGGAAACGCGCAAGTTCACGGATCCGGAGGCCCGTGCCTGGGCCCGTCTGGGCATCGAGGACCCGCATCAGGTGCTTGGCGGCAATGCCACCCAGAACCCGGGCAAAAACGGTGGCGCAGCCAAGCGGCTTCCGCCCACGGAACGCCGCGCCATTGAGATATTGGAAGCCAAGGACAGTTGGACCAAAGCCGAAGTTCGCAAGGCTTACAAAAAGCTCATCAAGGTGCTGCACCCCGATATGAACGGCGGCGACCGCAGCCAGGAAGACCAGCTGCAAGAGGTCATGTGGGCCTGGGATCAAATCAAAGAGAGCCGCAACTTCAAATGAGTTGGCCTTGGCAAGAGATGTGGGGCGTGACCGAAGGGTCGCGCCTTTTTTGTTGCGACGGAAAATACCGCGAAATCCGTTGGAGCTTTCACGGCGCTTCGATATCACTATTCCGTGAGCGCGGAAGCAATGCGGGGACACAGCCATGCGGCGACTGATCGAATATCTGACAGCCAAACCCATGCGGCTTTACGCTGTGGTGGCCGGGGCCTTGTTGTTGTTGCCCGTGGCACTTTGGCTCGACCTCAATAGCCTGTCGCATCACAACCTGCACCGTCAGGCCACCAGCCTGAACAAGCTGATGGATGATGTGCGCTCATACTATGCAGAGAATGTGGTCGCGCGCGTGCAATCCGCCGAGGGCACGCCTGAAGCACGGCATGACTATCACGACATTCCCGGCGCTTTCCCGATCCCGGCAACCGCGGCGATTGAACTCTCTGGGCGGTTTTCGGAAATCCTGCCCGGCGTGAACTATCACTTCGTCTCGCAATACCCATTTCAAGGGCGCGCGCCCCATGAAATGACGCCTTTTGAGATCCATGCGATGGCGCGGTTTTCCGATCCGGAGGAAACACGGGATCACATCATCAGCGAATCTGGCGGACTGTTGGACCACCGCATGACCTTGGCCGCGCCGGTTTACATGCAGGAAACCTGTGTGGCGTGCCACAATACCCACCCCGACAGTGTCAAAACCGATTGGCAAGTTGGCGACGTACGGGGTCTTCAAGTGGTGCATGTTCGTCAGCCTCTGACTCTGAACCTAGCGTCCTTCAAATTCCTGCTGAGCTATCTCTTAATCGCGGGCACCTTTGGCATCGCCTTTGCCAAACATCAGCTTCGACTGGCGGAAAAGTTTGCGGCAGCGAACGATGAACTGACAGAGAACAACTCCTTCCTTGCAGATGTGTCTTTGAAGATCTCCAAATATCTGGAGCCGCAGGTATACCGCTCCATCTTTGAGGGGGAACGCGATGTGGCCATCAGCACCGAGCGCAAAAAACTCACCGTGTTTTTCAGCGACATCAAAGATTTCACCGCAACCACCGAACGCATGCAGCCTGAGGAGCTGACCAAGCTGCTCAACGAATATTTCACTGAGATGGGTGCCATTGCCCAAAAGCACGGCGCAACCATCGACAAATTCATTGGCGACGCGATTGTGGCCTTTATCGGCGACCCAACCACCCATGGTGTGACCGAGGATGCCCGCGCCTGTGTGCGCATGGCACTGGAAATGCAGACCCGGCTCGACGAGTTGGAAGTGCAATGGCGTGCGAGGGGTATTGAACACCCGTTCCGCGCCCGCATGGGGATCAACACCGGGTACTGCAACGTGGGCAACTTTGGCAGCGACACCCGCATGGACTACACCATTATCGGGGCGGAAGCGAACCTCGCGGCTCGGCTTGAGGGCATCGCGGAGCCCGGTGGCATTGTCATGAGCTACGAGACCTACGCCCATGCCAAGGATCTCGTGGAAGCCGAAGCCTTGGAGCCGCAGCACTTCAAAGGCATTTCCCGAGAAATCGTTCCTTATCGCGTGCTGCGACATGGAGCCAACAAGCGTCCTGCTACCGCGCGCGAAGAAGGCGAAAGCCTCGTGGTCGATATGCAAGGCATGGATAGCGAAACCCGCGCCAAGATCGCCGCAGCCGTCAGGGATGCACTGGACAAAGCCTAGGCAGGCGGGCTCCGAAAGTTCCATTCCCACAGCCTTGATTGAGAGCGATAAATGCGCTGAGGTGAGTCTATGATTCAGAGTTCGCCAAAACACACCACCGCCATGGGGCGCGATTTTTCCGAGTATGTTATTGGTTTGGGTTTTTCGGAAGCAGACGTGCTTGCGAACACCGGCCTCACCCGGCAGGACTTGCAAGACAGAGATCAATTGGCCGATCTTCGCGGTCTATTGAGAATAGTGGAAAATGGCATCCGCCTGACGGGAGATGATTTGGTCGCGGTGCGGTGGGGGCAAACGCGGCGTTTTGCCAGCTTGGGTCTGATAGGGTATCTGGGCCGCAGCTCCAAAGACATCCATTGTATCGTCTCCAACCTTGCGCGCTATGGTCAGATTTTTTCCAGCGCCATGGAAGTTGATGTCACCCAACTGGACAAAGATGGCCTTTTCCGTTGGCGTTTTGATATCCCTGCAGAGCTTGAAGTAGGCCGTTTTGTGGAGGCACAGGTCAGTCAGTTTCTAAACGGCACCAACAGACTTCTGCCGCGTGTTGTTCTGCCCAAGCAGATCACCTTTGCGCACCGCCGCAAGCACAATGTTGCTGAGTTGGAGAAGCTGCTAGGATGCCCGATTAGCTTTGGGGCGCAGTGGAACAGCCTGCAATACCGCGTGGCGGATCTTGATGTACCGCTCATGACCTCAGATGAAGGGCTGCACAAAATCTTGCAGGCACATGCCGATCTGGTGTTGGCGCAGCGACCACAGAACCGTCCTGACATTGAACTGGTGGTGGAAAAAGCCATCTCAGACCGCATGGCAACGGGGCAAACCTCGGTGTCGGACGTGGCCCGTGATCTCGGCATGAGCGCCCGCACGCTGGCGCGCCGTTTGGAAGATGCCAACACCACCTATCAGACCGTTCTGTCCAATTTCCGACGGGCCATGGCCGACCGCTACCTCAAGAACAGCGATATGAGCCAAAGCGAAATTGCCTTTTTGCTAGGATACTCCGACGTGAGCTCTTTTGCGTCCGCGTTCAAACGTTGGACGGGACAGTCTCCAGGCGAACGGCGCCAGTCTCTCCTTCAGTGAAATTTGTCCGCTTCGCCACGATTGGCAAAGTTTGACAAAACAGTGGCAGATTTGCCCAAAGAAACCTGCTGAGCCTGCCCCATCTGTGTGTTGAACGAAGAGAGCACAGGATCTCTTCGAGCATTCACATCAGATCTCAGAAGGGAGGCACCATGGGTTTCAGTGTGTTTTTGTGTTGCGCCCTAGCCCTCTTACTTTGGGCGCGGGAACGCGAGCGGCCCGAATTTGTCGCGCTCAAACAGGCGGTGTTTAGGCAGCACCTCGGTCAGCGAGGAGGAGTGCCATGTCAAAAATCCTTCTGATTGAACCGGATCGTCACCTTATGTCAGCGATGCAGGATGTTCTGCTTCAGGACGGGCATGAATGCATGTGTCATGTCGCGCCGGAAACCGCTTTAACGGACTTGGCGCGGCAGTCCGCAGACCTCGTTGTTTTGGAGCTGAGGCAGCGCTCAATGGACGCTCTGTCCATCATGGAGCGTGTGACCAATACCTATGGCCTGCCTGTGATTATCATCAGCACGACGGGGAGCGCGACCGAAGAGTCGATGATGCTCCGCCTTGGCGCAGATGACTATCTCGCCAAACCGTTTTCCATGCGGGTTTTTGGCGCGCGGGTCGCTGCCGCGCTGCGCAGTGCAGAACCCAACATGCGTCAAGCAGATGACGTGACATCAATCCAACGCGGCCCATTGCGTCTCGACCGTTTGCGCCATGAGGCGCGCTGGAACGGGCAAGAAGTCGCCCTGACCGCAACCGAATTCAATGTGCTGTGGATCATTGCGCAACGCCCCGGTCAGGCCTTGAGCCGGGCCAATATTCTGGACCTTGCCTACGGCGGCGACGTGTTTGTCACCGACCGCAGCATCGACAGCCAGATCAAACGTATACGCCGCAAGCTGCGCGACGTGGCGCCCAACTTCACTGCGATCGAAACCCTTTATGGGCTTGGTTATCGCTTCTCAGATTCCCCGGAGGACATGGCTGCGTGAGTGGCCTGTTCCAACCCATGATCGTCCCTCGGGGATGAGAGACCGGGCTGTACCTACCGCCGTTCCTGTAATGCCCCACCTAGGCGTGGGCGCACCCGGTCTCATTTTGACTTAAACACCAACGAAACGCCATTCAGGCAATGGCGTTTCCCCGTGGGTCGCGGACCATCATCAAAGATGTGTCCCAGATGCGACCCACATCTGCGACAGTGGCATTCGGTGCGGACCCGGAGGAGCTTGCGGTCCGGCTTGGTTCCAATCGCTTTGGGGAGCGACTTGTAGAAACTGGGCCATCCGGTGCCGCTGTCGTATTTATGCTTGGAACTGTAAAGCTTCAGATCACAGCCGCGACAGTGATAGGTGCCCTTTTCGTAGTTCTTATCCAGTGGCGACGAGCCCGCCCGCTCCGTGCCCTCCTGCCGCATCACTTTGTATTGCAGAGGTGTGAGCATGGCGCGCCATTCCGCGTCAGTTCGGGTGACTTCGAACTCTTTTGCCAAAGTGGCGCGCGGCAAAGCCATCGCAGTAAGCGCTGCCGCCCCGGCGGCGGAAATGAAATGACGTCGGTGCATTCTACGTCCTCCTTTGGTCGTAGAAATGCGGACCAATCGGCGATAAAGCAATTAACAGCTCCGCACAGGACCGTGAGTTTCATGACAACGCCACGTATTTTTCAGAGTTTCGCTTGTGATCCCGTGGGATTTGATGCACCAAAGGCCGGTAGATTTGGGTGGCCCTGAAAGGGCGACCGGGAGAAGGACAGACGACATGGCCGACGGCATGATGGAAAGCAACGCGAAGCCCACCGAAGACATTGATCTGCGCGATGTGTTTGGCATCGACAGCGACATGAAAATCAAGGGTTTTGAAGAGCGCACCGACCGCGTGCCCGAGATCGACCCGACCTATAAATTTGACCCGGAAACCACCCTGGCAATCCTCGCAGGCTTCGGTCACAACCGTCGCGTTATGATTCAAGGCTACCACGGCACCGGTAAATCGACCCACATTGAACAGGTTGCCGCGCGTCTGAACTGGCCCTGTGTGCGTGTGAACCTCGACAGCCACATCAGCCGGATCGACCTGATTGGTAAAGACGCCATCAAGCTGCGTGACGGCATGCAAGTGACCGAGTTCCACGAGGGCATCCTGCCGTGGGCGTTGCGCAACCCAACCGCCATTGTGTTTGATGAATATGACGCCGGCCGCGCTGACGTGATGTTTGTGATCCAGCGTGTCCTGGAGCATGACGGCAAGCTGACCCTGCTGGATCAGAACGAAGTGATCACGCCAAATCCTTACTTCCGTCTGTTTGCCACTGCAAACACCGTGGGTTTGGGTGACACGACCGGTCTGTACCACGGCACACAACAGATCAACCAAGCGCAGATGGACCGCTGGTCTCTGGTGTCGACGCTGAACTACCTCAGCCATGACGCCGAAGCCGCGATCATCCTGTCCAAGGCACCGCATTACAACACCGCAGAGGGTCGCAAGATTGTGAGCCAGATGGTGACCGTCGCGGACTTGACCCGGACCGCATTTATGAACGGCGACCTGTCCACCGTGATGAGCCCGCGGACCGTGATCAACTGGGCTGCAAACTCGGAAATCTTCCGCAACGTCGGCTATGCCTTCCGCCTGAGCTTCCTGAACAAATGTGACGAACTGGAACGCCAGACCGTTGCCGAGTTCTATCAGCGCTGCTTTGACGAAGAACTGCCTGAAAGCGCGGCCAGCGTGAGCTTGGGGTAATCGTAGTAGTCATGAATGACGCGCAATTCTGGTCGTTGATAGAGAAAATCGAAGGCTGCAAGCGGCAAGATGGGTCAACTGACTTTGAGCCGCTGGTAGCAGAGCTTTCCAAACAGACCGAAGCGAGCATTCAGGGATTCTTTGAAACCCTTTCTCAAAAAGCGCACGCATTGGATACAAGAAGACACTATCGGCGTTTCAGTTGGTTCCCGGGGTTGTCCGACAGTTTTCTCTACACACGTTTGATGGTCGTTGCGCAGGGCAAAGAGGCGTATGAAACTGTTTTGGAAAATCCAAAGGCTTTCCCGAAACGTTCAACAAATTGGCTCGAAGGTTTGCTCTATGTGGCGGATGACGCCTATTCTGAAGCTACCGGTCGTGAGTTCCCGAGGGAGGCCACAGTGAATATTGAGAGCTTCTCTAACGAAAAAGGGTGGGCAAAATGAACAGTAAGTCTGACAATCCGGCAGATCCGTTCAAAAAGGCCCTGGCTGAGGCCACCAAAGTGATGGCGGACGATCCGGAACTGTCGGTGTCCTACACGGTTGATCCCTCTGGCATGTCCGGAGACAGCATCCGTTTGCCTCAGGTCAGCCGCCGCATGACCCGCGACGAGGTGCTTCTGGCCCGTGGCACCGCCGACGCGCTGGCGTTGCAGCGCAAGTATCACGACGACGCCACCCACATGCGCTATGCACCCGGTCAGGGCATGGCCCGCGACCTTTATGAGGCCATGGAAACCGCGCGCTGTGAAGCGATGGGCGCGCGAGATATGCCCGGCACCGCCACCAACATCGACATGAAGATCAGCCAAGAGGCCGCTGGCCGTGGCTATGGCGACATGACTTCGACCGAACAGGCGCCCTTGCCTGTGGCGGCGGGCTATCTGATCCGTCATCTGGCCACTGGACGTGACCTGCCCCCGGCTGCAGCCAATGTGATGAACCTGTGGCGCGGCTACATCGAGCAGAGCGCGGGTGAGCACCTTGGAGATCTGCAAGAGCTGCTGTCCGACCAACAGGCCTTTGCGAAATTTGCCCGTCAAATCATCGAAGACCTCGGCTACGGCGATCAGCTGGGCGATGATCCGGATGACATCGAGGATCAAGAAGACGAGGCTGAAGAACAGGCTGAAGAGCAGGATGATCCTGATAGCCAGGGTCAGGATGACAGTGACGAGGAAGACACCGAAGCCAGCCCTGAGCAATCTCAGGAAGAGCAGCAGGACATGTCTGAGGCGCAGGTCACCATGGATGACATGGCTGAGGATGAAATGTCCGATGAGGCCGAGATGCCGGACGGCGAAGCGCCGCTCGATCCGCCTCCCCCACCGCCAATTTCCGAGGCAGACCCGGACTATGTGGTGTTTGATACCACCCATGACGAAGAGATTGCCGCCGAAGAACTGGCCGAGCCGGTCGAGCTGGAACGCCTGCGCGCCTATCTGGACCAGCAGTTGGAGCCACTCAAAGGCGCGGTGAGCCGTCTGGCCAATCGCCTGCAACGCCGCCTTCAGGCGCAGCAAAACCGCAGCTGGGAGTTTGATCTCGAAGAAGGCACGCTGGACGCAGGCCGTTTGGCACGGGTTGTCGCCAACCCGACTACGCCGCTCAGCTTCAAAATGGAGCATGACACCGAGTTCCGCGACACTGTGGTAACGTTGCTCTTGGACAACTCCGGCTCCATGCGTGGCCGTCCGATTTCCATTGCGGCCATTTGTGCAGACGTTCTCGCCCGCACGCTGGAGCGTTGCAACGTGAAGGTCGAAATCCTCGGCTTCACCACCCGCGCGTGGAAAGGTGGCTTGGCCCGTGAGAAATGGCTCAACGACGGCCGTCCGCAGCAACCGGGCCGCCTGAATGACCTGCGCCACATCATTTACAAACAGGCGGACGCCCCGTGGCGCCGTGTGCGACCAAACCTCGGTCTGATGATGAAAGAAGGCTTGCTGAAGGAAAACATCGACGGCGAGGCGCTGGAATGGGCCCACCGCCGGATGCTGATGCGGCCGGAACAGCGCAAAATCCTGATGGTGATCTCCGACGGCGCCCCGGTGGATGACAGCACGCTCTCGGTAAACCCCGCCAATTATCTGGAAAAGCACCTGCGCGACGTGATCGCCATGGTGGAAAAACGCAAGCTGGTGGAGCTTTTGGCGATCGGCATCGGCCATGACGTGACCCGCTACTATGACCGCGCGGTGACCATCACCGATGTGGAGCAGCTCGCAGGCGCCATGACCGAACAACTCGCCGCTCTGTTTGACAACGATCCACGCGCCCGCGCGCGTGTCATGGGCATGCGGAAAGTGAGTTAAGCCCCTTCTCATTCGCAAAATATCCCGGGGGTGAGCGTCTGCGAGGGGGCTGGCCCCCTCTTCTTTTCTGCGCCCTCAGCAACCCACTTGCCATTGGCGGCGCAGTGCGTATCACTGAACGCCTATTCATTTGCGCCAAGGAGCCGAGCCATGTTTCAGGATTTTGCCGTCACCGCCCGCCCGGAACAGGGCCCTGCCCGTCTCAAGGCCTTGCGGGAACAAATGGACAAAGGCGGGCTGGATGGGTTCTTGGTCCCACGCGCCGACGCGCATCAGGGCGAATACGTGGCGGCGCGCGATGACCGTTTAGCTTGGCTCACAGGGTTCACCGGCTCCGCAGGATTTTGCGTGGTGCTCAAAGACATTGCCGGTGTGTTTGTGGATGGGCGCTATCGCACACAGGTCAAAGAGCAAGTGGCAGATTGCTACACGCCGGTCGATTGGCCCGAAGTCTTGCCAGAGCCGTGGATCGTGGAAAACCTCGGCACCGGCCATGTTGGCTTTGATCCCTGGCTGTATACGGTTGGGCAATTGGAGGCGCTTCATAAAGCGACCAAAGACCACATGATCACCTTTGTGCCGGTGAACAACCCGATTGATGCAATTTGGGACGACCAACCGGAGGCGCCTATGGCGCCCGTTAAGAGCCACCCGACCAAAGTGGCTGGTGAGTCACATGCCGACAAACGGGCTCGCCTTGCGGCGGATTTGCATGCAAGGGGCGAAACCGCCGCGGTGATCACCCTGCCCGATAGCATCGCGTGGATGTTGAACATCCGAGGTGCAGACATTCCGCGCAACCCGCTGGCACATGGCTTTGCCGTACTGAACTCTGACGCGACAGTTGATCTGTTTATGGCAGAGCAGAAACTCACGGACGTGCTGGACCACCTGGGCAACGCTGTCCGCGTGCACGCGCCTGACGCCTTTATCCCTTTCCTCACGCAGCTCTCTGGCACAGTGCGCCTCGACAAAGGCAGCGCGCCGATCGCGGTGCAAGCCGCCGTGTCTCAAAGCGATGCGGAGATTTCCTATGGTCAAGACCCCTGCGTCATGCCCAAGGCGCGTAAAAACGCGTCTGAAATTGCCGGCATGGCCGAAGCCCACCTTCGGGACGGCGCAGCTGTGGTGAACTTCCTCAGCTGGTTTGACGCGCAGGACAAAACCGCACTGACCGAAATTGACGTGGTCAAAAAGCTGGAAGAATACCGCCGCGCCACCAATGCGCTGTTGGAGATCAGTTTTGACACCATCGCTGGCACAGGCCCAAACGGCGCGATCATGCACTATCGCGTGACTGAAGAAACCAACCGCCCCCTGCAAAACGGCGATATGATGGTCTTGGACAGCGGCGGGCAATACGCCGATGGCACCACCGACATCACCCGCACATTGCCAATCGGTCAGGTGAGCGACGACGCCAAAGTGGCCTTCACCCGCGTGTTGCAAGGCATGATTGCCGTATCGCGCATGCGCTTCCCCAAAGGGGTCGCAGGCAGCCATATCGAAGCCATTGGCCGTTTGCCATTGTGGATGGCAGGGCAAGACTTTGACCACGGCCTAGGACACGGCGTTGGCGCCTATCTCTGCGTGCACGAAGGGCCACAGCGCCTGAGCCGCGTGAGCGACACCCCACTAGAGGTCGGTATGATCCTGTCCAATGAACCGGGTTACTATCGCCCCGGCGCCTTCGGTATCCGGATCGAGAACCTGATTGTGGTCGAAGAGGCCCCCGCCCTGCCCGGCGGCGATGATCACCGCGAGATGTTGCAGTTCCGCAACCTGACCTTTGCACCGATTGATCGCGACATGGTGGTTGTGGACCTGCTCAGCGAGGAGGAACTGGATTGGCTCAACGCCTATCACGCGACGTGCCGTCAAGTGCTGTCACCACGACTCGCACCGGAGCAGCAAATGTGGTTGGATGCGGCCTGCGCCGCGCTGTCACATTCCACACCGTGACATTGTGCTGTTACAACACAACTTTATTCGAGCGCGAAACAGGAGGGACACCACATGACAAACATCACAATCCGCAAAGCTGAAGGCAATTGGGTTGTCCGTGCCGGTGGTGCCATCCTGGGTGAAAGCAGCAACGCGCTGGAACTCAGCGAAGGCGATCTGAAACCAGTTATCTATTTCCCGCGCTCCGACATCGCCATGGCGTTTTTGGACCCGAGCGAAAAGACCACCTACTGCCCCCACAAAGGCGATGCCAACCACTTCTCGATTGTGACCAAAAGCCAGACCATCTCTGACGCGGCTTGGAGCTATGAAGCACCGATCGAAGCAGTCGAACGCATCAAGGACCACTTGGCCTTCTACACCAGCGACCTCGTGGCGGTAGAGCGCGTCTAAACTACGGAAAATGCGCGCTGGACACCGGCGCGCTTTCCTCCAACAGTGCGCCTATGTCGCAAATTTCCATTTCTGATTTTTCCTTTGTTTGGCCCAGCAGCAACGTCGCTGTGCTGCAAAACACGTGTTTCACAGTGGAAGCTGGTGAGCGTGTATTGCTGCGCGGCCCAAGCGGGTCCGGCAAAACCACGCTCATGGCGGCCATTTCAGGTGTGATTGAAATTCCGATTGGCACGGTATCTGTGGCAGGTCAGGACATCGGCGCCCTGCCCGCCAGCAAACGAGACCGTTTTCGGGCTGATCACATGGGCCTGATTTTTCAGGTGTTCAATCTTGTGCCTTGGCTCAGTGCTGTGGACAACATCCTCCTGCCTTGCCGCTATTCAAAACGCCGCCGAGAGCGCATCGCGGGGCCTTTAGACATGGAAGCGCACCGTTTGATGGCGGCTTTGGGGCTTGATCCAGATACCCTTGGCGCGTCTCAAGCCAGCGCCCTCAGTGTCGGACAACAACAAAGGGTGGCAGCCGCGCGCGCATTGATTGGCGCGCCGGACGTCATTTTGGCGGACGAGCCAACCTCCGCGCTTGATCCCGAAACCAAAGCCTCTTTCATGCAGCTCCTAAGCCAACAAGCCCAAGACAGTGGCGCGGCCTTGCTGATGGTCAGCCACGATGAAGGCCTGGACCGGCATTTTGACCGAGTTGTTGAGATGTCTGAACTTTCCGGTGTGGAGGCGTGACAGTGAAACTGGTTGTACAAAGCCTGTTGAACCGCCGGTTTGTCGCAAGCTTGACCGTTTTGGCAATTGCACTCAGCGTGGCGCTGATCCTGAGCGTTGAGCGCCTTAGATACTCTGCGCGTACATCTTTTGCCAACTCGGCATCAGGCGTTGATCTCATCATCGCGCCGCGTGGGAATGACGTGCAAATCCTGCTCGCGACTCTCTTTGGCGTAGGTTCTACCGGCACTGGCATGTCCGGAGACGTTGTTGACCTGCTTGAAGACATGCCCGGCGTGGCTTGGACTGTCCCCTTGATGCAAGGCGACAACCACAAGGGGTTTCCTGTCATTGGCACGTCAGAATCATATTTCGAGCACTTCAAACACAGCCGCGGAGAGGCTTTGACGTTTGCGCAGGGCACTCCTTTTGCCGACCCGCGATCGGCTGTGATTGGTGCCGAAGTTGCAGAGCGACTTGGTTACGGACTGGGCATGGAGATCGTCAACGCACATGGCGCAGGCTCAGTTGCCTTGGAAGTGCATGACGAGGCCCCTTTTCAGGTTACAGGCATTTTGGCCCGCACCAACACGGCTGTAGACCGCATGGTCTTTGTGTCGCTGCAAGGGTTTGAGGAGATCCACGCCGAGGCCGAAGCACATCCCGCAGATCCTCTCGCAGCACACACAGGAGAAGATCATGTGGAGAACGGCGTCAACGGTGTGGTGCCCGCGCAAGTCAACGCCGCCTATGTCGGCTTAAGCAATCGCACCGCAGTGCTGGGGGTTCAGCGCGCGATCGCGACATACACAAGAGAACCCCTGTCCGCGGTCATGCCAAACGTGGCATTGTTGCAGCTCTGGTCCATCACTGGCACTGCGGAAAGCGCGCTGAGGGTGATGTCTCTGGCAGTGGTTGTGGCCAGCATGATCGGCATGGTGGTCATGTTGTCGGCAGCGTTGGAAGCACGACGGCGGGAGTTTGCCATCCTGCGTTCGGTTGGCGCCTCACCACGCGATGTCGTGTTGATGATCGTAACAGAGGCGCTTTTGGTCACCGCCTCCGGTATCACCTTGGGACTGCTTATCTTCTGGGGGGCGATCCTGCTGGCAGATCCCATTCTCAGCACGCAGTTTGGGGTCACTCTGGGCAATCAAATGCTGGGCACCTCAGAAGCCGCGCTGTTGCTCACGATCTTGTGCTTTGGCGGATTGGCGAGTTTGCTGCCAGCATGGCGTGTGTATCGCATGACACTGGCAGACGGCTTGACCACGAAGCTGTAAGAACCTCAAATAACATCACACCAGACGCCCACGGAGATCCTGATATGAAAGCGCTCTTATTATCGGCGGCCCTGACATTGACCGCCTCTATGGGCTTTGCGGAACAAGCAAAAGAAATCAATTGGCCCGATCTCGAAGGGCCCACCTCTGAGTTCGAGAATCCTTTCGAGGATCTCACGGACCTGCAAATGCAAACCCTCGCGCGGATTTTGCGTTTGGATTACTTGGCTGAGTCGGAAACCGACGCCAACGCAAAAGAGGACGCCGCAGGTCTTCGAACGGAACTGGCCAGCGAAGGCATTGATGCCGACTTCTTGCTTGCAGAACGTCTCCGCATCATGACAAAGCTGGAAAATGAATCCCGCACGCCAAACACATCGATCATCGGCCAAACCGTGCGGTTGCCCGGCTACCTGTTGCCATTGGAAATGGACGGAAACTTAGCGGTCGAATTCCTGTTGGTGCCAACGGTAGGTGCCTGCATCCACACTCCGCCGCCGCCGGCAAACCAGATCGTCTATGTGCGCTATCCGGCCGGCTATCCCACCGAGAACCTGTACACGCCTGTCTGGATCAGTGGTGAACTGCGCAGCGAATTTGACAGCCATTCGCTTTACATGGTCGACGGCGAAGCGGATGTAGACGTCACCTATAAGATGGACGCCGACAGCGTGATTGCCTACGGTTCCTGACCGTCAGGAATGCTCTTCCGCCGCAGTTTCGGCCAGAGCCTTGTTATAGGCACGCAGCGCATCCACTTGGAAAACAGCTCCTAGTAACTCTGGCGGCTCATCCTCGCCGCCAAGCTTCACCACCGGCAGAAAATTGACCCCAGTGGTTTCAAAGAGCGGCATGGCAATTTCCAGCGTGGCCGTCGTCGGCACATACAAGCCGTCGGAAATCATCTCCCAGCACTGATCCTCAGGTGCCCCATTGTCAGTATCCTTGGCGCGCATGACTTTGCCCACGCCACACATTGCCAGCAGATAGGCCTGCGGCCCGGCTGCGATATGCACGTTGCGCCGCTCCAACTGTGTCAGGAAGAACGATCCATCGACCAACCGCGAGCTCAGTGCAGTCGAAATCGACACTGCGACCATAACCGCCAGACCTGTCTGCCAGTCACCGGTCATTTCAAAGACGATCAACGTAGTGGAAATGGGCGCGCCCAGCACAGCAGCGGCAACAGCCCCAAGGCCTGCCAGCGCGTAGAGAGTGGTGGTGCCAGACACATCCGGGAAGATCGACGTCGCGATGATCCCAAAGGCCAGCCCTGTGAGCGCTCCGACCATCAAGGACGGCGAGAATACACCGCCGCCCATACGTCCTGCCATCGTAATCGACACAGCAACCACCTTGAGTACGGCAAACACAACTGCCTCATGCAGCACCAGATTGCCGGTCAGCGCCGCAGAGGTGGTTTCATAACCAACCCCGATGATATGCGGGAACCAGATCGCCAGAATGCCCAGCAACGCACCGGAAATCGCTGGACGCAGCCAACGTGGAATGTGCAAATCGTCCTGCAAATGGCTGGCCATATCGTCAGCCCAGAAAATCGTCCACATCAGTGCCACGGCCACCAAGCCACAGAGCCCGCCAAGGATCAGAAAGGCTGGCAGCTCCTGATAGAACTGAAGCGCGGTGCCCGTGTTGAGCGTAAACTCAGTCACATCGCCAAATTCCAACCGGTTGATGACCGTTCCCGCGACCGAGGCGATCACAATCGGTGCAAAGGCGTGCACTGCAAAATGGCGCAGCACCACCTCCAGAGCAAAGAGCGCCCCAGCAATTGGCGCGTTGAAGCTTGCAGAAACGGCAGCCGCCACAGCACAGCCCAACAGATCACGTCCCGTGATCCCGTTCGCATTGATCCGCACACTGACCCAGGTGGCAATCATACCCGCCATATGCACAACCGGACCTTCGCGCCCCGTCGAACCGCCAGAAGACAACGTGATCAAGCTCGCAAGTGCCGAGGCGATCCCCGCCTTCCGCTCCACCCGGCCTTCGTGCAACGCTGCACCTTCGATCACGTCGGCAACGGACCGTACCCGCCCATCAGGCGTAAACTTGTTGAGGATGAGACCAACCACCAGCCCGCCAATGGTCGGGATGATCACCAGCCAGTACCACGGCAGCGTGTCGGCAAAAGTATGCAGGCGGGAAAGGTCTTCCGCCCCATATAGCGTGGACTGCAGCCAATGGATGCCTTTGCGAAACAGAAGCGCGGCAAACCCGGCCGCAATCCCAATGCAAAGCGCGATGATCCAAAACTGGAATTGACTTGGGCCTTTGTTGACGAGAACTTTCCAGCCACCGCGACAGGTGTCCGCTGCCTCTTGGGCACTCTCAGCGAGAAAAGAGCCTACCGACTTCGCCATATTGCTGCAAAATCTCCAGGTGGGAGGGGTCGTTTGATCGTGTTCCCGATGTAGTCAGAATTTTCTTATAAGGGAAAGAGGTAAGCGGAGAGTTTACCGCGAAAATGATCACCTTAACGCGATTGCATAGGCCTTTTTCCACCTCTACCCCAAAAGCGCCTTCGCCGCAGCGCGCGCCTCAGGGGTGATCGTATCCCCAGAGATCATCCGGGCCACTTCATCCACGCGCTCACTTTCATCCAACGGGACCACGCGGCTCAGTGTTTGGCCGTTCTTCACAGACTTGGCGACCTGCCAATGATGCGCCCCAAGCGCGGCCACTTGCGGCGAATGGGTCACCACCAGCACCTGCCCCCCATCCGACAACGCCTTCAGTCGGCGCCCAACCGCATCCGCCGTTGCGCCACCGACGCCCCGGTCAATCTCATCAAAGATCAGGGTCATGCCGCTGATGTCATTCGTTAGACACACCTTCAACGCCAACAGGAAACGGCTCAGTTCACCGCCCGACGCGATCTTGGCCAGAGGTCCAGCCGGTGCGCCCGGGTTGGTCGCCACAACAAACTCCACCGCGTCACGTCCTTCGGGTCCGGCATCGCCCGGCGCCACCTTAGTGGTGAAAACCGCCCGCTCCATTTTCAACGGCGCCAGTTCGCCCATCACGGCCTTATCCAGCTTGGTTGCAGCCTTACTGCGCGCCACTGTCAGCGCGTCCGCTGCCGCGTCATAGGCGGCCTCGGCATCGTTCAAATCTGCCGCCAGCGCGGCGATATCGCCTTCCCCCGCGTCCAGAGCCGTTAACCGCGTCCGCAACTCTTCCGCATAGCCTCCCAACTCGTCAGGTAGCACATTGTATTTCCGTGCCAAACCGCGAATAGCGAACAAGCGCTCCTCCAGTTCCTCGAGTTCATGCGGATTGAAGTCCAGTGCCTCAAGACAGCGTTCCACCCCGTCCACAGCATCGGCCAGCTCATTCAGTGCGCGTTCCAATGCCGCAACCGGCGCTTCCAGCGCGTCGCCGGTTTCCGCCAGGGCGCCATCCAGCCAGCGCATCGCATCGCCCATCGCACTTTCGGCACCACCATTGCCCAGAGCAGCATGGGCGCGGCTCACGTCTTCGCGCACCTTTTCGGCATTTTGCATCATACGGCGGCGGGTATCGAGCTCCGCCTCCTCGCCGGGCTGGGGACCAAGCTTGTCCAATTCCTTCACTGCGTGACGCAGAAAGTCTTCCTCCGCCTTGGCCTCCTCAAGAGCCACCTGTGCAGCATTGAGCGCCTTCCGCGCCGCAGACACCTGCTGCCACGTTTTGCGGGTTTTGCCGCGCAGCTTTTCCGTATCGGCAAACAGGTCCAGCACATCGCGGTGGCCTTTGGGGTCCAACAGGCCACGGTCATCGTGTTGTCCATGAAGCTCCAGCAGAGTTTCCGACAAACGCCGCAACACCTCACCTGACACCCGACGGTCATTGACCCAGGCCGTTTTGCGCCCATCGCTGCGATTTATACGCCGCAGGATCAATTCGTCACCACCCGGCAAACCTGCGTCTTGCAGGATTGCATGCGCAGGATGATGTTCTGGAAGGTCGAACTCCGCGACCACTTCACCCTGCTCTGCACCAGCGCGCACCAATTCCGCACGACCGCGCCACCCCAGCACAAACCCAAGGCTGTCCAGCAGAATCGACTTCCCTGCACCAGTTTCCCCGGTCAGCACGTTCAAACCCGGCTGAAACGCAAGGTCCAGCCGGTCAATGATCAGCATGTCGCGAATTTCAAGCGAGCGCAGCATCCAGCGTCACACCACAGGGCAGCCCCTGCCCCCTGTTACAGCCATTTGCCTTGCAAGGTTTGGCGATACACCTGACTGAGCCAGCTGCTGCCTTCCGCCTTGGCCTCAAGACCGTTTTCGCGCAGCAGTTTGTAGCTGTCCTGGTACCATTCGGTGGACTGGAAGTTGTGCCCAAGAATCGCAGCCGCCGTCTGTGCCTCGCCATACAGGCCAAGCGAGAGATACCCCTCAACCAGCCGGTGCAAAGCTTCTGGCGTATGCGTGGTTGTCTGGAAATCTTCTACCACTACACGGAACCGTTTGATCGCTGCCGCGAAGTGATCACGTCGCAGATAATACCGGCCGATTTCCATTTCCTTGGACGCCAAGTGGTCAAAGGCCAGATCAAACTTCAACATCGCAGAGCGCGCGTACTCGCTCTCAGGATAGATCTCGATCACCTTGCGTAGTTCTTGCAACGCCTGGAAGGTCAGGCCTTGGTCACGGCCAACTTCATCGATCTGATCGTAATAGGTCAGCGCCAGAAGATACTGCGCATAGGCCGCATCATCATCAGCCGGATAAAAGTCGATATAGCGCTGCGCGGCAGCGCGTGCTTCTGGATAGGACCCGTCGGAGTGGTAGGCAAATGCCTGCATCACCAAAGAGCGTTTGGCCAACTCACTGTAGGGATAGAGACGCTCAATCTCTGAAAAGAAGAAAGCCGCGTCCGTGCCGCGGTTGCGCGCGATTTCGAACTCACCGCGTTCATAGATTTGCTCCGGCGTGAACTGCTCCATGTCCACAAGGCCACGACGCGCATCGCTCGCCACCCTGTCACCACAAGCTGCCAGCACAGCCAGCGCAAGAACCGAACCGAGTATGCGTGCACGCGTTCCGATGCCTGCCATAGTGCTTAACCTTCTGCTCCCTGCGCGGTGTCCCGCCTCTTGCACACGCTGTTAGCATAGAATTTTGCGAGGCAAAACGCCTTTGCACGGATTTGTTGCGATCCGCCCTTAGGCGACGGCCGGAAACTCACCCATGTGTACACCCGCACCGGGCAAACGCGCGGCTTGCACTTCTTCACACTCAACCAAACGCCAGTTGTCAGGATGTGAAAAGAGTTCGCGCAGCAATGCATTGGTCAGGGAATGGCCCGCCCGGTGCCCTTGATAATGCGCCAGCAATGGAGCACCCGCGAGATAGAGGTCTCCCATTGCGTCCAGCATCTTGTGACGCACGGGCTCATCTGCGTGCCGCAAGCCACCTTTGGCCTGCACGTCTGCGCCATTGAACACCACCGCGTTTTCGGCAGGATCGCCCCCCAGCGCCAAGCCGTTGGCCTGCATCGCCTCCACATCAGCTTGCCGGCAGAATGTGCGGCTGTTGCACAGCTCACGAATGAAGCTGCCGTTGGCCAAGTTCAGCTCTTTCGTCTGTTGGCCGATTGCCTCATCCACAAAGTCAATGTGGAAGTCGATCCGCATCTCATCAGCAGGCACTAGCGTCGCCTTGGCATCGCCGCGTGTCACAGACACCGGTTTGAGAACCTGAATGGCCCACACAGGCGCGTCCTGACGCACAATACCGGCTTTCAGGAAACCAAGAACAAAATCCGCAGAGCTTCCGTCCAGAATGGGCACTTCAGGAGCGTCAATTTCGATCAGCGCGTTGTGGATACCACAGCCCGCCAGCGCAGCCATCAAATGTTCGATGGTGGAAACAGAAACGCCCGCTTCATTGATAATGCGCGTGCAAAGCGCGGTTTGCTCAACAACATCCCAACGCGCGGGGATCATTGCGTCCCCCAAAAGAACATCCGTACGCTTGAACCAGATTCCATAGTCTGTCGACGCGGGCCGTACAGTCACATGTACGGTTGCACCTGAATGAAGGCCTGTGCCTTGAAAGTGAACTGGTGTCTTGAGCGTTGCTTGCACGAGTGTCCCCATAGTGGCGCGGCACACCCCATTGGCCGCAACAATGAGGTAGAGGCTTTGACCTGTCTTCTCAAATAAAGCTTTGTAACGGGTTGAAACATGGCTGTAACAAATCGGCGAAACACCGCGCACAACCAAACAACCCCATGATTACAAAGAGAAAAAGGCCGCCCAAGTGAGCGGCCTTTTCACAGATATTTCACAAATAAATTAGTTCGCTTGGCGACGCAGGAAGGCTGGGATTTCAATCCGCTCCTGATCTTCATCCATCTGAGGCGCAGCTTCGTTGGACTGAACAGCCGGCTGTTGACGTACAGGCTGTTGCGCCGCTTGGGTCATACCCTGCTCCGCACCATGGCCTGTCATCTTGTTGATCAGCGAGTTGATGCCAAAGCGTGGACGCTCTTCCGCACGAGGTTCAGGCGCTGGGGCCGCCGGACGGGCCGGAGCAGCTGGCGCTTTCTCCACTGCGGCCTGCAGGCGCTGCATAAGCTGCGGCGTAGGAGTGCCTGGAGCTGGACGCTGCGGCGCGACAAACTCTTGCGGTTCCTCTTCGAACATTTCTGGCTGCACAGACTGCGCGCGGGTCGGCTGATATGCAGGAGGAGGCACGTCTGCGCCCGCGGATGCCGCATCAAAGGTAGGCGCTTCAGGAGTTGTTGCAACTGCTGGCGCTTCCTCTTCGAAGATGTCTTCCATCTGTTCCTGCGCGGCGACCTGCTGGGCGTCCATTTGCGGGAACAGAGAAGGTTCTGACACGGCCGCTTCTGGCGCTGCTTCAACCGGAGCCGCTGGAGCAACCTGCTCTACCGCAGGCGCCTGCTGCGCCGTCTCGATGGTTGGCGCAGTGGTCAATGGCTCACGCATGGACCGACGTGGCAGTGGCATCGCGGAGGTGGTTTCCGCCGCATCAATACCAGTGGCCACAACGGACACCCGCATGCCACCGTCCAGCGTTTCGTCCATGGTGGAACCCACGATGATGTTGGCGTCTGCATCGACTTCTTCGCGAATGCGGTTGGCCGCTTCGTCCAGTTCGAACAGGGTCAGGTCGTGACCGCCCGTGATGTTGATCAGAACGCCCTTTGCGCCGCGCAGGGAGATCTCGTCCAGCAGCGGGTTGGCAATCGCCTTTTCTGCCGCCTGGATTGCACGATCTTCACCGTCAGCCTCGCCGGTGCCCATCATCGCTTTGCCCATCTCATCCATCACGGCACGTACGTCTGCGAAGTCGAGGTTGATCAGACCCGGACGCACCATCAGGTCGGTTACACCTTTCACGCCCTGATACAGAACGTCGTCCGCCATGGAGAAGGCTTCGGTGAAGGTGGTTTTTTCGTTGGCCAGGCGGAACAGGTTCTGGTTTGGAATGATGATCAGCGTGTCGACCATCTTCTGCAGCTGCTCCACGCCCTCTTCGGCCTGACGCATGCGTTTTGCGCCTTCGAATTGGAACGGTTTGGTCACAACACCGACAGTCAGCACGCCCAACTCACGCGCTGCCTGCGCGATGATTGGAGCTGCACCTGTACCAGTGCCACCGCCCATACCTGCAGTGATGAAGCACATGTGTGCGCCTGCGAGGTGATCCACAATCTGCTCGATGCTTTCCTCGGCAGCGGCTGCACCCACGGTTGCGCGCGCCCCTGCGCCCAGACCTTCGGTGACCTTAACGCCCAGTTGCACACGGCTTTCAGATTTACTCTGCTGCAGAGCCTGCGCGTCGGTGTTCGCAACCACGAACTCCACGCCCTCAAGCTCTTTGTCGATCATGTTATTGACCGCGTTGCCACCTGCACCGCCAACACCGAACACGGTGATGCGGGGTTTGAGATCACCCTCGTCGGGCATCGTCAGATTCAATGTCATAGAACTGTCCGCCTGTTGTTTACCCGCCACAGCGGGCTATTTTCTGCCTACTCACCACCATTATTAGCAGGCTTTCCAGAATCGTCATCCCAAAAAGCGCATTTCGCCACAAAATATGGGGTAAAAATGTGAAAACTAGCGGCATCTTGCCGAAACCGCCAGATTTTGCGGGGCAAGACAAGTGTCACACAACACTAAACAGCCACCCAAGACGCAAAAGGCGTCGCAGGAGTTTGCTATGTTTATGTTTGGAGACCACTGCTCGGCACTCCGGACCCGCGTTTTGATCGCGGTTATCCAGAACTTAACCAAGGCTTAATCAGAGGTCACCCCCAAAAAACGCGTCCGCGTCCCCTTTCTCACCAATTCTCTTTGAACCACCGCACAGCCTTGCCAAACGGCCTCGTGTTATAGCGATCCACCGGCAGCTCGAAGTCCCACCATTCGTCCTGCGGATGTGTTGCGTAGAGGCACATGCCCACAGTTGCGGCAAAGCCTGGGCCGGTAGCGGCCTGTGGCAAGCCGTGCACGCGCATTGGGCGGCCAAGACGGACCTGCTGCCCCAGAATCTTGGAGGCCAACCCATCGAGCCCCGGGATCTGGCTTCCGCCGCCGGTCAAAACAATCTGCTGGCTTGGCAGATGCTCAAAGCCCGCGGCATCCAGACGCGCGCGCACTTCTTCGAGGATTTCCTCAACACGAGGGCGCATGATGCCAATCAGTTCCGCCCGGCTCACGGTACGCCGGTCATGCTCCCAATCACCAGTGTCTCCAGACAGCTCGATCATATCGCGGTCATCCATGCCGGTGGCAACAACGCCCCCATAGAACGTCTTGATGCGCTCCGCCGTGGCGGTCGGCACCTGCAGACCCATCGATATGTCGCCGGTTACGTGATCGCCGCCCATGCGCACGGTGTCCGCAAAGATCATGTGTTTCTTCATGAAGATCGAAAGGCTGGTCGCCCCGCCGCCCATGTCGATACAGGCAGCGCCAAGTTCCTGCTCATCTTCCACCAACGCCGACAGGCCAGAGACGTACGCCGAAGAAGCAATCCCCGCGAGTTCGAGATCGCAGCGACGGATACAATGCACAAGGTTTTGAACCGCCGCCTTGTCCACGGTCAGCATGTGCATGTCGGTGGTCAAAGTCTGCCCCACCTGCCCCCGCGGATCACCCAGGCCAGAGCGGTGGTCGAGTGCAAAATTCACCGGCTGCGCGTGCAGCACCTCACGGTCCGCGCCGTAGTCCGGCACATCACAGGCCGCGAGCACGCGGGCCACATCCTGGTCGTCAACGGTTTGGCCTTCCAGCTCGATTTGCCCGTCCAGCCCATAGGAGCGCGGTTCCGCACCAGAGAAACAAGCAATCACATGATCCACTCGGATCTTTGCCATCTTCTGCGCCGCCTGCACCACCGTGCGAATGGCGCGCTCAGTTTCCTGCATGGTGTCAATTTCACCAAACTTCACCCCACGGGACATGATGGTGTTGGCGCCGATCACACGATAGCCAGACTGCCCCGCCATAGAGCCAATGCCCTCGACACTTGCCAGACGGTCGGTGCCATCAAACCGCAACACCAGACAGGCAATTTTGGACGTCCCCACATCCAAAACCGCAATCACACCGCGCTGCATGGCTGCTTTGCGCATCGCGCGCATCGCGCGCTGGCTCTGATAAAGCTCTGTCATTGTCCCACTGTCCCTGTCGTCATCTGGCTGGCTTGCCACCAGGCGTCTACGGCCTGTTCTGTTAGTTGTACCGTGGGCCGATGTGCCAAACGCATGTCGACCACTTTGATATCCCGCTCCAAAAGCTCTTCGGCGTGGTTCAGCGCGACCACTCGGTCCAGCGCCTCCACCGCTCCCTGCTCCGGCAGTTTGATCCGCTGCCCGCGGTCCAGAACCAAATCCCAGCGGCGCTCTCCCACGCGCACCAGTCCAATCACCCGATCCGCCAAGGGAGCTGCCGCCGAAAACAGGCGCAGGGCCTCCTGCACGTGATGTTCTGCTCCCTCGCCCGCGATCAATGGCATCTGCGCATGAGCCGCGCGCGAAATGGCCGGGCCGGTGACGTTGCCTTCCGGATCCACCAGTGTCAGCCCCTCATGGGTGCGCCAGACCACAACAGGCGTGCGCTCCGCCACGTTCAGCTCCAGAATGCCGCCCGGGCGCACACGCACAGCCACGCTGGCAATGGCAGGCAGCTCTTCAACGCGTTCGCGGATCGCTGGCAGATCGAGATCAAAGGAGCTTGTTGGGAAGCTCAAAGAAAGGATGTCGCGGATGTCCTCGGATGTGCCTTGGGACGCACCATCCACGGTCATCGCAGACACCATGAACTCGGGCCGCGTGGCGATCTCGCGGCGCAAATCGTTCACCGCCAGGTTCAGGCTTTCGCGCCGATCCGCATCAGACAACCAAACCGTTGCCGCTCCAGCTACAACCACAAACGGCACCACCACCCGCAAAAACAGGCGAAACAGCGGGGTCAACATCAACCGCTCAAAACGGTAAGCCCACCGGGATGGCGCGTTATCACGGCGACCTGCCGTCAACGATCGCATGAGGCGTCCTCCACAATCCAGGCACAGAACTCGGAGAAGGACATCCCAATCAACTCGGCCTGCTCTGGGCTCAGCGAGGTCGGCGTCATTCCCGGCTGGGTGTTCACTTCCAGAATGATCAGACCGTCCAAGCCGCGGCTTTCGTCCCAACGGAAATCTGTGCGCGACACGCCGCGACAGCCCAATGCCTGATGCGCGCGCACGGCGTAGTCCATGCAGGCGTCATAAATCTCTTGTGGAATGTTGGCAGGCACCTCGTGGCGGGAGCCACCCTCAGCGTATTTCGCCTCGTAGTCATACCAACCATCGGTGATGATGTCGGTCACGCCAAGCGCGCGATCTCCCATCACGGTGGTGGTCATCTCGCGCCCCGGCGCGAAGGTTTCCACCATCACCTCATCCGGCATGGTCTCTGCCAGTTGCGGCGGCGTGTTTGCCCCTTCGTTGACTAAATAGATGCCAACAGAGCTGCCCTCGTTGTTGGGTTTTACCACATAAGGCGGTGCCATCACGTGGCGCTTGGACACCTCGACCTTGGTGGCAATCACGCTCTCCACAACGGGCAGGCCCGCCTGTTTGAAGGCTTCTTTGGAGCGCTGCTTGTCCATCGCCAAGGCAGACGCCAAGACACCGGAATGCGTGTAAGGAATGCGCAGCCATTCGAGCAGGCCTTGCACACAACCATCTTCGCCCCAGCGGCCATGCAGGGCATTGAACACAACATCCGGCTTGATCTCATGCAGACGCGCAACCAGATCGGGGCCTGCATCGACCTCGACAACGTCCAATCCTGCGTCCCGAAGGGCAGCGGCGCATTCACGCCCTGACGACAGTGACACCTCTCGTTCTGCGGAGGGGCCACCCATCAATACTGCCACCTTGGGGTGTGTCTGCTCTGACAGTCCCACTGTGCCTCAATGTCCCGGACCCTTTATGGCCCTGTTCTTATGCGAGCCCTTTTCGGACTCATTTATCACAGCCACATTGGACTGCTCTTTTTTGTCATCAGGCACGAAATGCCTGCTCGGGGTGGGCACATGGCCCTGCGCTCAATTGGGTCTTTGACCCTGAAGTCGGGCTTTGCGCCCTTGTTTTCTTAGTGTTCTCAGTTCTTGGTTAATGACCGCTTAACGGGTCCAAACTGAGGCATCAATTCGCCGCCGGTTCGCCGACGCGCATGATTTCCCACTGTAGGTCTATTCCGCTGTTTTGGAAAACCCTTTTTCGGACTTCCTCGCCAAGATTTTCCAAATCTGCGGCAGTTGCGTCACCGGTGTTGATCATGAAGTTGGAATGCATCTCGCTCATCTGCGCCCCACCAACGCGCGCGCCACGCATGCCGGCGTCATCAATCACTTTCCAAGCCTTAAGATCATGCACATCATCTGCCTTGCCTGTGGAGGAAAACCCAGCTGGATTGCGGAAAGTGCTGCCCGCGCTGCGGTCTTTGGTCGGCTGCGTGGCGTCACGTTTGGCAAGTTGATCTTCCATGCGCTGCACCAGCTCTTCAGCATCCCCGGATGGGCCTTCCAAGACCGCCTCAACAATGACCCAGCCCTCGGGCAAATCCGTCTGCCGGTACTGGAAATTCAAATCCTCAGCCGTGAGCGTCACAATCTCCCCTGACCGCGTCACAGCCTTGGCCTCGACAAACACATCCGCTGTGTAGCTGCCATAGCAGCCTGCGTTCATCCGCACCGCGCCACCAATGGCGCCCGGAATGGTTCGCAAAAAGGTCAGATCCACGCCCGCCTGCGCCGCTTTGCGCGCCACATGGGCATCCAACGCCGCCACACCGGCCCGCACCCGATTGCCCTCAACCTCTATGTGATTGAATCCACGCCCCATCCGGATCACCACGGCCCGCAAGCCGCCATCACGTACGATCAGATTGGAGCCAACGCCCATAGGGAACACGGCCTTATCTTCAGGAAGCGCCTTCAGGAAAGTGGCCAGATCGTCCACATCCGCTGGCTGGAACAAATAGTCCGCCGGACCGCCCACACGCAACCACGTCAGGCCGGAGAGCTCTTTGCCTTCGGTCAACTTTCCACGTGGGGTGGGCAATGTGGTCATGGTATTTCCCTGAAATCAAAATGCCGGTTGCGCACCGATACCGAAGCCGGACTCAGGCGGCAAGCGTTTCCACAGCATCAGCGGCGCGCACGCAGGGCTTTGCCCATCACAAACAACCCCCAACCAAGCGCCAAACTGCCGGAGGTGCCAAAAAACAGCCAAGGGCGATAGCCTTGTAGGACGGTCAGCTCTTCACGATCCGCATCTGTGGCAAAGACATTCAAGGTCACTTCCAATGTCAACAACGCCACCACCAGACACACAATCAGCAGACTCGCCCGCATCATCAAGTCTCGCCGCATCTTGTAGCCAGTGATCAGCCCATAAAGAGGCAGGATCAACATCGCAAACCAGATCAGCGCATTCAACGCGAGGGTAAAATCAAGGATCACTGGGGGTCTCCATACCACTCACACGTTTGAACCAGCGCCACAGGTAAATCACGGGCCAGCGCATGATCCACGCGCCCATGCCCAACAGCACCAGCGCGAGCCAGATGCTATTCTGGATAGCAACGCCAATCAGGATCGGAATGCCAATCGCGATCATCACATAAGCAAATTTCCAGTGGTGATCCTTGGACGGGAACATCGCCCGCAAGTTCGCCACGATGAGCCAGACAAAAGCTGCTGTAATCGAAATGGTCATACATCGCCCTCCGGCTCATGACGCTCCGCAGGTAGACCGAGCGCCTTGCGGCCAAAATACAGAAGTGGCCGCCGGAACATCGACACGAAGCCAAACAGAGCCGCACATCCCAACAGAACGCCGTGCTCATAAAAGATCACGCCTATCAGCACCGGCGCGGCCATCAACAAAGCCACCCCCGGCACATATTGTCTGCGCATAGGCAAAGCCGCCACCAAAGCTGAGGCCAACACCCAAACGCAGGCAAGGATCAAAGACAGGCTCATCAATAGACTCCCAGATACAAAATCAAAGCGCCCACCGACAACAGCAATCCCACCACCGGCACGGCCATCGGCACCACAAATGGGGCCTCCGGCGCACACCGTTTTATGCGGATCAACGCCAAGTTCATCACACAAAACGCGGTCAGCAGGATCGCCGAGGTCACCTCGGCCAGTTGCGCCACATTTAATGTCAGCGCCCCAGCCACAACGCAACCGCCAATCAAGACGGTCGCCAGAACTGGCGTTCCACGTGTGGGATGCACTTTGCGAAAGACATCGAGCGACTTTGCGCGACGGCCCAGCCCATACAGAACGCGACTGGCCATAACAATCTGCGCCAGAACACCATTGAGTGCCGCAAACACGGCAATGGCGGCGAGCGTCGCCCCATGCCCCTCTCCCCGCCAGGCATGGAATACCAAGGCCAATGGCCGTTCACTCACCGCCAATTCGGAAAGAGGCACCACCCGCACGGTCACATAAGTCACCAGCGCATAGATGACCGTTGTGATCCCAAGCGACAGAAAGATCGCGCGGGGAATGGTACGCTCCGGACTGCGCACCTCCTCCGCCATATTGACGATGTCTTCAAACCCAATGAAGGCGAAGAAGGCCAGAACAGCACCTGCGCTCACGCCAACCCAAACAATTGGCTCCGGTGTTACAAAACTCTCCACCACCGGCGCCTGCGATCCGGCCCAGACAACCAAGCCAAGCCCCACCACTTCAATTGCCGTGAACACCGCCGCCACCGCGAGGCTTTCCAGCACGCCATACAACGCCACAAAGGTCAGGCTCAGGCCCAAGCCCAAAATCAAAACATAGGACGGCACATCGGCTATGGTTTGCAAATACCCAGCGCCACCGCGCAGCACAGCCGCCGCTGACACAGTGCCCGTGGCAACAATGGCAAGCCCAACCAAAACCGCAAGAAGCTGCGATCCAAATCCCTCCGCGGCAAAAGCGGCTTCCCCTGCGGCTTCAGGGTATCGAGAAGACAATTCTGCGTAGCTTAACGCTGTCGGCGCCGCGACCAACCCAGCCATAAGAAATGACACCGGGGCCCAAACACCTGCCTTCGCCGCAACAGCGCCCACAAGCACATAGATGCCTGCCCCGACCATGACGCCAACGCCATAGGCGGTCAGCAGCCCCAAGCCCACGGAACGTTTTAATTGAGCACTCACATCACCCTCCTGACCTTCGCGACAAGCAAAGATCAGGACAGCTCAAATATCCAGTGCCTTTTTGTCTCAGCCCAAATGCCCCGGCAATGCATTGGCCCAAGCGCTGATCGAACCTGCGCCCAAGCAGACCACGATATCACCCGGTTTGGCCGCGTCTTTCACCAATGCCACGAGGTCAGCCTCCTCGCCAATCGCCACGGCCTGGCGATGCCCATGGGCCACAAGACCGGCAATCAGATCATCGCGGCTTGCGCCTTCTATCGGTGCTTCGCCAGCGGCAAAAACATCGGCAATACCCACGACATCTGCTTCATTGAAGCAGGTGCAGAAGTCTTCGAACAGAGAGTTTAAACGCGAATACCGGTGCGGCTGATGCACGGCAATCACCCGGCCACCGCTGTCGCCCAACGCCTGTCGCGCCGCCTTCAACACGGCGGCAATCTCGACCGGATGGTGACCATAGTCGTCAATCACAGGCACGCCGCCCATAACTTCGCCCACTTTGGTGAAGCGACGGTTTACCCCGCCAAACGCCGCCAACGCGGCGCGGATTTCCTCAAGCTTCATGCCCAGATGCCGCGCAATGGCCACGGCGGACAAGGCGTTAGACACATTGTGATCGCCAGGCATCGGCAAGGTGCAGCCTTCAATGACCGCATCTTCATTCTGCAACTGAATGTCAAAATGCGCCACACCCGCCTTGTAGGTCAGGTTCACGGCCCGCACATCCGCCTGCGCATTAAAGCCAAAGGTCACAACGCGGCGGTCGGTGATCTTACCCACCAGCGTTTGAACGTCGGGATCATCGGTGCAACACACCGCCAAGCCATAGAACGGAATGTTGGACACAAAATCGTAAAAGCCTTGATGCAGCGCCTCTTCGGTGCCCCAGTGTTCCATGTGCTCTGGGTCGATATTGGTCACAATCGCAATGGTTGCGGGCAGTCGGTTAAACGTGCCGTCGCTTTCATCGGCTTCCACCACCATCCACTCCCCCTCGCCCACACGGGCGTTGGAGCCATAGGCGTGGATAATGCCGCCGTTGATCACCGTTGGATCAAGTTTGCCATGATCCAGCACAGCCGCCACCATGGTTGTGGTGGTGGTTTTGCCATGGGTGCCTGCCACGGCAATGTTGGACTTCAGGCGCATTAGTTCCGCGAGCATCTCGGCCCGACGCACAACTGGCAGCCCCTTCAAACGCGCTTCATCCAGCTCAGGATTGCCCGGTTTGATCGCGGAGGAGATCACCACAACCTCGGCGTTCGCAAGGTTCCCGGCCCGCTGACCTTCAAAAATGGTCGCGCCCATGCCTGCCAAACGCTCGGTGATCTTGGTCGACTTCAGATCAGACCCTTGCACCGTGTAGCCATGGTTGAGCAGCACCTCGGCGATGCCGGACATACCAATGCCGCCGATGCCCACAAAATGGATCGGGCCAACGTCGCCGGGGAGTTTGGTTGCTGCGTTCATCTTATTGGTCCTTCTTCGCCAGCTCTTCGACCAGCGCCACAAGGGTCTCGGTCGCATCCGGCTTGCCTGCCGACAAAGCAGCGGCCGCCATTTGGCTGGCGCCTCCTGCGTTGGACAGGATGGTTGTCATGTTTTCTGTGAGCGTTGCTTCGGTGAGCAGGCTCTCGGGGATCACAATCGCCCCGCCTGCCTCAGCCAAGCCCCGCGCATTAGCGGTCTGGTGATCTCCGGCAGCGGCCGCAAAAGGCACCAGAATGGACGGGCGTCCGATGATGCTGATGTCCGCCACGGAGCTTGCACCAGAGCGGGACACCACCAATTGCGCTTCGCTCATCCGTGCGGGCACATCTTGAAAGAAAGGCTGCACATCGGCTGCAATGCCGTGGTCCTCATAAAACGCGGTCACGCGATCCAGATCTTCGCCTCGCGCCTGATGACTGACCCGCAGGTTTTGCAGAATGTCCGGCGGCAAATGCGCAATGGCCGCCGGCACGATATCGCTCAGAATGCGTGCACCTTGAGAGCCACCTATCACCAACAGCGACATGGGGTAATCCCCCGGTGCGATATAGCCCGCACCGGCGCGGTCCATCACCGCCTTGCGCACGGGATTGCCCACCGGCACCCCCTCCACGCCCTCAGGCAAAGCCGTTGGCCAAGTGCCACAGGCCACCACGTCTACCTTCTTGGCAAAGACCTGATTGACCCGGCCCAAAATGCCGTTCTGCTCATGGATCATCCGGGGCAGCTTCATCAGCCACGCCGCGCCCATCGCTGGAATGGTCGGATACCCGCCAAAACCGACAACCACATCGGGACGATCTTTGCGCATTTTTGACATAGCGCCGAGCACGCCGCCCAAAATCTTGAAAGGCACCGCGAGCTTGGCCAACGTTCCGCCGCGCGCGAAGGTCGCTGAGCTCATTTCTTCGATCTCAACCGTGTGCGGGAAGCCTCCCGTGTAACGCGCGCCGCGGGCATCGGTGGAAAGCTTCACCCGCCAGCCTTTGCGCAGCATGACCTCGGCCAGCGCCTGCGCAGGAAACATATGGCCACCGGTCCCTCCGGCAGCGATCACTAAAAGAGGCTGTTTGCTCATCGCACCCACCTGTTAACGGGCTTGACCCCGTAAAATATCACTGATTTCGCCCTGTGGGCGGCTGCGGGTAAACGCCAAAATCATGCCAACTGCAATCCCCCCTGCAATCAAGGACGAGCCGCCGTAGCTGACAAATGGCAAAGTCATGCCTTTAGAAGGCAGTAGACGTACCGCAACTCCCATATTGACCAGCGCTTGCACGCCGAAGATCGCCACAAGGCCGGTGCCTGCGAGGCGAATAAACGGGTCGCGCTCACGCATGAGTCGGAAGTATGACCGCAAAACGATGGTCGCGTAGAGGATCATGATGGCAAAGACGAGGACCAATCCATATTCCTCCGCCGCCACGGAAATGATGAAATCCGTGTGCGCATCCGGCAGGGACCACTTCACCTGCCCCTCGCCCACGCCGACGCCAAACAGACCGCCCTCACGGATGGCCTCGGTGGCATACCCAATCTGGGTTGTCGGATCGACTGAGCGATCCAAAAACCCGTCAATACGGCGCGCAAAGTGCTCGGAATTGTTGTAGGCAAAATTCGCCACCGGAATAAGCGACAGGCAAATTCCACCAATCAACAACATCGGCGCGCCGGAAACAAAATACATCACGCTCCAGCCAAACAGGATCAGGCAGGCTTGCCCAAAATCAGGCTGCATGGCGAGCATGAAGACAATGGTCATCATCAACAGGAAAGACCAGCGCCGCCCCGGAGGCCCGTTGATCTCTTCATTTGCGGCCATCAACCAGGCTGCAACCACGACGAACCCAGGTTTGAGGAACTCTGACGGTTGCACCGACGCAAAGCCCAGAGAGTACCAGCGCGTTGCGCCCTTGCCAAAATCGGTACCAAAGACCGGCAACAGGGCCAACGCCACCATCGACACCGCAAACCCCAGTACAGCCAACCGACGCACCAGTTGTGGCGACATCATGGAGGTGAGCACCATGGCCAACAAAGCTGCGCCGCCAAAAATCACCTGCTTTTGCACATAGTGAAACGGCGCAAACCCGTTTTTGGCCGCCAAGGGCGGGCTTGCCGCCATGCCCAGCATCAAGCCAATCAGAAACAACATCACAATGGACGCCATCGTCCATTTGTCCAGGGTTTGCCACCACTTGGGGAGCACGGGCTCACGCGCCTGCGAAGGCAACGCGCCATACACCATCTCTGTCATCGGGAACCGCCGATCTCTGCCTCAAAACGCCCGTTTGCCGGGTCTGTGAACGAACTGTAACACCCAAACTCTTTTATGGAAAGTAAAGAGAACCACCGGCGGCGCTTTCACGCCCACGCTTCTCGCGCCCTCGGCTCTTGACGCAGACCGTCACATCAGGCACCCCGCGCCCATGACTTGGGACACCATCATTTTGGGCGCAGGCGCCGCAGGCATGATGTGCGCCACGCAGACTGGCGGGCGCACGTTGGTGCTCGATCACGCCAAAGCACCGGGCGAGAAAATCCGCATCTCCGGCGGCGGGCGTTGTAATTTCACCAACATGTACACCGGTCCTGAGAACTTCCTGTCCGGCAACCCTCATTTCTGCAAATCCGCGCTCAGCCGCTACACACAATGGGACTTCATCGACATGGTGGCGCGCCATGGCATCGCCTACCACGAGAAGACCTTGGGCCAACTGTTTTGCGACAATTCCGCCAAAGACATCATCGCCATGCTGCGCACCGAGATGGCACAAGCCGGCGCTGAATTGTGGCTGGAAACCCAGATTCTTCAGGTTGGCCATGACGGCGCAGGTTTCACCGTAGAGATCGAAAAATCCGGCCGCCGCGAAACGCTCTCTTGCCGCAACCTCGTTCTGGCGACCGGCGGCAAATCTATTCCCAAAATGGGCGCAACGGGGCTGGCCTATGACATTGCCCGCCAGTTTGACCTCAAGGTCACTGACACCCGCGCGGGACTGGTGCCCTTCACCTTTTCCGATGGCCGTTTCAAAGCCATCTCCGGCGTGGCACATCCGGTGCGCGCGACGGCCAACGGCGCCGCCTTTGAGGAGGCCATGCTGTTCACCCACCGCGGCCTCTCCGGCCCCGCAATGCTGCAAATCAGCTCCTTCTGGCGCGAAAGCCAGCCGATCCTCATCAACCTCTTCCCGGACAGCGACCCGTTTGAGGATCTGCGCACCCGCCGTCAGGCGCAAGGCCGACGTAACCTCACCACCGAACTCGCCACCTTGCTTCCTAGCCGCTTGGTCGAGCATCTGGCAGGTGAAATGGATCTTTCTGGCAACCTTGCAGATCAGTCTGACGTGGCGCTACGTGCGCTGTGTGATGCTCTGAAACACTGGGAAATGACACCCAGCGGTACCGAAGGCTACCGCACCGCAGAGGTCACTTTGGGCGGGATCGACACGGACGGGCTATCCTCCAAGACCATGGAAGCGAAAACGGTACCTGGGCTCTATGTGATTGGCGAAGCGGCTGATGTGACAGGCTGGCTTGGGGGCTTCAACTTCCAATGGGCCTGGTCCTCAGGATGGGCCGCCGGACAAGCAATCTCGGCAAAACAGAGATGAGAGCACTCCGTTGATGAGTCAGTGTTCCCACACAGCACTCACCAACAAAACCACAATAAAATAGGCGAGAATCATCTTCCAACTGACCTGTTTTCGCTCTTCGTCGGGAACAAGGCCCGTGACAATCATGAAAAACTTGGTCACGATCAGCGCCACAACAATAATAACCGTATGTGCTAAGTCAAAATGCAAAGCCTTTTCCTCAGTCGTTCAGAAAAAGCTTAACACAAAAAGGGCGCCGCCAAAGCTCGGCGACGCCAGATCATTCTGAGTTTTTGAGATTGCCCCCTGGGTCAGTGGTGCTTATCGGCCTTGCCGAACTCACTGGTCAGGCGGGTGCGCAGCTTTTTCGCGGCCCCTTTCAGAGCAGCTTGAATATCCGCCGCCTCGTGATGGGCGGACAGTGGGCCTTTGCCACGCGGACGCGCTTCCATGGTGCAAAGAATATGATCCGGCCCGTGCTTATCTGCGTTCTGATCCTTCAGGTGCACTTCCACTCGGGTGAGACGGTCACTCATGTGCTCCAGATCATTGGAAACGGCCAGCTCAGCCACCTCGATCACACGCTCGTCACCATGAATGAAGTTGTCGGTGTTCACCTGAATTTGCATCGTCAGATCCTTTCATCGTTACCCTACAGACCTATGAAAGTCTGCGTGATTTACAAGGAACAAGCTCTTCATTTCCTTGCGTGAATTCAGGATAGACAGGCCATTTTCCGCCCACTTTGATGTCGGTCAAACCCAATCAAAAAGTGGTGGCAGCGCCCTCCTTCACGAGAGCGCCTCCGCAACGCATCTGGCAAAATCCTCACCACGTTTTTCAAAGCTGTTGTACTGATCAAAACTCGCCGCCGCCGGAGCCAACAATACGGTATCGCCAGCCTCTGCCTCCGCCGCAGCCTTGGCAACAGCCGTCGCCATATCGATGCAAACCTCAGCCTCCACTCCCTTGAGCTGCATCGCAAAGCTGGCCGCCTCACGCCCAATCACATAGGCCTTTCTTACACCGCTGGCGCTTTCTACCAAATCGCCCAGACCGCCTTCTTTCTCCAGCCCGCCACAAATCCAGCGGATGTTTTTGAAAGCCGACAACGCATTCTTGGCGGCATCGACGTTGGTCGCCTTACTATCATTCACATAGGTCACACCGTCCTGCTCCGCGATGATTTGGCTGCGATGCGGCAACCCACCAAAAGAGGCAAACCCTGCCTCAATCACCCGCGGAGCCAAGCCCAAAGAGCGACAGACCGCATAGGCGGCGCAGGCGTTCTGATGGTTGTGTGCACCCGGCAGACCTTTGATATTGCGAAGATCAATCGACCCGGCCTGACGGCCCTTGCGGTACTCACTCAGGTAGCCCTTGCGGGCAAATACATTCCAACCAGCCCCGGTCAGCTTACGCTCGGTGGAAATCCGCATCACCCGATCATCCGCGGGCCCTTCGGACAGCTGCCCCGCCAGATACCGGCCTTCGATCTCATCCACGCCAATGATCGCGCGATCCGGACCACCCTCGGCAAACAGGCGACGCTTGGCGGCAAAATAGCCCCCCATGCCCGCGTGTCGATCAAGGTGATCCGGGCTGAGATTGGTGAAGACCGCCACATCCGGCGTCAGGCTCCGCGCCAGATCGGTCTGATAACTCGACAGCTCCAGCACCACCACATCGCCATCTTCCGCTGGTTCAATGTCCAGAACCCCGCGGCCAATATTGCCTGCGAGCTGCGTGCGCCGTCCCGCCTCGCTCAGCACATGGTGGATCAGCGCGGAGGTCGTTGATTTCCCGTTGGAGCCGGTCACCGTCACCACCTTGGGCGTAACTTCAAAACTGTCCCATTGCCGCGTGGCAAAGCTGCGGAAAAACAGACCAATATCGTTGTCCACCGGCACGCCCGCCGCCAAAGCTGCGGCGACAACGGGGTTCGGCTCTGGATACAAATGCGGAATACCCGGCGAGACAATCAGGCTGGCGATATCCTCAAAAGCGCCTTGTCGAGACAGATCACGACAGGTGAACCCTTCCCCCTCTGCGGTGTCCCGCGCCGTTGGGTTGTCATCCCAGCAGATCGCTTCCGCGCCCCCTGCCCGCAACGCCCGCGCCGTTGCCAAGCCAGACCGCCCCAAGCCCAAAACAGCCACCTTTGCGTCGTCAAATCCCTGCACTGGAATCATGTGATATCCCCCACGTCATCTTGGCCGCACAGTGCCTTTCCAAAAGCGGCGGCACAAGTGGCAGCTTGGGGATGCCTTCGGCGGGGATTTTTTGAGACTGTGAACAGCAAGACACAAAAAAAGGGCGCCTGTGGCGCCCTCTATCCGCGGGATTTGGCTTAGCGCAGTTTCAGTGTCGCCAGACCGATCATGGCCAGGATCACCGCAACGATCCAGAAGCGGATCACAATCTGAGGCTCCGACCAGCCTTTTTTCTCATAGTGGTGATGGATCGGCGCCATCAGGAACACGCGCTTTCCGGTGCGTTTGAAGTAGAGCACCTGAATGATCACGCTGAGCGCCTCGACCACAAACAGGCCACCAATGATGCCCAACACCAACTCGTGTTTGGTGGACACGGCAATTGCGCCCAACGCGCCGCCAAGTGCCAAAGAACCGGTGTCGCCCATGAAAACCGCTGCCGGTGGCGCGTTATACCAAAGGAAGCCCAAACCGCCGCCAATCAGACCAGCGACAAAGACCAGGATTTCGCCCGTGCCCGGCACGTAGTGCACATCCAGATATTGCGTGAAGTCGACCCGGCCAACGGCATAGGCAATTACGCCCAACGCGCCGGCGGCAATCATCACCGGCATGATCGCGAGACCATCCAGACCATCGGTCAGGTTCACCGCATTTGCCGCGCCGACCACCACAAACATGGCAAAAGGGATATAGGCCCAGCTCAGGTTGATCAGAACCTCTTTGAAGACCGGCACGGCCAACTGCAATTGCAGGGCTTCCGGCTGCAAATAGGTCGCCCAGACTCCCGCCACAGCGGCGATCACAAAGCCCAGAAGCAGGCGCACTTTGCTCGACACGCCTTTGGTGTTCTGCTTGGAGACTTTGGCATAATCATCGGCAAAACCGATCAGCCCATAGGCCAGCGTTACAAACAGCACCAGCCAAACAAAGCCATTGTCCCAGCGCGCCCAAAGCAGTGTGGAGGTCACCAGAGCGCCCACAATCAGCAATCCGCCCATCGTTGGCGTACCCGCTTTGGCAAAATGCCCCTCAGGCCCGTCATCTCGGATCGGCTGGCCTTTGCCCTGCTTGCGGCGCAGCACATTGATCAGCGGCTTGCCAAAAATGAAGCCAAAGATCAGCGCTGTCATAAACGCACCGCCCGCGCGGAAGGTGATGTAGCGAAACAGGTTAAAAAAATCACCGCCGTCTGACAGACTGGTCAGCCAATAAAACATTACGCGTCCTCGTTCTTGGATTGCGAGGCGGGATGGCCCAGTTTGCGGATGGCGTCAACCACCTTGGACAGCGCCATCGACAGGCTGCCCTTGGCCATGACCACATCGCCCGCGTCGACCAGCTTGCGCACATCCGGTACCAACTCGGCGCTGGTCTCTGTCCATTGCCCTTGTTTCTCTTCCGGCAAGGCGGCGTGCAAATGTTGCATCAATGGGCCAACGCAATGCACCACATCAACATCCTGCATCGCGGGATGCGCCGCCAAATCTGCATGCATCTCAATCTCTTGCGGGCCCAGCTCTTTCATGTCGCCGACAAAGGCAATCCGCCGCCCCTTGCCAATGCGCCCCACGCCGTTAGAGGGCGTCGCCGCTGCGAGCACCTCCAACGCGGCACCCAGGCTCGTTGGGTTGGCGTTATACGCCTCATCAATCAATTCCAAAGTACGTTCGGTTTCCACGGGGTCCAAATAAATGGTTTCCCGCGCGCCGCGCCCGACAAAAGGCGTCCATCGACCCAAAGCGGCCACCGACAGGGCCAAGTCCGCCCCCAAAGCCTCGACAGCGGCCAAAGCGCCAAGCCCGTTCATGGCAAAATGCCGCCCGGCACTTTGCACTTTGAACATCACCGGATCACCGTCATGAATGGCACGGGCGACGGTGACGTTGCCGGTCAGCTGCACGCTATCAAGTCGCCAGTCCTTCGCGGTTTCACCAAACTCTTCGATCTCCGCGGACAGACTTTCTGCATGGGCGCGCAACACGTCTGCGGTCTCGATGTCGGCGTTCACAATCGCCACGCCGCCGGGTTCCAACCCGTCAAACACCGCTGCCTTTTCTTGCGCGATGCCTGAGACATTCTCAAAGGCTTCCAGATGCACCGCCGCCACCGTGGTCACAAGCGCCACATGCGGACGCGCCATCTTTGCGAGCGGAGAAATTTCACCAGGATGGTTCATGCCAATTTCAATCACCGCAAATTGCGTGTCCTGCGGCATCCGCGCGAGGGTCAGTGGCACGCCCCAATGGTTGTTATAACTCGCCACCGAGGCATGGGTCCGCCCCTGCCCTTCCAGAATGGCGCGCAGCATTTCCTTGGTGGAGGTCTTGCCAACCGAGCCGGTTACCGCCACAACCCGCGCCTCGGTGCGGGCGCGTCCGGTCCTCCCCAGCGCCTCGAGCCCCTCGAGCACATCATCTACAATCAACAAAGGCGCATCCGGTGACACGCCTTCCGGCACACGGCTTACCAGGGCGGCGGCTGCGCCTTTTTCCAGCGCCTGTGCCACGAACTCATGCCCATCCCGCACCGCCGTCAGCGCTACAAACAAGTCGCCCGGCTCAAGGGTGCGCGTGTCAATCGACACACCGGAGCATTCCCAAGCCGTTGTTACTTTACCGCCGGTCGCTTTGGCAGCGGCCTCAGATGTCCACAGGCTCATGCGATCCCTCCATCCAGAGCAGCCACGGCCACGCTGGCCTGTTCACAATCATCAAATGGCAACACGTCATCGCCCACAATCTGGCCGGTTTCATGGCCCTTGCCCGCGATCAACAACGTATCCCCCGGACCTAACGCATCCACCGCCAACAATATGGCTTTGGCGCGGTCGTCCACCTCTGTGGCCTCCGGCGCGCCCTCCATCACGGCGGCCCGGATCGTTGCCGGATCTTCGGTACGCGGATTGTCATCGGTGACATAGACCACATCCGCGTTTTGCGCCGCCGCCTGCCCCATCAAGGGGCGTTTGGCGGCATCGCGATCACCGCCGGCGCCAACAATCACAATCAAACGCCCCATCACATGCGGGCGCATGGCCTGTAGCGCTGTGGCCACCGCATCCGGCGTATGGGCGTAATCCACAAACACCGCCGCACCGTTTTCCCGCGTTGCCGCCAGTTGCATCCGCCCACGCACGCCTTTGAGCTCGTGCAGCACCTCAAACACGCGTTCCGGCTCTGCGCCACAGGCAATCGCCAGTCCCGAGGCCAACAAAACATTCTCCGCCTGAAACCCGCCCAGCAAGTTCAGGCGTTGTTGATACGCCTTGCCGCGGAAAGTGAACCGAATGTCCTGCCCGGTGGCGTCAAACCGCTGCGCCATCAGCGCGATGTCGGCCTCCCCCTTGCCCACGGTGATCACACCCTGACCACGACCCCCAGCAATGATCGCCATGTCCAGACCGCGCGGATCATCCACATTGATCACAGCAGTGCCATCTTCCGGCAATACGCGGCCAAACAGCCCTGCCTTGGCGTTGAAATACTCTTCAAAAGTCTCGTGGTAATCGAGGTGGTCCTGCGTGAAGTTGGTGAACCCCGCCGCCTTCAATTGCACCCCATCCAAACGGCACTGCGCCAACCCGTGCGAGCTGGCCTCCATCGCCGCAAACCCAATTCCGGCCTCCGCCGCAGCGGCCAACGTGCGATGCAAGGTAATCGGCTCAGGTGTGGTGTGATTGAGCGGCGCGGTGAAGTCACCCTCAACCCCAGTCGTGCCAAGGTTCACCGCCTCAAGCCCCAACTCTTGCCAGATCATCCGCAGGAAGGTCGCCACCGATGTTTTGCCGTTGGTGCCCGTGACCGCCGCCATGATCCCCGGCTGCTTGCCAAAATACAGCGCCGCCGTATAGGCCAGCGCCTGACGCGGGTCTTCGGTAATCACCAGCGCAGCATCACTTGCTGCCAACTCCTGTTCGGCAATCTTGGCACCCGCCGCATCAGTCAGGATCGCTGCCGCGCCCATGCGCAGGGCAAACTGTATAAACGTGCCCCCATGCACCCGCGTGCCCGGCAGGGCTGCAAAGAGAAACCCCTCTTTCACCTCACGGCTGTCCACCGCCAATCCGGTGATCGCCGGGTTCAGCCCCCCCATGGCTGTCAGACCCAATTCTGAAAGCTGTTTTGTGCCTGCTGCCATCTGTGAATGCCCTTATTTGGCTTAGTTTGATGTCAGCGTTATATCAGCCAAAGGCGCAGGCTCAACCTCGGGACGCAGCCCCAAAAGCGGCGCCACGCGCGTGATCATCTCCGCCGCCACCGGCACCGCCGTCCAACCGGCAGTACGTCGTGGCTCATCTCCAGAGGTTTCCACTGGTTCATCCAAGCTCAGGATCAACACATATTTGGGATCATGCGCCGGGAACATCGCGGCAAAGGTGGCAATCACCTTATCCTCATAATACCCGCGCCCGCTTTCCAGAGGCTTATCCGCGGTACCGGTTTTGCCACCGACAGCGTATCCCGGCACTTCACCAAAAGACGCGGTGCCTTCGCTCACCACCTTGCGCAACATCAAGCGTGATGCCTCGGCACTCGCTGCGCTCATCACGCGCTCGCCTTGAGCCACGTCATCCTGCTTCAGGATGGTTGGCACCACCTTGGTGCCACCATTGGCAATCGCCGCATAGCCAGCCGCCAAATGCAACGGGCTGGCGGACATGCCGTGGCCATAAGAAATGGTCATGGTCGAGAGCTCGGACCAGTTTTTTGGCAGCAGCGGCTGCGCGCCTTTGGCCTCGACCAGTTCCACCGGCGTCGGATCAAAGAAACCAAGCTTCTTCAGAAAATCTTGTTGCCGCGCTGCGCCAATCACCTGCGCCATACGTGCGGTGCCGATGTTGGACGACTTCACAATCACCTTTGTGACAGTCAGCTGCGCACCGTAGTTGCGGAAATCGCGGATTTTGAACTTGCCCCACCGCAGTGGACCCGCCGTGTTGATCTTGGTCTCCGGATCCGCCAGCCCAAGCTCCATCGACTGTGCTGCCGTAAAGATTTTGAAGGTCGAGCCCAGTTCATACAGCCCCTGCACCGCGCGGTTAAACAACGGGCTGTCTGCCGCCTGCCCTTGCACCGGAGGGTTTGGCCGGTTGTTTGGGTCAAAGTCCGGCAGGCTCACCATAGACAAGATCTCACCGGTGTGCGCATCCATCAGAACCGAGCTTGCGCCCTTGGCGTTCATCAGCTTCATGCCACCCCAAAGCACGCGCTCGGCTGCGGCTTGCACCGTCAGATCAATGGAGAGCGTCAGCGCCTTGTCGCCATTGGCCGGATCACGCAGTGCATCGTCGAAGTATTTCTCAACGCCCGCGACACCCACAAGTTCAGCGTCGTGCACGTCCTCTTCACCAAAAGACGCCCCGCCCAGAATATGCGCCGCCAAGCGCCCATTCGGATAAAGCCGCATCTCACGGCGCCCAAACAGCAAGCCCGGCTCGCCAATGTCATGCACCGCCTGCTTTTGCTCCGGGGAGATTTTTTTCTTCACCCAGTAAAACTTACGGCCATCTTTGAACCGACGCTCGAGTTTCTCGGCATCCAGATCAGGAAAAATTTCCGCCAGTTTCCGCGCGGCAAAAGCCGGATCAATCATCTCATGCGGATGGGCATAGATGGAGTGTGTTTCCAGGTTGGTCGCCAGAATGCGGCCCTTGCGATCCACAATATCCGCCCGCTCCGCCTGAATGCGGCTGCCGGCATAGCTGGTGCGCGGCTCTGTCGCCTCAGACATACTGACCACGGCCATCCGTGCGCCAACTGTCAAAAACGCGCCTGCAAATAGCGCGCCCATAATGAGCAACCGCCCCTCGGCCCGCGCCCGCCCTTTGTTGCGCATCTCCTCATGACGCTCACGCAGGTTGGCGCGCTCAATCTGATCCGGGTTTTCACCGGCACTGCGCGCATGCAGGATCGACGCCAATGGACGCAACGGCTTGCGGATCATGGTTTGGCCTCCTCAGAGGAGACTTCCACCGCATTCTCAAAGGTGATCGGTGCGTCGTTGGACGGAAACGCCACCTGCTCAATCCGGTCAAACTGATCCGGGCGCAGCGGCAAAAGCTGCATGTCGTTGTAGTTGATTTCCGTCAGATCACGCAGCCGGTCCGGACGGTTGAGATAGGCCCATTCCGCTTTCAACACCGCCAAACGCGCCCGCGCCTCGCCAATCTCGCGCTGCAAACGCTCGGTCTCGCCAATCATCGCCTGGGTGCGATAGTTTTCTTGATAGGCCCAAACTGACAACCCAATCACCATCCCTGCGGCCAGGATAAACAGCACCATCCGCATCACTTACGTCCCCCAAGCGTTGGCATTCCAATGGCTTTTCCAGCGATTTCACCGGACGGCGCATCGGTACGCCGCGCCACGCGCAACTTCGCAGACCGCGCCCGCGGGTTGTCTTCCAACTCATCTGGGTCCGGCCCAACCGCCTTACGGGTGATCAACTCAAACGCCGGCTTTTCCTGCTCGGTCTCAGGCGCATAGCGGTTCACATTACCGGTTTTCCCGGCACGGCTCTGCAGGAACCGTTTCACCATGCGATCTTCCACCGAATGGAAAGTCACCACCGCCAGCAAACCGCCGGGCTTCAACGCCCGCTCCGCCGCCATCAGACCACGAAACAGCTCGCCATATTCGTCATTCACCGCAATGCGCAGCGCCTGAAAACTGCGCGTCGCCGGGTGGCTCTGTCCAGGTTTTGGCCGTGGCAGGCAGCCTTCGACAATCTCCGCCAACCGCAAAGTTGTGGTGATCGGCTCCACCTTACGCTCCCGCACAATCGCCTTGGCAATGCGCCGGCTCGCCCGCTCTTCACCGTATTGATAAATGATGTCTGCCAGATCGGCCTCTTCGGCCTCATTCACCAGATCCGCCGCAGAGGGCCCTTCTTGGCTCATGCGCATGTCCAGCGGACCGTCTTTCATGAACGAAAAGCCACGTTCCGCCAAATCAAGCTGCATGGAACTGACCCCAAGGTCGAGCACCACACCATCCAGATCCTGTGCGTATTCATCCATCTTGGAAAACACGCCGGCGACCAATTCGATCTGCTCGCCGTAGTCGCCCACCCAGGGCGCGGCCATCTCAAAGGCCAGCGGATCGCGATCCACGCCATAGACCTTGCTGGCCCCGGCTTCGATCAGTCCCCGGGTATAGCCCCCGGCCCCGAAAGTGCCATCCAGCCACCGACCCGATACCGGCGCCACTTCACGCAGGAGCGGCGCAAGCAGGACAGGAATGTGAGGACGTTTGGCGGCGGGTTCGTCAGTCGTCGCCATAGTTAGAAATCCTCGTCGCCATCAAGGTAGATCGACGGATCGGCGTCCGGATCAAAATCCTCATCCGCCTCAAGCGCTTCTTCTTGGGTGGCGTCATATGTCTCTGGGTTCCAGATCTCAAATGTGTCGCCTTTACCGGCGAAGAACGCCATGCTCTCCAACCCAATCTTGTCGCGTTGCTCTTTGGGCAACACCAACCGACCGGTTTCATCCACCGACACTTCCAACGATTGGGTGAGGTACAATTTGGAAAGCGCCAGGCGCTTTTTACTGCCACGGGGCATTTTCATGATGCGGCTCACCACATCATCCATCGCCTCAACCGTGAAACATTCCAGAAAGTCGCGGGTCTTGCCGCCGTAAACAATCACCAGGTTCGGGTTTTCGCCACTTTTCCACTCAGGGTCGCCTGCTTCAAGCACACGGCGGAACTTGGCCGGAATCGACATCCGTCCTTTGCTGTCCACCTTGTTACGGCTTTCACCGCGAAACATGAGCGCCACTGCCTATGGCCCCTTTCAACCTGTTGTCCGGCCCCTCCCCGGGGCTGGAAGCGAAACGGCGGATTGATCTGCTGCCACTGATCAATCCGCCGCCCTCGTCCCGCTTTTGCGGGTAGTCCAGTTGCGCGTGCCACCTGGGGGGGATGTTCTGCTCGCCCACGCACCGGATCTCTTTTTTTCGATGAAAGCGGGTGCCTGCATGAAACCTGACTTGGGATCGGAGGTCTTAGCGCCTCTCTTTATGTCCCGTCCTCATCGTGTGGACAGGGATGCCATGGGAATTCATGGAAATCAACAGGAATTTGTGGACAAAATCACCCCACGCGCGACCCTCACACACAAAATCTCGCGATTTTGAGAGCAGATTTGTAGACACAAACACTACATGTAGTATATTAAGACAGACACAATCACGAAATGAGACAGCCTCAGCGGCGCCAAATTTTTTCCCAAGTTTTCCCAACTTTTTTCCACAGAAGGTCAAGAGCGGCTCACATCACCCCGCGCCCAAAGGGTAAATTCCCGCCACCTCCAGACCGATTCGGCGCAAACCCGCCGCCATTCCCATACACTTCCCATGAATTCCCAGCAGGATTTCCCATATCGTTCCCACAAAATCCCAAACCCCTCCGCAACACTGCGAAACCAAGCCCATCTTACCGCTTGGCCTCCCCGTGCCCGCCTTCTAGGGTACCCCTACCCGAGCACCGGACTTCTGGAGACAACATGGGCCTGCTTGACCCGACCGCCACGGCCACCATGATCCGCAAGGCGCAGAAACGCGGCAAACACATCCAGTTCGCCGCTTTGCCCTATCGCATTCAAAATGGAAAACCCGAAGTACTGCTGATCACCTCTCGCGGCACCCGCCAATGGCTGCTGCCAAAAGGCTGGCCAATGGCAGACCTGAAGCCCCACAAAACCGCTGCTCAAGAAGCCTGGGAAGAAGCGGGCATTCTGGGCCGCGCACGCAAGCACTGCCTGGGCACCTACCGCTATCGCAAAACCCGCGGTCCCAAGCGTGGCCAAACCATCCGCGTGCTCGTATATCCGCTAGAAGTGGACAAACTCGCACGCGTCTACCCAGAGACAGGCCAACGGGACCGCAAATGGCTGCGCCCCAAAAAGGCGGCCAAACGCATCGCCCACCCCGAACTGGCCAAGCTTGTGCGCACTTTTGACCCAGCGACGTTTACGGACAAAGGCTAGCGCCCTTCGCTTGATCCCAACCGCACCCACGCCTATGTTCGCGCCACTGAACATGGGCAAAACCACAGCACAATGATCAACTACACCCTGAAATGCGCCAACGACCACCGCTTCGACAGCTGGTTCCAATCCGCCGCCGCGTTTGACAAGCTCAAGGCCGCAGGCATGGTGGCTTGCGCTGTCTGTGGTGACACCAATGTAGAGAAGGCGATGATGGCCCCACGCGTGCGCCCCGCCCGCTCGGCGGCCACCAAACCTCAAGACCCCGCACCAACTCCGGCACCTGAAGCCGCAAGCCCCCCCGGCCCGCTGAGCCAACCCGCCTCAGCGGCCGAACAAGCCCTCAAAGAGCTGCGCGCCCATGTCGAGGCCAATTCGGACTATGTTGGCAAAGACTTCGCCAGCGAAGCCCGCGCCATGCATGAAGGCGACGCCCCCGAACGCCCGATCTACGGCGAAGCCAAAGTCGAAGAGGCCAAAGCCCTGATCGAAGACGGCGTGCCCGTCGCCCCTCTGCCCTTCAACATTGGCCGCAAGACCAACTGATCTCACACCCACAGGAGCCATCCCATGCATGTCCTCATCACCGGAGCCAATCGCGGCATTGGACTGGCACTTGACCAAACCCTGCGCGCCCAAGGCCATCAGGTCACCGGCACCAGCCGCGCGGGCGGGGAATGCCTGCAATTGGACGTAACGGATGCGGAAAGCCAGCGCGCGATGGCCCAATCCCTCGACACGCAACCGATTGACCTGCTGGTCTGCAATGCGGGCGTGTATCTGGACAAAGGCCAGAACCTCGCGGACGGCTACGGCCCAGACCTCTGGACCCAAACCTTTGCCGCCAATGTCACCGGAGTATTCCTGACCGTGCAAAACCTGCTGCCAAATCTGCAACTGGCGCAAAACCCTAAGATCGCGATCATCTCGTCCCAGATGGGCTCCTCCACCAAGGTCGGCGGCGGCAGCTATATCTACCGCGCCTCCAAAGCGGCGGCCCTGAACCTCGGCCTCAATCTGGCAGAAGACCTCAAACACATCGGCATTGCCGTGGGCATCTATCACCCCGGCTGGGTGAAAACCGATATGGGCGGCGATGGCGGCGACATCACAGTGCGTGAGTCCGCCAACGGCCTGGTCGAACGCTTCAACGCATTGAGCCTTGCGACCACCGGCTGTTTTGAAACCTGGGACGGCCGCGCGCACCCGGTCTGACCCCGCTTTCACAGTCCCAAAATATCACGGGGAGGAGGCACACTCCATGTGCCGGAGGGGCTGGCCCCTCCTCTGCCCTTGCGGTCAAACCTTGTACCACAGCCATATGTGCCGCCCTGCCGCACCAATCCGCCTTGCTTCGACGGCCCCAACCGCGTAAACCGCCTGCGACTTACGAACTAAGGACGCGCCATGCCCGTACTTGTGATGAAATTCGGCGGCACCTCTGTCGCCAATCTGGACCGCATCCGCCGCGCCGCCAAGCGCGTCGGGGTCGAGGTGGCCAAAGGCTATGACGTGATTGTCATTGTCTCCGCCATGTCCGGTGAAACCAATAAACTTGTGGGCTATGTGGACGAAACTTCGCCGCTTTATGACGCCCGCGAGTACGACGCGGTTGTCAGCTCCGGCGAAAACGTTACCGCTGGCCTGATGGCGTTAACCTTGCAGGAAATGGACGTGCCTGCGCGCAGTTGGCAAGGCTGGCAAGTGCCACTCAAAACCTCCTCTGCTCACAGCCAGGCCCGGATCGAAGAGATCCCGACCGACAACATCAACGCCAAATTTGGCGAAGGCATGCGTGTCGCCGTTGTGGCCGGTTTCCAGGGTATTTCTGAGGAAGGCCGCATCACCACACTGGGTCGCGGCGGCTCCGACACCACGGCCGTGGCCTTCGCCGCCGCCTTTGATGCCGAACGCTGTGACATCTACACCGATGTCGACGGCGTCTACACCACAGACCCGCGCATCTGTTCCAAGGCGCGCAAACTCGACAAAATCGCCTTTGAAGAAATGCTGGAACTCGCCTCTCTGGGCGCCAAGGTCCTGCAAACACGCTCTGTCGAGCTCGCCATGCGCTACAAGGTGAAACTGCGCGTGCTCAGCTCTTTTGAAGAACAATCCGACGAGGCCGGCACGCTGGTCTGCGATGAGGAGGAAATCATGGAATCCAATGTTGTGGCCGGTGTGGCCTACTCCCGCGACGAAGCCAAAATGACCCTGCTGTCCGTGGCTGACCGCCCGGGCATCGCCTCCATCATCTTTGGCTGTCTCTCTGATGCGGGCGTGAACGTCGACATGATTGTGCAGAACATCTCTGAGGATGGCCGCACAGACATGACCTACTCCCTGCCCACCGATCAGGTGAAACGCGCCGAAACCGCGCTGGACGAACTCAAGTCCTCCGGTGGCCTGAACTTTGCCGAACTGGTGATTGACGAAGACGTCTCCAAGGTCTCCGTTGTGGGTATCGGCATGCGTTCCCAATCTGGTGTGGCGGCCAAGATGTTCAAAGTGCTTTCTGATGAAGGCGTAAACATCAAAGTCATCACCACCTCGGAGATCAAAATCTCCGTTCTGATTGACCGCAAATACATGGAACTTGCAGTGCAGGCTCTGCACGACGCCTTTGAGCTGGACAAGCTGGCGTAAACACCTCCTAAACATCAAACGCGCGGCCCAGCAGCCGCGCGTTTTTCGTTTTGACCCAACACCGCACATATTTGCGGCAAATCGCCACTTTGCTACGCACTTCTCGAATTTATCGAAACCTCTTTGCTACACCGCAGCATTCAAGCCCGCGCCAAGAACACTCAACCTTTTATATCGACTGTCCGAATTTTCGCTTATCCCCCGAAAAGATCGCTGCAATGCGGCGTACATTTGCCGCCAAGGCAAACGCATAAACCGTTTTGATTCCACAATTGTTGTGTTCTATTCGGCCCCGAGTACTGACAAGGACCACACCTCACCATGGTGCAAAAAACCGAGACTGAGAGCCGCAAACTTTTGGGGCGCCTGCGTGATGCCTTGGCCGAGGACAGCGCCGGTCAGGAGCGTCTGGACAAGATCACCCATCTGATTGCCTCCTCGATGGGCACAGAAGTGTGCTCGATCTACCTGTTTCGTGACGAAGACACGCTGGAGCTCTGCGCCACCGAAGGCCTGAAGGCGGCCGCGGTCCACCAGACCCGCATGCGCGTCGGCGAAGGCCTTGTCGGCCGTGTGGCCCGCACCTCCAAAGTGGTGAACACCGACGACGCGCCCAGCGCCAAAGGCTTCCGCTACATGCCGGAAACCGGCGAAGAGATTTACTCCAGCTTCTGCGGTGTGCCGATCCAGCGCCTGGGCGAGAACCTGGGTGTTTTGGTGGTGCAGTCCAAAGACAAGCGCGGCTACTCCCCTGACGAAGTCTATGCTTTGGAAGTGGTCGCCATGGTCCTCGCGGAGATGACCGAGCTGGGGGCTTTTGTGGGCGAAGGCGCCGCCATGAGCGCCCGGCACCAACAATCCGAGCTGTTTCGCGGCACTTCCGGTCAGGAAGGCGCCTCCGAAGGCCATGTCTGGCTGCATGAGCCCCGTGTGGTTGTCACCAACCCGGTGGCGGATGATCCGGATGTGGAACTCACCCGCCTCAATGACGCGGTCGAAGAGCTGCGCGTGGGTGTCGACAAAATGCTCGACGGTGCCAAACGCGGTGACAAAGAACAGCTTGAGGTGCTCGAAGCCTACCGCATGTTTGCCAACTCCAAAGGCTGGATGAAGCGCATGGAGCAGGACATCGCCCGTGGCTTGTCCGCCGAGGCCGCCGTGGAGAAAGAGCAATCCACCGCCCGCGCCCGCATGGAGCAGGTCACCGACCAATACCTGCGCGAACGCCTGCATGATCTCGACGACCTGTCCAACCGCCTGCTGCGCATCCTGACCGGCCAAGGCAGCGAGACCGGTGCGGATATGCCGTCTGATCCCATCCTGATTGCGCGCAACATCGGCCCCGGTGAGTTGCTGGAATATGGCCGCAAACTCAAAGGCATCGTGCTGGAAGAGGGCTCAGTCGGCAGCCACGCCGCGATTGTGGCGCGCGCCTTGGCGATCCCCTTGGTGATCCACGCCGAGAAAATCACCACCGAGGCACTGAATGGCGACCACATCATGGTCGATGGCGATCAGGGCATCGTGCACCTGCGTCCGGACGACACTGTCGTGACCGCCTTCCGTGACAAAATCGCGATGGCGGCTCAGGCGCAGGAACGCTACGCCAGTATCCGCGACAAAGAAGCCAAGAGCCGCGATGGCGCAGTTGTGCATCTGACCATGAACGCGGGTTTGATGGCGGACCTGCCCTCGCTCGCGTCTTCCGGCGCCGAAGGCGTGGGGCTGTTCCGCACCGAACTCCAGTTCCTGATCCGCAATCAGATGCCAAAACGGACAGAGCTGGCGCAGCTCTATGCCCGTGTCATGGACGCGGCGGATGGCAAACGCGTGGTCTTCCGCACGCTCGATATCGGTTCCGACAAAGTCCTGCCCTACATGGCACCGCAGGATGAGCCCAACCCGGCCCTTGGCTGGCGCGCGGTCCGCGTGGCTCTGGACAAACCCGGCGTGATGCGCATGCAGCTGCAAGCGCTTTTGCGCGCTGCAAATGGCCGTCCGCTGACCATCATGTTCCCCTTCATCGCCCAGTACGAAGAATACACGATGGCTCGCGCGGAAGTGGACAAGGCGATCGAACGCGAAGTGATCCTTGGCCATCCGCTGCCGTCCGAGATCGAAGTGGGCGCGATGTTGGAAACGCCTTCCTTGGCTTTTGCCCCCAAGAAATTCTATGAGGAAGTGGATTTCCTCTCCATCGGCGGCAACGACCTGAAACAGTTCTTCTTTGCCGCAGACCGGGAAAACGAACGGGTGCGCCGCCGCTATGATACGCTCAACGTCAGCTTCCTGACCTTCCTGGAAGGTATCGTGAACCGCTGTGTAGACACCGGCACACCGCTCAGTTTCTGTGGCGAAGACGCGGGCCGCCCCATCGAAGCGGTGTGCCTCGCCGCCATAGGTCTACGCAACCTGTCGATGCGCCCAGCCTCCATTGGTCCGGTCAAAAGCTTGATCCGTCGGGTCGATCTGGGAGAGCTGCGCCGTGTGATCCACGCCGCGCGTGACCGAGGGGAACAATCCGTGCGCCCGGCTGTGATGGAGTACCTGCGCAACAGCAGCTAGCAGAGACTTGGCGCAGCAATGCGCCGCCTACTCTTACCCAAGCCGCCGGCGCATGCCCGCAACAAGCATCTCCGGGGAAACATCCGCATCCACCGCCAGCTTGCGCAGGCCAAAATGCACATGCGCGATGTCCTGATAATAACTGGTGTAGGCGTAATTTGTCGCCGCACCCGCCGCCGCGCCAATCACCGGCACCATCTGCGCGGCCAGCTTCTGCCCCATCACCGGCGCCAGCTTGGGCACAATCACTTTGGTAATCCATTTGGTGCCGCCCATTGCCAATCCAGCCCGCTGCTCCAGCATCGCCAAATCCGCCCCGCGATCTTCCTCAAACGGCCCGTTGGCCGCGAGCACCCGCACACAATCAAACCGCACGCTCTCATGGCTGGGATCAAACCCATATTGCACCGCCACGCCCTGTATCGCGCGCAACAGCACCGTGACCGTGATCGGCAGTTCCGCCAGCGACGACGTCACGCCCCCAGCGCCCCCCGCCGCGCCCAGCGCCGCTGTGACACTGGCGTTGATCCAATCCGGCTGATCTTTCACCAAGCCCCGGCTGCCGTCCGCCCATTTCACCGCCTGCATGAGCGCCACCTCCGTGGCCCCGCCCAGCCCGTCCTGCACCTCATTGGGCAAGCTCTTAAGCAACCCGCTTACCGGCATACCCAACACGCCCAGCACCTTCATGCCCAACCCACTGGCCCCGCCATATCGCTTGGCCAGCGCATCCAACTCAGAATTTACGTCAATGTCTTGCTCCGGAACGTCCGGCAGAATCTCGATTTGGGTCATGGGTAAGAGATGGGGTGATTGGCCGCTGGTTCAACCGCAGTGCGAGGCAACTCCGCTCAAAAGTGCCTATGCAATTGATTGATCAGCACGAGATGACCAAAGTCTGCTTTGAGCCCATTGTGGGCATTCATTTTCATGTTCAAAAGAACAGTAGTGGCTTTGCGCCTATGGTTAGAAGTGCCATAACCTTCTGGTCATCTGATCAGCAGCGCGTTGGAACACCCGTATGAACGTTGGAAGTAAGGCATCTCAATTGGTTTCGGTTTTCTTGCCAGTATTAGGAGCGCTCACGATTACTGCGGCTACGGCGATTGCCGATGCATCACTTGGATATCGCGCCGAGTTGGACGTCGTTTACGGTAATGCGATCATCGCGCCCGACGGCGTTGAGGTTGAACGTGATCTAAGGATGGACGTGTACTATCCTGATGAAGCCAATGCAGACTTTTCATCAGACGCCTATCGAGCCAACGCATCGCGCGCGGCGGTTATTTACTTTCACGGAGGTGCCCATCACCGTGGCGGGCGTAGGCAGGAGCCCTTTCGGTTGGAGGCCGCTGTACATTCCCGACCTGAAGACTACGCCCGCCTCCTTGCCCCCCTCGGCTATGTTGTATTTGTTGTGGAGTATAGGCTGGCCACTGAAAATCCTGTGCCGACCTTGTTGCCGGGAGAAGCAAACCTCCTTGAAGATATCGACGGCTACGTTACACCCGAGGTCTTTGCAGCAACAGTTCGCGCAAGAAATGCCATGGGTTTGCAACCCCTTCCCGATACAGCAGAAGGTCGGAGGTTCCTTTGGGATGCAGGAGTTTCCGCCGCCGAGGACGTGCGACAAGCTTTCGACTTCGTGGTGGAAAATTCGGAACGATTTGGTGTTGATCCGGTCAGGATTGCGATGGGTGGGCATTCAGCTGGCGGCGGGATCACGATGAATGTCGCGTATGGATTGCAAACACCGTTGGCTGCCGTTTTCCCGCTGTCAGGACCAGACATCCTGTTTGAGCATCAGGCTGTAATTCAGGGCGGCAAATTGCCTCCCACTCTGTTGGTTTATTCACAGTTTGATGAGCACACTCAGCTTGGCCAATTGCCCGGTATCGTCGACATGATGAAAGAGTCTGGCGTTGACTACCACTTAGCGTGGGTTCCAGGCTTTGCGCATTTTTTTCCGCATGGCGCCGTTTCGCTGGCTGATGATGGCACGCGCAAAGCCCTGAGTGACAGGATCATAGAGTTCCTCGCAGTGCATCTAGCGCCTTAGGGCCAAAGTCAGCATCGTCCCCGTTGCAGGCCTACGCCACACTCTCCACATCCCCAACAACACCGCCCCAAGCGCCTTCCACAAGCGCCCGGCCCAACACGCGCTCGGGATTGGTCGGCGGCGGCATCACCACGCCGTCAAGTTTCTCAAAGCCAAACCGCCGATAATACGGCCCATCGCCCACCAGCATCACCCGTTCCCAGCCCAAAGGCTGCGCGCGCTGCAAGCTGTCTTCAATCAGCAAACCGCCCAAGCCCTCGCCCTGATGTGTCGGGTGCACCGCCACCGGCCCCAGAAGCAACGCCTGCACTGCGCCAATCTTGACCGGCCAATAGCGGATCGCTCCCGCCAAAATTCCCTCGGCATCGCGTGCCACCAAAGACAAGCCCGCTACAGGATCCACACCATCCCGCAAACGGTAGGACGACAAGGCCTCACGCCCCGGCGCAAAGCAGAGGTCGTAAAGCGCCTCCACTTCCCACCAATCGTCCTTTGTTTCCACTGCCAGCGTAAACACCTGCGCGCCTCTTGCCCGTCTGAAATTTTGCGGTTTCCTCGCCCCTAACATGGCGTTACGACTGCCTGCAAACCAATATGGAGTCAGTCCGATGTTCTATCAGCCCAAAGACGGCCACGGCCTGCCGCACAACCCGTTCAAAGCCATCGTCAGCCCACGGCCCATCGCCTGGGTCTCTACCCAGGACGTCAACGGCGTGCGCAACCTCGCGCCCTATTCGTTTTTCAACGCGCTCGCGGACAATCCCCCGCAGGTAATGTTTGCCTCCACCGGCAAGAAAGACGACCAAGCCGAGGGCAAGGACAGCCTGTCCAACATCCGCGCCACCGGCGTGTTCTGTGTGAACATCGTCGAAGAGAGCATCCGCGATGCGATGAACATCTCGTCCGGACCGCTGGGCAAGGATGAGGACGAGTTTGTGGCCGCAGGCCTGGAAGCCGCCCCATGTGACACCATCGACTGCCCGCGCCTTGTGGGTGCCCCCGCCTCGCTGGAATGCCGCCTGACCCAGATTGTGCCTCTCCTGGGAGAGAACAACTTCATGGCCATCGGCGAAGTGACCGGCGTGCACCTGCGCGACAACTGCATTGTGGATGGTATCTTTGACGTCACCACCTACCGCCCTCTGAGCCGGCTTGGCTACAAGGACTACGCGGTGGTCGACAACACCTTTACCCTCGCCCGCCCCGATCAATAAATCGGGGCCTCAGGCGCGAGGGACATTTGACAAGGAGGGCCACATGCCCCTTCCCGATCCCAAAACCGCCTTTCCAATCACCCTGCCCAATGGCAGCAAACACGCTGGCACCGTGCTGCTGTCTGCGGTGATAGATCATCCCAAATTTGATGTCGGAGACTTCACCTACGCCTCCGACTTCAGCCCGCCGGACGACTGGGCGTCACATCTGGCGCCCTACCTTTTCCCGTTCAGCGCGGAGACCTTGCACATTGGCAAATTCTGCCAGATCGCACATGGCGTGCGCTTCATCACCGCCTCGGCAAATCACGCGATGGACGGGCTGAGCTGTTACCCCTTCCCAGTGTTTGGCCATTCGGTGCCGGAGGGCTATCAGCCGGACACACGGAACACCGTGGTGGGTCATGATGTCTGGCTCGGTTATGGCGCTATGGTGCTGCCCGGCGCAGAAATCGGACACGGCGCCATCATTGGCGCAGGCGCAGTGGTGCGTGGCACGGTGCCGCCCTATGGCATCGTCACAGGCAACCCCGGCACCGTGGTGAAAAAGCGTTTTGATGACGCAACCATTGCCGCACTTCTGAACATTGCGTGGTGGGACTGGCCCAAAGACAAGATCGAGCGGGCGATCCCGGCCATCATGGCCGGGGATATCGACGCACTAAGGACGGTCTAAAACACCACCTCCGCCAGTGTGATCCACACTGGCAGGCTTATCGCCCCCAACAAAGTTGTCTGCGCCACCAATGTCGCGGACAACTCCCGATCTGCACCAAAGCCCGAGGCCAGCACATGCGCCGCGCTCGCCGTCGGCAAGGCCGCCCAGATCACCAGCACCACCGCCACGCCGCTCTCCAGCCCCAACACAAGCGCCAGCACCAGCGCCGCCACCGGCATCACCAACAGCTTGGTCGCGCAGATAATGCCACTGAACGCATCCAAGCGCGCCAAGGCGCCCCAGTTCATCGTCGCCCCCACCGAGATCAAAGCAATCGGGATCGCCGCCGCCGCCAACATCTCAAGCGGCGCCAACACCGGCGCCGGAATCGTCAATCCTGACAGCCCCACCAAAACGCCGCCAAGCGAGGCGATCAAAAACGGATTGAGCGCCACTTTCTTGACCGTGCCCCACAGCCCAAAGCTGCCACCCCGGCTCAGCGCGCTGACCGCAAACACATTGGCCATCGGCACCGCCATACCAATCGCCACCGCCATCACGCCGGCGTCGGCCTTATCCGTGGTGGCAATGGCAATAAACGCCAGCGCGGTGTTGAACCGCCACGCAGTCTGCCACGCCCCGGCAAAGTCCAAAAAACGCTCCGGCCCAAACCGCCGCGCTCCGTAACCCACAACTAGGCCAACCGCCAACAGCGCCCAAACCAAGGGCGCAATGCCCACCACCTGCCCTACTTCCAAAGGTCGCTGGCTTGCCGCCACAAACAACAGCGCAGGAAACAGAATCTCAAAGTTGAGCTTGTCCAACCCCTGCCACGCATTAGCCGACAACCGTTTGCGCAGCAGCCCGCCCAGCCCCACGAGAAGGAACGACGGCAAAAGCCCGATCAGAATGGCAAGAAAAGTCATGAAATTTGCTCCGGTGTGGTCCCATTCCTATTGCGCCTGTTCCTGCCAAGAAACAAGAGGCGCGCCTGACCCTAGCTGGCTGCGAAGCGCACTCCTGTTGAGTGGGGGGCGGGCGCGCCCTAGCTTCTCCGAGGCAAGAGACGTCAACAAAAAAAGGGCCAGCCCTGCGGCCAGCCCTCTTCTTAGTCGTTGGATGCTGCGATCAGTGACCGCCGCCAAACACACCGGTCTTCACCGGATAGTCCACGGCCACCTGATACTCGGGGTCGTCATCGCTATCGACCATCAGGTTGCCCGCTTTGGTCAGCAGCTCATGACAATCCCGGCTCAGGTGACGCAGCACAACCTGCTTACCTGCCGCTTCATACTTGGCCGCCACCGCTTCAATTGCCTGCAACGCGGACTGGTCCACCACACGCGAGCGGGCGAAGTCCACAATCACATGCTCCGGATCGGCGTCCACAGTGAACAGCTCGCTGAACCCTTCAGCGGAACCAAAGAACAGAGGCCCTTCGATCTCATAAACCTTTGCGCCCGGATCGCTCTCACTCTCACGAGTGTTGGCGTGGATACGCCGCGCGTTCTGCCAGCTATAGGCCAGCGCGCTCACGATCACGCCGACAACCACCGCCACGGCAAGGTCTTCCAGCACGGTCACAACCGTCACCAGCACAATCACAAAGGCATCCATTTTGGGCACTTTGCGCATGATCTGGAAGCTGTTCCAGGCAAAAGTGCCGATCACCACCATGAACATCACGCCCACCAGCGCAGCCAATGGAATTTGCTCAATCAGCGGGCTCGCGACCACAATGAACAGCAGCAGGAACAGCGCGGCACAAATGCCTGCAATCCGCGTGCGACCACCGGATTTCACGTTGATCATGGACTGACCGATCATCGCACAGCCGCCCATGCCGCCAAAGAACCCTGTCACAACATTCGCCGTGCCCTGCGCAATACATTCTTGCGACGCGCCACCACGCTTGCCGGTCATCTCCCCCACAAGGTTCAGCGTCAGCAGGCTCTCGATCAGGCCAATCGCCGCCAGGATCACCGCATAGGGCAGGATGATGTAGAGCGTCTCAAGGTTAAACGGTGCCAACAGCGCAGGCGGGTAGATCCCCTCACCTTCGCCAAACGGAATGTGGAAGCTTGGCAACCCGCCCTTGATCGAGGCCATGTCGCCCACGGTCGGCACATTGATGCCAAACGCGATCACAATGATTGCCGTGATGCCAATACCCGCCAGCGGCGCCGGAATGGCTTTGGTCAGCTTCGGCAGGCCCCAGATGATGCCCATGGTCAGCACCACAAGCCCCAGCATCATGGCCAATTGACCACCGGCCAGCCACGCCTCTGGGTTGGCAGGGTCTTTGAACTGCGTCAGCTGCGCGAGGAAAATCACAATCGCCAGACCGTTCACAAAGCCCAGCATCACCGGATGCGGCACTAGGCGGATGAATTTGCCCCAATGCAAAGCGCCCGCAATGATCTGCAAAATCCCCATTAGGATCACGGTCGCGAACAGATACTCCACGCCGTGCTCGGCCACCAAGGCGACCATCACCACTGCCAGCGCACCGGTGGCCCCAGAGATCATGCCCGGACGGCCACCAATCAGCGCGGTGATCAGACCCACCAAAAACGCCGCATAAAGGCCCACCAGCGGGTGCACACCCGCCACAAAGGCAAAGGCCACCGCTTCCGGCACAAGCGCCAGCGCCACGGTCAGGCCGGAGAGCACTTCGGTCTTGATCCGGTTCGGGGTGAACCCTTCGTCCTGCATGATCGAAAGGTTGGGAGGAGAAATATTCTTGGCCAGCATGGCCAACGCCGCGCGTCTCATGAGTGTACCTGCGTAAATCTGGGAGTGTTCGCTTTGCGGCCTCCCTAGCTGGTTTGCCCTTAACAAACAATAGCGGCGGCCATTTGCCGACGCGACGCCCCCCAAAAACTGCCTTATGTGCCTGCTGAATCCGCACCGACGCGATACCGACGCTTTGCAGACGCGTTACCGACCCGCCTTTTCCTTGCAATTCCCTACCCTTGTGCGCACAACTTTGCCCAACGATTAGCACTGGGAGACGGGCATGACTGAGGCCACCAAAGAAACCATGATCGCCGTGATCGGCGGCTCAGGCATCTACGACATCGATGGGCTGGAAGACGCGACTTGGCAAGCGGTCGAAAGCCCCTTTGGCGCCCCGTCTGACGAGATCCTCACCGGCCGTCTTGGCGGCGTTAAAATGGCCTTTCTTCCCCGCCACGGCCGTGGGCACGTGCACACGCCCACCTCCGTGCCCTACCGCGCCAACATCGACGCGTTGAAACGTCTGGGCGTGACCGATGTGATCTCTATTTCTGCGACCGGCTCCTTCCGTGAAGAAATGGCGCCGGGCGATTTTGTTATTGTGGATCAATTCATTGACCGCACCTTCGCACGTAAAAAATCCTTCTTTGGCCCCGGCCTTGTCGCCCACGTCAGCGTCGCCCATCCGACCTGCCCGCGCCTCTCAGACGCCTGCTTCACCGCCGCCACCGATGCGGGCATCACAGTGCACAAAGGCGGCACCTATCTGGCCATGGAAGGCCCGCAGTTCTCCACCTTGGCCGAAAGCAAAATGTACCGCGAAAGCTGGGGCGCGGATGTGATCGGCATGACCAACATGCCCGAAGCCAAACTGGCCCGCGAAGCCGAACTCTGCTACGCCTCCGTTGCCATGGTCACTGATTACGACAGCTGGCATCCGGAGCACGGCGAAGTGGATGTCACTGAAATCATTGCCACATTGACTGGCAACGCCGAGAAAGCCCGCAATCTGGTGCGTGGTCTGCCAGCCCTCTTGGGTGCCGAGCGCGCCGACTGCGAACACGGTTGCGACAAAGCACTGGAATTCGCGATCCTGACGGCACCAGACAAACGCGACCCCGCCATGCTTGCCAAACTGGATGCGGTGGCCGGACGCGTGCTCTAAAGCGCGCTCAGAGTTCCGCCACTTCAACCGGCATACGCTGGATCACATTCAAACTACGTTTCACTGTGGTGGTCCACGGGTGAGAGCTGCCGTCGCATTTCTTCCCGTTGGCCGCCGCCGCTGCCTCGGTGTAATCGAGTTCGAGTTTGTCGAATTTTGTTGGCGTCACAAAATTTGAATACTCGGCAAATGCGACTGCTACAGTTCGAATTTGGATTGAGCCATCCTGCTGCAACGCGACGCGACGAAGCACTTTTTCTACGGTGCATATGCGTTTCCCTGTCGATAAATGAAAAGCCATTTTGAACTCACAATCAGCGTTGGAAAATTGTGTCGCAGTGGCGGACAGGTCTGTGACAACCGCATTGCGCATCATGAAATCTCGTCCGTCGATTTGGATCGGCATGTCCTGATCAGAAATCAATTCTGAAGCAGGATCGGTTCCGAACAAAGATTTAACCACCGCAATGGACTTAATGTAGGTAGGAAAATCCTCTCGAATTTGGTTGTAATATATTGCTCTCTGAAGCGGCCCAGTTTCGACTTGTGGTCCTTCAAAATCGCATATTCGACTTATATTTCCAGAATTCGACAGTGCCACAACGCTGCCCGGCTTTATCTCGTGATCTGCATCAAACGGGTACTCGTGAAAGGCGTAGATGTCCTTTTCATTGATGGTGGTGAACCACACAAACACCAGAAGACCGACAACAACCAATACAGCCGTTGTTCCAACAGTTTTGAATAATCGCATGTCGCTCTCCTATTTCGAACAGCAACTGCCAGACCCGCACGGGTAATGAGTGTCAGGGCATTGCGCGGCAGCGATGTTGGGAGACAGTGTCACAATGAACACCAAAAGAAGCGTAACATACTTCATAATGAACCTCACAAAACTCAATAAAATAAGAGTAATTCTACCACAACCATTCACCCTTGTCTGCCAACTCGTTCAGAAAATGGCTAACTTCGTGACGTATCGCGGAAATTTCCACATGGCAGGGTTTGCAGCTTGAGCGTCTTTCCGCTCTGTGGATAACTCACCCAATCGTGTCGATTCGCACAGGAAGTCCCTCATGTCCCTTGATCTCTGGCTGACCTTTGTTGCCGCTTCCACCGCGCTTTTGTTGATCCCCGGTCCAACAATCCTCTTGGTGTTGAGCTATGCCCTCACCCAGGGGCGCAAAGTCGCCGTCGCCACCGCCGCCGGTGTGGCACTGGGCGATCTGATTGCCATGACCGCCTCATTGATGGGACTAGGCGCCATCGTGCTGGCCTCCGCCACGGCCTTTATGGTGCTCAAATGGGTTGGCGCGGTGTATCTTGTGTGGCTTGGCTACAAAATGCTGCGCAGTGCCGGTCAGGCGCATCTGGGCGACATAAGCAAAGCCGCAGACCTGCCCGCGCGCGGCGTGTTTGGGCATGCAGCGGCTGTGACCGCCCTCAACCCCAAAAGCATTGGCTTTTTCATCGCCTTTGTGCCGCAGTTCATCGACCCAGCTGCTGCCATGCTGCCGCAGTTCGCCCTCCTGATCAGCACCTTTGTCACCCTCGCCGCCTTGAATGCACTGGCCTATGCGCTCCTCGCTGACCGCTTGCGCAGCCGCATTGAAAAGCCTGCCGTCATGCGCGGTCTCACCCGTGTTGGCGGCATCACTTTGATGGGTATGGGCGTGCTCACCGCGACGCTGAAACGCGCCGCTTAACGTTTGTTTTTCTTCATAAACTTGCGAATGAAGCCGCGGATTTCGCGGGCGGCGCTGGTGTCCAGCTCTTTGCACAGATCCACAAAGGCATCGCGCTCTTTCTTGTCCAGCCGGAGGATCAGCTGACTGTCCTTCTTGGCCTTGGACTTCGCCTTGGGTTTGCTTTTGGCTTTGGATTTGCCCTTTGACGGGGCCTTGCCCGCGTCAACTGTCGGCTGTGTCTCAGTCTCTGGTCCCACGTGACGCCCACCCGTCCTGCTGCCCTGTCCTAAGTCTGATTACCGACACCGCCCTGCACTCGTCCAGAATAAACTCATCCCCCGCGACAAACTCCGCCCTTGCACCATGCGCCTGCATCCGCCAAACCTGCTGCGTCTGAAATTTAACCCCGGAACCAAAGATGCCCAAAAGCGCCGACGTCAAAGACTACATCCGCACCATTGTCGATTTCCCGCATGAAGGCATCATGTTCCGCGATGTCACCACGCTCTTTGCCGACCCGCGTGGGTTTCGCATGGCCATTGATCAAATGCTGCATCCCTACGCTGGCACCCGCATCGACAAGGTGGTTGGTCTCGAGGCGCGCGGCTTTATCCTCGGCGGCGCCATTGCACACCAGTTGAGCGTTGGGTTCGTGCCCATCCGCAAAAAGGGCAAACTGCCTGGCACCACCATCTCGCAGGACTACAAACTTGAGTACGGCGAAGCGATTGTCGAAATCCACGACGACGCCATCCAGCCGGGGGAGCAAATCCTTGTGGTCGATGACCTGCTCGCCACCGGTGGCACCGCCGAGGCCGGTATCAAGCTGATTGAACGACTGGGCGGCGAGATTATCAGTTGCTCCTTCATCATCGACTTGCCGGAGCTGGGTGGCCGCAAGAAGCTTGAGGCCATGGGCATGGATGTCTCTGTGCTCTGCGAGTTCGACGGCCTTTAAGAGGGGCTTTGCCCCGTCGCCTTTGGCGACTCCCCAGGATACTTGCAGAATGAGAAGACCTAGGGCGCGAGCACCGCGCCCGGGTTCATGATCCCCTTCGGGTCCAGCGCCGTTTTGATGGCGCGCATCGCCGCAAGCCGCGCCGGGTCCGCGTACTTCTCCAAATCACCCACCTTCAGCCGCCCGACGCCGTGTTCGGCGCTGAACGAGCCGCCATAGTGGTGCACGAGGTCGTAAATCTGCGCGCTCAGATCATGGCGGATATCGTCGTAATCATGCCGATCACCGCCCTGTGGTGGGAACAGGTTATAGTGCAGGTTGCCATCCCCTAAGTGCCCAAAACAATTGATGCGCAGAGGGCATTGCGCCGCTATCTTGGCGCTCATCTCCGTGATGAACTCGGGCAGCGCTTCCAGCGGCAGGGAAATGTCGTGGCTCGCCACCGAGCCAATCGCCTTATTGGCCACAGGAATATGCTCACGGAGGTTCCAGAAGTCGTCCCGCTGACGCGCGCTCTGTGCAATCAACCCGTCCTCCACCAAGCCTTCTTCAAGCGCTTCACCAAACAGGTCTTCAAGCAGACCCTCTGCCCCCGATCCGGTGCCCACCTCGATCAGCACCGACCACGCTGGCGGAGTGTCAAACGGCAGGCGCACGTCCGGCAATGTCTCGGCCACAAAATCCATGCCATTGCGGTGCATCAGTTCAAACGCCGACACGGACTCCCCCGCGATGTTCCGCGCCAAGGCCAACAGCCGCAAGGCCGCCGTTGGGTCTGTCACTACCATGATCGCCGTGGCAACCGATTTGGGCCGCGCAAACAGCTTCAGGGTCGCCGCCGTGATCACGCCCAAGGTACCCTCCGCCCCCACCAGAAGGTTACGCAGATCATATCCGGTGTTGTCCTTACGCAACCGCGTCAGCCCGTGCCAGATCTCGCCATTGGGCAGCACCGCTTCCAGCCCCAAGCACAGGTCCCGCGCATTGCCGTAGCGCAGCACGTTCACGCCACCCGCGTTTGTCGCCAGATTGCCGCCGATCCGCGCCGTGCCTTCCGCGCCAAGCGACAAGGGGAACAATCGATCCACCGCCTCAGCCGCCGCCTGCACATCCTGCAGGATCACCCCCGCCTCCGCGATCATCACGTTTTCCAGCGGACGCACATCGCGCACCGTGTTCATCCGTTCCAGCGACAAGATCACGGGCTGGGCGCCGTCCGCCAGTATTTGACCGCCAACAAGCCCGGTGCCACCGCCGTAGGGCACCACGGGCACGCTGGCCGCGTGACACGCCTTCACAATCGTTGACACCTCTTCCGCCGAGCGCGGCAAGGCCACCACGCCACCATTGCCAAAGGACCGCCCACGCGGCTCTTCTAAGTATCGCGGCTCCGGGCTGCGTAACGTGTTTTCCGGCAACTGCTCGGACAGGGACTGCACAAATTCGGGGGAGGCATCATGTAAACTCATGGCCTTGATGTACGCTGCCCCAGCGGCAAGGTCCACGCAAAATCCCTTACGGGTCTTGCAGATAGCGCGGCGAAAGCACTTTGATGGTTGGCCGGTCTGGCAGGTCTCGCAAGCTGACCGTCAGGCTGGACCGGCCGTCGTTTTCGATCAGATACTCGTCAGACATACCGGTCAGAAACGCGTTCAAGGTCCATCCCTCAAACCAATGCATCGGAATCACCACCTGCGCCTTGAGCCGCTTGAGCACTCGCATCATTGTTGGCACATCCAAGCTCATGCCGCCATCCACAGCAGCCATCACCACATCCAACCGCCCAAGGGCGGCATATTGCGCGTCATTGGGCTCGTGATGCAGGTGCCCCAAATGGCCGATACACAGCCCCGCAACTTCAAAAACAAAGATCGAGTTGCCCTTTTCCTCTACCCCGCCAAAGCTGCGAATGTCGGTGGAGACATTGCGGATCAGCATCGATCCCAAGTCCAGGTGGTGCTCAATTCCCAGCCCATAATCGCCCCAGCCTGGTAAGACGTTGGGGATCGCCGGATCGGGATTGGCCGTCCAATGTGTGGAATGCGCGTGGTTCATCGTGACCACATCCGGCACCAGCATCGTTGCACCCAGAGACCCGGTGTAATCGGTGACCACATCAATGCCGTCGTGGCTCTGGATCAGGAAAGACGCGTGGCTGATGTAGCTGATCCGCACCGCGTGCTTTTCCACCGGGTCGCGAAAACTCGCCTTATGCAAATATTCGATGCCGGGCACCTGCGCCAAAGCGATACAATGGCTCGGCCGTCGATCCTGCGCATGTGCCGCTGTCGTCCAAATCAGTCCCAGAATAACCAGAAACCGCATTCTGCATTCCTCCCTGTTTCAGGCAGGGTAACAGAAATCATCCCGTTTGGCGTTCACGGTTTCTTGGGCAGTGGGTCGTCCACGTCCATAATGCGCCCGTCATAGTGAAAATGGCTCAATGACGCCAAGTCTTCAGGCAACTTGCCCAGATTTTTGGCCATCAAGTTCTGTGACACCACTCGCCAATCCAGCGCATTGGTGTTGAACATCACCTCGCCGCAGTCTGGACAGAAGATCTTGCGCATTTTCAGGTTCGGATGCTGGAAATCCACAAGCGTTTCCGCGCCTTTGGTAATCTCCACCTGTTCCGGATTGTAGGCATTCACCGAATGATACGGCACGTCCAGCAACGTCCGGCAGGCCTGACAATGGCAATGTCCGCGCACTCTCGGCGCCCCGGTCAGCGCCATCTCCACCGCGCCGCAGTCACATGTCACAACATAGTCGGCCATCGCTGTCCCCTTGCATTGTCAGTTCAGGAATATCTTGGGCGGGAATGGCCCGCAGGTCCAGAGGGGTAAAAGCTCCCCTACACCTGCCCTGCCAAGGTGCGCCCGCGCCGGTCATGACGCAGGGACGCATACAACACATGCGTCCGCCAGCGGCCGTTGATCTGCAAATAGCTCTGCGCCACGCCTTCGTATTTGAACCCGGATTTCTCCAGCACGCCGCGGCTGGCGACATTCTCCGGCAAACAGGCGGCCTCAATCCGGCTCAGGTCCAGCCGCGTGAAGGCATGGTGCACCACCGCCTCAATCGCCTCGGCCATGAAGCCCTGGCGCGCAAAAGGCTGTCCCACCCAATAGCCAAGCGTGCCCGCCTGCGCCGGGCCACGACGGATATTGTCCAGGGTGATCGCCCCAACCAGCCTGTCGTCTTCGCGACGGAACATAAACAGCGGTACAGCGCTGTCATTGCTGATCGAGCGCTGCGCCCAATAAACGCGGTTGGTAAAGCTCTTACGGCTCAAATGGCTGCTGGCCCAGACCGGCTCCCAGGGAATGAGGAAATCCGCGCTGGCAGAGCGCAGCTCCGCCCATTCGCGAAAATCCGCATGGATCGGCGGGCGCAACGTCATGCGCTCGGTCTCGATCCGGACCCTGCGACGCGTCAGAAGCATTAAGCAGCGCGCCTCTCTTCCAAAGCTTCCAATGCAGGTGCCGCGGACACCGGCCCATAGAGCGCCATCGCGCTGCGGGCTTGGCTCGCCATCTGTTCGGCCAGGCGGCGCACATCGGCGTCGCTCACCGCGTCAATGCGCTCCACGGTTTCCGGCAAGCTTGGGATTTTGCCCCAGATCGCCAACATGCGCGCCAGACGTTCCGCGCGGCTCGACGGACTTTCCAGCCCCATCAACAAGCCCGCTTTCATCTGCGTGCGCGCCCGCGCAATCTCGACAGGGTTCATGTCTTCGGCCGCGCGCTTGAGTTCATCAATCGTGATCTCGGCCAACTCGCCAATTTGCTCTCCAGAGGTACCTGCGTAGATCGTGGTCATGCCGGTGTCGGCATAAGCCCCGGTTTGCGCAAAGATCGCATAACACAGCCCGCGCTTTTCCCGCACTTCCTGGAACAGGCGGCTGGACATGCCGCCGCCCAGAGCGCTGGAGTAAATCTGCGCGGTGTAGATGTCCGGGCTGCAATAATCCGGGCTTTCAAAGCCAATCGCAAAATGCGCCTGTTCCAGCGCCTTTTCAGTGCGGTACTCGCCACCGGCAAACCGTGCAGGCACCAGCTCAATCGCCGGCCCGCGTTCCAGATGCCCAAACATCTCCTCGGCCATGCGCACGATCTCATCGTGATCCACAGCCCCCGCCGCAGCCAAAATCATCCGCTCCGGACGGTAATACTCAGCGACAAAAGCGGACAGGTCCTCGCGGCCAAAACGGCGCACGTGGTCGCCCTCGCCCAGGATGGTCCGCCCCATCGGCTGATCCGGATACGCCCGTTCCTGTAGCCAGTCAAAGACTACATCATCCGGTGTATCCAGCGCTTGGCCGATCTCTTGCAAGATCACACCGCGCTCCACCTCGATCTCGTTTGGATCAAAGATCGGGTTCAACACGATGTCGCCAACCACATCCATCGCCAGCGCCACGTCGTTCTTCAGAACCCGCGCATAGTAGGCCGTGACCTCACGACTGGTGTAGGCATTGATGTAACCGCCCACGTCTTCGATCGTCTCGGCAATTTCTAACGCCGTGCGGCGCTCGGTGCCTTTGAAGGCCATATGCTCCAGAAAATGCGCAATGCCGTTTTGCGGCGCGCGCTCATGGCGGCCACCGGCGCTCACCCAAATGCCGATGCTGGCGCTTTCCAGCCCCGGCATATGTTCAGTTGCGATCTGAAATCCGTTCGCGAGTGTGTGCAGCTTGACTGTCAACGTTGTGCAATCCGTTCCTTGATGAGCGCTTCCAGCGCTCCCAGATCATTGGGAACACGGGTCACGCGTTCGTCTTTGTCCATCATATCCGCCATATGCGGCGGCAGTGCTGGCCGTGCGCCCATCGCGGCTTCCACCGCGTCCGGGAACTTCGCCGGGTGCGCCGTGGCCAAAGTGACCATAGGCACCTCGCCCAGATAGGCACCCGCGACCTTTACGCCAACCGCCGAGTGCGGGCAAAGCACTTCTCCACACGCGGTAAATTCGCTGGCAATCGTGGCATTGGTTTCCTCTTCAGAGGCACGACCGCTGTCAAAATGCTCACGCAGCGTTTCCATCGCCCCTTGGGAGATCGCAAAAGAGCCGTCTTTCAACTCTTCCATCAACTGCGCCACCGCGCCGCCATCGCGGCCATAGGCATCAAACAAGGCGCGCTCAAAGTTGGAGCTGACCTGAATATCCATCGACGGGCTGATCGACGGGGTGACGCCTTCCTTGGTGTAAGCGCCAGTTTCCATGGTGCGGTGCAAAATGTCGTTCTGGTTGGTCGCGATCACCAGACGGTCAATTGGCAGCCCCATCTTTTTCGCGATGTAGCCCGCAAAGATGTCACCGAAGTTGCCGGTTGGCACGGTGAAGCTCACCTTGCGATGCGGCGCGCCAAGGCTCACGGCGGAGGTGAAGTAGTACACCACCTGCGCCAAAACCCGCGCCCAGTTGATCGAGTTCACGCCAGCCAGTTTCACGCCATCGCGGAAGTCAAAGTCATTGAACATGTCTTTGAGCTTGGCCTGGCAATCATCAAAATCCCCATCCAGCGCCAGAGCGTGCACATTGGCATCCTCCGGTGTGGTCATCTGCTTGCGCTGGATCGGCGACACGCGGCCATGCGGGAACAGGATGAACACATCCACGTTGTCCAAGCCCCGGAAGGCTTCAATTGCCGCTGAACCCGTGTCACCAGAGGTCGCACCTACGATGGTCACGCGCTCGTTACGGCGTGCCAGCGAAAACTGGAAAAGCTGACCAATCAGCTGCATCGCAAAGTCTTTGAACGCCAGCGTCGGACCGTGGAACAGCTCCAGCAGGTAGTGATTAGGTGCCAGCTGCACCAAAGGCGCGCGCGCGTCATGGCGGAAGCTCGCATAAGCACGCGCAATGATGCCTTTGAACTCCTCATCCGTGAACGCATCGCCCACAAACGGACGCATCACGACAAACGCCGCCTCTTCGTAAGACTTGCCTGCGAGCGCCGCGATCTCGTCTCCCGAGAGCGTCGGAATGCTCTCAGGCACATACAGCCCGCCATCACGTGCCAGACCGGTCAACATGGCCTCTTCAAAGCTCAGCTCCGGGGCGTTTCCACGGGTCGAAATATATTTCACGTCTCTCAGGCCTTTTTGGTTTTGCGCATCCGGCGCAGGTAATACAGGGTCATCGCCACCCAGACAATTGCCAGTCCGTACCATGTAAGGACATATTCAAGGTGATTATTGGGCAAAGCGGCGGTATCCACCGGCAAAGGCGTCGCAATAGTGCCCTTGTCGCTGTCTTCCCGCACAATCAGCAGCACCGGCTCGGTATTGAGCACCTCTGCCATCTGATCCACATCACGCGCAAACCAGATATTGCCTTCCACATCGTTCGCCGGGGTAAAGCTGTCGCGCTCATCGGGCCAATGCAAGTTGCCGACAACGTCCACGTCATGTGCCGGGCGCGCGGCCTCTTTGTCCACGGTCTTGATCCAGCCGCGATCAATCATAATCCGACGGCCTCCGTCTGTCTCGAACGCAGATACCAATCGGTAGACAGCCCCGGCATCCCGTGTGCTGGCCAGCAGGTGGATTTCATCTTCGGTGATGGTACCGGACGCAGCTACGGGCAGGTATTTGTCCCGTTCCACGTCGATCGGATCCGGCAGCGCCACAGGATCGCTGGCAATTCGCGCATTGATCTCTGCAATCACGCCCTCTTTCCAGGTCAACCGCTGCAATTGCCATGTCCCCAAGGACACCAAAACCACCGTGCCCAAAATGCCAAAGAACAAAGGCCAAAACAGTCGACGCAAGACAGCGATCCTTCTGACAAAGAAAAAGCGCGGCAGAAGCTGCCGCGCTTTGCTTTAATCGTATCCGGTCTCAAGGATCAACCTTTAGCAGGCCGCCTTATTGGCCCCAGATGTAAACCGCTGCAAACAGGAACAGCCAGACCACATCCACAAAGTGCCAGTACCAGGCAGCCGCCTCAAAACCGACGTGCTTTTCTTTGGTGAAGTGACCCGCGTTCAAACGCAGCAGGCACACAAACAGGAAGATGGTGCCGATCACAACGTGGAAACCGTGGAAGCCGGTCGCCATGAAGAAGGATGCGCCATAGATGTTGCCGGAGAAGCTGAACGCCGCGTGGCTGTACTCATACGCTTGGAAGAAGGTGAAGATCACACCCAGCAGAACCGCGATGATCAGACCGTTTTTCATATCTTTGCGGTTGTCTTCATGCGCCAGCGCGTGGTGCGCCCAGGTTGCCGCACAGCCGGAGCACAGCAGGATCAGGGTGTTGATCAGCGGCAGGTGCCAAGGATCAAAGGTTTCGATGCCTGCTGGTGGCCATGGACCGTCTACGGCAGGGCTGTTGCCACCCGGGTCCATTGGGTACATGCGGTGCTTGAAGAAGGTCCAGAACCACGCGGCAAAGAACATCACTTCGGACATGATGAACAAGATAAAGCCATAGCGCAGGCCGATTTGAACAACCGGGGTGTGATCGCCCACTTTGCTTTCCGCAATCACGTCAGCCCACCAGCCGAACATAACGTACAGAACTGCCGCAAGGCCGACCAGGAACATCCATGGCCCGCTGTCGTGCATCCACAGCACCGCGCCAAACAACATGAAGAAACCACCAACGGCGCCCAGGAAGGGCCACCATGAGGGGTTCAGAATATGATAATCGTGATCTTTTACGTGCGCCATTTTTCTCAGTTTCCCTCGTTGGAAGGCTTGCCCTTAGTTTTGCTTTTTCTCACCCGCTGTCGTCAAGGACGCCAGCTCTTCGGGCAAGTCTGTTTCATAGAAGGTGTATCCCAATGTGATCACCTTGATGTATTTTGCGTCCCGGTCATCCACGATTTCCGGATCCACATAAAAACTCACCGGCATCGTCACCCGTTCACCAGGTTGCAGAACCTGCTCTTCAAAGCAGAAGCAGTCGATCTTGGTGAAGAACCCGCCCGCGTCATACGGTGCCACGTTGTAGCTCGCGGTACCCGCAATTGGACGATCGGTTGGATTGTAGGCCTCATAGAAGGCCAGTCCGGTCTCGCCGATGCGCACTTCCATCTCGCGCTGCATGGGTTTGAACTCCCACGCCATCTCACGATCGATAGAGGCGTCGAACCGCACTTTGATGGTCTTGTCCAAAATCACATCGCTGCCCGCGTCAGCCACATCTGTGACACCACCAAAGCCGGTCACGCGGCAGAACCAGTCATAAAACGGCACCGACGCCCAGGCCAGCGCACCCATGGTTACAACCACGCCCACGGTCTGAACCAGTGTCTTTGTCTTCGGGTCCATCGCCATCACTGCCCCCGCTGAATGCTTGCGTTTTCAGGCTCGTAGTCACCGCGGGTGACTTTCACCACGGTCAGGCCAAAAACGATAAAAATAAAGCTCAACAGCACCAACGCAACGCCGAGGTTGCGGCCAAAGCGGCGCTTGTGCAGTTCATGTTCCTCGCGAAAGCTCATCTGCTTACCACCCTCCGAAGCCATAAGGGGCCAATGTGGCCTCTGCCAAAATCGCACCAAAATGCAGGAACAGATAGGCCAGCGACAAGGCAAAGAAGCCTTTCTCGCGCTTGTAACCATCCGCTTCGGAAATCTCTTCGTTACGACGCCAGATCGAAATGGCACCGGCCACAAACAGGCCGTTCAGGATCACCGCCGTGGTCAAATAAATCGGGCCACCGACACCGGTGAACGCCATGCCAATCGCCACAACGGCGAGCAGCAGCGTGTACACCAGAATATGGTTGCGGGTCACGCGACGCCCATGGGTCACGTGCAGCATCGGCACACCAGCGTCTTTGTAGTCGGACTTCATGAACAGACACAGCGCCCAGAAATGCGGTGGCGTCCACATGAAGGTCAGCGTGAACATCAGCACGCTTTCAATCGAAATACCGCCGGTCACAACCGCCCAGCCGATCATCGGAGGGAAGGCCCCTGCCGCACCACCGATCACGATGTTCTGCGGGGTCCAGCGTTTGAGCCACATGGTGTAGATCACCACGTAGAAGAAAATCGTAAAGGCGAGCAGCGCCGCTGCCACCCAGTTGGCCGCAAGGCCCAGCATCACAACGGCAAAACCGGACAGCGCCACACCAACGGCCAGCGCCTCACCTTCAGTCACTTTGCCTGCGGGAATCGGACGGCCCTGCGTACGTTTCATCACACGGTCAATGTCCGCGTCATACCACATGTTCAGCGCGCCGGAGGCACCACCGCCCACGGCGATAAACAGGATCGAGCAGAACGCCACAAACGGATGCACAGAGCCCGGCGCGGCCAGCAGGCCCACGGCGGCTGTGAACACCACCAGCGACATCACCCGCGGCTTCAGAAGGGCGAAATAGTCGCCAAACTCTGCGTCGCCGTGGCTGGCTCTGGCTTGCGTATTGATGCTTGCGCCGCTCATGCTCTGTCCTGTGTGTGAAAGGCGGACACCATAGCCCGCCTTGCGCGTGACACCCGGCGGAGACCAGCCCCGCCGATGTCAGATTTAGTCAGCCGAAGCCACTTCGATCGCTGGCAGGGTGGAGATGTCACCCGCATACTCTTCGATCGCGCCTTTCAGCCACTCGTTGTATTTGTCCTCAGACACAACTTCGACAGTGATTGGCATGTAAGCGTGGTCTTTGCCGCAAAGTTCGGAACACTGACCAAAAAAGATGCCTTCTTTCTCAGCTTTGAACCACAGCTGCGCGATACGGCCAGGAACCGCATCCTGCTTTACGCCGAAGGAAGGGATGGTCCAGCTGTGGATCACGTCCGCGCCGGTCACATCCATCACGATGGTTTTGCCAACTGGAACAACAACTTTTGTGTCAGTTGCCAGCAGGTATTCATCTTCGTTGTAGCCGTTAGCCGCCAGTTCTTCTTTGGCCAGCAAGAAGCTGTCAAAACCAAACTCGTGGTCGGTGTACTCATAGCCCCAGTACCACTGGTAGCCAGTCACTTTGATGTGCACTTCACCTTCTGGGATTTCCTGCTGGTTGAACAGAACCGGCAGGGAGAAGGAACCGATCAGAACCAGCACCAGAATTGGGCCAACGGTCCAAGCGATTTCCAGCGGGGTGTTGTGGGTAAAGGTGCCCGGTGTTGGGTTGGCACGGCGGTTGTAGCGCACGATGCAGTAGATCAGCAGCGCAGTCACAAACACGGTGATAATCGTGATGATCGTCAGGATCAGATTGTCCAGCGAGTGAATCTGGCGGGCCAGTTCAGTGGCCGCTGGTTGAAAGCCAAGGCCCTTAGGCTCAGGCTTACCAATGGTTTCGGCGGTCTGCGCAATGGCAGGCGCCGCAAGTGTTGCTGCCATAAGGCCCAGGAATGTCGAGAGAATTCGCATGTGTCACCCTGATCGGTTGCGGTGTTGTTCTTGTCGTTTTCACAGAATCCCTGACGCCATTCGGCGGAATCCCGCTGTTGTTTCGCGCCTAAAAACCATATTCTCTCGCGTAGATAAAGATCGAAGCGTGCGTAAAACAGCCGCTTTTTTGATTTAGATCAATACGAGAGGCTACCTGCACATGACCCAAAACCGTTTCCAACCCTTTGAAAACGCAGTCGAAGAGGGTACTGCCCTGCGGCATTTGCGCGCTGCGACCCTTGGAGCAGACGATGGGGAGCTGTTTTTTGAACGTCGCAGCTCGGAAGCTTTGGTCTTTGATGATGGCCGGATCAAAACCGCAAGTTATGACGCCGCAGAGGGATTCGGCCTGCGCGCGGTCAACGGTGAGGTGGCAGGCTACGCCCATTCTTCTGAGATCAGCGAAGCCGCGATCAAACGCGCCGTGGACACCGCGCGGCTTGCGGTCGGCAACGGCGGCGGTACGCTGGCCGAGGGCCCTACCCCCACCAACCGGAAACTGTATACAGACGCTGATCCGATTGGCGGCATCGATTTCCCGGTGAAAATTGAGACCCTGCGCGAGATCGACACCTTTGCCCGTGACCTGGATCCACGCGTGGTTCAGGTCTCGGCCACATTGGCGGCGTCTCACCAAGAAGTGGTGATCCTGCGCCCTGATGGTCAGGTCATCACCGACACACGCCCAATGACCCGTGTGAACGTGTCCGTTATTGTCGAGGAAAACGGCCGCCGAGAAAGCGGCTCTGCCGGCGGCGGCGGGCGCGTGGGCCTTGATGGCCTTCTAGATCCGGCGGATTGGCAGGCCAAAACCCGCGAAGCGCTGCGCGTCGCAACGGTCAACCTGTCCGCCGTTCCCGCCCCGGCTGGCCCGATGGAAGTGGTGCTTGGCCCCGGCTGGCCTGGCATTCTGCTGCACGAAGCGGTTGGCCATGGGCTCGAAGGTGACTTCAACCGGAAAGGCAGCTCCAAATTTGCGGGTATGATCGGCAAACAGGTGGCCTCCAAAGGAGTCACAGTGATCGACGACGGCACCATCCCGGACCGCCGCGGCTCCATCACCGTGGATGACGAAGGCACACCGTCCGGCAAAACCACCCTGATCGAAGACGGTATTCTGGTCGGCTACATGCAGGATCGCCAAAATGCCCGCCTGATGGGCGTCGCCCCAACCGGCAACGGGCGCCGCGAGAGCTACGCCCACGCTCCCATGCCGCGCATGACCAACACTTACATGGAAGGCGGCGACTCTGATCCTGCTGATCTGGTTGCCTCTTTGAAAGACGGCATCTACGCCGTCGGCTTTGGCGGCGGTCAGGTCGATATCACCAACGGCAAGTTCGTGTTCTCCTGCACCGAGGTTTATCGCGTTGAGAACGGCAAGGTCGGCGCTCCCGTTAAAGGCGCGACCTTAATTGGGGATGGGGCCACCGCCATGACCCAAATTAAAGGTCTGGGTAACGATATGGCGCTTGATCCGGGCATGGGGAACTGCGGCAAAGCCGGTCAGTGGGTGCCAGTTGGCGTGGGCCAACCCACTGTTTTGATGGAAGGTTTGACCGTCGGCGGCGCGGCCACCTGACCCTGTAAAAGGAACAATGTGAGCGGAATTCGATTATTTTGGTCTATTCTCAATTTTTTCCTGTTTGGTTTACGCGCTGTTAACCACTCAAAGACTAAACCTAGTCTTGCAAGCAGGCGGAGTTGCGGATGACCGAAGATCGAATTTCTTCCACTCACCCCCAAATCCCACCCACCACGGAGGAAACGCGATTATCGCGGCTTCGCCTCTTGCGATCCCGACGTGTCGGGCCAACAACATATCATAGATTGATGCGGGAGCATGGATCGGCCGAGGCGGCCCTAAACGCCCTGCCCGATATAGCAAGAACTGCTGGCGTGCCCCGATACACCCCAACATCAATCGACGACGCAAAACGCGAACTGAATGACGGTCGTGCTCTTGGAGCACGGCCGCTTTTCTTTGAAGATGCCGACTACCCTGCCCTCTTGAAGGAAACACCGGACGCACCGCCCATGCTGTGGTGTCAGGGCAATACGGACCTCCTATCCCGCCCAACCGTCGCGATCATCGGCGCCCGCAATGCCTCCTCGCTGGGCCTGCGCATGGCAAGACGCCTCGCCGCCGATCTGGGGGACGCAGGTCTCACCGTGGTGTCTGGCCTGGCCCGCGGCATCGACGCGACGGCGCATGAGGCCTCTTTGGACACCGGTACCATCGCCGTCTACGCGGGCGGCCTCAACCGCCCCTACCCATCCAAGAACATCAGCCTTGCAGAACAGATCGCTGCCAAAGGTCTCTGCCTCTCTGAGCAGCGCCCCGATATGGAGCCCCGCGCCCGCCACTTCCCGGCCCGCAACAGGATCATTTCGGGCTTGGTAAAGGCCGTCGTGGTGGTGGAAGCCGCCTCTAAATCCGGCAGCCTGCTCACCGCACGCATCGCGCTGGACCAAGGCCGCGATGTGCTGGCGGTGCCCGGTCATCCTTTTGATGCGCGTGCGGCGGGCGCCAATATCCTGATCCGCGACGGCGCCACCTTGGTGCGAGACGCAGAAGACGTGCTGGAGGTACTCAACTCTCTCCCTCTACGCGCGCGCACGCAGCCGGTCATTCCACAAGCCCCGCCTATCAGCCGCCCAGACCGCAGCCTGCGCGACACCGCGGCCCTGCACAGTGAAATCCTGCAACGTCTTGGTCCCTCGCCGATCAGCGAAGACCAACTCGTGCGCGATATGGTGCTCTCCCCGTCAGAGGTCACACCTGCGCTGCTGGATCTGGAAATGCACGGCAATATCACCCGTTTGGCAGGCGGGCTGCTCTCAAAAACCTGAATGATACGCGTTTTAACGACACCACTCCGTCAGAACGGGGCCATAAGCCGCGCAATACTCCGGCGACGCCCACCAGGCCTCGCTCGACGACAGTGTGTACTCCACCGCCACCCAGACATTGCCAGATTTCTGATACATCACATCAATGTAGGGCTCTTCCCACTCTTCAAAGTAGTCTCCGCCCATGCGCCGCGACATCGGCGTGGCGTTCAGATCAATCTTCCCGCCGCCCGGACGCTGCGCGTAAAGCCGGCCATAGCCCACATCGCCCGCCACCCGCAGATCCTTGACCACAAACTGCACCGGCGCGCCCAGCCGCCACTCCGCAATTGGACGGATCGCGCTCATCATATCTTTCCGCAGCTGCGTGCCCCGCGCCGGCTCGCTCCAGCTCTGCGCCATGGCACCGCCAGCCGCCGCCACCATCAAAACACCTGCCAAAATCAATTGCTTCATTCGTTAAATTCTCCCGTTATGCCGCACAGTCTTACACGCGAAATTCCGCTATGCATTGACAATCCCCCCTTTCGCCCCACATTTTTCGCCGCCATAAGGCTCGCGCCGAGTCGAGAGGAAAATGAATGCCAGTCGTTGTCGTAGAATCCCCAGCCAAAGCCAAAACCATTAATAAATACCTTGGCTCGGACTACACAGTATTAGCCTCCTACGGCCACATTCGGGATCTGCCCGCCAAAAACGGCTCGGTCGATCCCGACCATGACTTTGAAATGACTTGGGAGATCGCCAACAGCTCCCGCCCGCATGTCAAAGCCATTGCCGACGCTCTGAAAAACGACAACGAACTGATCCTCGCAACCGACCCTGATCGCGAAGGAGAAGCGATCAGCTGGCACCTTGAAGAGGCCCTGCGCAAGCGCCGCGCCATCAAGAAAGACACCAACGTGTCCCGCGTGGTGTTCAACGCGATCACCAAGTCCGCCATCACCGAGGCGATGCAAAACCCGCGCCAAGTGGATCAACCGCTGGTAGACGCCTATCTGGCCCGCCGCGCACTCGACTACCTCGTGGGGTTCAACCTATCTCCGGTTCTGTGGCGCAAACTGCCCGGCGCGCGCTCGGCGGGCCGTGTGCAATCCGTCTGCCTGCGTCTCATTGTCGAACGCGAGATGGAGATCGAGGCATTCAACGCCCGCGAATACTGGTCCGTGAAGGCCCAGCTTTTCACGCCCCGCAATCAAGAGTTTGAGGCGCGCCTCACCGTGCTGGGCGGCGAGAAGCTCGACAAATACGCGCTGGAAAACTCCACCGCCGCCGAATTGGCGGTGCAGGCCATCCAAAGCCGCGATCTGTCGGTCGCCCGCGTGGAGGCCAAACCCGCCTCCCGCAACCCGTCCGCGCCGTTTATGACCTCGACATTGCAGCAGGAAGCCAGCCGTAAGTTTGGCATGGGCGCAAAACACTGCATGAGCACCGCACAGCGTCTCTATGAGGCGGGCTACATCACCTATATGCGGACCGACGGCATCGACATGGCGCCGGAAGCCGTTCAGGGTGCCCGCGACGCCATCGAGGCGCTCTATGGTAAGGACTACGTACCTGCCAAGCCACGGATCTATAAGAACAAAGCCAAAAACGCCCAAGAGGCGCACGAATGTATCCGCCCCACGGATATGATGCGCAAACCCTCCGATCTGAAGGTCTCTGAGGACGACCAGCGCAAGCTTTATGACCTGATCTGGAAACGCACCCTGGCCTGCCAGATGGAAAGCGCGCGCATGGAGCGGACCACCGTCGACATCGCCTCTGCTGACAAGCAAATCGAGCTGCGCGCCACCGGGCAGGTGGTGCTGTTTGACGGCTTCATGCGCGTCTATGAGGAAGGCCGCGACGATCAGGTTGTCGATGATGACGACGGCAAGCGTCTGCCGCAGATCATGCAAGGCGAAAACATCGCCAAAAACGCGGTTTCGCCCGAACAACACTTCACCCAGCCACCGCCCCGCTACACCGAGGCGACGTTGGTGAAAAAGATGGAAGAACTCGGCATCGGCCGACCCTCCACCTATGCGTCGGTGATCACCACCATTCAAGACCGCGACTACGTCCGCAAAGAGAAAAACCGACTCTTCCCGGAGGACAAAGGCCGGATCGTGACGATCTTCCTGGTGAACTTCTTCCGCAAATACGTTGGCTATGAATTCACCGCCAATCTCGAGGAAGAGCTCGACGACGTCTCCGCCGGTGACCGCAACTACAAAAACGTGCTGTCGCGCTTCTGGAAAGATTTCCATGCGGCGATTGCCGAAACCAGCGACCTGCGCATTTCCGAGGTGCTCGACATCCTCGACGACGCGCTGGCCCCGCAGTTGTACCCGCCGCGCGAAGACGGCACCGACCCGCGCGTCTGCCCGAAATGCGGCGCAGGCCAGCTGCATCTAAAAACCTCCCGTACCGGCGGTTTTGTCGGCTGTGGCAACTACCCCGAGTGTAACTACACCCGCCCAATCTCCGGCGAAGGCGCGGAAGGCTATGAAAAGGTGCTGGGCGAGGACAACGGTGACGAAATTCACCTGAAGTCAGGCCGCTTTGGCCCCTACGTTCAGCGCGGCGAAGCCACACCGGAAAACAAAAAGCCCCCACGCTCTTCCCTGCCAAAACAGGGCAAAGAGTTCCTGCCTGGTTGGGGGCCCAACGAGGTCACCTTGGAGCAGGCCGTCACCCTGCTGACCCTACCACGCGAGATTGGCATGCACCCGGACGGCGGCATGATCACCTCCAACCTGGGCCGCTTTGGCCCCTATATCGCGCATCAATTGCCGGATGAGGAAAAGCCTGTCTACGCCAACCTCAAAGAGACACTGGATGTCTTTGAAATCGGCATGAACCGCGCGGTGGAAATGATCACCGAAAAGCGCAACAACCCGGGCCGTGGCCGCCGCGCCGCCGCCAAGGCCCTGCGCGAGTTGGGCGAACACCCAGATGCCGGTGGTCCCGTCAACATCATGGACGGCCGCTATGGCCCGTATGTGAAATGGGAAAAGGTCAACGCCACGATCCCCAAAGAGATCGACGTGAAAGACGTAACCATGGAACAGGCGGTCGAGTGGATCACCGAAAAGGCCGGCAAAAAGCCCACCAAAAAGAAAGCCGCCGCCAAGAAGAAGCCGGCAGCAAAGAAAAAGGCGCCCGCCAAGAAAGCCGCCGCCAAAAAGACCAAAGATGAGTAAAAAATCCGGCCCCCACTGGGGGGCCTTTTCTTTGACGTCCACGTCTGCCGGTGGGTTCTTCTTGCTTTAAATATACTGGGAGTTTGGGGGCTAGCCCGCACCACGTTCACGTCCCCCAAGGACCCACTACCCATAAACGCCCGTAGTAATACCGGACACCCCCTGCTGGCGTTGACTCATCCCTGCCCCAGCGTCACAACTCTCTCCAATTTCCGGATAAGGGGAGACATCCATGAAAAAGGTATATGCAAATGCCGCCGAGGCGCTGGACGGCGTTTTGAGCGACGGCATGTTCATTGCCTCAGGCGGCTTTGGCCTCTGCGGCATTCCCGAGCTTTTGATTGAAGCAATCAAAGACAGCGGCGTCAAAGACCTGACGTTTGCCTCCAACAACGCGGGCGTTGATGACTTCGGCATCGGCATCCTGTTGCAGACCAAACAGGTCAAAAAAATGATCAGCTCTTACGTGGGCGAAAACGCAGAATTCATGCGCCAGTATCTCTCCGGTGAGCTGGAGCTGGAATTCAACCCACAGGGCACACTGGCCGAGCGCATGCGCGCGGGCGGCGCGGGTATCCCGGGCTTCTTCACCAAGACCGGCGTGGGCACCGTGATTGCCGAAGGCAAGCTGGAAAAGCAGTTCCCCACTGGCCCCGATGGTGCGATGGAAGACTACATCATGGAAGAAGGCATCTTTGCCGATCTCGCCATTGTGAAAGCCTGGAAAGCCGATGAAACCGGCAACCTCGTGTTCCGTAAAACCGCCCGCAACTTCAACGCCCCTGCAGCCACCTGCGGCAAGATCTGTATTGTGGAAGTTGAGGAAATCGTGCCCACCGGTTCGCTGGAGCCCGACAGCATCCACCTGCCCGGCATCTACGTACACCGCATCATTCAGGGTGATCACGAAAAACGTATCGAACAGCGCACCGTGCGCCCGCGTGAGGAGGCATAATCATGGCTTGGGATCGCAATCAAATGGCGGCACGCGCCGCACAGGAACTGCAAGACGGCTGGTATGTGAACTTGGGCATCGGCATCCCGACGCTGGTCTCCAACCACATCCCCGAAGGCGTTGAAGTCACGCTGCAATCGGAAAACGGCATGCTGGGCATGGGCCCGTTCCCCATCGAAGGCGAGGAAGACGCCGACCTGATCAACGCTGGCAAGCAGACCATCACCGAATTGCCACAGACCGCGTATTTTGACTCTGCACAGTCTTTCGCAATGATCCGCGGCGGCAAAATCGCTATGGCCATCCTTGGCGCCATGGAAGTGGCTGAGAACGGCGATCTGGCCAACTGGATGATCCCCGGCAAGCTTGTCAAAGGCATGGGCGGCGCGATGGATCTGGTGGCCGGCGTGGGCCGCGTGGTGGTTGTGATGGACCACGCCAACAAACACGGCGTCTCCAAAGTGCTGAAAGAATGCACCCTGCCTCTGACCGGCAAAGGCGTGGTGGATCGCATCATCACCAACCTCGGAGTGCTCGATGTGGTCGAGGGCGGCCTGAAAATCGTAGAATGCGCTGATGGCGTGAGCGAGGACGAACTGCGCGCCGCAACAGAGGCGACCATCGTCAACTAAGCGCGATGCACCGAAAAATTGACAAAGCCCCGCCAGATTTGGCGGGGCTTTTTGCATCCTAAGGCACCAGCCCGCGCCGTAGCGGTGCCGAGATACCAAGAGTCTTGCCTGCTTTTTAACGCCTCCAAAAAGCACGTTTTATGGCCTCAAATCTGCTTTCAAAGGCTCTAAGTCTTCAAACGTATTCCAGACACAAAACGATCACATCCGACTAACGGCTTATTAGCATTCTCATGCTCAGGTGGCGTCGGAAATTAAATGCTCATTTCACTTTTGGAGTCACCATGCAAAAATCCACGCTTTTTGCTGCTGCTCTTGCAGCGCTTGCAACGACGGCTTCCGCCGAAACCGTCAAACTTACCACTCTTGAATGGCCGCCATACGTCAACGCTGACGGCACCGGCACATCCACGGATGCCGTCACCAGTGCCTTCGCTGCGGCAGGCGATGACGTTGTTGCCGAGGTTTTCCCATGGAACCGTGCCGTCAACCTGGCCGCCAAAAACCCCGACTATCTAGGTCTATACCCGGAATACTATGACGCGGGCGCCGACGCCGAAAAGGGCGGTGATCGCTGCGTCTACTCCGCCCCGTTTGGCACCTCCCCCGTCGGCTTCATTCATCGCAAGGACAATGCCTTTGACTGGTCCGATCACGCCAGCCTGGGCAACTACCGCATTGGCGTCGTCGAAGGTTACATCAACGAAGCCCGCTTTGATGCGATGGTCGCAGACGGCTCCTTGAAAGTTGACGCCGGTCCTACCGACGCCTCAAACGTTGAAAAAGTGGCCGCAGGTCGCATGGATGCGGCCGTGATTGACCGCAACGTGTTTGAGCACATGATGGCAACCGAACCGCGTCTGGCAAAACATGCCGACACGCTGGTGTTCCACGAAACACCGCTGGCCAATCACAACCTGCTGGTCTGCTTTGAAAACTCCGACGCCGGCCGCGCCGCGCGTGACCGCTTCAATTCCGGCCTCTAATACACCGTCCCATAAAACGGCGCGCCCCAAAGCGCGCCGTTTCTTATTGCGCCTTCCCCTTTGGCCGCGCCTGTGCCATCACTGCGCCCCATGGAACTGCACGCACTTGCCTTTGATCATGCCCCCGTCGGGCTTTGCATCCTTGAAAACCGGATCATCCAACGGGTGAACCTGCGCTTTGGTGAGATGTTTGGCATCGCACCTGACGCCTGCGCCAACCGCTCCATCGCCGAGTTCTACGCCTCTGATGAGGATTTCCAGAAACTGGGCGAAAAGGTCTACAGCGCTATGGGGAGTACCGGACGGTATAGCGACGAACGGGTAATGCAACGCCGCGATGGCACCCTCTTCTGGTGCCGGGTCCGCGGACAGTCTACCTCACCGGAAAACCCTTTCTACAAAAGCGTTTGGTCCTTTGCCGACCTATCTGACGACCGCCCCGTCGTCGAGCTCACTCAACGCGAACGTCAGGTGGCCATTCTCACCTGTCGCGGCATGACCTCCAAGGAGATCGGGCTGGAACTGGACCTCTCATATCGCACCGTCGAAGAGTACCGCGCGCGGCTGTTGCGCAAGTTTGGCGCCCGCAAACTGGCCGAGTTGGTGGCCAAATTGTCCGGAATGCCGCTGTAGGGCGGATTCAGGACTGGAAACTGCGTCCATTTCCCCCCATCTGCCACCCAGTTCAGCTTTCCTAGGGGCAGCTTTTTCTCTATAAGCGCCGCAGGGGAAACCAATAAGACTCAACAGCGCATAAGCGCGTAGGGGATAGAAACGTAAAATGAGCAACAAAAATCACGACTCTGATGTGGCCTTTATCTCTGCTTTGGCAGAGCTGCTGCGCGATAACGACCTGACTGAACTGGAAGTGATGCGCGAATATGGCGAAGACGACAGCCTGAACGTGCGCGTCAGCCGTCAGACCCAAATGGTCGCCGCAGCCCCCGTGGCCGTCGCAGCCCCAGCCGCTGCTCCGGCCCCTGCCGCAGCTGCAGCACCAGCCGCAGCCCCTGCTGCCGCACCGGCCGCTTCTCACGACGATCCCGCAAGCCACCCGGGTGCCGTGACCTCGCCAATGGTGGGCACCGTGTATCTCGCACCAGAGCCAGGCGCCGCCGCCTTTGCTTCCGTGGGCCAATCCGTGTCCGAAGGCGACACCCTTCTGATCGTGGAAGCCATGAAAACCATGAACCACATCCCGGCGCCAAAATCCGGCACCGTGAAGCGCATTTTGGTCGGCGATGGCGACACCGTCGAATACGGCGCACCTCTGGTGATCATCGAATAAGGCAGTCTCATGTTTGACAAAATCCTGATCGCAAACCGCGGAGAGATCGCCCTGCGCGTGATCCGTGCGTGCCGCGAAATGGGCATCAAATCGGTCGCGGTGCACTCCACCGCAGACGCCGACGCGATGCACGTGCGCATGGCGGATGAGGCCATCTGTATTGGCCCGGCCCCCGGCACCGACAGCTACCTGAACATGGCGTCTATCATTGCCGCCTGCGAAGTGACCGGCGCGCAAGCGATCCACCCGGGCTATGGCTTCCTCTCCGAGAACGCCAACTTTGTGCAGATCGTTGAAGACCACGGCCTGACCTTCATCGGCCCAACTGCGGAACACATCCGCATCATGGGCGACAAGATCACCGCCAAAGACACTATGATCAAACTGGGCGTACCTTGCGTGCCCGGGTCTGACGGTGGTGTGCCAGATCTCGACGCCGCCAAGAAGCTTGGCGAAGAGATGGGCTATCCGGTGATCATCAAAGCCACCGCTGGTGGCGGTGGACGCGGCATGAAAGTGGCCCAGACAGCTGCCGACATGGAAAGCGCGTTTATGACTGCCCGTGCAGAAGGCAAAGCCGCCTTTGGCAACGATGAAGTCTACATCGAAAAGTACCTCACCACGCCACGCCACATCGAGATTCAGGTCTTTGGGGACGGCAAAGGCAAGGCGGTACACCTCGGTGAGCGCGACTGCTCTCTACAGCGCCGTCACCAGAAGGTCTTTGAAGAGGCCCCCGGCCCCTCCATCACACCGGAAGAGCGTGCCGCCATCGGTAAAGTCTGTGCGGATGCGGTTGCCAAGATCAACTACATCGGCGCGGGCACCATCGAGTTCCTGTATGAGAACGGCGAGTTCTATTTCATCGAAATGAACACCCGTCTTCAGGTGGAACACCCGGTGACCGAAGGCATCTTTGGTGTCGACCTCGTGCGTGAGCAAATCCGCGTTGCCGCCGGCTTGGACATGTCCTTTGAACAAGATGAGCTGGAAATCAACGGCCACTCGATTGAGGTGCGTATCAACGCGGAAAAACTGCCAGAGTTCGCCCCGCGTCCCGGCAAGATCACCGCGTATCACGCGCCAGGTGGGCTTGGCGTGCGCATGGATAGCGCGCTCTATGACGGCTACAACATCCCGCCCTACTACGACAGCTTGATCGGCAAGCTGATTGTGCACGGGCGCGACCGGGCCGAGGCATTGGCGCGTCTGGATCGGGCTTTGGGTGAGCTGATCATCGACGGCATCGAAACCACGACGCCGCTGTTCCACGCCCTGCTTCAGGAAAAAGACATCCACACCGGCGAATACAACATTCACTGGTTGGAAAAATGGCTCGAAGCCAACATGGCTGAGGGCTAATCCTGCTTGGGCGCGCATCATGAGTGAGGTCACTCCAGACCTCTTGATGCGCGCCTACGGCATGGGTGTCTTTCCCATGTCCGAAAACCGCGACGACCCGAACATCTTCTGGGTGGATCCGATCCGCCGCGGTATCTTCCCCCTCGACAGTTTCCATATCTCCCGCAGCCTCGCCAAACGCATCCGCCGTGGCGGCTACACAGTTTCGCTCAACGCCGACTTCGAAGGTGTGCTGGACGGCTGTGCCGATCGGGAAGAAACTTGGATCAACGCCCAGATCCGGGCGCTTTACATGGCCCTCTATGCACGTGGGGAGGCGCACTCACTGGAAGTTTGGGACCGCGACGAGCTGATCGGTGGGGTTTACGGCGTCACCTTGGGCGGGGCCTTTTTCGGCGAAAGCATGTTTTCGCGCAAAACCGATGCCTCCAAAATCGCGCTCGCCTATCTGATCGAACACTTGCGCCGCTGCGGCTTCACACTGTTTGACACACAGTTTGTCACCGATCACCTCATCTCATTGGGGGCAATCGAAATCCCACGTGCGGATTATCACAAGATGTTGACATGGGCGCTGCGGCATGACGCAGACATCACGGCTCACTCGTTGCCGTCGCCCTCAGAGGTGCTCTCCGCCTCCGCCTGAACCAAGCCAGTACAGCGCAGCACCCAGACGTCATAGCGGGCATGGTCCAGCGCACTCAACGCGGGCGAAGACGCCACCATCCAGCCCTGGAACACATTGGCCCCAGACCCCTGATCCTCGTAGACCGAGATAAAGGCAAAAGCGTCGCCATTGGGGTTTTCGCTTGGGTGGCGACACTGCGCCATATCCACGCGCAGCGTGCCAAAGTTCACCGAATACCCATTATCGAGTTCAAAGTCCGCCACCTGCCCGGTCAGCTTGTCCAGCCCCCGCAGCAACGCGCCCTTGCCGACCGTGGCGGCCACCACGCTCTCGCTCTTCACATCGCCCAGCGGGATGTTCAGCGGCTCATACTGCAGCGGCTGAATATCGAGCATCTCAATCTGGATGTCCTGCGCCTGCGCCATCACCGGCAGCATCAGCGCACCGGCCAAGGTGACCCACTTACTCATCGTCACCACCGCTCACAAATTTCAGAAGCAGCGAAATCAAGCTGACAGAACTCTGCGTATCTTCAATTTCATCGCCCGCTTCGAACACAAACGGCGAACCACCGGGCAGAATTTCCACAAAGTTCCCGCCCAGCAGGCCTTCGGATGAAATCACCACAGCACTGTCATCGGGCAACTCGACGCCATCCAGCACACTGAACGTTGTCTCTGCGCGGAAGGTCTGCGGATCAAGCTGAATATCGGTCACAGTGCCAATCTTCACCCCGGCGAGCCGCACATCCGTGCCCACACTCACGCCCTCAATCGAGCGGAAGGACGCATTGAGCGCATAGCCCCCGCTGCTCTGCCCGACGGAGGCAAACTGTGCGCCATAAATCAGGAAACCAGCGGCTACAGCCACCACTGCAGCGCCGACAAACGTCTCTGTACGAACCGCAGACATCAGATTTACTCGGGGCTCCAGGCCTCATAGTCCGACCGCTCCACAGGCGCCTTGCCATGTGCGCGGATGGTGCCCGCAGGCGCATAGGCCAGCGCGGTGCCGGTCACGTTCTCCTGATGCGGGATTTCCCACTCTTTGTGCTTCAGCGGCTTTTCGCTTGGCACCTCATCAAAGGTCCGGTGCAACCAGCCATGCCAATCCGCACTCACGCGGCTGGCCTCAACTTCGCCGTTGAAAATCACCCAGCGTTTGGAATCATTGGCTGTGCGGTAGTAGACGTTGCCCTGCTCGTCTTCCCCCACCTTCACGCCCTTGCGCATGGTAAACAGCTTGGTGTTCAGCGTCCCGCCGTTCCACCAGGTCAAAACATTGTTGATTGTGCTCAGAATGCCCATGGGAGTCTCCGCAAATTCTTCCCTCATATGGACCATTTGGCCGCAAAGGTCCAGTGGGCGAAACCGCCAGATCGGACCAATGCGCAAGACCGTCAACTGGCCGTGCGCCCGCGCCACATGATCACAAGGCCGGACAGCACAATCAACGCGCTGCCGATCAACATAAAGCTGTCCAACCGTTCGCCAAACACCACCACGCCAAGAGCCACCCCAAACAGCAACCGCGAGTAACGGAAGGGCGTCACCGCAGACACCTCACCGGTCCGCATCGCCCGCATCAAAGCGCTGTAGGCAAACACACCGCAGGCCACCGCGCCGACCACAGACAGCAACGCCATCGGCGGTGGCGTGTGAAACGGCACCTGTTCCCAGATCACGCCATAGGCCGCCCCTGCCACCACAATCGCAAGAAACCCGTAAAGCCCCAAAACAGCCGTGCTCAAGCTGGCCGGTGCCGCCCGGCTGGCCAAGTCTCTGCCGGCAAAGCCCAACATCCCCGCCACAGCCAAGAGCGACAGCCAGCTAAAGCTGTCACCACCGGGCCGCACAATCAGCACAACGCCAATCAGGCCAATGGCAATCGCCAGCCAGCGCCGCCAGCCCACCTTTTCGCCCAGCACCAGCGCCGCAAAGGCCACCACCACCAAAGGCGTCGCCTGCAAGATCACGGTTGTGGAGCTCAGCGCCGTCAACGCCAACGAAAGAGTGAAAAACAGACGACCGATAATCTCAAACACCACTCGCACCTGCATCGGGCGCGATACCACCTCTGTGGGAGCCAAGGGCTGTGACTTGGCCCGCAGCCACAACGAAAAGACCATCGCGCCACCGGCGCCAAACAGCACCATCACCTGCGCAATCGGCAAGCTTTGAGCCGCCGCTTTGAGAAAGGCATCCTCCACCGCAAACCCGGCCATGGCCGCAACCATGAAAAGCGCGCCCAGCCGATTGGCGGCGCGGTCGGTGGCAATGTGAGACGTCATGAGGCCCGCTCTCCTGTCGCTTGGTCAATCGCAGGTATGGGCGAGCGTCCGGTCGGAAACAAGCGTTAGCGCGCCCCTGCGACCAAGGCACGCGCAATTTTGTCTTCCAGCTTTGTCACGCGCTGTGCCGTGGCGTGGTTAGAGGCTGTCGCCACCACAAGATCGCGCTCCGGATAAACCGCCAGAACCGCAAACCACCGGTTGTTTGACCCATTGTGCCACCGCTTGGGTCCAAGCCCCCTTGGCTGCTCAATGATCCAACCTAGCCCGTAGTTTTTGGACACCGGTGTCCAAAGCCGCTGGCAATTGGCGGCACTCAGGAATCGCGGCGCTGCGCCTTTACACGCCTGCAAATGCACCTGCCCCCACCGGGCCAGATCGCCCATGGTCATGTGGATTGTGCCCGCGGGTCCCATCCAGGCCGGGCTGTCCGCCTCCGGTGCATCCGCCTCCACTGGCTTTTTCACGCCCATGATGCCGACATGCCCCAAAGGCGCATTTGCCGCATCCGGCGCCCCAAAGCCCAGCGAGCGCAGTCCCAGCTTACGTCCAAAACGTGCTTGAACCTGATCCTCCCAGGATTGCCCCGTGACTTCTTCGACAACCACACCCGCCAGCACATATCCCAGATTGGAGTAGCGCATCTTACCAGCCCGATGCGGCACAGGGTTTTGCCACAGCGCAGACAAGACCCGCACCCGACCCTTCTGAGGGCTCTCCGCACGGCGCTGTATCATCTCCCCCAGGGAGGCGTTGGCCTTCAGCCCTGCGGTATGGCTCAGCAGCTGCTCCAGCGTCAGCGCCGCCCAGGTGGGATGAAGCGGATACTTCGGCCCGTTGAGATAGGTGCCGATCGGCGCGGTGAGCGACAGCCGCCCCTCTTGGTCCAGCTGCATCACCAACGTCGCCGTAAAGCTTTTACTGATGGACCCGATATGAAACGGTGAGTCCGGCTGAACCATGCCGCCGCCGTGTCGCGTCCGCGGTCCGGCCACCATCACCTGCGGCGCTTCAGAACCAAAGGCATAGGCTGCACCAAAAGCCTGCTTAGGCGCTTTCTGAGCCACCTGCGAAAACACCCCCGCCGGACTGCCCTCCTGCGCCATGCCCCAATGGGGCAAACACCCTAACACAACAGCACCAATAACTTGGGCAAAACGATTTCCCATCACACAACGTTGGGCACACCCTGTGCAGCCTAAGACCGCCAGAAGGCCCCACTCTCCCTATTTTAAGATTTGGACACCCGCGCGGTGACTTCGATCTCGATTTTCATGGCCTCTTCCATCAGCTTGGCAATGATCATCGTCGCCGCCGGTTTTGCCTTGGCAAACACCTCGCTGGTCACTGGCCAGCATTTCTCAAAGTCGTCACCATCGGGCAGAATGTAATTCACCCGCACCACATCATCGAGCGAGCAGCCCGCCTCTTCCAGTGCCTTGCCAATGGTGTTGAGTGTATTGCGACACTGATCCGCCACATCCTCCGGCATGGTCATGGTCTCGTAGTCATAGCCCGTAGTTCCGGCGACAAAGACCCAGCCATCCGCCACAACCGCGCGGGAATACCCGATTTTTTCTTCAAACGGCGATCCAGTGGAAATGTGGCGTACAGACATGGGGAAGCTCCTTGATATGAGTTGCCCAAGACATCCTCCGGTGGTGCGGTGGTGTCAATGCGGCTTAGCGTTTCCAGAACCGTTTAGACGGCTTCTTCTGCGCTTTCAGATGCTTTCGCAGCTCGGTAAACCCACCGATCTTCACGCCCTCAATGAACACAAGCGGCGTGGTGGTCACGTGATGTTTGTCCTTGAAGGCATCCGTCTCATGCCGCGTGCGCAGCACATGTTCGTCAATCTCAAACCCATGGCTCTGCAACAACTCCAGCGCCGCCGTGCCATAGCCGCAGGTTTAGTTCGGCAAATCCATCCGATAGAGTGTGGCTTTGGGCATCACAGATCTCCTCGTTTTTCAAAGGGTTATGAAAGCCGCGCCACGGAGGCGCAATAGACGCGCGTTCACATTGGTGTGGCGAGATGTGATGATGCAAATCCCAATGCCGATGTTGCGCATAGGCAGCGCCCCATTGGCCGACAGGGGCTTGCGCCGTAAGCTCCCGATAGGTGACCGCCTCCACGGGGCGGGCGCTTCGCTTCCTAGCCCCTCGGTTCGTGCGCGGTGGTCTCAATCTCAGGATCTAGCAACATGATCTGGGGTGAAGCTCAGCTATCACCCCATAATGACCCATGACTTTCAAAACCAATATTGGTTCATTTCTGTCAAGAATTCCTCTTCAATTGGATACCCTGACGCCGCACCAATCACAGAATCTATCCCGCAATTTGGGCACAAGGCGGTTTGATCATCATCACACCATTCCGAAATCTCGGAAGATCTGAACATCGAAAGACAAAAGAAACAGCCACAAATTGCGCTGACCTCAATTTGCGTGCGGTGTCGAATGGATTGCTTGTGTGCGAGAACGATTTTGTCATCTTTCATACTAAGCTCACAAACTCCAAAGTGCTGATCATGCCTGAATGGGAGCGATTTTCTATACTGAAATGCTCAACGAAGTTAACAAAAGTCAGCAAACCGCTCGTAGTTTTTCCAACAAACAAAAAGGCGTCCCACCGGGACGCCTCTCTCATCTCTCTCAGCCTGTCACCAGACCTCAACCCGCCTCAGCAGGCTCTTTCTCACCTTCGCCGTGGATCATCAACGGAGCCGCCGCGCTGGTCGCCGCTTCTTCGTTCACAACCACTTCGGTCACGCTGTCCTGCCCCGGCAGCTCAAACATGGTGTCGAGCAGGATCTCTTCGAGGATGGAGCGCAGACCACGCGCACCGGTCTTGCGTTCGATCGCGCGGTTGGCAATCGCCTTCAGCGCATCGTCGGTGAAGGTCAGCTGCACATCTTCCAGCTCAAACAGACGCTGATACTGTTTCACCAGCGCGTTTTTCGGCTCTGTCAGGATGATCACCAACGCATCCGCGTCCAGATCTTCCAGCGTCGCCAGAACCGGCAGACGGCCGACAAATTCCGGGATCAGGCCAAATTTCAACAGATCTTCCGGCTCCAGATCCTGGAAGATCTCGCCAACACCGCGCTCATCATTGTCGCGCACATCGGCACCAAAGCCCATGGCCGAGCCTTTGCCACGCTGCGCAATGATCCGGTCCAGACCCGCAAAGGCTCCGCCACAGACAAACAGGATGTTGGTGGTGTCGACCTGCAGGAACTCCTGCTGCGGATGTTTCCGGCCACCTTGCGGCGGCACAGAGGCCACGGTGCCTTCCATCAGTTTCAGCAGCGCTTGCTGCACACCCTCACCGGACACGTCACGGGTGATGGACGGGTTCTCGGACTTGCGGGTGATCTTGTCGACCTCGTCGATATAGACGATGCCACGCTGGGCGCGTTCCACGTTATACTCAGACGCCTGCAACAGCTTGAGGATGATGTTCTCCACATCTTCCCCCACATACCCCGCTTCAGTCAGCGTGGTCGCATCCGCCATGGTGAACGGCACATCCAAAATCCGCGCCAGCGTCTGCGCCAACAGCGTCTTACCGCAGCCGGTCGGACCAATCAGCAGGATGTTGGATTTCGCCAGCTCAATATCGCCAGTTTTGGCCGCGTGGTTCAGGCGTTTGTAGTGGTTGTGCACCGCCACAGACAGCACACGCTTCGCGGTGGCCTGACCAATCACATAGTCGTCCAGCACGTCGCAAATCTCACGTGGTGTTGGCACGCCTTCGGAAGATTTCAGGCCACTGGCCTTGGTCTCTTCGCGGATGATGTCCATGCACAACTCAACGCATTCATCACAGATGAACACCGTTGGACCCGCAATAAGCTTGCGCACCTCGTGCTGGCTCTTTCCACAGAAGCTGCAGTAAAGCGTGTTCTTGCTGTCACCACCGGACGTGTTCGACATATCGTACCTTTCAGGCCAAATCTCGCCCCCATTTGGAGAGGGCCACCCACCGTCTTGCCAGCTTAGGCCAGCGTCAAAGTGGGCACAATGCGAAAGTGCCCAGCAGCGCCTTTGCGCCGCCGGGCACTCACTACTTAGCTTTCTTCGTCATCACCTTTGGCGCGATTTTCCACGATCTCATCGATGAGACCCCATTCCTTGGCCTCTTCCGGGCTCATGAAGTTGTCGCGCTCAAGACCGGCTTCCACCTCTTCATAGGTGCGGCCGGTGTGTTTGACATAGATTTCGTTCAGACGCTTTTTCAGCTTCAGCGTCTCTTCGGCATGGATCATGATGTCCGTCGCCTGCCCCTGATAGCCACCGGACGGCTGGTGCACCATCACGCGGCTGTTTGGCAGGGAGAAGCGCATACCCGCTTCACCCGCGGTCAAGAGCAGCGAGCCCATGGAGGCCGCCTGACCAATCACCAGCGTGCTCACCTTCGGCTTGATGTACTGCATGGTGTCATAGATCGACAGACCGGAGGTCACCACGCCACCGGGGCTGTTGATGTACATGCTGATCTCTTTGGACGGGTTTTCCGCCTCAAGGTGCAGAAGCTGCGCCACGATCAGGCTGGACATGCCGTCATGTACCGGACCGTTGAGGAAAATGATGCGCTCTTTGAGCAGGCGCGAGAAAATGTCATACGCGCGTTCGCCCCGGCTGGTCTGTTCCACAACCATGGGCACCAAGGTATTCATATACGTTTCAAATGGGTCTTTCATAACGCCTGCCTGTTGATCACGTTGCGGCCCGCCCGTCGGACCCTACCAAGAGAGTCTTAGTGGTGGGCTTGAGGGGCTGCAAGGCCACCTAAGGATTTTTGGGTTAAGGCGAGGTAAAGGCGCAGGGTTTGAGAGATCAAATGTATGGGCATTGCCTCCGACTTGAGCTCGACTCGCAACAAGTACATGAAGCACTGTGTGCGCGAAGTTGAACCCGAGAGCACAAACAATGGTTTTGCACAAATACTCTGGTCAGTGTCCGCAAGAACAATTAATAGCTTCTCATTAGTATTCATAGCATGAAACAAATTGACAAAAAGAAAGTTGAAAACTGGCGCCCGTATGCTCTTTTGACCTTAACTGCAGGAGCGATTACAGCGGCTGGCGTTTTATTTGGTTTGGTCGAACGAATTGGAGAGCTATTGCCCAATGACTCAACCTACGCTGGCTCAGTAAATGGTTGATCCTCCCCCACTGAAGTGGTCCGCCGCTATGTTTAGAAAACGGAGGATTCACGATGGGAAATAAGCGACACAAGCCCGAGGAAATTGTCACGAAGTTACGGCAGGTTGAGGTGCTTGT